>ERZ857882.2129-NODE-2129-length-21323-cov-10.602313_pt1 | contig 21323 bp, 7 predicted proteins | sample MGYA00519697_ERZ857882 | MGnify/ENA primary metagenome ERZ857882 (study PRJEB31778, sample SAMEA3449373) | human gut metagenome | biome: human gut; feature: human-associated habitat; material: faeces | place: United Kingdom | collected 2010/2012 ...
CATCAAAGTCGTAAGATTATTTGACTTGTCTCCCGCACGATTTTTTGAAAGGATGTTGTAAGCATGTCCGCATGTGGCGGCATAGGAAAAGATGTCCCGCAACGCTGAGATGATCGTCTTAACGGTCGCTTCTTGGTATTTGCATTCCTTAGCGACTTTAGAGACAGCGAGCAGAATATTTGCCGGAGTAATTTCGGAGATTGACATATCCAGATAGCCTGCAACCTTTTTGATATAATCATCATATTGGCGCAATGTCGTACAGGTTTCAAAACTGTATTGGTCTCCCTCCTGGATCGCCCAGTGGCGATCTTTTGCGATAGAAATGCAGTGTTTTTTCCAATAGCTGTCAAGGCTCAAATCGCCATCAGTCTTAGATTTCATGTTAAGTCTCCTTTGATTTTAGTTTTGCCGTGAAGAATATATTGTCATTTGATTTGATGCAAAGTAGTAAATCGCTTCCAGCTTCAAAGTTGTGCCCTGAAATGCCGTCTATGTCGATTATGACATCACCACTGAAGCGACAGTTCGGGGTGGAGGTCATCACAACATCTTCGTCTTTGCGGCTAATCTTGAACTCGGATACATCGCAGGGTGTTTCTGTCAAAGATATGGCGTATTTATCCAGCACCGCGGCCAGTTTCGCCAGCTCCCGAGGATCGTCATAGGCACAGTAGTTCCGCGCGAATACACTCTCGGGTGCGCTGCCATATAAATAGCGAATCTCGTCTGCGTCACATCCGCAAGATTCCAGTGCCGATCTGAAAGTGGCTCTTAAAGTTCGTTCTGGATTTTAGATCCTCATGCGGTGCAGCCGCAGGAGGGGAAGGCTAGTTGCGTGGTATATATTGTTTTTCCAATTTTTCTTTTAGCTTTAACGCTTTTTGAAACCATCTAAAGCTCAAAACAAAATTGGGCATTAAAAAATCTCTCCGTAAATTCAAAAATGATGTTTATATTGGCGCCTTCTCCTCCCTTCCAACCCGCACCCGCAGTGTGGAAACCATATGGAAAACCAATGTTTCTACGAAAAAAGCAGAACTATCCAAATAGATAGTTCTGCTTAATTTCATAGATGGTGACTTGGTTCGGGAAATCCATACGGATTCTCCCTTGTAATAAAAATACTTCGTAATTATACTTCTACGATACCATATTTTCTGATCATGTCAACCCCTTTCACGGGGTAATTTTTCGACCTTCTTCAAATGCTTTTCGGATTCGTTTTTATGGGGCAAAAAATAAAGTGTGCAATGATTGCACACTTTATTTTTTACTGTATCGGGGGCAAGTCTTACGTGCTTTTCACTACAACTTGAACTAACCTCCTTTACCAAGCATAATCGCGAATCTTGCTTAGATACTTACTCTTTTTCAAATGATTCCACTATCAGCATCTATCAGCATCATTATCTCACAAAAAGCTCTTCTGTGACGACAAATATTATGAAACCATCCGTTGTAAAACAGTCTTCACGTCCTTAAGTGACATTGGTTGTCTGAACTTTCCTCGCGTAAGTTGACCGATTCTTTCAATTGCATCATTGCAGCAACGAATATTTATCTCTTGCTTCTCGAGAGCAATTTGCCTTTCAAATACGGCTATCACAGCTTCCGGTTTTTCCTTCCCACAATTGACCAATGCATTCGTTACCCCGCTGCGCAAAGTGAAAAAATCTCCATCCCTAAAGCTTGGTCCCATTGCAATCTGCAAAAGTTCTGCAAGTACATCTATTTTTTGGGGATCACTTATCTTAGATATTGCCTCCGTTGGGCCATCAAAAGAATCGACACGCTCAGGTATCCGATGGTTCTCTTTCGCATATAGCAAATACTCTTTCAGCGCAAGTTCACTGCCAAGTATAATTAGCGGTGCCATTAGTTCAAAACTCTTTGACTCCGCAAACTTATCCTGCATGACTTTACACAGCGGCTCCCTTGGGACATCTCTACATACATGATATATCTGGAGGAGCAATTGTTCACTTGCAAATGGTACTACTTCATTTCTGACACAATCACTTCCAAAGACTTCATATAAATATCTCAGAGCATAATTCTGCAACAACTCATCTTGCGACTCATCTGTACATAACATCACGGCGATATCCTTGATGCCTCGATATTTCTTTTTTTCACAATACTCGATGTGATCCCTAACCGTACTCCGGCACACAGTGCCACTTTTCAAATCCATCTCAATTTTTGCGAGAATATCGCCCACAGGAACATATTTACTCAGATATTCATACTTTTCACCATTGTTCTCGCCACAGAATACATATTCAGGGAAAGAGACAAGTTCCTTCATGGAATCGATATTTATGGGATATTCGAAATAAGAGATTAGATATATTGCCGCAGCAACATCTGGGCATACCTCAACTGAATCATTATCGTACTTCACTGCATCCAGAATATCTGATCCTTCAACAGTTTTTTGCGCTATGTCTATCAGCGTATCCCGTTGCCATGCAAACACCTTCAAATTTTTTGTATTACTAAGCATATGCTGTGCTTCCTGCAGCACAAACGATTCCCACTGAACACACTGCAAGAAGTTTATCACTAGCGAATTCTTGTTCTCTACATAATTGTATATGCTGTATTGGAGATACATCAATGGTGAACTCCAATGGATTTCTGCACTAATCTTATTTTCCCAGAGTTCCTCAACGGTGACGTTGGGGTTGCCTGCATATCGCGTAAGGTCTTCGAGCATTTGCTTAGCAGCCTTTTTGTCAAATAGCATTGCAAAATAACTAGCATCACTTGCTGCTCGTAATTCTTCGTAATTTACGCGTGGTTCTCTTGGCGGAAAACTCTTTTTCCCTTTACTATAGACGCTCTTGCTGCAGGCAATATATTGAGCATCACTTCCATAACGACATGCAATGTCATAAAGAACAATATCGCTTAGTAAACGCCCGTCTTCATATGCTATTCTTACCTTTTCAAGAGTCGCCGGGTCATCAAATAGTGTATCTAACAGGTAGCATTTGCGCTTCTCGCCAAATCGATTGCACAAATCTATAGTTGCCTCTTCAATAGTTCCTGTTTCTTTAAAAAAGGTCTTGACCGCCATCGACTTTGCTCTATCTACCTTCTCCGCATTGTTAGCAAAGCAATCCAACATGAAAACATAAAAATCGGCAACTTCTTGTCTATGTAATTCCGTTGCCTTTTGGCACAGCGTAATATAAACCTTTGAATCAGCGTAAAACCGCACTTCCCCTTTAGAAATGGCGCTCATGGCAGTCTTTATGCTCTTTTCACAATTTAGTTCCTTCAATCCATCCGCCAACGAAATCGTTTCATTTGTAAACCGGCCATTTCCTCCTAAATATGAGATTCCGTTCAAAAAGAACTGCACATGCTCGTCTTGAAAATGCATAGCAGTAAGCACTTCGTACATTACCGTCCGGACACGGCTAACTTCGCAAGAATAATAGCGTGTCACGAGTTCTTTTGCTACTAAATCATTTAGCATTCCAAGCCGATATATCGCCTGCAGAGCTCTACACACAATCGTTATAGATTCCTCGCTTTCAGGCATTGAAATGCAACACCGCAATAACAATTGAGATACTGCAAGTTCATTTCCATACAGGTTAGAAAAGTACTGCACTAAGCAAATCGCAGATACTTGCGATATAAAACAAGTGGGGTTTTCAATTTTGTCAAGCAAATAACGCATACTCTCTTCACTACTTGAAAACTCAGCAAGATCTTTATAGGAGATTATTGTTTGGTCAATCCATAGCCGTTTTCCCTCATAATGCTCGAATATCTCCCGAAACAGGCAACTGTGAGCCGTACTATCCATACTCTCTGGGCGATATTTTACAATGGCTTCCGGTTCGTGCTCAAGCAGCCATTGCTGTACATCCCAGTCAGTATTCATTCCAAGTAAAAAGCCGACCGCATTTAACCACGTAGGCATTATTCCGTATCCATCCGAGATCAAAGCCAGTGCATCTTCTTTTGATAGCTGTGATATGTATCTTGCAGCAAGATACTCCTTGAAATTGTTATGGGTAAAACTCCACGAATTGTTCTCTCTGCGAAAGAGACCGCTGAAATTCATTAAATTACGTTCTTCAAGTTGAAAAAGTTCCTGATACTCTTTCGTATTTTCCAATTTCTGCTTTTGTAAAAGCAACATGGCTGTCGCCGCCTTACCAAGCAGTTGCAAACTGTTTTTCCGATTTTCCTCTAAATCTTCAGAAAACTTCCCCTCATCACGCTCCATGCACTCTTCTATCAGACTATCCATAAGTTCGGTTCGAGGTGGCAGTTGTTTGTACTTGAGATAGAGATTGACTACTCGCGTCAAATAAAAGGGATTTCTTAAAAGATCAGCGAGTCCCTTTTCCTTCGCCTCCACTATCAATGCCTGTGAGTCAATACGGTGTGCAGAGATATATTGCACAATATCTCTTTCGTTAAGCTCCTCCAAACTACAAACAGTAAAATTTGCGAACACGTTCTCTTGGCTTATTTTATGTTGGCAAAAATTTCCTCTCGCCGATATGACGATACAAACGCTGGGGAAATCTTTGCAAAACGCCCTCAAATTTCGATCAAAAACATCTATATATGTACCCAACTCATCATACCCATCAAAAATTAATACTTGACGACTCGGCAACAAATCTCGATATTCCTCCGGGCACAGATCTTCAATAGCTTGTCCACAGTATTGTTTAAGCGAGTACAAGAACGGAAACTTAGCCGTTCTCCCAAGCTCTGCGGCCAAATGTTGCATCTCCACACTTTTCCCGTGACCTGCATCACCCATTACTAAAACATTAGATCCCTGTTTTTTCACAACATCCGCAATCGCAGTAAGCGAGTTTAAATCAACGGCTTCCGCATTGTGTACAACTACCCTGCGAGAAATGTAATCTGGCACATCATCGTATATTTGTTTCCCCACGCTGTCTGGGTCTTTAAATTGACGTTCTTTAGGAAAGAGCTGCGTATAGGCAAAGGGCTCCCCTCCATCATCTGTATCTATCCACCGTTCAATGGAAACAATGGTACCTTCCCTTATACATCCGACCGTAAATTGCTTATAGATGTTTCCCATTTCCTTAGAGTCCTTTGAGAAACTGCCGCATCCGATCTCTTTCACCGTATACGGATGTACATCTATTGCAGCACGATGCGTATGTCCATGTATTAAAAATTTGATTTCATGCCCCGCAAGTATTTCTAAAAACTTTTCGCCACCATTTATCACATCGTGTGTATCCCCATATTCCTGCGTAAAGCTGTGGTGGCATAGGAGCACATTTGTCATTCCGCCTTTGACAAGCTCAATTATTGCAGCCACATCGATTTCTCCACACGCTCTGTGATCCCTGCTGAGATTAGAATCGGCAAAGATAAAATTTACTCCACCGTATTGACGATTATATGCTCTGTTTTCGGAGAACTTTGGCCCTCCATATTTGGAAATAAATTTATCAAATGCGGCTAAATCCGTCCCGTGTAGATCATGATTGCCGGGGACAAAGTCAAATGTCGTTGAGTAGTCTTTTAATTCCTGCTCTATTTTCGTAAGTAATTTCTTCGCTGCACAAAACGCATCTGGATTTCCACCATCAACAATATCTCCCAAAAGAATAATAGGAATCTGCTCTCCTGGCGTAGTACTTTCTCGTATTTTTCTGCATAATGTTCTTGTCCTAGTATACAATTGCTGCATATCGGTTTCTTCACCCAAGTGCAAATCAGAAATAATAAAGAAGCGCACGGCAATATCCTCCCTGAACAGTTTTATTTGTTTGATACCGCAGCCTCTACTACGATTAACAACACGGTTTATAGCTATCACACAAACTTCAGCAATGTCGGCAACTGTCACGCATTCTTTTTCATTTTTTCAGCAAGGCGTAAGAAAACCTATTGTATTCGGAGTTTATTATTTGGCGATAAACAGGAACCTTTAAGTTTGTTGCGATTGTAACCAAGCGGGTCATGTTGGCATCTGTTATATCCTTGCCTGCATATAAGGCACTAATGAATGGAAATCGCTGCTTATTTGGATTCTCTGCTTTAATTGAAAATCTCCACTCGTGTTCATAGGCGTAATCTGAATTTTTGTAAAGCAACTGCATATTCAAATCGGCATCAAGCTCTGGATCCCTTTGCCAACTAGCATCCTTATAAATAAACTGCCTATACGCTCCATCCATAAACCGCACGATGTCAAAATATGGTTTTTCTTTTCTATATGTTATCGGAAGCATGTATACGAGGCTCTCATAATCATCAAATTCACGGTCATCAAGATCTCGAAAACAATATTCAATGCAAAATCCTGTATAATTCTGCGCGTAGTTTTCCCACAATGTATGATTATCGTACCGTTCTGTCATGCAATAGATTAACGACTTTTCTCTTGTTTCTCTTCTAACTTGATCGATAATCTCAAAAAGCATTTTAGTCATCTGTTCTTCAATGCCCGCAAATCGCTTCCTGGCACATACAAGTTGTTGAATAATGCTGTCCATTTGGGAAAGTTCATCTGGAGTGGCGTGCGCAGCAAGGAATGCTCGTTCCCTATCTTTTATGGGAATTCCGATTTCGTCCAAACATGTTTTCATGTAGTCTTCAAAATCAGAAAATGTGTAAGGAATAGCAAGCCCTTTTTCTTCAAAGAGCCTCTTAACCACCTCAAAGCAAAGTGAAGATCCATTCTTCCCCAGCCACTCTTTAACCTCTCGCCTGTTTTTTACAAGATCGATATTTATTGTATGGTCAAAGGGATCCGGGAAACTGCTTGCTAAAGACATCCAAATGCAATTCTCCTCCAGCATTCGGAACTCTCGTTCGATACACGCACGAAATTTATATAGCTTTTGTTGTGGCAAGAATTTCAAATGCTTTTTCAAAACGGCTTTATTCAATTCTATATCCGTCTTCAAATACTCTCTACAATTGCACATTTCAACAAGGAATTCTCGCTTTTGTGCCACAGTCATTTTTGGCAAAACCATCACCTCTTTTAATAAATGGATATTATGGTTGAGCAAAACTCCGATTTGTTCATAAGACTATGCAATAAATAGTGCTATACGGCTCGCTTGAGTCCTATATATTGTGACTCAGCTTTGCAAAACTCGCGTTTTGCTCAACCCTAAAATGGATATAACTGCAGACTTATATACAATTCGCCTAACCAGCCATCATTGCTGCCAACGCCACCGCAAGAAAATCTTGAAAGTTTTTTGCATCATCAATTCCTTTTTTCAATAGTTCCTTTTCCACTGGTGTTAACTGGCGCTGTCCATTTTCGATTGCCCGCTTACATAAAAACTTGACTCCTTGTTCTGGCATATTTCTCTCCTTACGGTCCTTTGGCTTTTCAACCGTTTCACGTCTGCTACCAGCTCATCTATCCTATTTTTAGTATACCGTATCCGCCCTCATCTTTCAACCACCTCCCGTCCTTGCGCACACCCACTCGATTTTGACCTCTCCCGTGCCTGAACCACCCGCCAAACACCCCGTTTACAGGTCAAATTTTTGCCTGATGCGCATCATCCTCAAACCCGCAAGCCCTTACGCCGCAACGGCTTTAAGTCCTTGCCGATAGGGACTCCCTCGACTGGAAGGATTACGACGCGGACACCATCTGCCAGCGGGTGACCTCCAAGGTACAGCCGGGCAGCATCGTGCTGTTCCACAACGCCGCCCTCCACACGCCGGAGGCGCTGCCCGCTATCCTCACCTACCTCATCAACGACGGCTACACCGTCCTCCCCATCTCCCAGCTCATCCTCCACCCGCCCTACACCATCGACCACACCGGCCGGCAGTTTCCGGCGGAGGAATTGTCTTAAAAATGCCGAGATAGGCTTATTTTTCACGAAAGCCATCGCAAAAGCGCGTGCGATGCTCGCACGCGCTTTTCCTATACATGTGGAGATCTATAACCGTACTTCGACCTCCGGGGAAAGTTTTTTCACACTGCCGCAGCCGGCTATTTCTGTTGCCCGCTACACTGAACAGGGGCCGCATAACCAATAACAAAAAGAATAACCCGCCTCCTTCGCAACCTTGAACACGGTGGGAGGTCGTTGCTTTTTATAAAAAGGCGCAAACAGCGTGACGGAACGGTGTTACTCCGCCAACTCAAAGGTGTCCCGCTGATTCACGGCGTCCAGCGCCAGCTGCGCCCGGGACAACTCATCCGCAGTCTTTTCGTAGTCCGCCTCCACCGCCGCCAGATCATAGTTGGCGTAGGTGTAGTCGATGATGTTAGACTGCCGCCCATACTGCTCCTCCACCCGTTCCTTGGGCAGCCGCGCCTTCATATCCGCCAGCTTGTTCTTCCGCTGGGTAAGCTGGGGGATATAGACCAGCATCTCGTCGATGGTCATGTCGAAGCCGGAGATAACGTGGGTGGCGTTGAACACATTGATGGCGTGCTTTACCTTGCGGATACGCTGCTCCAGCTCCGCCAGCCGGTTCTGGGTGTCGCCATAGTCGTAGGCCGGGCGCACGGACTCCACGTCCTCGCCCATAGCGGCGCGGAAATCCTTGCTGCGATTCTCCCGATCCAGCAGAGCGGCGTGCTCGTCGTGCAGCTTTTTCAGCAGCTTATTGGCCTGTGCAGAGGTGTATGTCATGGTCGTTCGTCCTTTCTCTTTTATAAATTTCCACCCTCATTGTACATGATTTTGCGGCGCAAGTCCAGCAAAAGACGAGCGTATGCCCATCGTTCCGCGCACCCCCCGTCAAAATGTTGCTTACGCGCCGTTCTCCCCCGCATCCTTCAGACCGGGTGCGGGGAAACTCGATGCAAAAGGGTCATCCCCGCAGGGATGACCCTTTTTTGAAGCTATATACCGCCCGCAGCTGCGGTCACTTGACCTTACGGCGGCGGGTCAGCGCCAGTGCGCCGCTGCCCGCCACGGCCGCCGCACCCAGCACGATCCACATCACCACAGGCGTGGTCTTCGCAGGCTGTTCATTGGTATCGTTGTCGGCGTCATCCGGCATCTGGCCGCCCAGCACATCGGTCATGTCGTACAGTGCCGTCTTGCCGTCCAGCAGGCGGGCATAAGCCGTCAGCGCGCACAGCGCCTGCTCGGTGGCGATGGCGTCCGCCTCACCGTCCACCGTGTGACGGAAGCCGCCGGACACGGCGTAGGCCAGCAGAGCATCCAGCACCGTCAGTCCATTCTTGACAAAGCGGCTGTCGCTGACCGGATCGATACCCAGCGCTGCCAGTGCGATCAGTACCTGCGCGCAGGACTCGCTGTTCAGCGTGCCCCAGCTGCTGTAGCCGCCGTCGGAAAGCTGCATATCGGACAGAAGCTGCACACCCTTGTCCACGGCGGCGTCCACCGTCTCGTCGCCGGTTCGGTAGGGCGCCAGCGCCTGCAAGGCCATGGCCGTCACATCCGGGTCGGCGCTGGTGCCGGACAATGCCCAGCCGCCGTCGGAGAGCTGCTGCGCCAGAATGTACGCCACCAGACCGTCACGGGTGACCTGGGTTCCGCCCTCCGCTGCAGCGGGCACGTCATACTTACCGCTGTCCAGCGCCAGCAGGGCAAAGATAGCGCCGTTGATACCCTGATACGTCACATCGTCCATGTCGGCCAATCTGGCCAGCAGGTCGTAGCCTCCCACATCAGCGGGATCCTTTCCGATGGCCGTCAGCGCCAGAATGGTACGAGCATACTCAGTGGATTTCTTGTCGCTGAGCTGCCCCTTGGCGCTCTGCACCGCCTTGACCACGCTGTCGTAGTAGCTGTCGGGCACATCCCGGCCGCTGCGCGCCAGCGCGATCACCAGCCACTCGCTGCCGAAGGTCAACTCATCGGTCTTGACGGTATCCAGCATATCGCTGTGTGTCTTGCGCCAGCCGGCAGCGTCTCCCGTCGGCGTCTCATCCTCCCGCAGGGCCTTGAGGATCTCCGCATAGGCCGCCTCCGCCGCCGCCAGCTTGTCGTAGTTGGTGACCAGCTTCCTCTGGTCGGCAGGGAGCTTGTTGTAGGCTGTGCGTGCGGCGGCGATGGCGTTGCCGCTGTTCTTACTCACGGTACCGATGGCGTCGATGAGCTTGATGACATCGGCTGCGGTGACCTCCTCATCCCCCATCTTCCCGGCGTCCGGATCGGTCTTCCAATCGGAGGTGTAGTACCACAGGACGTAATCCTTGTCAGCCACGGCCTGCTGCGTCAGCGGCAGGCTGGGCAGGCGGCCGTTGACCTTGTACAGCCAGCCGGAGTTGGGGCCGGAGGTGAACTCGCCATAGGTGACGCCGCCCTTGGTCATGGAGCGGATATAGCCGCTCTCTGCGCCAACAGCGGTAATGCCGCTGCCCTCCAGCGCCTTGGCAAATGCATGATAGACAGTGCTGCCCTTCTTGACTGTAACGCTCTCGCTGAGCCAAGTGCCGTCAGGGGTAGAGATGGTCACCGTGACAGTGATGTCCTCGCCCTGCGTCGGCTCCTCCGAGGGCTTCTCCGTCTCGCCGGTGCCGGAGGCGTAAGCGGGTTCTGTCTTACCCGCACTGAAGTCATAGACGTTGAACGCCTTGCCCGCCGCCCGGAACTGTGTCAGCGCGATCAGCGCCCGGAAGCTTTGCTCGGTGGCAGCGTCATTATAGGAAATATTGTCCGTAAAGCCGAAGCCGGTGTTGTTCGCCAGAGCAAAGGACATCAGGCCCTCCACCACGGACAGACCGTTCCTGCTGAACCGTGCATCCTTTTCCGGATCCACGCCCACCGCCGTCAGGCCGATGATGACCATGGCCGTGGAGTTGGCGTTAGGGCCGGAGAAGGCGTCGCTGTAAATGCCGCTCTCGCCCAGCTGGGTGGCCAGATAGTCCACAGCCTTGTCGATGGCCGTCTTCACCCGGCTGTCGCCGGCATAGAACGCCAGTCCCGCCAGCACGTTGGCAGTGGTGTCGATGGTTCCCCACTCATCCCAACTGCCGTCCGCCTTCTGCGCACGCAGCAGCGCTTCCACCAGCTGCTGTTCGTAGTTCTGTGTTCCTGTGAAGTCCGCCTGATTGTAGGCCGCCAGCGTATACGGCGCACTCCACGCACTGGCGCTCTTGTCGGCTTTGTTCAGCAGCGTGATGGCGTTGAGCGCCGTACTGCTGTTGGCCGTCGGATACAGCTTGGTCGCATCCACACCGTTAGCGGTCAGCGCCAGGATCGCCTTGTCGTAGGTCGTATCCGTGGCTCCCGCCGACTGTATGGCAGTGATCGCCGCGTTGATGTAATTCTGCTTGGCCGCTTTCGTCAACGCCACGCCCTTATCAGGATAGGCTCTGGCGTAGGCGCCCATATCCATCGCCCACCAGTCGGCAGCGCGTTCAGTATTGGCCGCCGCAACGGTATCCATTACCTTCACTGGATCCGGGAACAGCTTTTTCAGCGCGGCGTTGACCTCCGCGTTGCTCCGGAGCGTCATTTTCTCCAGCGCCTCCTTCTGCGCATCGCCGGAGAAATCTATGGCATTGCCCACGACGGGCAGATCCGGCCCGTTGGGCTGCATACAATTGCCGGAGGCGTTCTTCACGGTGATCTGGTTGTCCAGACCCGCTACCATGCCGTACAGCTTTCCGGCGAAGCCGCCGTTATAGCCCTGCGTGGGTGTGCCGGCGATGGTCACCTGTCCCGCGCTGACGACATTCTCCGCCCTACTGATGACGCCGGCAAAACCGCCGGTGTAATCCGTGCCGGAAACACCGCCGATGCTGTAGCAGTTCTTCACCGCGCCGTCGCTGAAGCCCACAAAGCCGCCGGTATGGCTGCGGCCGGCGACAGTGCAGCTGGTATGGCTGTCGTAGATGTCGCCGCTGCTGTCGCCCACCAGTCCGCCGGTGGTCGTGTCACCCTTGACCGTACCGCCGGAGGAGGACTTGGTAATCGTGCCGCCGTTCTTGCCCACCAGTCCGCCGGTCATTTCCTTGCCGTTGACCGTCACACTGGCAGCACACTTGTCCACTGCGCTGGCAATGGAAAACAGGGTCTGGGGATCGGTCTTGCCCGCGTTCAGGCCCACCAGACCGCCCACGTTTTTCGTACCCGTGACCGTGCCGCTTACCGAGCAGCCACCAATCAGGTTCGCCACGTTCTTGGACAGATCGCTGCTGTCCAGCTGCACCTGGGCGCTGCCTACCAGTCCGCCCACGTTCGTCTTGCCGGTGATCTCCACATCCACCAGCTTCAGATCGCGGATGGTCGCGCCCTTGATGGCGTTGAAGAAGCCTGCGTTCTCCCCCTCCGGCGCGTTAACGGTCACATGGGAGATGGTGTGTCCCTGTCCGTCGAACATTCCCGTAAAGGGCCGGGCCGCGCTGCCGATGCCGTTAAACGGCGTATCCTTCAGGTTCAGATCGGCCTTCAGGCGGTAGTTCTTGCCCAGTGTCTCGGCATCAGTGGCCTTCGCCAGTGCCAGCAGGTCGTCCACCGTCTCGATGTCCACCCAGCTGATAGCGGCAGGCGTACCGGTCAGTTCCTCCCAGGACGGTCCCTGGAAGCGGTTCTCGGTGGTGCCCTCGAACCACAGCACCTGATCGCCGTTCTGTACTGTGGCCAGAGATGCACTGACGTTGGACAGCGTATCGTTGACGGTGAACATCCAGCCGTCCGGCGCGTCCACCGCACGACCGTTGATGGTGTGGATGAAACGTCCGAAGGTGCTGGTGGTGGCATAGCTGTAGGTCAGCAGGCCCTGCCGCTGCGCCTCGTCCATCAGATCCACCAGGCGGGTATTGCCGTTGCTGTCCATGGTGACGGTGATCACGTCGCCCATGCGGTTGAAGGTGTAGTTGTTCTTGTCGTAGGAGGCGATGGCCAGCTTGACGGTGATCTGCGCCGTCACCGCCGTCTCCGGCACGGCAACGCCCAGCAGATAGGGCAGGCCGCCGTTCTTATCCGCCTCCCGCGCCCACACGCCGCTGTCGCTGCCGGAGATGGCCGTCAGGAAGGTGTCGGTCTTCATCTCATCCAGCGACTTGCCCACCGCGCCGTAAGCCTCAGCAGACGCGGAGGCACTGTTGAAGTAGCAGTTCGTGACGCCCTTGGACTGGTCGTACTGGAACGCGGAATCGGGCTTGTTGCCGCCGATGAAGCCGTTGCCCTGCTCACCGCTGACGGTAACGACGCCTGCGGCATAGCAGTTCTCATAGGTGTTGCCGCTGTACACCGAGCGGCCCGCAAAGCCGCCGGAATAGCCTCTGGCGCTGACATTACCCAGCGCGAAGCAGTTTCTGATGGTACCGCCGTAGCCCAGACCCACGAAGCCGCCGGCGTACTCGCTGGTGGTATTCACCGCCATACTGGTCCAGCAGCCTTCGATCAGGCCGCCGGCCTCGTTGGCGCCCACAAAGCCGGCGTGACCCGTAGCCGTCAGACTGTTGGAGGTCAGTGTGCCGCCCTGCACATAGCTGCTGCGGATGATGCCGTAGTTGCGGCTGACCATACCGCCCAGCACCGCGCCGGTGTCGGCGGTGATATTGGTGTTCACCACAGCGCACTTTTCCATGCGGCCGTAGTTGTTATGCACCAGCACCGCTGCGTTGTCGGAGAACAGCACGTTGGCGCCCTCAATGGTCAGATCGTGGATATACGCCGTGGCGCCGGTGTACCAGAACAGGCCGCTGTCATTGTTGCTGAGGGTCAGCCCGGTGATCGTATGCCCCTGTCCGTCGAACTCACCCATAAAGGGATAGGTGATCCTGCCGATGGACTTGGTTTTGGTCTGCTCCGCCGCCGTCAGCTTGGAGAAGTCAATATCCGCCGTCAGGCGGTAGTTCTTGCCCCACGCCACCTGCTGCCTGTTGGGGGAACCGGTACCCCCGGTGGGCTCGTCCTTCACATTGGCCAGCTCGATCCACTGTGCCGCGCTGGAGATGTCCACCCACTCCTTGGTGCTGGGGTCCTCCTTGTCCTTGTCGGGGTCGTACACATCGCTGTACGCAGAGGTGATGCTGTCTGTCAGACCCAGCTCCTCCAGCAGGCTCTGGTCGCCGATGGCCGTAACGGTGAAGGCGTACTTCTTCCCCGCCGCAAAGGCGTTGGCGAAGTTGGCGGAGGTATAGTTCCCCGACAGCGCAAACGTCTTGAAGTGGGTGTAGACCGCATCTGTACCCTCGCCCGTCACCGTGTAGAGGTCAATTCGATAGGCACCGCTGAAGTTCTCCCGGCCGTTCCACTTGGCCGTCGTCCCCTCCCAGCGGAGGCCGGTCACCGCCGTCATGCGGTTGTAAGGCTCCTGATCGCCGACGATCCTCCGTTCCGCCGTCTTTATGTCGCAGCACACCGGCTGGCCATCTTCCTCCTCCGCCACGGAGGCGTAGTACACGCCGTCGCCCCGTGCGGCAAACCGTCCGGACAAGTCATACTTCCCGGCGGAAACATTGGAGATATCCTCCACGAAGGTCAGCTGGGACTCATAGACGCCCAGATCCTCCGTCCCGGCCAGACTGACGATAAACGCCGCGCGGCGCTCCATGGCCTGATACAGACCCTCGCCCGTCACGTCCTTCGGGTCGTTCTCCGCTGCCTGCACAGCGGCGTCCAGCTTGGCAAGCTGCGTCCGCTGCTCCTCGCTCATGCGGCTGATGACCGCCGTTGTGTTCACATATTCCAGCTTCTCCAAGCTGGGGAACCCGGTGTACTCTCCGGTGATGGCGTCATACTCTGCCAGACCGTCCGCATCCAGCGGCGTCCAGCTCCGCACCATCTGCCAAAGGGTAATGGTGTAGGTCTTGCCCGACTCCGCGTCCCACAGCAGCAAGCCGGTAGGCAGGGAGACCACATCGCCGTCGTCGGTGTCGAACTCCTCCCGGGCGAAGCGGATATTCTTCGCCATGGTCACGACCGCGGCAGGCGTCTCGTCCGTCTGCCATGCCAGCACGGGATAGCCGTTGTTGACGCCGCGAACCGTCTTCCAGTTGTCCGCGCCCAGCTTGTCCAGCAGCTCCGTCCGCATGGCGGCGTCGGACATGGCGGTGGCGCCGTTGGTTTTTGCCTCTGTGGGAATGCTGCCCTCCAGATAGAAGCTATTTGAAGCCGCATCGCTGTCACTGGTAGTAAACGCGCCCGTATTCGTCTGGCTCTTACCGCTGATTTTGCCGGTGTTGTAACAGCTCGATACGGTCAAGCTAGGACCGCCATAGCCGGCGAAAACGCCCGCTGCATAGCTGTCCGAGGTAATGTTTCCGGTGTTGTAGCAGGTATTGACCTCTGCCTTCCCGTCGCTGCCGAATATTCTTCCCACAATACCGCCTGCGCGGCTGTAGGAATTGTTGCCGGTAGAGGTCACAGTGCCGCTGTTATAGCATCTCGCGATTTGTACGTTGGCAGATGTGCTTCCAAGAATGCCGCCTGCATACCCGCCGCTGCTCTTGGTCACAGTCACCGTCGCCTCGTTGCCGCAGTTTTCGATGGTACAAGCCTCGCTCTTAGCCTTAGCCAGAATACCGGCGGCGTTGTCTGTTCCGGTAACACTGCCGCGCACCACCAAATTCTTGATGGCCGCACCCTTTGCCACGCCGAACAGTCCGGCATCCGCCGCATTGGATACTTTCAGTCCCTCCACCACATGGCCCTTGCCGTCAAAGACGCCGGAAAACTCGTAGAAATCCTTGCCGATGGGCGTCCACGGCTGGTTGCCCAGGTCAATGTCGTCCGTCAGCACCACATAGAGCTTTGTGACGCCGGAGGCGTTGTTGACCGCATTCGCCAGCCACGCCAGCTCCGCGCCGCTGCCGATCTGGTAGGGGTCGGTCTGCGTGCCGCTTCCGCCGGGCTGATCCCGCCCCGCGCCGTCCCATGCGGTGGAGGGCGTCAGCGTGACGGAGATCGTCTCATTCTTTGTCACGTTCAGCGCGCCGCCGGCCTTGGCATAGCCCTTGGCCTTGACAGTGTAGGTGTATGCGCCCTCCGGCAGCAGATAGCTGCCGTCGCTCTGCGCTGCAACGGTATGGCCGTCGCCGTCCCACGTCACCGTAACAACTGCCTTGGCATCGGTCGGCGTGACGTTGAAGCGGACTGTCCGCTTCTCCACCGCCGTCAGCGTCACGGTCACCGACTGTGCCTTGCCGTTGACGGTCACCTGTCCCGCCGCAGCCTGATAGCCAAAGGCGGATACGGTGTACTTATAGGTGCCATCCGGCAGCTTGACAGTGTACTTGCCGTCCGCATCCGCCTGACCGCTGACGCCGTTGACCGTGATGGAAGCCCCCGCTGCACCGGTGCGGAATGTCACCTCATAGGTAGGTACCTGCCACGCAAAGATGGGGTATCCATCGTTGACGTCTGCCGGGTCGGTCATAAAGGGTTCGCCCAGCGTGGGCGCCAATGCCTTCAGCTCATCGGAGGTTTTGGCTGTGGCGTTGCTGTCGGTACCCAGCGTATTCAGATAGTAGCAGTCGCTGATGCTGCCGGAGGACTTTTTACCCACCACAGCCGCGCTGTCTTTGCCCGTAACGTCTCCGGTGGTATAGCAGTTGGAAAACTTTGCGCCGGTGTCATTCATGTAGCCCACGATGCCGCCTGCCTTACTGACAGAGGCTGTCACCGCGCCGCGGTTATAGCAGTGGGAAGCAGTAACCCCGTAATAGGCATAGCCCACGATGCCGCCGACGCTGTTGCCGCCGGAAATGTTGCCAAGGTTGGCGCAGGCCCGGATAGTGCCGCCGCTGCTGCCGACACGGCCGACAATGCCCGCCGTGTTATAGTTTCCGGAGACGGCGGCCTTATTGGTGCAGTTCTCGATGGTACCTGCGCCGCCCAGCTGACCGACAATGCCGCCGATGCCACAGGAATTACTGCCGCTGCCGGTGATCTCCACGCGGCCGCTCACCGTCAAATTGCGGATGGTACCGCCGGCGCCCAGCACACCAAACAGGCCGTAATGATTACTGGTTGTACCGGTAACATACAGGTTTTTGATCTCGTGGTCGTTTCCGTCAAAGGTGCCCTTATAGGTATTGGCATAGGAAGACCCTTTTCCGATGGGTGTCCATTCCTTACCCTTCAGATCAATGTCGTCCGTCAGCTGCGCGCAGATGGTACTTTTGCTGTTGTCATTCACCTGTGCGGCGAACCAACGCAGCTGGCTGGCATCGGCAATGAGGTAGGGATCCTCCGCCAAGCCGCTGCCCGTGGGTTTCAGGGACATCGGGATCACGATGGACTTCTCGTTGCCCGCCTCCACGCCGCTCAGATCGATCACGCCGGACTGGGCAACGTATTTCGCGCTGTCGAACGTCCACTCGTACTTATAGTCCACGGGCAGCAGATAGCTGCCGTCCGCCTCGGCGGACATGGTGACTTTATTCCATTTAGACTCGATATACGCGACCTTGATGGTCGGCGCGGCGTCCTTGGCATAGTCGAAGCGCACCGTGGCGGACGGGGCGCGGGTCATCGTGATCGGCTGCACCGCATCCGCCCGATTGACCGTCACCGTTCCCTCAGCATCGACATAGCCGAATTTTGTGACGGTATAGCTATATGTGCCGTTGGTCACGGCGTAGCTGCCGTCGCTCTCCGCCTTCAGTGTGTCTGTGCCGCTCTTGACAATCAGCTCCGCATCGGCAGGCAGACCGGTAAAGGTCAGCTTATGCCGGTTCAGCGCCAACGTGAAGGTCTTCGTCATGTCCGAGGACTTCACCGTGATGGTGCCGGTCTGGGCGGCATAGTCCCCCGCCTCGTGGCTGACCGTGTAGGTATGTGGTCCCTGTGTTTGATCCGTCAGCGTATACACACCCTCTGCGCCGCCGGTCTGCTCCACGTCGTCCCAGATGAGCTTGGCATCCGCAGGCATCACCGTGACAATCACGGTGGGTGTGGCGTCGGGATCGTTGTACTGCCATGTCAGAATGGGATAGCCGCCATTGATGCTCGCTGCATCTTTCTGATACGCATTGCCCAACTCGCCGGCCAGCCCTTTCAGTTCCTCGGCGGTTTTGCCGGTAATGGTCGTGTCCTTCTTATTGCAGCCTTCGTCGTTTGCCGTGTTGTAGTAGCATTTTGTGAAGCTATAACCCGTGCTTGCGTAGCTATACGCAAAGCCAAAGCCATTGCCTGCGGAAGCCGTTACCGTTCCTGCCGCATAGCAGTTTTCATAGGTGTGCTTGTAACTTGAACTGCAATACACATACCCCGTGAAGCCGCCGGCATAGCCCTTATTCGCGGTCACATCGCCGGAGCTGTAGCAGTTCTTGACCGTCAGCGTACAATAGTTACTGGTTTTTCCCAGAAATCCGCCCGTACTGGAAGACGATGCCGAATTGGTATTGCTTACAGTCGCTTGGCTGTAACTATTCGTGACCGTGCAGTTGCCGGTCAAATAGCCAATCAGCCCGCCAACATACACAGGGGAGCTGCTCGTGCTCGTGTTGCTGGCTGTGCCGGTCACGCCGCAGTTCTCCACCGTGGTCGAACCACTCACCTTGCCGACTAAGCCAGCTGTAGCCGCATAGTTGCTGCCTGCCGTTGATGTCACATCCGCGTCTACGGTCAAATTTTTGATAACCGCGCCACCACCGGTTTCTCCAAAGAGGCCCGCATTGCCGCTGGTAACATTCAGCGTCAGCGTCACCGTGTGGCCATCACCGTCGAAGGTACCCTTGAATGTGGCATCGCACGGTTTTGTCACAGTAATATTATCGGTCAGTTTGAAATACCCGCTGGAATTTTGCCATGTAATCGCCGCGAAGTCCTTCGCCGAGCCGATCAGGTATGGATCGTCCTTCGTACCGCTGCCCGTCAGCGTCACTGCCGCCGGCATAAAGGCGGACAGCATAGGCTGTCCCGCAAGCGCGGGATCATCCTCCTGCTCGCCCTCGTTGTCCCGCTCCTGCCGGATGTCCTGCATTTCGGTGTCGGGCGCAACGGAATATGCGTCCTCCGCCCACACCGTTGTGGGAACCAGGCTGGTCAGCATGATCAGCGCCAGCAGCAGAGATACCACTCGTTTCTTCATGTCTCTTTCTCCTTCTCTATGTTCAATTTTCTGTGTGCGCTGTAAAAAAGGCGGGCGGAAAGAGACCAACGATCTCTTTCCGCCCTACTATGGAAGGCAGACGGCGTATGCCGTCCCGGCTTGATAAAAAAACAGTGCCTGTCCTCCGTGGAAACAGGCGCGCGTTTTTAAGAAAAAAACGCCGCTTTTGCAATGCAAAAACAGCGTGGTTCCTTCACAAACAGTCCCATACGGAGAGAACGCCCGCTGTACCTGATCCTCCGACGTGCAATTCTCCTGCCTCGCGCCGCGGAGCTCTCGCTCCCCGTCTGCCGCCTACCTTCTCAGGCTTACGCCCAATGGCTGACTTTCGTCACACAGCTTTCGCTGTTTCGGTGCATCCTTGCGCTCACAGTGCCGTTCGCAGTGGGTTTTGTCCCATTTCCTTTTGAACTGCCGCCTGACCAACGATCTCTGGTCTTTACAGCGGACAGCCACACGACTTCTCCGGATCCTATTTACTTCATGCCGCCCCGCGGCTAACGTAGTGAGTATACACCGCGCCTCTCCACTTGTCAATGACTTTCATCAAAAGCTCCCTCGGCTGTACCGGCCGCATAAAAACCGTGCCCGGCCGGAGCCGGACACGGAATGAGGGGTAAACCCCATGGAAAAGACAAATTGTGAAGCTTGTAAAGCAGAACAGACAAATTGTGCGGTTTGGCGTGCGCCTTACTTCATCTGCAGGCGGTTCTCTCTGTCCCAGCTGGTGATATCCAGATTCCGGTACTGCCGGCGCAGACGGGTCAGCTCCTCGTTGTCGCCGCCCAGAGCGATAATGCGGTTCACCACAGCCAGATCGGCGGCGGACATGGGGGCGTCGCTGTTCGTACCACAGGCGGCGCAGTGATAGGTCTTCCCATCGTATGCTACATCGCTGCTGCCGCAGACAGCGCAGCGGATCGTTTTCGTTACCAGTGCCATAATTCGTTACCTCCATATATTTCAAATTTTCCTGTCGACAACAGAATCATAGCACAGGATTCATTATTTGTAAAACGCATTATTGTACTTGCAACTATGAGTAAATGTATGATAGAATAAACCCAGAAATGAGGTGAGCGCATGAGCATAACCAAATATCAGATGTTTCTGAAGACGGCGGCCTGCGGCAACTTCTCCAAGGCGGCGCAGGCGCTGAACTTCACCCAGTCCGGCGTCAGCCACGCGGTGCAGTCGCTGGAGGAGGAACTGGGCGTCACGCTGCTGAGCCGCAACCGGGGCGGCGTAGTGCTGACAGCGGACGGCCGGGCGCTGCTGCCGGAGATCGAAAGGCTGTGCGCCGCCCACCACGCCCTGATGCAGTCGGCAGCCAGCCTGCGTGGCATGGACGCCGGTCTTGTCAAGGTCGCCACCTTCTCCAGCGTGTCGGCCCAGTGGCTGCCGTCCATCCTCAAGAGCTTCGGCGGACAGTACCCCAGCATCGAGTTTGACGTGGTCACCAGCGACTTCTACGAGCAGGTGGAGGAGTGGATCCTGAAGGGTACGGTGGACTGCGGCTTTCTGCGCTTGCCCTCGGTGAAGCGCTTGCAGACCTACGCGCTGCACCGGGACGAGCTGCAGGTCATCGTCCCCTGCGATCACCCCTACGCCCATACGAGCCCCTTTCCGGCGGAGGCGCTGGCGGAGGAGCCGTTCATCCAGCTGGAGGAGGGCGACGACTACGAGATCATGGCGGCCTTTGATGAAATGGGCATCCGGCCCAATGTGAAGTACATCGCCCGGGAGGACAGGACCATCCTGGCCATGGTGTCGGAGGGACTGGGCATCAGCCTCCTGCCGGAGCTGATGGTGCGCCACAGCCCTACCCCCATCAAGGTCTGCCGCGCGCCGCTGCATTTCTACCGCACCATCGGTATCGGCGTCAAGGACAAGAAGGCGCTGTCCAACTCCACGCGCCTGTTCGTGGACTATGTGCGGACGTGGGTGGCGGAAAATGGGAACCTATAAACGGCCGGGAGCGTGAAGAAAATAGAAAAACCACCCCGGGGGGTGGTTTTTCTGGTGCGAGCGATGGGACTTGAACCCACACGACCTTACGGACACAAGCACCTCAAGCTTGCCTGTCTGCCGATTCCAGCACGCTCGCGAACGAAACCTACGTTATTATAACAAAATACCCCCGTTTGTCAAGAGGCAGCCGGAAAAGCTTCCTGAAAGTTTTGCAGTGCGCCCGGTGGCACAAGCGTATAAGAATTCGTTCTTTCGAGGAAAAGAAAAAACCCTCGAAGCCTTGCGGCTTCAAGGGTTTTCCTGTTGGTGCGCGAGGCGGGACTTGAACCCGCACGCCCGTAATGAGCACTAGAACCTGA
>ERZ857882.2130-NODE-2130-length-21317-cov-3.958565_pt1 | contig 21317 bp, 17 predicted proteins | sample MGYA00519697_ERZ857882 | MGnify/ENA primary metagenome ERZ857882 (study PRJEB31778, sample SAMEA3449373) | human gut metagenome | biome: human gut; feature: human-associated habitat; material: faeces | place: United Kingdom | collected 2010/2012 ...
TTGCCACCCATAAGGACTTTATCAAGTTTCTTGCGGACATTGAGATTTATGTGGATGGGATTGCCACCATGCAGATTCAAAACCTCAACACCCTTGTCGATACTGTCCGACATGAAATCATAGAACGGTATCGCCCTGGCGAAGATGACCCACATTTGAAAGTGCTGCAAGCCGCCCATATCAGTGATGATGAATATTTCAGCCACATGGTGCTGGATGACCTCAACCTCATTATCCGGGATATTCGGGAAGCCCACAAAAAGGACAGTGAGAGTGCGCCCCAGACCACCGTTGCCGATGAATTGAAAGAAAATCTGGAAGCAGTCGAAAATTTCAAGGGCAGCCGTTTGGAAAAACTGGCAATGCTTTATTGCAAGCAGCTCGGTATCAACTACAAAAATTTATCGGAAGAAGAATTTCGCTGGCTTATTCGGATTCTCCAAAAATCAAAGAAAATGGGAACACCTATCAGTCAGAGAAAAAAACGGTAATCAAAAACCGCTGTTGCATGGTTGTGTTGACTTCCATGTAGCAGCGGTTTGTGCTGTGGTTATTTAGTTGAATTTTCAGAATGACAAGCTGAAAGTTATCTGATAGAAAAATCGTTATTCCTCTTTTACTTGTATCCATTGAACATATGCCCACTGGATTTTTTCACTGTCAATAGTGTGATCGTCAATAGGTGTTCCACATTCTTGATATAGATAAAAATCGGGAATACTATCCAACTCAGTGTAAGCATACATCTTACAGCCTTCAAGTCCTGTACCATTTGCCTGTGCCTCAGTTAATTTACCCATATAAGTATAGCCCTCTGGGAGTTCATCTACTGGCATATTGGGAGCCACATACTTTTGACCTGCCATGTCAATCATTGGTGGCAAATCTATTTCTGGCTTAGTTTCACAACCAGATAAAGTAAGTAACATAATTATTCCTAACGCTAATAAGATTCTCTTCATAAAAATCACACACTTTCTAAATTCCGATTCATGTACTTAAACTTGTAGATTCTTTAATATCCATAGGTCATCAGTTTCCACTGTCCACCTTCAGAACGAGCTAACCACCATTGCCAATCGGTATATTCTTCATCTGGGTTGAATCCGCTGCCACCATTCAGCGGAGAATGGAAGTTACTCTTAAACATAATACATTGTGTAAAAGTTTCTTCTGCATCAGTCGCCTTTCCCATTTCGTTCATCCATGCAATATTGGATTCGTTGCATTCCTCATCTGTTGAATATGAAATACTGTGTAGCTCACATCCATCCCAAGTGCTGAATTCCTTTTTAATCAATTCTATCGCTGCATCCATTTCTGCTTTCGTATAAATGGACGAAGTTCCATAATCAATCTTTATATTTGTGGTATCAGCACCCAAATTTCGTATCATTTCTAACGCAATCTTTCCAGCCATATCTCTGTCCGATGTTCTCTCGGGAGATTTTCCGTAAATAGCAAAATGAAGCTCTTTATATGTCCAGTCTATCATGAATATGTCTCCGGTTTCATTAACCTTCATATAAGGGAAAATATATTCATCATTTGCGGTTAATGCCGTCCATTTAATTTTAGTAGAATCTATAAAGGTTTCATTAGGAAGAGATAGATTTTTCCCTTTACTGGCAACAAAAGTACATACTCCGACATTTTCTAATTCAAACTTAATTTCTAATTCATCTTCATTGGATTTCGTTACTATAACATTTGATGTAATTGACATCTCATCCAACACTTCTTTTGGATTTCCAAATTCTTTTACTATCTCGGTCTGTCTGAAATCTAAATCTCCAAACTCTGCTGGTACGGAATATACCGTTCCGTCCTGCAAATAAATTTCTTTTATAATTCTAAACCAGCCTTCGTGGAGTTCTCCGTATAGCCATGCAAAATCTATATCGATAAATCGGTATTCTCCTGGCTCTAATTCGTAGGAAATATCATTAAAACCATAGTTCTCCGATAATACCGGAAGCCTTTCCCAAATGCCGTCATGAAGAACCTCCATCGTAAATACTTCACCATAATGTATCGTTTCATTGCTGACATTCGTAAGCTTAAGCTCAAGACTGTCAGAAGTCCACAATTTTATTCCTGCTGTTACATAATCAAGATATTCTGTACTTTCTTCCTTTTTCGTTTCCTCTGCTTCAAAGAGTGCGAAACCGGAATCGTATTTTACATACAATTTTTGCGGTTCTGACGGTTTCCAGTAAATTTCCTGACCTACGTTTAAGTGGGTTCCACAGAAATCTTCCGTGGGAAATTCCAAATTATTCACAAAAGCCACCTGACCTAAAAGCTCCCAGCTTTCCTCTTTTGGAAGGTCAAAGCCGGTGGCATTATACAGATACAGAGCGCCGTCATAAAAAAGAGAGAGCCGTTGTACCTCTTCGGAAGCATAACCCGTAGGAGTAAGAACGCTTGATTCTGGCGCCGTCTTTTGGGCAGTCTGACAGCCGACCAGAAGCAAGCAGGAAAGACCTAAAGTCATAAATAATTTTTTGCTTATCATAGTACCGCCTTTCTGCTTTTTTGTTCCAAAACAACATTCCTGTTATCATTATAAAGGAATCACTATCTGAATACCATGAAGATTTTCTTATATTTTCTTACAAATCTTATTTGCCATAATCATGCTACCATACCGTTATGAATAAATAATCTCATCATGGTTTCAATTTGCTCATGTTAGCAATCATATTTGTTGTCATACCAGCGGTAAGCCTTAAATCGTCTTTTCTCATATCACGCTCTAACAGTGTATGCCAGAGTGTTTAATATATCCGGAATCTAACCCTAATTTTGAAAACATAGAACTTAGATAATAAATAAAGAAGTTTCTTTCAAAAAGAAATCCCCGCTGGATGTTCCAGTGGGGATCTATATAGCTTTAAATCAATCAAATGATGTTTGTGAATGCCGTAGATATAGTTTTTAATTCGCCATTGAAAATAATCTGTCGTGATGAACTCGTTTCCCAAAATATTGTTTTCCCATTTGCCGCACCAATTCCGCACCAATTTGTCATGAAACTATATGTAAATACATGAATTTATATAACGGCAGAGTACGAAAATATGGGATTTATCGAGGTTTATAAAGGAATATTGAGATATGAAATAGGCATTTAACTAACGATGCCTAATTTCATTTTCGATGATACCTGTCCAGAAATCCATTATATGCAAGGTTTTCTGCCTTTCTATATAGTTATGCTGTACAATTTATTACACTGTCTTTTTGTTACTACTGTTTTTATCAATCGAATTATATTTTCGATTTGATACAGCTTAAAATTATATCACATAGCCAGCCTTTTGAAAATAGCCAAATTTCCTTCAGATATGGATTTTAAGCATCTAAAAAGGAAATTCCCAGATATCATATCTTCTCTATAGCTGCACCCATCCGCTTATAACAGCAACTATGCCGATAAGGAGACAGATCAGCCCGACGTTTGCCGTTTTCTTCTTTTCCTTTGATCCTCTGTTCTTAAAAATAAGGATAACCCCCAGTATTACGAGCACAATCCCCAGCCCGATACTGAACAGGTAAAGGCCGGACGATATTCTCCCAAGCCCATTGTCTATTGCATTTTCCAATACTTTTTCCATTTATGGTTCCTCCATAATATTTCTTACTGATTCAAAATTTTAATTTTCAGCATATATTTTTTGTATTAAGTGCAAAGATTTTTCCATGAGTTCATCACTCAAAATATCAATTCCAACAGCCTTCATCATGTGCTGCAGAAAACGCATACGCTGCTCCAGCTTCTCCGCATTGCCGCTAAATACGGCAGGATCACACCATACATTCATCAACAGAAGAAAAACTTCCGCACATTCCTCCGGGAACTCTGTAGCGAGTGAGCCGTCAGCTATCCCCTCTTTCATTATTTCAGAAATAAATGCAGAGTCTTTATTTACACAATCCTGCATATAGGACAAGACGAATTCCGCGCTTTTCATGCGGACGCTCATTATATCGTCCAGGCAATGAGCTTCCTGACTTTCTATATTCTTTTCCAGAAGAAACTGCAGCTTTTCTCTGCCGTTCAGAGAATCCGCATCCGCTAACCAGCCCTCCATCGCATCTGTGACGGTATGAGCCTGTTTTTCCATAACAGCTTCTATAATTTCATCTTTGGACTGAAAATGATGATAAATAGCCCCTTTTGATATACCGGCTGTTTCGGCAATATCCTTCATACTTGTTTTATCGAAACCTTTTTCTAAGAACAGCCTTGCAGAAACAGACAGGATCGCTTCGATAGTCGCCTGTGAGTTGTATTTTTTTGCCATGCGGATTGCCTCCTTTATTAAAAACCGACCGTTCGGTATTTTTAGTATAAACTTCTTTTCCCATTTAGTCAAGAAATATTGCTTACTTGATGACAGGTCTCTGCAGTGTAAGCCCTGACAGACCACGGTAACTACACCATCGGTCTCCTTTAAAATAATGTTAAATTTGTTGTCTATTTACAGGTTTTGTTGGGTATTTTTTCATGTTTTCAAATTAAGAGAAGCCTTTCAATAAGTGATAATTTACAATTTCATTTATTAAATGCTATGCTAAACGCGAAAAGTACACAAACATTTTCAGTCGGCCGGATTTTACTTCGTCCATTTTACCATCCGGCATTTGTAAAAAAGGAGCAATTATATGCATAGTCCCAACATCTTGCTAATCACAAGCGATCAGCAGCATTATAATACGCTTGGCATCCGCAACCCGGAAATACATACCCCGAACCTCGACAGGCTGGCGCGTGAAGGGACACTTTTTAACCGTGCATACTGCAGCAATCCTACCTGTACTCCTTCCCGGGCATCCATAATTACCGGCCTGTATCCGTCACAGCACGGAGCCTGGTCGCTTGGGACAAAGCTGCCGGAACAGGTTCCCGCGCTGGGGGACTATCTTCAGAAAGCCGGATACCGGACGGCTCTCATTGGGAAAGCCCACTTTCAGCCCAAAGCCTCCACAGCCTCCTTTTCTTCATTGGAAGCTGAACCGCTTCTATATGACTCTTCCTTCTGGAAAGGGTTTCACGGACCCTTCTATGGATTCGAACATGTGGAGCTGATGAGAAACCATACCTGTGAATATCTGGTGGGACAGCATTATGCTCTCTGGCTGGAGGAACAGTGTCCGGGAAAATGGAGAGAATACTTTGCGCCTCCTGCCGGCACACGCCCGGCCAACAGCCTTTATCAATGGGAAATTCCTGAAGAGTACCACTATAATACCTGGATAACCCGGCGCTGCTGCGATCTGCTCGGAAGCTTCCGGAGGGAAAACAGACCGTTTTTTCTCTGGGCCAGCTTTCCGGATCCTCATCCGCCTTATCTGGCGCCATCCCCCTGGTGCGATATGTACGCCGGTGCTCCCCTGACGGTTCCGGAAGGCAGACCCGGGGAATTTATGAACTCTCCTCCTCATTTTGCCATGACCCAGCAGGAGGATGCCGACTGGTCATCTTACCGGGAAAGCGGACAATTTCTACATGGCCTGCGATTTCATGCCGGCATTCCCCCGGAGCAGATTAGAAGGAATATGGAGGTTTATTATGGCATGATAAGTTATCTGGATCACTGCACAGGTATACTTCTCGACCGGCTGGATACCCTTGGCTTATGTGAGGATACTCTTGTGATTTTCACTACGGATCATGGTCACCTGTTCGGCCAGCACGGCCTTCATTATAAGGGGCCCTTTTTGTATGAAGATCTGATTCGGGTCCCGCTTCTGATCCGTTATCCGCCGAAGGTTCCTGCCGGGCGGACCTGCAGTGCCCTGCAGTCCCTGGTGGATTTGGCCCCTACGCTTCTGGATTTTTGTTCGGTTCCTGTTCCCTCATCCATGAGCGGCGTCAATCAGCGCCAGGTATGGATGGGAAATGAAGAAGCAGCCCGCCGGTATGTATTATGTGAAAATCACCAGGAGCCCTCCTCCCTTCAGCAGCGCTGCTACGTGGACGAACGTTATAAGCTCACCGTCTACGCAGACCGGGACTGGGGAGAGCTTTATGATTTGGCCGAAGATCCCGGCGAATCGCATAATCTCTGGGTTCATTCTGATTACCGGGATCTGAAGGAAAAGCTGCTGTTACATGCTTTATGGCAGGAAATGAATCGGGAACCCATGTGGATGCCCCGGATTGCCGGAGCCTGAAGTTCCGGAATTAAACCGCACCGAAAGGAGAATTAATATGAAACGACATCATCCGGCAGAGTACACTGCAAAGCCAGAAACCTGGAAGCTGATAAAATCAAACTGGGTTCTGTATCTTTTTCTTGTTCCCGCTTTCGTGTATTTCGGTATTTTTGCATATGCACCCATGTATGGGGTTCAAATCGCTTTTAAAAACTTCGTTCCGTCCAAAGGAATATGGGGAAGCGAATGGACCGGGCTGACTTACTTTACCATGTTTCTTCAAAATCCAAAATTCTGGGATTACGTCCGAAACACTGTGTATCTGAGCCTGTATTCCCTTATCGCCGGATTTCCGGTGCCGATTATTCTCGCCCTGATACTGAATGATATAAAGAATTCCAAATTAAAGCGCATCTCCCAGACACTGACCTATATGCCCCACTTTATTTCCATAGTCGTGTTAGTCGGTATGATGTCCTCCTTTTTTTCTCCCCAGTCGGGCTTTGTAAACACGGCAATCAAGGCGCTGGGAGGAGAACCTGTCTATTTTATGGGCAGTGAGAACTGGTTCCGTCATATGTACGTCTGGTCGGGAGTCTGGCAAGGCGCCGGCTGGGGTTCGATTATTTATCTGGCCGCCCTTACCGGAGTCAGCCCCGAACTTCATGAATCAGCCATGATAGACGGTGCGAATAAGCTGCAGCGTATCTGGCACATTGACCTTCCTGCCATCATGCCTACCATGGCCATCCTGCTGATATTAAACTGCGGCAGCATCATGAGCATCGGTTTTGACAAGGTTTATCTCATGCAGAATAATCTCAACCTGGGAGTATCGGAGGTTATTTCCACCTATACCTACAAGGTCGGGCTTATTCAGCAAAATTACAGCTACTCGGCAGCCATCGGTCTTTTTAACAATGTCATCAATTTTATTACCCTGGTAACCGTCAACAGAATAACACGCAGGCTTTCCGGTTCCAGCCTTTGGTGAGAAAGAGGTGTTTCATGAAAACAAAAAATAACATAAAATCCGGATGGGAAGATAAGCTCTTTATCATTATAACAAGGCTCCTGCTGCTCCTTTTTCTGCTGATTGTAGCCTATCCCGTTTACTTTGTGGTAATCGCTTCCTTCACCGAGCCCGTCTATGTCAATTCAGGAGAGATGCTGCTCTTTCCCAAGGGTTTCACCACGATCGGATATTCCCAGGTATTCCGGGACATGCGCATCTGGCAAAGCTATGCAAACACCATCCTGTATGCCGCATGCGGTACCTTTTTCGGGCTTGCCGTCAGCGTCCCCGCAGGATATGCGCTCTCCGCGGTACGGCTTCCGGGCAGAAATATTCTGATGGCCCTGCTGGTATTCACCATGTACTTCAGCGGCGGCCTGATTCCCACCTATCTGGTGATCAAAGGTCTCCATCTGACGAACACACGGATCCTTCTGATCATCATGGGAAGCGTATCCGTATACAACATCATCCTGATTCGTTCTTTTTTTGCCAATACTCTTCCCAGGGAGCTTCAGGACGCAGCCTTCATAGACGGCTGCGGGAATGCCGGATATTTTTTCCGGATCGCTCTTCCGCTGTCAAAAGCCATCATCGCGGTAATCGCGCTCTATGTTGCCGTAGCGCACTGGAATTCCTATTTTAACGCCATGATCTATGTTACCGACAGGGCAAAGCAGCCGCTGCAGCTTTATCTGAGAGAAATTCTCCTCATGTCCCAGAATACCGCCTCGCTTACGGAAATGGATCCCCAGGCCGCGGCCCAGCTCAACCGCATGGTTGAGGTCATCAAATATGGGGTGATTGTGGTTTCCACCGTTCCTATTATATGTGTTTATCCGTTTTTACAGAAATATTTTGTCAAAGGTATCATGATCGGCTCAATCAAAGGCTGATTCATCAATATTCCCATGAAAAAGGAGGATTTTCCATGAAAAAGAAATTAAAACTAACCGCTCTTCTGCTTACACTCACCATGTCCTGCAGTCTTTTAGCCGGCTGCGGGGCCAACAAGGCTCCTTCCGATCCCGTTCCCGAAGCACCTGCCGATACCGGTTCAGCCGCCCCGGCGAAGGAATCCTCATCCGGGGAACGAACACTGCTTGCAGACGGAAACACCTATGCATCAGGGCTGCCCATCGTCAATGAAAAGGTGACCTTCCGCATTGCCCGCGGCAAAAATCCCCTTGATTCCGGCACGGATACTAACGAAAAACCCATTATGAAGCTTATGGAAGAGGCTACCAACATCCATATAGAATGGATAGACATTCCTACAGGTGAAGGGCAGAAGGAACAGCTGAGCATCCTGCTTTCCACCGATATGCCCGACGCATTCATGGGTATGGTGGATCCGTCCGATATCATGAAGGATTATGCGTCCTTCGTTCCTTTGAATGATATGATGGAACAATATGCCCCTAATATTAAGGAAACCTACGATAAAACAAACGGAGAAGCCCTGAAAATGCTCACCTACCCGGACGGGAACATCTACAGCTTTATGTCCAGCGTCTACACACAGCATAAAAGCTGGACAATCGGAGTACAATTCATTAATAAAGACTGGCTGGATCGGGTAGGCAAGGATATTCCCACAAATCTGGATGAATATTATGAAGTGCTGAAAGCCTTTAAGGAAATGGATGCCAACGGAAACGGAGACCCGAATGATGAAATTCCTCTGGGTTACTGCGAAAATAATTTCCAGGCCCGCCTGCTACAGTTTATGGGGGCTTTCGGCTTCAATGACAACTACCGCATCGAAAACGGCAAAGTTATTCCTACCGCAAACACACCGGAATACCGTCAATTCCTGGAATATTACCACAGGCTGGCATCGGAAGGGCTTCTGGATATCGAAGGCTTTTCACAGACCGATCAGCAGTTCATGTCAAAAGCCAAACAGGGGCTTTACGGTTCTTTCTATGCATGGACGCCAGACACCATCATCGACGATCCGGAACTCTCCGACCAGTACGTACAGGTTCTTCCCATGACGGCTCCCGGGCTGGAAGGCAAAGAAACAGTATACGGCACAAAAGATCGTTTTATGGGAATCATTAACGGCCTGGTGATAACCTCTTCCTGCAAAAATCCGGAAGCCCTGGTACGCTGGTATAATTATATGGCGAGCTCCGTGGAACTGAAACAGACGGCCCGCATAGGCGAAAAAGGGGTTATGTGGGAAATGAAAGATAACAAAATATATGAGCTCCAGGATCAGGGACCGGACTTCAATTTCCAGAATGCCTGTTATACCTATGGACTGATGCAGGCGTGTCCCGTTCTTCTTTATCCTGATGAAATGGCATGGGATGATCCGGAGACTTCTCCGCAGAATTATGCACGTGACGGTTACGTTACCGCAGTGGAAAAATGGATCCAGGACGAAGGGCTTATGCCAAGCCGTATTGCCACTGAAGAAGCCACACTTTCCAAAGCTGTCTATGAACCGGATTTGCTCTCCTACATCAAGAATTTTACCGCAAATGCCATAATGAACGGTGTTACGGACGCTTCCTGGGAACAGCATGTGGCGGATTTGGAGAAATACCGCTACAGTGAATGGATTCAGTGGCAGCAGGATTATCTGGACGGCAAATTCTGATTCTTATAAAATATATTTTAAGAAATATCACTATATTTAACCGCAGCAGAAAGGGGAAATTACACAATGAGAAGGAAACCCGGCACTTTATTAGACAATACGCTTCTTCGGTACCTGCTGAGTTTCCTTCTCGTACTGCTGCTTCCTCTTGTCACATTTTTTCTTATCTACAACCGCTATTTTCTTTCTCTCTATCAAAATGAGGTTTTCGAACGCTACCAGAATGAAATCGTCAGTCTGGATCGCGAGATAGTCACGCATGTCCAATGGATGCGCAATATCGCCGGACAGTTCACCAACCAGCGCACCTTCCGCCAGGAAGACATCATTGAAGATGCGCCCGGCTATTCGCGCACCATGAACGTGCTCAGCAGTATCGTTTCACCCCAGGATTTTTTCACGACCATCAGCTTCTACAGTTCGGCTTCCCCCGATACGGTATATACGAATAACGGAACCTTCAATGTACGGTTTTATAAACAATATTATCTTCCGGACGGTACATCCGCGGATCTGAAAAGAATACTTCCGGAAATTACGGATGAACGGTGGTTCACCCCCGGGCAGCAGCTTATGTCCTCAGGATTTCAGGGCCTTTCCTATGACTGCATCATTCCCATCCCCCACACTCCCGGTGATTATGTGATTTTTTCAGTCCCGGAGCACAGTTTCCGCAGGCTGGCGAATAACACCGATTTTATGATTCTGTACGGAAAAGAGGATGTGCTTTATTCCAGTTTTGTTCCTGATCCTTTGCTGACGGAGCAGATCTCGGTATCCTCCGAGCCTTTTGTCAGACTCCCTGACGGACGGGTCCTCTTCTGCCGTTCTTCCCCGGAATCGGGCATGTACCTGGCCCTTCTCCTTCCGGAAGAAGTCATCCTTTCCCCTGTGCAGGAGGCCCAAAGGTTATTCCTGGTGCTTTTTCTGCTTCTGGCTGCGGTCGGAGGGTTCCTGGTCTTTGTTATGGCAATGTTCAACTATCGCCCGATTCGCCGTCTGTCGGAATCCGCCAGACGGCGTGTATCGGATATCCCCAGGGAACTGCAGGGAACCAGAGCCGTGGGCTATGCGCTGGAAAGCATGGAACGTCAGACCAGCAGCCTGCGCAGATCCGTCCTTCGGGAAAGGGCCATATTCAAATTAATCTATGGGCGGATGCAGGATGATCCTTCCGTATCGGAATGTCTGCAGCTGGCGGAGCTGCCTCCCAACGAACAGAGCTACTGTACCGTGGTTCTTCAGACTGTGGGCGCGGTACCCAAGGAAGCAGTTATGGAAACTGTGACACACAGCCTTGAAGCCCTTTGCCCGGTATCCGGGATGGAATATATAACGGGCAAATGTTATCTGTTTCTGCTGGGCTATGCCAGAAACCGGGAAAAGCTCCGCCAGGCACTCACAGAGTCCTGTGCCCTTATCACCGAGCAGACCGGTCAGGCCGTCCGGATTACTGTGGGCAAAGGCTATTCCAATCCGCGTAAGCTGAACCATTCCTTCCGACAGGCGCTGTCGCTGCATGAAAGCATGGCGGAAGGCCCGGATATCTGTTTTTATGAGGAGGCCGGGCTGGAAAAGGAGGATTTCACCTATCCCACGCTCGATCTTCAGTCGCTGTATTATGCACTGGTTCAAACCGATCCCGAACGATACCAGCTGATTGCAGACACCCTGATGGATACGGTACAGAACGGCTCTCTGCAGCCCTTTACCGCCTGTTCCATCTGCTGTGACATCATCAATATCAGCCTGACCGGCATGCGCGAGCTTCAGCCCTGCTCCCTGAAGCTGCAGGAGGTATATTCCTCCCTGCGCTGGGAAACGGATCCTGTCCTTCTCCTGGAAACGGCAAAGACGATCACCCGGCAGGCATTGGAGCTGCTCACACAGCTTGCCCAGCCCGAAGAAGACGCCCCCGATTCAGCCATGCAGATTATCCGCTACATTAATGAAAATTACAGCCGCGAGGACATGAATGTCAGCCAAGTCGCACAGGTATTCGGTTTGTCGGTTTCCAACCTGAGCCATCGCTTCAAATCCCAGACCGGCATGAACATTTCCGATTATATCAGTGAAAAACGCCTTGATTACGCCCGTCAGCTTCTCACCGGCACCCGGCTTACCATAAGTGAAATCGCCTTAAGCCTGGGATATTCCCAGGCTCCCAACTTTATTCGTAAATTCAAGGCACAGACCGGCATGACCCCCAGCGAATACCGTTCCGTATATATGAACCCGGCTACCGCTAAAAAGAAAGGACTGAAAACAAATGAGCAAAAGACCAAACCTGATACTGATCATGACTGATGAAATGCGCGGCGATTGCCTGGGCATCGCCGGACATCCTGATGTGAAAACACCTCATCTGGATACCCTTGCCGCCCAGGGCATTTTTTACCCCAATGCCTATACCGCCTGCCCAAGCTGTGTACCGGCAAGGGCGGCCCTGCACACCGGCCTGTCTCAAAAAAAGCACGGCAGAGTCGGCTATCAGGACGGAATCGACTGGAACTATCCTGTCACCATGGCGGGAGAACTGTCAAAGGCCGGTTATTACACCCAATGTGTGGGAAAAATGCATGTACATCCCCTGCGGAGCATGATGGGCTTCCACCATATTGAGCTCCATGACGGGAACCTGGACTTTTACCGCCGTCCGGGCACGGACTATTACGAGGATCAGCGTATTGCCGATGATTACTATCACTGGCTGCACTGCATGCGCGGGCCGGACTGTGACGTATCCGATACCGGCCTGAACTGCAATTCCTGGGTTGCGCGTCCCTGGCCTTATGAGGAATCACTTCATCCTACAAACTGGGTTGTGAGCAGAGGGATAGATTTCCTGCGGCGCAGAGACCGGAGAATGCCATTCTTCCTCATGCTTTCTTTTGTGCGTCCTCACGCCCCCTATGACGCACCCCAATGGTATTTCGATCTCTATCGGAACCGGTCGCTGCGTCCTCCGGTAAAGGGGGACTGGGATCCACAGGATCCGGGAATTGAGGGCAGAACCTACAATTCCCATTTTACTCCTTCCGATCCGGAACTTGAACTGCAGCAGCAGGCCGGCTATTATGCATGTATTACCCTCATAGATCATCAGATAGGCCGCTTTCTGGATGCATTGCACGCACAATGCGCCGGAGAAGACAACGTGATCTTTTTTACCTCGGATCACGGGGAGCTGCTGGGCGATCATAATCTGGTGCGCAAAAGCTATCCCTATCAGGGCAGTATCCATATCCCCATGCTGATACATGGACCGGAACGGCTGCTGGGCAGCAGGCAGACGGTATCTTCTTCTCTTGTTGAGCTGAGGGATGTCATGCCTACACTTCTCAACCTGGCGGGCGCTGATATTCCGGCATCTTTGGACGGCCGCAGCATGCTTCCGGGCGGCGGATGCGAAACGCGGGATTATCTTCACGGCGAGCATTCTTTTGGCGGGGAATCCAATCATTTTATTGTTACCGGCAACGATAAATATATCTGGTATTCCCAGACAGGACGGGAACAGTATTTCGACCTGAAAACCGACCCGGGAGAAACCAAAAACCGAATACAGGATCCGGCCTGTACGGAACGGATCGCCGCACTGCGCTCGATTCTGATCCGGGAACTGGAAGGGCGCGAAGAGGGTTACAGCGACGGCCGCCGGCTGATAACCGGAAAGCCGCCCCGGGCCGTGCTCTCTGAAGTCTTATTTGAATAAAGGAGATAAAGAATATGTTTGCATCAATTACAGGCGCGGACAAAGAATTACTTTCATGCATTACCCGGCTTCCCTCCTTCTTCTGGGAAGGAAACTGGGCAGAGGAGATCCATCTCACCATCTGTCCGATACCATCGTTACAGGACGGCAATGATCTCACAGTCACACGGGACAACACCGGCTGCCGGATAGAATACCGGCTGCCTGTCCATCTGTTCCGGGGGCTGGGTTTGCTGAAGGAACACGCTGAAGAAAAGAACTTTTTCATAAATCAAAAGATGTACATACCGGAGATCGGCATTATGACAGATGTATCCCGCAACAGCGTACCGTCACCGGAATTCCTTCAGTCACTGCTGGACCGTATGGCCCTCATGGGGCTCAACTGCCTGATTTTGTATATGGAAGATGTCTATGAAATCGAAGGAGAACCCCGATTCGGTTATATGAGAGGCGGATATACCCGGGAACAGCTTCGCAGCATCGACGACTATGCCGCCGGATATGGAATCCGTATAGTGGCCTCCATCCAGGTATTGGGACATATGGAAAAGGTGCTGCGTTTCCCGGAATATGCCGGGCTTCGGGACAGCTCATCCTGCCTTCTTGCCGGAAGTGAGGAAACGGAACAGTTTATCTGTAAAATGCTGTCTTCCATAGGATCATGCCTGCGCAGCCGGCAGATCATTGTCGGAATGGACGAAACCCATGGGCTGGGAGAAGGACGCTACCGGGTTCTGAACGGCCGGAGGCCTCCCATTGAAATATATCTGGAGCACCTGAACCGGGTCCACGCTCTGGCCGGAAGATATGGCCTGAATATAGCATTCTACAGCGACATGCTCTTTAAATACGGCTCAGAGAAGCATACCTACCTGGATCCTCATATGCAGCTTGATGAAAAGACAAAGGAACTCATCCCCTCTGATGCACAGCTCATTTACTGGGATTATTACTCACGGGAGGCATCTTTGCTGAATGATATGCTCGCCTGCCACCGCAGCATCGGCCCCACTGTTTATGCCGGGCCTCTGCTCTCCGTTTCTTCTTTCTGCGTACAGTACGAAGCCACTTGGAAAACAGCCGGCCCGGCGCTCATGGCGGTCAAGAGGCAGAAAATCCCTATGGCATACGGCTGTCTGTGGCACGATGACGGCGCTGAGTGCAGCGACTGGCTGGGCCTTCCCGGGATGCAGTATTACGCAGAGCACGCCTATACAGAGGGCGTTGTGGATCCCGGTTCATTAGATTCCCGATTTCTTGCCTGTACCGGTCTGGATGCCGGATGGTTCAGAGACGCCGCCCTCCTGGATGAGATCCCCTGTATCAATCCGGAAAACCGATGGCCGCCCAATCCCTGCAAATATATTTTATGGCAGGATCCTCTGGAAGGGCTCTATGACGCGGATATCCGCGGCCTCTCCCTTGATCTGCATTATCGCAGGACGGCACAGCTTCTGCGGCGCGATCTTGAGGAAGCCGGAGAAAACGGAGCTTTTCTGCGTGTGCCTCTGGCACTGGCCGAAGTGCTCGAAATAAAAAGCGCCCTGAGCGGCGCCCTTTCCTGGCATTACAGAGAGCATGACATGACGGCTCTGCAGCAGGATGCCGCTGCCCTGTCCGAGCTGTATGTCCGTGTAAAAAAACTCCGAAGGCTTCACAGAGAGCAATGGATGTCCTCCTGCTCCCCCTTCGGCTGGTCCCGGTTGGATCTAAGGTATGGCGGGCTGCTCGCCCGCCTGGAAACGGCCTCCGACCGGCTTCAGGATTATCTGGAAGGAAGACTTTCTGAATTGCCGGAGCTGGCGGTGCCCCGTTATACATTAGACCGATGCGGAGACCTGCTTGGGAATGGCATATGGAAGGTATATGACAAGAGTGTTTCATTAAGTGACGGGTAACGGCAGGGTCGTTTTGCTTTAATATATATACTTACGCTATAAATAACAGGAAAGAGATGGTTTTCGATATCCATCTCTTTCCTGTTATTTCTCATTTTCAGTAACATCTTCCCGGTCTGTTTGGCTCGCAGCCGGCAGGAATCAATCAATACTTTCTTTTATTCTTCAATTCCTCATACAACTGACAGTAATTTTCATATCTGCTCCGGCTTATCTCTCCCCGCTCCAGCGCCGTTTTCACACCACAGTCACGTTCCTTCACATGAGCGCAGCCGGCAAACCGGCATTCGGGCTCCCAGTCGGCAAATTCCGGGAAATAATCCTGGAGCTCTTCTTTCTCCATCCCATAAAGCTCAATGGAACTGAAGCCCGGGGTATCCACAATATAGGTATCTTCACTGACATAAATCAGTTCGGAATGCCTTGTGGTATGTTTTCCTCTTTCGATTTTTGTGCTGATTTCACCGGTTTCCATGGAAACGCCGGTCTGCAGCCGATTGATCAGAGAGGACTTTCCCACACCGCTGGGTCCCGCCACCGTTGTTGTCTTGCCTGTAAGTATCTGACAGAGCTCCTCCAGGCCTTCTCCCTGCCTGGCGCTGGTAAACAATACCCGGTAGCCCGTATTCCTGTAGCTTTCCCTGAGTTTGTCCTTCCATTCTTCATCCACCAGATCCTGTTTGTTGAAACAGATACAGCATTCCACCTTCTGCTGTTCCATAGTCACCAGAAAGCGATCCAGCAGATTCAGGTTCGGAGCCGGACTTGCCGCCGCCATAATGACGAGGGCCTGATCCACGTTGGCCACCGCAGGACGAATGAGCTCATTCGTCCTGGGCAGTATAACGCTGATATTGGCGGTAAGCGCCGCCTCATCCAGAATATCGATTTCCACATAATCTCCGGGAAGAGGCTTTTTCTTATCCTTCCGGAAAATCCCCTTCGCCTTGCATTCATATATCTGATTTCCGGTCTGTACGTAATAAAAACCGGCGATTCCTCTGATTATTCTTCCCCTCATGCACTTACTCTTTCTTCAAAAACTGCAGCGGCCTGGTCACGGTCTTCTCCTGGACTCCGCCGGGTTCCACCTTCGTTTCTCCCGTTACCGGATCCGTAGTGGTGATCGGATCGGCGGCTACATTGTAAATCAGGGTAAGGGTTCCTGTGGGCTCTTTGATATCCGGCAGGTTCAGCGGCCACGGGAAGGAGGTTGCCACCGTACGGGCAATCTCCGTGCCGGATGCTGTCGTCACCACAAGAACACAGGGCGTTCCCTCCGCATACTGGGGATCTTCCAATGCAGGACTCGCTATATTCTCCGCATAGATATAAGTGGCCTCCGGGCCTTTGCTCACATAAATATCGATGGCAGTTCCAGGCTCAACCTCCGTTCCCACGGAATAGCTCAGGCCGCATACCTTGCCCAGCAGGCTTTCATCTTCATTGTATACTTCCGTTATATTGCGGACGGTAAGACCTGCTGCTTCCACCGTACTCTTGCCTTCTTCAGGCAGCAGCCCTAATACGTCAGGCACCTGCACCTTGCTCTCCTGAGGTCCCTGGCTGATGACTATGGTTACTGTACTTCCTCTTTCCGCATTGGTTCCGGCCTCGGGATTCTGGCTCATGACATTCCCCTTGGCGACGGTATCGGAATAGCCTTCCTTCTTTTCCGTCCGGAAGCCTTCCCCTTCCAGGGAGGCCACAGCTTCCGCAAGCGGCTTGTTATAGGTGTCGGGCACCACGATTCCGGCATCCTTGCCGCTCACCTGCAGCACCACCTTGTCTCCGGGTTCCAGCTGTGTTCCTTTCTTCACATCCGAACCGATGACTATACCGTCCTCCACACTGTCGCTTTCCACATACTCCACTACGGGATCCAGTCCCATCTTAGTGAGCTTCTGCCTGGCTTCCGCTTCCGTCATGCCGGCTACTTCGATCATTTTTACCACACCGTCCTGTCCGGAAGAAGAAAAATCAAAAATACCGATCGCCCTTCCAACCAGGAAGATCACCACACATCCGATAATGATAGCGCCGATAACCGCAAGAACTGTAGTTACCTTTTCCATCCGGGATTCATATTCTTCCTCATCCTCGTCATCCTCAGGCTCCGGCTGATATGCCGCCTGGGATCTCTTTTTACCGTTTCTGGATGGCTCCGCGGAAGGCTTTACCGTATTCTTTTTCAGCCGTATTTCCTCCGTATGGGAAGGCTTTTTGGACTGTTTCTTTATCTTCTCCATGTCGTCCCTGGAAATCGTACGAGTGGCGGCAGAGGTTTCGGGATCCACTGTCCGGACAAAATCTTCATCGGGTGAGATGAGGGATTTCTTCAAATCTTCAATAAGCGAACTCATGGACTGGTATCTGCGATCCGGGCTCTTCTGCGTACATTTCAGCACAATCTGCTCCACGCTCACCGGTATTTCCGGCACATAGTCCCTGGGTGAAGGCATAGGTTCCTGTATATGTTTAATGGCAATCGCCACCGTTGTATCCCCGTTAAAAGGGACGCGTCCTGTCAGCATTTCAAATAATGTGATTCCCATGGAATAAATATCGCTTTTTTCATCGCTGTAGCCGCCTCTGGCCTGCTCCGGCGAGGTATAATGGACGCTTCCCATGACATTAGAAGTAATGGTATTGCTGGTTGCCGCCTTTGCAATACCGAAATCCGTAACTTTTACTTTTCCTTCTTTTGATATGATGATGTTCTGAGGCTTGATATCACGATGGATGATATGGTTATTATGAGCGGCCTCAATGCCCATACACGCCTGAATGGCTATACTGACTGCTTCTTTTACGGAAAGACGTGCTTTTTTTTCGATATATTTTTTGAGGGTGATTCCTTCCACCAGCTCCATAACAATATAATGGATGCCGTTGTCCTCACCAACATCATAAACATTTACAATGTTGGGATGCATCAGGCTTGCCGCAGCCTGGGCCTCCACCCTGAATTTGGATACAAAATTTGAATTCTCACTGAATTCCTGCTTCAGCACCTTGACCGCTACATACCGGTTCAGCTTATGGCATTTGGCTTTATATACGTCCGACATTCCGCCGGTGCCGATTTTTTCCAGGATTTCATATCTTTCTCCCAGCATCATTCCAATTTTAATCATTCCAGTCCTCCTGCCTGCCCGGAAAATACGCTGCTTTCCCGACAGGTAAAAATAGAATCGCCCGGCGGCGGTTCCTTCTTCCTCCACTTGGCATGCACACTACCCCACTGCATACATTATGAAAACGGGTCTATCACAATTACTGCGATATTATCCCTGCCGCCATTGTCATTGGCCGCCTGTACCAGGGCCTGAGCCCTTTGCTGAATCGTTCCCTCACCGGTGAGAATCCGGTAAATTTCTTCATCCTCCAGCATATCTGTCAGGCCGTCTGAACATAACAGCACAATATTTCCCGGTTTCAGAGGCCGCCTGAAGCAGTCCACACTTAAATCCTGTTCCAGTCCGACCGCGCGGGTAATAATATTCTTATTCGGATGGCTTCTGGCTTCTTCCTTGTTGATGCCCCCAATTCTGACCATTTCCTGTACCAGAGAATGGTCCTCCGTAACCTGCTCAATTCCACCATTTACCACATAAAGCCTGCTGTCTCCCACATTAGCCGCAATGAGCTCTTTTCCATCCCAGCAGGCGGCTATAACCGTTGTTCCCATACCGGAAAACCGTTCATCTTCTCCGGCTCTTTTCTCAATTACCTCATTGGCTCTCTGTATGGCCTCAGTAAGGATTTCCTCAGGCCGTACGCCGTCCGAATCCCTCACTCCCTCAAGTATGGTCTCCACAGCACAGCTGGAAGCATAACCTCCCGCTTTATGGCCTCCCATGCCATCCGCCACCAGAAAAATGTTCGGCAGGTTCCCGACAGGCTCCAGGGAGGAATATATATGATCCTGATTCAGTTGTCTTTTCTTCCCGATATCGGTGATAGAAAATGCTTTCACTTAGACTTCCCTTTCCTTATCTCCAGCTATATGACGGCGACGCAGCTGCCCGCAGGCGCCGTCAATATCTCTGCCCATTTCCTCTCTAATAGTAACATTTATTTTAATTAAAAAAGAATTCCATTTATTTATGGTATTCCCGAAAAAAGGCGTACTGTAATGCGTCTTTCTTAGAATTTTCCAGATAATACCTGTAATGAGCTACTGCCAATATCACTGCACATTCTAACATAAAAAAAGGAAAAGGACAAGCTACAGTATCGTGTAATCGTGTACTTTGGCCTATCCTTAAATAATTATTCACCTGATTTTTATATTATACCCTTATATTTGCATAGTAGTCGGGGAGCAATGTGGAAATTGTATTGTGTTGGTTCTTATACCGAGGATGGAATCAAGTTTTTGACTCCAGATAAAGCCAATGAGTTTGAGACTATTTTTAGTTACACTTCTCAGAGTAACCGAGAATAATATAAGTAACGGAGGGATACACTATGTGACAGAAAGAAAAGCCGATCCAGGGGCTGAAAGCAAAGCCTAAGGATTTCACTTTTGATGAGATATAAACGTTCCTCAATTACTTGGACTACATCCGCTTAGACAAAGGAAGAACCAGCGGGTCTCGCGTAATGTTCGTGAGTGAAGAACACGGAAGCATCTTACTCCACAAACCTATCCACAGAAAAATTTTAAAAACCTATCAGATTAAACAAGTGATCCAGATATTAGACCCGTAGGATCTCATATGAATAATACTATACAGTACAAAGGCTATGTTGGCAGCGTTGAGTTTTCTGAAGATTATGGCATCTTTTATGGTAAGGTCATGGGGATTCGCTCCCTTATCTCTTACGAAAGCGAAAATGCTCAGAAGCTTTTTACTATTTCCACGGTGCTATGGATGACTATCTGGAAATCTGAAGGCAAAGAATCAGAGGTTGCTTTCAAATGCGGCTTAACTATTCAGCTTTCCCCAGAGCTTCATAAGCAGATTTTCATCTATTTGATATCCCATCAGATGTCTATAAACTGTTACATTGAAAAAGTCCTGGAAAACTCCCCTGCTGCGTATGTTCAGTAAGTATTTCTCCCCATCCAGCCGCCAAAGTTGGATGGGGAGAAATGCTATCATCTTTTATTTGAAATCTTCTCAGAAGTTGCACAAAGTTCATTTGAAATCTTTTCCTATTTTTCTTACACCTTTGCTAATTCTATATCGTTTTTATTAATCTCCGCATCTATCACAGTTATCAATTTCTGTCTCTACAGCGATATCACCTCCACACCTAGCCCGAAAGCAGCAAGTATATCTTTCTGCTTTTTGTAACGGCATGATCCAACCGACATCTCCCATATTTCCTCCTAAAACCGCGCTAAGATTTTCGCTTCTTTCAGTGCCTTCCGAGAACATTCAGATAGGCAATCACAGGAGACCGAGAAACTGCTACTATGCGGTAAACGAGTGGGACTCTCCAAAGAAGTTGTGGCGGTATTGCCGTATAAATCACTACAGGGAAAAAGGGATGGAAGTGACGTTGGTTTATTTTGAACTAGACAGGGAGAATGGTATTGTTGGGTACTGTGTCAGCTTGGTTGGGAAGGTGACTGTAATCGAATCCAACAGTTAGTTGCAATTATCATCAAAATCCCCCCCGCAGAAAACATCGGAAACACATCCGATGCATATTCCACAGTAGAATCTACTAAAAAAACTCCAAATACTTTGATTGGAGTTTTCTAAGTTTCAAAGGAGATTTCAAATATGAATGAAGTAATGCAGGTTCGTGCGGCCAGTTGGACCTCAATGATCAAACAGCGCAACGATAGCAGTCTGACCATCAAAGAATGGTGTGTTGCCAACGGATCTGTGTAACGGATGTTTATCAGGTATACTATTCCATTGCGGAGGAATGGTATACCTGACAATCTCC
>ERZ857882.2136-NODE-2136-length-21270-cov-5.696300_pt1 | contig 21270 bp, 15 predicted proteins | sample MGYA00519697_ERZ857882 | MGnify/ENA primary metagenome ERZ857882 (study PRJEB31778, sample SAMEA3449373) | human gut metagenome | biome: human gut; feature: human-associated habitat; material: faeces | place: United Kingdom | collected 2010/2012 ...
CAAAGCGCTCCAGACGGCCGATGCCGACCGGCTCGCCCTTGATGCCGCGCACGCACTTCGATTCGCACTGCGTCTCCTGCGGGCACACGCGGCCGCAGATGGCGGGCAGACCGTTCGTCGAGGTGATGACGTCATACGCCTCCATGAATTTGCCGGCGGCGACGAGCTGGACGAACTCCGGAATGCGCACGTTGACCGGGCAGCCGGACACGCAGGGCTTGTGCTTGCAGTTCAGGCAGCGCGAAGCCTCTTCCATGGCCATGGCCTCGTCGTAGCCCTGAGAAACCTCGTCGAAGTTCTTATTGCGGACGTCCGGCGCCTGCTCGCGCGCGGGCAGCTTTTTCGGGTTCATATTCGGCATCAGCGCACACCTCCTGTCAGATTGCATACATGGCGTTCCATGCTCTCCTGCTCTTCCTTTTTATACATTCTGCCGCGGGCGATCGCTTCATCCCAATCGACCTGATGCCCGTCGAAATCCGGCCCATCGACGCACGCAAACTTCATCTCGCCGCCGACCGTAACGCGGCAGCAGCCGCACATGCCGGTTCCGTCGATCATGATCGGGTTCATGGAAATGATCGTGGGGATGTTGTATTCCCTGGTCAGATTGCACGCGTTTTTCATCATCATCAGCGGGCCGATGGCGATGACATGGTCGTACTGCACGCCCGCCTTGAGCTGCTCCTCGAGCGCGTTGGTCACGAAGCCCTTGTGGCCGTTCGAGCCGTCGTCGGTCATGACGAACAGGTTCGTGGAGGCGTCCCTGAGCTCGTCCATCAGGATCATCAATCCGGTGTTGCGGAAGCCGACGATCACATCCACCTCTGCGCCGAGATCATGCAGCGCCTTTGCCTGCGGGTAGGCGATGGCCACGCCCAGACCGCCGCCGATGACCGCGACCTTTTTCATGCCCTCAAACTCCGAGGCGACGCCGAGCGGGCCGACGAAATCGAGGATGCTGTCCCCCTCATTGAGAAAGTCCAGCCGCTTTGTCGTATAGCCGACCTTCTGGAAGATGATGGTGATCGTGCCCTTCTCCCGGTCGCTGCCGGCAATGGTCAGCGGGATGCGCTCGCCGTTCTCGTCGATGCGCAGAATGATGAACTGGCCCGGCTTTGCCTTGCGGGCGACGGCAGGCGCGTGCACCTCCATGAGCGTAACGGTATCGTGCAGCGCACGCTTTTTGACGATTTCGTACATGCGGGTAATCGTGCTCCTTTCCAGTCGATTATCGTATTAGTATAGCGGAAAACGCTTGAAAACACAAGGTTTCAAACGGCCAAAACCGCCGTTTTGCCCATTTGTTCCGAAACATCGGTTGACCGTTGACGGACAAGGGCGTATACTGAAATTTGACAGAATTCGCCCATTGCCGACAAAAGGAGTTTTCATGCCGATCATCGATATTTCGCGTGAGCTGACCGCCGCCGCGCCATATGCGGGCGATCCGGCGCCGCGCATGCACACGCTGGCTACGCACGAAGCGGACGGGTATCAGCTGCAGGCGATCGTGATGAGCCTGCACGCGGCCACGCATGTGGATGCGCCGCTGCATTTTTTGCCCGGCGGCAGCGATATCGCCTCGCTCCCGCTCGAGGCGTTTTACGGCCCCTGTACGGTGCTGACCGTGCCGAGCGGCCCCCTGGACGCCGCTTTTTTCATGCGCGTGCATGTTTCCGACCGCGTGCTGCTGCGCGGCCCGGGATATCTGCTCAAGAGCGCCATCGGCTATCTGTATACGCGGGGCGTCAAGCTCGTCGGCACCGACCGGCAGACCATCGGTCTGCCCGATGATGAGCGCACCGCGCACACGGCGCTATTGACCTATGGCATTGCGGTGCTCGAAAACCTCGACCTGTCCGCCGCGCCCGACGGCGATTATACGCTCTTTGCCGCGCCGCTCAAGATCGGCGGAGCGGAGGGCGCGCCCTGCCGCGCCATTCTCGTCGGCTGAGAACCATAAAACGGACTGCTGCGCCGGTGATTTCCTGCGGATTTATGGAATTGCCGGCGTTTTTGCATCCCACGGCTTGCGCTTTTTGCGCTCCCGGGGTATGCTCACTGTATCAAACGGGGAGTGAGACCATGTACTATTATGAACTGCATTGCCATACCAGCGTGGGGAGCGCCTGCAGCCGGCAGACGCCGGAGGAGCTGGTCGCATCCTACGCCAAGGCGGGGTATCGGGGCGTCGTGCTGACGGATCACTTCGGCCGCGGCAACACCTGCGTGCCGCGCGAATTGCCATGGGCGGAGCAGATGCAGCGCTTTTTCTCCGCGGCGGAGCGGGCTGAGGCGGCGGCGCGCACGTTCGGCATGGAGGTGCATTTCGGCGTGGAGTTCGGTCTGCCCATGGCCAAGGAGGTGCTGCTCTACGGCCTGCCGCGCGCATTTTTTCTCGACAATCCGAACTTGGGCAGCCTGCTGCTGCCGGCGCTCTCCGAACGGGTGCGCCGCGCGGGCGGGCTGATCTTCTGGGCGCACCCGTTCCGCATCCGGGACTATATCCCCGACCCGTCCGCACGGCTGGACGCCGCGCTTCTCGACGGGGTGGAGGCGGAGAACTACTGGGATCCGGACGAGGTCAACGAGGACGCATGGCGCTTTGCTGCGGCGCACGGTCTGCCGGTGTCCGCCGGCTCCGACAACCACCGCGGCGTGGACGGCCTGCAGAACGGGCTGGCCGTACCGGAGCCGCTGCAAACGGCGGCCGATCTGAAGGCGGCGCTCCTCGAGCGGAACAAGATTCTGCTGGTGCGCGGCACGGAGCGAAGCGTGGGGGAGCCCCGCACGCCATGCTGAGGTTTGCGGCAGGGCCGCGCGGCGTACCGGCTGAAAACCGCCGCACGATTGCGCCTGCAAGCCGGGCAAGGGCGCGCTTTCTGCGCGCAATGCGGAAAGCGGCGGGCCGCACGGGGGAAAAGCAGGACGGCCGGCCTGCGGAAAAGAATGGGGATGAACAATGGCGGGAGCGCTCCGAAATGGGACGCCCCCGCTTGTGGTTTATGAGATCTGCTTATTTTTTCAATCGATGACAGATATGCGGCGGTTCATCCGTATTTGGGGTGAATGATCATTCGGATACAAGCAGGACTGGAGGAACGGGAACTTTGGAAGCGCTTTTCAGGACGAGAGAGGAAACGGCGGCCATCTATCACCGGAATGTGCAGACCGTCTACCGCGTGTGCATGGCGTTCTTCCGCGGCTGCACCCAGGACGCGGAGGACGCCGTACAAACGACGTTCCTCAAACTCATGCGGGACGGAACGGCCTTCCGTTCGGCAGAGCACGAGAAAGCGTGGCTGATCGTCACTGCGCGTCAAACGTGTGCCGCGACATGCTGCGCACCGCGTGGAGGCGGCGTGTGGATATGGATATGGACGCGGTCGAGCGGCGCACGGCGCCGGAACGGACGGACGAAACGCTGGAGAGTATTTTCGCTTTGCCGGAACAGTACAAGGCCGCGATCTATCTGTATTATTATGAGGGCTACTCATGCGCGGAGATCGCGCGCCACATGAAAAAATCCGAAGCAACCGTGTGGCGGTATCTGCGCCACGGCAGAATGCTGCTCAAAACTGCAATCGGGGAGGATCGGTAACCATGCGGAAACAGAACGCACAACAACAGGAGCGCATCAAAGCCTCCCTTTCACGGATTGCGCTGCCCGCAGAGCGCGAGGCGGCACTGCTTGCCCGCGTGTTTGCAGAAGCGGACAGGGAGGAACAGAGAGAGACTCGGAAAGGAGAACGACGTATGCAACATACAACAAATACAAGAAAACGGGTGCGGGCCGGGTGGGCGGCCGCCGCGGCGCTACTGCTGGCGCTTACGCTGGTGGCCTGCATTCCCGAAGCGCGGGCGGAGGTGCTCGGCTGGCTCGGCATCGACGTCACCACGCCCGGCGACTATCTTTCCGGCAATCCGGAAGGGCGCAGGCCGAACGAGGCGCTTGATGAGATCATCACATCCGCCGCACCGGAGGATAATGACAGCGCGATCACCGACGGCGGGGAATACGGGGAACTGTCGGCGCTCATGCGCGAGGCGTTTGACCGGGAGGAGCCGGCGGCGGTGCTGGGCAAGACACTGTATGACGGCAAAGCGATTACGCAGACCGTGACGTTCTGCAACGGCAGCGGCATTTGGCTGCTTGAGAAGTGCTGCGGCGGCTCGCTGACGCACGCGATCATTCCGGTGGAAAAGCTGGATGGCTACTTTGGCGGCGCGCCCGTTCCGGAGGAATATCTGAACGGAACGTATCAGCTCGGATGGGAGGTGGACAGCTGGTGCTTTTTAGAGCTTCCGGACGGCACCCGCATCGCCAGCGGCGGATGGGGCGTCGCCGAATCCGCACGGAACGAGGAGCCGCTTGCTTCGCATCTCGACGAGATGGCGACGATGAACGGCAACACATTCGCGCTCGACAAATTCAACAAGGCCTATCTGGAGGAGAACGACATCACCGGCTGTGCAGCCATGGCCGTGCGCGACCCGGCGGCGCTGGAAGCGATGGCCGATGAAAACGGACTGGTGACGGCGGAGCTGAGCATGCGCATGGAGTTCATGCTCGACGGAGACAGAGGCGAGAACACCACGGTGTTTGCGGCGAAGCTCGGACAGGTCACGATCGACGTCGAGGGCTACAAGCATTTGCCGGCCAGAACGGGCTCCGCTGCGGGCAGGCCGGTGACATGGACGGGGGAAACCACGCTGACGCAGCAGGAGGGGTTCGTAGAGAACGACGCCAGCATATGGCGGCTCATGAACCGGCATGTCTCACTCGATGGGCTTACCATGCGGGCGCTGCCGGGGATCACGGTAAACGCGCTGGGCGTGAGACAGATGCAGATCGAGATCCAATTCCCCGATACATGGACAAAGGAGGATCGGGACGCGCTTCTGAACAGCATGAAATTTCAGGTGTTGATCAATGACGAAGCGGGCAGCTGGGTGCCGGGGGCCATCCGTTTCAACGCCGACGGTACGGATGAAAACGGGCGCTTGCTCTACGATTTCAACGGGCTGCGGGAGGTTCCGCTCGAACTGCTCTCCGAGATCCGGGAGATCACGCTGGTTCCCTACATCGAATACCTGACTGCGGCGTACAGTGTGAAATTCGATGCGGATGGAGAACTTCAGCCCGTGAAAACCGTGGAGTTGGCGGTCGGCGAGGCGACCGAACTGGACGATGGGGGCGCGGATAGCTTTTGGAGTGATCGCGTTCGCACGGATTATCCGCAGTATGCGCTGACCTTTATGATCGACCCCTGACAAAGCTCCCCCTGCCTCGCGCCGCGCCGAAACAAAGACGATGAGAAAAACGGACAGTCCAATGGCTGTCCGTTTTGAATACCCAAAAAGCACCGGCGGAACCGCTCCGCCGGTTCTCGCATGGGAGTATCGCAGGAGAAACCATGGAATCCGCTAAAAGCAGCGGTTTGTGCGGCGCTTTTGACGCAGAGTCTGCAAGGGTATCCCTGCCGCAGCAGAAATTCCGTCAAATCGGCGGCCTGCTACCGGAGCGCCTTGAGCCGCTGTGCGAGGTAGGCGCGCAATTGTTCAAACGTCTCGTCCAGCCCCGGCTGCATGGCCGCCGAGCCCTGCGCGAGCGTGCCGCGGCCGCCGCCCTTGCCGGAGAGCGCGGCATTGACAGCCTGACAGAGCTCGCCCATATCGAGCGGCAGGCCGCCGCCGGCGAGCAGCAGGTACTGCACGCGCGCGCCATCCCCGGTCAGGAGGAACACGAGCGTGCGCTGCGTGCCGGCGATCTGCTGTGCGAGCGGACGAAGCTGTGCCGCACCGACGTCCTCGAGGCGCGCGGCAACAAAGCGCGTGTTGCCGATCGTGTCCGCGCTCCGGTACAGCTCGTCGGCCAAATGGGCGCTCACCCGCGCGGCGAGCGTGCGCTCCCGCTTTTTTGCGGCAATCAGCTCGTCGGTCTGCTTCTGCACCGCCGCCAAGGCGCTCTCGCGTCCGGTCGAGAAACGGCGCGCGATGTGATCGACGGTATCGTGCATGGCGCGCACATGCAGCAGCGCGCGCTGCCCGCACAAAAAGGTCAGGCGCATGCCGCCCTTGTACGGCGCGGCGTCGGTCAGGAACAGCAGCCCGATCTCGCCGGTGCGGCGGCAGTGCGGCGCGCAGCAGGTGCAGCAGTCCGCCCCCTCGATCGTCACGATGCGGATCGGCGCGGTCAGGCCCTCGGCCTGTTTGCGCAGCGGCAGGCCGGCGATGGCGTCCTCGCTCTCATAGCACGCGGCGGTAACGGGCAGATCCCGCTCGGCCAGCTCGTTTGCGCGGCGCTCCATCTGCCGCACCTGCTCGGGCGAGAGCGGCTTGTCCAGATCGATCGTACCGCAGACGGTATTCAGGTGAAAGCCCACGTTTGCCGCCTCAAACAGCGCATACGCCGAATAGGAGAGCAGGTGCTCGCCGGTGTGCTGCTGCATGAGGTCAAAGCGGCGCGCCCAGTCGATCTCCGCCTGCACGGCGGTGCCCACGGGCAGAGCGGCGTTTGTATGGTGCAGCAGCACGCCGTCCGCCTCGTCGCAGCCGGCGACCGCCACAGCGCGCTCCTCTAAGCGCAGCAGGCCGGTATCGCAGGGCTGGCCGCCGGCATTGGGAAAGAACACCGTTCGGTCGAGAACGATATCGAAACCGTCCGCGGTCTGCACGCAGGAGAGCACCGTCGCGGCGCAGCTTTGCAGGTGGCTGTCGGAAAGATACAGACGATCGGTCATAGGGAAACCTCCGATTTTGCATACTATCGATTTATTATAGCATAGAAGCGGGAGAAGCACGACCGCCGCCGGCAGGATTTTTGTCCGGCGGAGGGGCGGGTTTGATGCGCATCGGCGGAGGAAGGGGCGATATTGGCGCGATTCTCTCTTTTTCGGAGCTCCTGGGACGGGAGTTGCCCCGAAACCGCGTGTATGAGGCTTGTGTTCTCTTACAAACCGATGGTATAATCGCAGTAGGAATACAAAAGGGGAACACTATGGCGTATCATCTTGACGACACGGAACTGTATTTTTTCAATGAGGGGATATCCACCGCCGCATACCGCGCGCTGGGCTGCCACGCGTGCACGGGGGCGCAGGGGGAGCGGATCTACCGCTTTGCCGCCTGGGCGCCGGAAGCGCGCGCGGTCAGCGTCGTCGGCGATTTCAACGAATGGAACCCAAAGGCCGACCCCATGCACATGGTCGGCACGACGGGCGTTTGGGAAGCGCATCTGGGATTCGCACAAAAGGGACAACTGTACAAGTACTCCATCATCACCGCCGACGGACGGGAGGTTTTGCGCGCGGACCCGTATGCGGTGCGCGGCGAACCGGACGGCACGGCCTCCATGGTGGCCGAGCTGCCGGACTTTGCGTGGACGGACGGCGAATTTCTCAAAAAGCAGCGCGATGCAAAAAAACGTCCGATCAGCATCTACGAGGTGCACCCGGGCTCTTGGAAAACGGGCCTTGGATATCGCGGCCTTGCCCACGAGCTGATCGATTATGTGTGCGACATGGGCTATACGCACATCGAGCTCATGCCGCTCATGGAATACCCGTATGATCCAAGCTGGGGGTATCAGGTCACCGGCTTCTATGCGGCCACCGCGCGCTACGGCGCGCCGGAGGATCTGATGTATCTGGTCAACCGCGCGCACGAGCGCGGCATCGGCGTCATCATGGACTGGGTGCCGGCGCACTTTACGCGCGACGCGCACGGCCTGAGAGAATTCGACGGCTCCTGCTGCTACGAGCATCCCGATCCGCGGCGCAGCGATATGCCGCAGTGGGGCACGCTGCTTTTCAACTTTGACCGCACGCAGGTGCACAGCTTCCTGCTCTCGAGCGCGCTGTTCTGGCTCAAGGAATATCACTTTGACGGCCTGCGCGTGGACGCGGTTTCCTGCATGCTCTATCTCGACTTCGGCAAGTCCGACGGCGAATGGCTCCCCAACCAGTATGGCGGGCGGGACAATCTCGGCGCGATCGCCTTCATCAAAAAGCTCAACGAGGCGGTGCAGGAGCTGCCGTATGAGAAGCTGATCTTTGCGGAGGAGAGCTCGGCCTATCCAAAGGTCACGCACAGCCTTCAGGACGGCGGCCTCGGGTTCGCGTTCAAGTGGAACATGGGCTGGATGAACGATATGCTCTCCTATATGGAGATGGACAGCTTTTTCCGCAAATGGAACCACAATAAGCTGACGTTCTCGCTGTGCTACGCCTTCTCCGAGGCGTATGTGCTGCCGTTTTCGCACGATGAGGTGGTTCACGGCAAGCGCAGCCTGCTGTCCAAAATGCCGGGCGACTACTGGCAGAAGTTTGCGCAGCTGAGACTTCTGTTTGCGTATCAGTTTGCGCATCCGGGCAAAAAGCTCATGTTTATGGGCGATGAGTTCGGCCAGTTCATCGAGTGGAAATTCGACGATTCGCTCGACTGGCATCTGCTCGGGTATGACAAGCACCGCCAGATGCAGCGCATGGTGCGCGACCTGAACCGGTTCTACACCGCTACGAGCGCGCTCTACCGGGTCGAGGATTCTTGGAGCGGGTTTCGCTGGCTGCAGGCGGACGACAGCATCCATTCAGTTGCGGTCTGGATGCGCATGGACGAGCAGGGGAACGCGCTGCTGTGCGCGTTCAACTTCACGCCGATACCCATGGAGGATTATCGCGTGGGCGTGCCCGCGGCCGGCGTGTTCAGTCAGGCGTTTTCAACCGATTTCGAAAAGTACGGCGGCACCGGCGAATATGAAAATGCGCCGAAGGAGACGATCGACGAGCCGCTCGACGCGTTTGAACAGCAGCTTTCCATCCAGCTTCCGCCCTATGGAGCGGTATACCTCCGGTTCTCCGGTACCGTGCCGCGCGAACAGGTGGAAGCGGAGGAATCGCTTGGCGCTGATGTTTAGTATCCGGCCGCCGCGCGGCAAACACGGAAATCATGTGAAAGGATGCAGTCATGAAAAAGAAGATCGTAGCAATGCTTCTGGCTGGTGGGCAGGGGAGCCGTCTGGGCGTACTCACCTCCAACATGGCAAAACCAGCCGTACCCTATGGCGGGAAGTACCGGATCATCGATTTCCCGCTGAGCAACTGTGTCAACTCGGATATTGACACCGTGGGCGTGCTGACGCAGTACCGCCCGCTGGCGCTCAACTCCTATATCGGCACCGGCCAGCACTGGGATCTCGACCGCCTGAACGGCGGCGTGTTCGTGCTGCCGCCATATGTGACCGGAAGCAACGGAAAGTGGTATTCCGGCACGGCCAATGCGATTTATCAGAACCGGGAGTTTGTGGACCAGTACCAACCGGATTATGTGCTGATCCTTTCCGGCGACCATATCTATAAGATGAACTATGCGGAGATGCTTCGCTTCCACATCCGCAAGGGGGCCGCGGCCACGATCGCCGTGCTGCCGGTGCCCATGGAGGAGGCGCATCGCTTTGGCATCATGAGCACCGATGCGCGCGGCCGCATTACGAAGTTTACCGAGAAGCCGAAGCACCCGGAATCGAACAACGCTTCCATGGGCATCTACATCTTCAACTGGCCGGTGCTCAAGGCATACATGGAGCAGGACGACCGTGATCCGGATTCGGAGCATGATTTCGGCAAGAATATCATCCCCGCGATGCTCGCTGCCGGCGTGCCGATGTATGCATATTCGTTCGAGGGATACTGGAAGGACGTCGGCACCGTGCAGAGCCTCTGGGAGGCGAACATGGATCTGCTCTCCGAGCCGCCGAAGATCGAACTGAACGATCCGAGCTGGCGGATCTACAGCCGCAATCCGGTCATGCCGCCGCATTATGTGGGCGAAAAGGCGCGTATCACCAGAAGCCTTGTGACCGAGGGCAGCACCGTGGAGGGCCTTGTCGAGCACAGCGTGCTCTTTGCCGGCGTACAGATCGGCAGGGGCGCGGAGGTGGTCGATTCGGTGGTGTTTCCCGGCGCGGTGATCGGAGAGAATGCGCGCGTACACAAGGCGATCATCGGTGAAAACGCGCGGATCGGCAGCGGCGCGGTCATCGGCGGCGCGCTGCGCGAGGGCGAGGTTGTGGACAACCGGCTGACGGGCGACATCACGCTTGTCGGCAACGATATCTGCATCTGCAACGGCGCATACCTGCCGTGCGGCACGGTGGCGACCGGCGCGGGCAGCGAAGGAGGAGACGAGCAATGATCAGCAATGCGTTTGGACTCATCTACACCGGAGAGATCAACCCGCGCCTGCGCGATCTCACCCTGTCGCGTGCGGTGGCGGCGGTTCCCTTCGGCGGCCGTTACCGCTGTATCGACTTTATCCTGTCCAATATGGTCAATACGGGCGTGACGTGCGTGGGGCTCATCACCCAGAAGAACTACCATTCATTGATGGATCATCTCGGAGCCGGAAAGGAATGGGATCTGAGGCGCAAGCGCGAGGGCCTGTTCATCCTGCCGCCGTTCATGACCAAGGAGAACACGGGCCTCTACCGCGGCTCGGTGGACGCGTTCCGCTCCTGCATGGGCTATGTGCGGCGTTGCACGCAGCAGTATGTGATCCTCACCGGCAGCCACACGATCTTCAACACCACGTTCGACGACATGTATGAGCAGCATGTGCATACCGGCGCGGACATCACGATCCTGTATAACGAGGAGAGCGATTTCGATCCGGACGAGCAGAACGATGATCTCAGACTGCTCATGGACGGAGGCGGCCGCATCACCGAGATGGAGCTCAATCCCTACCGGCCGCGCACGAATTGCCGAAGCTGCGACGTCATGATCATGGACCGGCTGCTGCTCGAATACCTTGTCGAGGAAGCGTTTTCGCGCGGCGAGTACGAGTTTACGCGGGATGTGCTGCTCAAAAAATGCAGCTCGCTCAAGATTTACGGCTGCCGCTACGACGGCTATGTGGCAAGGCTCGATTCCGCCGGCAACTATTTCCGGCACAACATGGCCTTGCTCGACCCCGCCGTGCGGGCCGATCTGTTCAATCCGGCGCATCCGGTCTATACGAAGGTCAAGGATGAGCTGAGCACGCGCTACGGCGCGGAAGCGTCCGTAAAAAACGCGATTCTAGCGGACGGCTGCAACATTCAGGGCGCGGTGGAGGACAGCGTGCTGTTCCGCGGCGTTACGGTCGGTCGGGGCAGCGTGGTGAAAAACTCCATCATCATGCAGGGCGTCACGATCGGAGACGGCTGTTCGCTCGATCATGTGGTGCTCGACAAGGGCGTGACCATCCGCGATGGGCGAACGCTGATCGGCTACGACAGCTTCCCGATCATACTGAAGAAAAACACGACCGTCTGAGCGAAAAGCGATGTCTGTATGACAGGAAACGGAGACTCTATGAAGGTTTTGTATGTGGTCAGCGAGTGCGTACCGTTCATCAAGACGGGCGGTCTGGCCGATGTTGCCGGCTCGCTGCCCGTGGAGCTCAACCGGCAGGACGCCGACGTCCGCGTGGTGCTGCCGAAATACCGGCGCATCGATGCGTACTGGCGGGCGCGCATGGAGCGCGTGGCGGAGTATGCGGTGCTGTTCGGCAGCCGCAGCATGTACTGCGCCATCGAAACGCTGACCGATCAGGGCGTGACCTACTATTTTGTGGACAACGAGGAGATGTTCGGCGGTGACGCCATCTATGGCGACGGCCTGCAGGAGGGATATCGGTTCGCGTTTTTCTGCCGCGCGGTGGCAGAGATGTGCCGGCACATCGATTTTTATCCGGATGTTCTGCACCTGAATGATTGGCAGACGGGGCTTCTCGCGGCGATGCTGCGCACGCAGTATCTCGAGGATGCGCGCCTCGGCCGCATGCGTATCGTGTTTTCCATCCACAATCTGCGCTATCAGGGCCTGTTCGACTGGCGGGCGATGAACGCAAAGCTCGGTTTTGACGAGCGGCTGTTCACGCCGGACTATCTGGAATTTTATGGGGTGCTGAGCTGCATGAAGGCGGGACTGGTGTTTGCCGACCATATCAACACCGTCAGCCCGACCTACGCTGCCGAAATTCGCACGGCCTACTACGGCGAGCGCCTAGACGGCCTGCTCCGCGCACGCGGCGAGGCGGTATCCGGCATTTTGAACGGCATCGACCGCACGGTTTATGATCCGGCGACCGACCGCTTTCTCGAATACCATTACGGGCCGGACGATATGGCGGGCAAGGCGATGCAGAAGACGCTGCTCCAGCGGGAGATGCGCCTGTTCGAGCGGCCGGAGGTGCCGGTGATCGCGATGATCTCCCGCCTTACGCCGCAAAAGGGACTGGATCTGGTGGAGCGCGTGCTCTCCGACATCCTGCGCATGGATGTACAGCTCGTGCTGCTTGGCGACGGCGACCGGCGGTTTGTCGACCTGCTCAACTGGGCGGCGTGGCGGTATCCCGGTCAGGTGGGCACCTATATCGGCCTGAATGAGGGGCTCGCGCACCGGGTCTATGCCGGCAGCGATCTGTTTTTGATGCCGTCGCAGTTTGAACCCTGCGGCCTGTCGCAGATGATCGCACTGCGCTACGGCTGTGTGCCGGTCGTTCGGGAGACGGGCGGACTCAAGGACAGCGTGCTCCCCTACAACAAATATACGGACGAGGGCACCGGATTTTCGTTCGCCAACTACAACGCGCACGAGATGCTCTTTGTGCTCGAGCGTGCCGTACAATACTATTATGAGGACCGGCCCATGTGGCAGCGGCTGGTGCGCCGCGGCATGGAGGCGGATTTCGGCTGGGCCGCTTCGGCAAAGCAGTACCTTGCGCTGTACACACTGCTCTCCGGCGACGCGAAAAAGCGCGGCAAGAAAGGAAAGACTGCCGAATAACGCCATACGGCTGCATTGACCGCCGGTGGCACTGAAACCGGAATCGCACGGAGATTTTGATGCGCGGACCGAGGGCAACGGGACATTTCAGCAGGCTGCGCCGGCGCTTAGCGCCGGCTTTTTATAAAGGAGCCCCGCGTGCGCAGAGGGGCCGACGCTTGAGGCGAAAGAACGAAAAGGAGCTTTTGACGGATGCAGACGGATACGATTCTCATCGATCTGGACGGGACGCTGATCCCCATGGAGCAGCAGGCGTTCATCGATGCGTATTTCTCGGATTTGGCGCGGTTTCTGGCCGGTTATGGCTATCGCGACGCCCGCGCGCTGCTGGGCGCGCTGATGCATGGCGTCAAGGCCATGATCCAAAACGATGGCGGCGCGACGAACCGCGAGCGGTTCTGGACGGTGTTTGCGGGGGAACTGGGCGAGGGCGTGCGCGCGCTGGAGCCCGCGCTCGGGGGCTTTTACGGCGGGGCGTTTGATGCGGTTCGCCGCGTGCTCGATCCGGCAGCTTCGGGGCGGGAGCGGGATGTGCGCGCGCTGCTCGGCCTGCTGCGCGGCGAACAGCAGCGCACGGTGTACCTCGCGACAAATCCGCTGTTTCCGCCGGTGGCCGTGGAAACCCGCCTCGGCTGGATCGGGCTGACTCCGGCGGATTTTGACGGCATCACGACGTATGACAACAGCCGCTACTGCAAGCCCAACCCGGCCTACTATACGGAGATTCTCGCGCGGCTCGGCCGCAGACCGGAAACCTGCCTCATGATCGGCAACAACCCGTCGGACGATATGTCCGCGCTCAAAGCCGGACTCTCCGGCTATCTGGTTACGGATTATCTCGAAAACGAATACGGCATGGATATTACGCCGTTTTGCCGGGGCAGCTTTGAAGATTTGATGGCGTTTGCACAAACGCTGGAATGAGAGCGGCGCGAGCGAACGGCAACCGGGAACAAGGAGAGGAGAAGAAGCATGATTCTGTATTTTACCGGAACCGGCAACAGCCGGTATGCGGCAAACCGGCTGGGCGCGGCGCTGGGCGACACGGTTGTATCCGTCCATACGTATATCCGGCAGAAAACGCCCGGCGTGTTTGCCTCTGAGACGCCGTATGTGTTCGTGACGCCGACGTACGCATGGCGCATGCCGCGCATTGTACGCGCGTTTTTGGAGACCGCGTCGTTCTCCGGCAGCCGCGACGCGTATTTCGTGCTTACCTGCGGCGATGGCGCGGGCAATGCCGCCGCCGATGCAGAGCGGCTCTGCCGGCAAAAGGGGCTGGCCTTTCGCGGGCTGCTGCCGGTCGTGATGCCGGAAAACTATATCGCCATGTTCCCGGTGCCGGAGGCGGAGGAGGCGCGGCGTATTCTGCGGGCGGCGGAGCCGGTGATCGATGCGGCGGCGGACGCCGTCCGAACGGGGCAGCCGTTCCCTTTGCGGCGCGCCAGTTTTATGGATCGCCTGCTCAGCGGCGCGGTGAACCCGGTGTTCTATGCCGCGGTGGTGCACGACGGCGGGTTTTATACAACGGAGGATTGCACCGGCTGCGGCCGCTGCGCGACGCTGTGTCCGCTGGAGAATATTCGCCTGTGTGAAGGGCGGCCCGTTTGGAACGGGAATTGCACGCACTGCATGGCCTGCATCTCGGCCTGCCCGACAGGGGCGGTCGAGTACAAAAAGGCCTCGCGGGGCAAGCCGCGCTACTATCTGGGCGACCGGCCGGACGGCACAAAATGAACCGCCATCGCTGACATTCCGAAATGGAGGAGAATGCCATGCCGCTGAAAATCGTTCGAAACGACATCACCCAAATGGCTGTGGATGCGATTGTAAACGCCGCCAATTCCTCGCTGCTCGGGGGCGGCGGGGTGGACGGCTGTATCCACCGGGCTGCCGGAGAGGGCTTAATCAGGGAATGCAGAGCCCTGGGCGGCTGTGAAACGGGAAGCGCGAAAATCACGGGGGCGTACAACCTGCCCTGCCGCTATGTCATCCATGCGGTCGGACCGAGATGGGTCGATGGGCAGCACAACGAAAGGGAACAGCTGGAGTCCTGCTACCGAACCGCATTGCAGCTGGCCAAGGCGCACGACTGCGAAACGGTTGCCTTTCCGCTGATCTCCTCCGGCGTATACGGCTATCCGAAGGATCGGGCTTTGCAGGTGGCGGTGGACGTCATCAGCGCATTTTTGCTTGAAAACGATATGACCGTCTATATCGTGGTCTTCGATAAGGCGGCCTACCGGATCGGCGAAAAACTGTTCGCGGATATTGCACAATGCATAGACGATGCGTATGCGGCCGCGCATATCGATTTGCAGAGCGAGAGCCGCCGCATGCGGCCGATGATGGCGCCCATGCGCCCAAAACCGCTGCTGGAGGAACCGGAAATGTGCTCCAGCATGGCGGCCGAGGAGGAGCTTGACGCCAGACTCCGGCGGATGGACGAGAGCTTTTCTCAGATGCTGCTGCGCAAGATCGATGAAAGGGGCATGACCGACGCCGAGTGCTATAAGAAAGCGAACATCGATCGCAAGCTGTTTTCCAAAATCCGCAGCGACGTGCATTATCAGCCCAGCAAGCCCACGGCGATTGCCTTTGCCGTTTCTTTGGAGCTGTCCCCTGCCGAAACGAGGGAGCTGCTTGCGAAGGCGGGCTTTGCGCTCTCCCGCAGCAACAAGTTTGACATCATCATCGACTACTTTATTTCAAAGGGCAACTATCGCATCTTTGAAATCAATGAAGCGCTGTTTGCCTTCGATCAAAGTCTGCTCGGCGCGTAAAGTGTCGCCTGCCAGGCGACCAAACCTCTCCCTTCCGGTGTTACCATCAGGGTATCAAAGGAAAGAGAGGTTTTTTGCTATGCACAACGACAGGACGGAGCTCGTTTTTATTCTGGATCGGAGCGGTTCCATGGCGGGTCTGGAGAGCGACACCATCGGCGGTTTTAACGCGATGATTCAAAAGCAGAAGGCGCTGCGCGGAGAATGCATCGTATCCACCGTGCTGTTCGATCATTGCACCGAGGTTTTGCACGACAGGGTGAATTTGCAGGAAGTAAGGAACATGACGGACGGGGAGTATACCGTCGGCGGATGCACCGCCCTGATCGACGCGATCGGCGGCGCCATCCATCACATCGGCAATGTCCATAAGTATGCGCGAGCCGAGGATGTGCCGGCGCATACGATGTTTATCATCACCACCGACGGGCAGGAGAATGCAAGCCGCACCTATACCGCCGACCGCGTCAGGAAGATGATAGAACGGCAAAAAGCAAAATATGGCTGGGAATTTTTGTTTCTCGGCGCCAATATCGACGCGGTTGAGACCGCCGCGCACTTCGGCATCGATCGGGAACGGGCGGTCAACTATCACAGCGACAGCGAGGGTACGCAGCTCAACTATGCGGCCATGAGCGACGCCATCCGTTCCGTTCGTGAAAACCGGCCGCTGACCGCGGCGTGGAAAGAGCGCATCGACGAGGACTACCGGAACAGAAAGTAACCGAAAAGGGCTTTGCGGGGTGCGCTTCTTCTGCACACCCCGCAAAATGATTTTTTGGCGTCGGGCAGACGCGCCGCGCGCGCATGAAGCAAAACCGGCGGGGAGAGCGCCCTGAACGAGCGCGAAGCGGCGGCCGTTGTACCGTGCGCTCACAGCACCAGCGCCGCCGCGGCAAGCAGCAACAGCAGACAGAGCGCATTGACGGCGGTGAACGTGAGAAGATAGCGGCCGGCGCGCGCACCCGGCTCGCTGAGATACAGGCGCAGCGAGATGAGACTGGCCAGCGAGGCGATCGGCGTGCCGAGCCCGCCGATGTTGACGCCGGCGAGCAGCGCCGGCCAATCGGCCGTGAAGCCCGAGAGCAGGATGGCCGCGGGCACGTTGCTGATGAACTGGCTGGCCAGCACGGCGGTGAGCAGGGCGTTGTTTTGGAGCAGGCCGGAGAGCAGCGCGCGCACCGCCTCGATGCGGCCGAGATTGCCGGAGAATACAAAGAAGCAAACGAACGTCGCCAACAGGCCATAGTCGATCCGCCGGAGCAGCGGCCGGTCGAACAGCAGCAGAAACAGCAGCGCCGCCGCAGCCGGAACCGCTTGATGCACCGCGCGGAACACCGACAGCAGGCTGAGCGCGAACAGGCAAACATAGCCGCAGAGCCGCCAAGGCGACGCGATGCGCGCCGGCGTTTCAAACCGCACCCGCGCCTTCTGCGGCCCGGCCGAGAACAGCGCGCCCGCGCCGACGAGCAGCAGGCTCAAAAGCGAGAACGGCAGCGCCACGCGGAAGAACGCGCCTGCGCTCAGCGCATAGCGGGCGTAGAGAAACAGGTTTTGTGGATTGCCGACGGGCGTCGCCATGCTGCCGAGGTTGGCCGCGACCGTTTGCAGCGCGCAGATGCGCAGCATAAGCCGTTCCTCGCCCAAAAGGCGCAGCGCCAGAAATGAAAACGGGACGAGCGCGATGAGCGCCACGTCGTTCGTGACCAGCATCGAAAAGAAGAACGGCAGCAGCACCAGCAGCAGACAGATCAGGCGCAGCGGCTTTTCGCCGGCGAGCAGCCGCGCGGCCAGCGCCTGGAACAGATTGCACCTGAAAAACCCCTGCACCACGGCCATCAGCGAGAACAGCAGCAGGAGAACCCCCGGGTCGATATAGCCCGCGTAGGCCGCGTCCGGCGGTACGAGCAGCATGGAAAGAAGCGAGAGCAGGAGCGCGATGCAGAGCACCGCCTCTCCCTTGCACCATGCCCATATCCGCCGCAGCATCCTGTGTTTTCCTCCACGCTTTTTGTACAACGGGGATAGTATAGCAGATTGTGCGGCAAAATGGTATCGGGCTTGGGAGCGCCGCATGCGGCAAAAATGCAGCTTCTCCTGCATAATCGTACTCCAAGCAGGAAACATCGGGAATTTTGCAGGAATTCCGGTCAAGTTCGATTGACAGCGTTTTGTATGAAGACTATAATAGTATTCGGTAAGAAGCGGGCATATGCCCTGCTATGCCCGACTCATAACAGATCTTGAAAAAACACAGGAGGCGTAAAAATGGCTAAGACCATGACCATCGATGGCAACACCGCCGCATCCCACGTCGCGTATGCATTTTCCGACGTGGCGGCAATCTATCCGATCACGCCGTCTTCCCCGATGGCGGAAGTCGCGGATGACTGGGCGGCCAACGGCAGAATCAATCTGTTTGGCCAGCAGGTACGCATCGCGGAGATGCAGAGCGAGGGCGGCGCTGCCGGCGCAGTGCACGGCTCGCTCAAGGCGGGCGCGCTGACCACGACGTTTACCGCGTCGCAGGGTCTGCTGCTGATGATTCCGAACATGTACAAGATTGCGGGCGAGCTGCTGCCCTGCGTGTTCCATGTGAGCGCGCGCGCATTGGCCGCGCATGCGCTGTCCATCTTTGGCGACCACAGCGACGTCATGGGCTGCCGGCAGACCGGCTTTGCCATGCTGTCCTCCGCTTCCGTGCAGGAAGTCATGGACCTCGCGCTGGTTGCGCATCTGTCCACGCTGAAGGCCTCCGTGCCGTTCCTCCACTTCTTCGACGGCTTCCGTACCTCGCATGAGGTGCAGAAGATCGAGATGATCGACTATGAGGACATGCGTCCTCTCGTCGACATGGATGCGGTCAAGGCGTTCCGCGCCCGCGCGCTCAACCCGGAGCATCCGCATCAGGGCGGCACCGCGCAGAACCCGGACATCTACTTCCAGGGCCGCGAAGCCGCGAACAAGTATTATAACGCGATTCCCGAGATCGTCCAGCACTATATGGACGAGGTCGGCAAGATCACGGGCCGCAGCTACCACCTGTTCGATTACGTCGGCGCACCCGACGCCGAGAATGTGATCGTGATCATGGGCAGCGGCGCGGATGTGTGTGAAGAAACCGTCAACTATCTCAACGCCCGCGGCCAGAAGCTCGGTCTGCTGAAGGTTCGCCTGTACCGTCCGTTCGCGGCGGATAAGTTCGTTGCAGCGCTCCCGGCGACCTGCAAGCGCATCGCCGTGCTCGACCGCACCAAGGAGCCCGGCTGCCTCGGCGAGCCGCTGTACACCGACGTGGTTGCGGCGCTCAACGAGCAGGGCAGGGACGTCGAGGTCATCGGCGGTCGCTACGGCCTCGGCAGCAAGGAATTCACGCCGAGCATGGTTGGCGCCGTGTATGAGAACCTCGCCGGCGAGAAGAAGAACCACTTCACCGTCGGTATCGTCGACGACGTGACGAACCTCTCCATCCCGGTCACCCGGCAGATCAACGCCGCTCCCGAGGGCACGATCGCGTGCAAGTTCTACGGCCTCGGTTCCGACGGTACGGTCGGCGCCAACAAGAACAGCATCAAGATCATCGGCGACCACACCGACATGTATGCGCAGGGCTACTTTGCGTACGACTCCAAGAAATCCGGCGGCTTCACGGTCAGCCATCTGCGCTTCGGCAAGAAGCCGATCCAGAGCCCGTACCTGATCGACGCGGCGGACTTCGTGGCCTGCCACAACCCGTCCTACGTCACCCGCTATGCCGTGGCCGAGGGCATCAAGGAGGGTGGCACGTTCCTGCTCAACAGCCCGTGGACGCTCGATGAAATGGAGAACGAGCTGCCCGCTTCCATGAAGCGCGCCATCGCGAAGAACCATGTGAAGTTCTATAACATCAACGCCATCAAGCTGGCCCGCGAGGTTGGCATGGGCGGCCGCATCAACACGATCATGCAGTCCGCGTTCTTCAAGCTCGCGAACGTCATCTCCGCCGAGGATGCGCTGACCTTCATGAAGGCCGCCGCGAAGAAGTCCTACGGCAAGAAGGGCGACGAGGTCGTTCAGAAGAACTATGCGGCCATCGAGGCCGGCATGAACGCCATCGAAGAGATCCGCTATCCGGCTTCCTGGGCCGACGCCACCACCGGCGCTGAGCCGATCAAGGTCACGGACGATCCGTACTTTGTGAACTTCATCCATCCGATCCTTGCGCAGGAGGGCGACAAGCTGCCCGTCTCCATGCTGTCCGCGGACGGCACCGTGCCGACCGGCACGACCAAGTATGAAAAGCGCGGCATTGCCGTGGACGTGCCGCGCTGGATTCCGGAAAACTGCATCCAGTGCAACCAGTGCTCGCTGGTCTGCCCGCACGCCACCATCCGCCCGTTCCTGCTCGACGAGCAGGAGGCTGCAAACGCGCCGGAAGGGTTCGTGAGCGTGGACGCCAAGGGCAAGGAGCTGGCCGGGCTGAAATTCCGCATGCAGGTTTCGCCGCTCGACTGCACTGGCTGCGGCAACTGCGTGGATGTGTGCCCCGCCAAGGAGAAGGCGCTGAAGATGGCGCCGCTGTCCGAGGCGCAGCAGGACGAGGCCAACTGGGATTACGCCATGACCCTCAAGCAGAAGGCCGTGGACGTGAACCCCAAGACCGTCAAGGGCAGCCAGTTCCTCCAGCCGCTGTTCGAGTTCTCGGGCGCGTGCGCCGGCTGCGGCGAGACGCCGTACGTCAAGCTCATCACGCAGCTGTTCGGCGACCGTATGGTCGTGGCCAACGCCACGGGCTGCTCCTCCATCTACGGCGGCAGCGCGCCCACCTGCCCGTATACCAGGAACGCCAAGGGGCAGGGCCCCGCATGGGCCAACTCCCTGTTTGAGGACAACGCGGAGTTCGGCTTCGGGCTGAACCTGGCCAACAGGCAGCGCCGCGCCCGTCTGGCCGACACGGTGCAAAAGCTCATCGCCGTCGAATGGTGCGACCAGGCGATCAAGGATGCCGGCGCCGAGTGGCTCGCCAACATGGACGACGCGGCCGGCTCGCGCGCCGCGGGCGAGAAGCTGGTCGCCGCCTGCCGCGAGGGCATCGACGTCGATCTGACCGGCACCGAGTATGAGGCCGCATGGCTGGCCAACGGCAAGAAGTGCCCCTGCGAAGCGTGTACGCTCGCGCGCGAGGTCATCGACAATGCCGACCTGCTGACCAAGCAGTCCATCTGGGTGTTCGGCGGCGACGGCTGGGCGTACGATATCGGCTACGGCGGGCTGGATCACGTGCTGGCCATGGACGAGGATATCAACGTGCTCGTGCTCGATACCGAGGTGTATTCCAACACCGGCGGCCAGTCCAGCAAGGCCACGCCGACCGGCTCCGTCGCCAAGTTTGCGGCGGCCGGCAAGCGCACCAAGAAGAAGGATCTGGGCCTCATGGCCATGAGCTATGGCTATGTGTACGTGGCCAAGGTCTGCATGGGCGCCAACCCGGCGCAGTTGCTCAAGGCCGTCAACGAGGCCGAGGCGTACAAGGGTCCGTCGCTCATCATCGCGTATGCGCCCTGCATCAACCACGGCATCAACATGGGCTTCAGCCAGGCCGAGGCGAAGAAGGCCGTCGAGGCCGGGTACTGGCCGCTGTACCGGTACAACCCGGATCTGGCGGCGGAGGGCAA
>ERZ857882.2137-NODE-2137-length-21263-cov-4.104630_pt1 | contig 21263 bp, 18 predicted proteins | sample MGYA00519697_ERZ857882 | MGnify/ENA primary metagenome ERZ857882 (study PRJEB31778, sample SAMEA3449373) | human gut metagenome | biome: human gut; feature: human-associated habitat; material: faeces | place: United Kingdom | collected 2010/2012 ...
ATTCAGCAGATTCATTTGTTTGTCACTATTTTATACTTTATATTTGAATAAAAAATTAATATCTATATTAAAACAAATATGCATTACATCATTTTGATCTTCTATACATTGCAAGTTTTCAAAACTATATATTTTCTTTACAAATTCATTCTTTTCAAAATACTCCCGATCAAACATTAGCATCCCTCAATAGTCTCATATTTTCTAACATTTCGTAAAATCAACAACAATATATTTTACTACTGGTTGATTTTATTTTTCTAACATTTTCTCCGCTGCTGCCACAACCTGTTCTACCGTCATCCTGGACATACACTGCAGATCATCGCAGCTGTGCTTCATTCCGTCTGCACATCCCTGACAAGGCGGTTGTGCCGTAACTATTACAGCATCCTTTGTATAAGGACCATAAAGCTTCGGATTTGACGGTCCATACATAGCAACGATAGGCACCTTCTGGCTGATAGCCACATGCATAGGACCGCTGTCATTAGTAATAATCAAACAACAACGGCGCATTGCAGCGGCCAGCCCGCCAATAGCAAAATGTCCTGTTGCAATAATCGGCCGCGTTTGCATATAACCTGTTGCTTCCGCAACCATCTCTTCATCCATTGGCCCGCCAAAAAATACTGTTTTATACCCCTTGGCCGCAAAAATATCTGCAACCTCAGCAAAACGTTCCGGCGGCCAGCGTTTAGTCGGTACGGCGCTGCCAATATTAAAGCCAATCAGTTTATCCTGATCAGTAATATTTTGTTCCTGCCAGAAAAGCTCTGCTTCTAAAAAATGTTCTTCCCCCGGAAAAATTTCCAGACCGTTATTACTCAGATCCTGCACATCTAACTGCTGCAATACATCAAGATACATATCAGCAGCATGCATAGACCTATCCAGCGGCGTAAAAACATCCCAGAACCACTTAAATATTTTATGCGTCGTACCTGTACGCAGTTTAACACTTGTCATCGCATCAATAAAAGAACAGCGCTCGTTAGGATGCAAATTAATGAGCACATCAAAATCAAGTTTGCTTAAATGCCTGGAACAGGCCCATAGAGACAAAATACTGTTGTCTCGGCCTTTTTTATCTATCGTGACAACTTCATCAAGGTACGGATTAAAAAGCACCACATCTTTTAGTTTTTCATCTACCAGCATAGTAATATGTGCATCAGGTGCAGCTTTACGCAGAGCATGGATAAAAGGCGTCGTTAAAGTCAAATCACCCAAGTGCATTAAAAACGTTACCAGTATCTTCTTGCCATTGAGTTCAACCATTACAGCCTCCTGCTTTTCTCGATATAAACCGCATATACCATCTCAGGTGTGATGTCATACATACAATGCCAGTCGTCACATTCTTTTTTTAAACAACCGGCACATGCCGCCGTACTCAAAATAACCGTCGCGTCATCAGAGCCATACGGGCCGGTCCGATCAGCTTTAGTCGGTCCATACATAGCAATCAAAGGTTTCTTCAACGCTGCTGCAAAATGCAGCGGCCCTGTATCCGCGCTGATAAAAAGCTTACAGCCTTTAATAAGCGCTGCTAATTCGCGCAGACTGGTCTGTCCGATCAAATTTATAAGCTGCATAGGTTTTCCAGCCAACTCCGTAATTTTTTCTCCTTTAGCAGTATCATCAGGTCCACCTGCCAAAACAACACTGCAGCCATCAGCAATGATCATTTTGATCAAACTGGCATAATGCTCTGCCGGCCACTCTTTTGTTTTCCACCTTGCCCCGGGAACAACAACTATATATTCACCCTGCAGCTCATTTTTCTGTAATTTTTCCTGCACAGAAACAGTCTCTTTGGACAAATCAGGCAACGGGAAAACAATTTGCTCTGCCGAAGCGCCTAAATAACGTGCCACATCAAGATAACGCTCAATAACATGGTCATTACTGTGACTGCCGCAAATCGCTTTACTGACCAACCCGCTGCCTTCACGCATTTCACAATATCCAATGCGATCAGAACAGCCGCTGATAGCTGCAAGCACCGCACTCTTAAACAACCCCTGCATATCTATTACCAGATCAAATTTTTTAGAATGCAATAATCGGCGCATTTCCTGGAAATACGCCAATTTAGCCAGTAAATTCATTTTATTGAACTTTACCTTATCAAAATAAATTATCTCATCAATAACAGGCGGATCAGGTACAAAACCGGCAAACTGCGGATGCACTAGCCATGTTATTTTCGCTTTGGGAAAACGCTGCCGCAAAGCTGCCGCAAAAGGCAGCGTGTGCAAAATATCACCCAATGAACTCATTTTGATCAGTAAAATATTTTTATATTCCATGTATGCCTCTAATAACACTTATTTAAGGAATTATCAGCTTGATAAAGTCCAATAAATTTCCCTTTTCAAACAAATACCCTTTGATCCCGGCGGCCTCTGCCGCTTCTACATCACGTCTCTTATCACCAATCAGAAAAGATTTATCCTGATCGATATCATATTCTGCCATAGCCTGTAAAATAAGTCCCGGTTTCGGTTTGCGGCACTCGCAGTCAACAGCATACTCAGCAACGCTGCCAGACGGTAGATGCGGACAATAATAAAACTTTTCTATCTTCCCGCCGCTGTTAAAAACAATATCTGACATATACTGATGTAGTTTTTCCATTTCAGCGACCGTATAATAACCTCGTGCTATCCCGCTTTGATTAGTCACGACAAAAACAAGGTACCCGGACTGTGTTAAATAGGTTATTGCCTCCAGCGCGCCTTCTATCCACTCCAGTTCATCGATCTTATATAAATAAGCTTTATCGATATTCAGCACACCGTCGCGGTCAAAAAAGACTGCCTTATGCGCCATGAGTATAATAACCGCCGCTCTTGTCCAGGATAGCGCAGTATTCAGCAACAGCTTCATTCACGTCAGTAAAACCACCATCATACCCAGCCGCCAAAAGATTCTTCGCGTCTGCCTGAGTATAGCTCTGATATTTACCTTTTAATACTTCTGGGAACGGCACATATTCCAATTCGCCGCTGCCAAAATGTTTCAGTACACCTTGGGCCAAAGTATTAAAAGTATGGGCATGCCCTGTTCCGCAGTTAAAGACCCCGCTGATTTCAGGATGATCCCAGAAGAAGAAATTAACTTTAACAACGTCTTTTACATAAATAAAATCTCTTGTCTGTTCACCGGCACCATAATCTCCGTAAGCATCAAATAATTTAACCTTTTTCTCTGCCAGCCATTGATTATACATCTGGAAAACCATAGATGCCATTTTACCCTTATGATTTTCCTGCGGACCATAAACATTGAAATAGCGCAGGCCGACTAACTGACTGTTGGTCTTGCCAAAATAACGACGGGCATAATTATCAAAAAACAATTTGGAAAACGCATAAACATTTAAAGCTTCCTCACAGGCGGGCTCTTCACGAAATCCGTTTGTACCGCTGCCGTAAGTGGAAGCCGACGACGCATAAATCATTTGTATCTTACGGTCAACTGCAAAATGCATCAGATTTTTCGTATATTCAAAGTTATTCTGCATCATATATTTGCCATTATATTCCATCGTATCAGAGCAGGCGCCTTCGTGGAAAATAACATCAACATTCTCATGAGCAAATTTACCAGCCTTTAAAGCCTCAGAAAAATCCATTTTATCCATATAATCCATGACCTTCAGTCCCTGGATGTTTTTAAATTTGACCATATTAGTCAGATTATCCACAACTAAAATATCATCGCGTCCGCGATCATTTAAGCCTTTAACGATATTACTGCCGATAAAACCTGCACCGCCAGTTACAATAATCATAGTTTGCCCTCCTTCACAAATTGAGCTATCTGCTCCACAATACCAGTCGTCGAATAGCCATCTTCAAAATCAATGATCCTGACTTCGCCTGCATATTCCCTTCCGGCAACTTCCTCAGGTTTATAATCACCGCCCTTGACTAAAATATCAGGACGTATTTTTTCAATCAATTCCGTCGGTGTGTCCTGTTCAAACAATACCACTGCGTCAACACAAGCCAGTGCCGCTAAAACGCGCGCACGGTCAAGCTCATGTACTAAAGGTCTGACATCACCTTTCAGTTTCCGTACCGAAGTATCAGAATTCAACCCAACGACTAAATGCCTGCCAAGCCTGGCCGCTTTTTCCAAATAGCTGACATGCCCTACATGCAGAATGTCAAAACACCCATTGGTAAAAACTATTTTTTCCCCGCAGGATCTCCAGGTTTTAGCCAAAGATTCTATCTCGGACCAGCTCAAAGTTCTATAACCGCGGCCCTGTTTACGCTCTTCCGTCAGCAGATCCTTTAAAAGTTCCTCCCGATGCACAGGATACGTACCAACTTTTGCTACAACTATACCTGCAGCACGATTAGCCATAAATACTGCATCCTGTAAGGCAAGCTTCCCGGCAGCGCCTGCCAAAAGCGTCGCCGCTACGGTGTCACCGGCACCTGAAACATCGAATACCTCTTGTGCCGTAGCCGGGTCATTAATCACCAGTCCATCCAAACCGGCTAAAGTCATCCCCCGCTCACTGCGGGTGACCACAACATTTTTGATCGCATATTTTTCCCGGGCATTTTGGGCCAGACGCAGAACCTCTTCATCCTCATTAGGAACAAATTCTCCAGCCGCCTCGCACATCTCCTTTAAATTTGGAGTAATGAAATCACAGCCCCGATATTTATTCCAGTCAGCCCCCTTAGGGTCAATAAGCACCGGCACCTGATACTGATGCGCAGCCGCGATCACCCACTGCACAAAATTATCCGAACAGACACCTTTGGCATAATCAGAAACAATCACACCGTCCAATCCGGCTTCCAGTAAATTCTGGAGCCATAATGATAAGGCCTCTGTTTCTTCCGGAAACAAATCTCCTGTTTCTTCAAAATCCAGGCGCAGCATCTGCTGCTGCGCTCCCAAGATACGCATCTTCGTGATCGTTTCACGCTGCTGCGACTTGATCAAACCACTGTAATCGATACCTTTTTCGGCCATCATCGCTTCCAGTACTTCTCTGTTGTTATCGGCCCCGGTAACGCCACCCATAAAAACCCTGCATTCTAAATGTGCCAGGTTTGCAGCTACATTTGCGGCACCGCCCAAAACAGACTTTATGCGTTTGACCTTATTAACAGGCACAGGAGCCTCCGGAGAAATGCGCTTGACCTCGCCATAAAAATAACGGTCGAGCATAACGTCCCCAATCACAGCAATTTTTAAATTTTGGATATGTTCAGCTAAAAAAGCAGTACATGACAAATTCGTCACTTTATTCACCATCCACCAATTCGCACAGAATATGGCCAATCAAAATATGTATTTCCTGCGCCCGAGCCGTAACCGGGCAGGGAACAGCCATGCAGATATCACAGACCTCTGCCATCTTGCCGCCCCCCTGAGCCGTCATCCCGATGCACTGTATTCCTTTAGCTTTGGCAACATCAATAGCCGCCAACACATTTTTACTGTTACCCGAAGTTGATAATCCGACCAAGACATCACCGGCACTTCCTAATGCCTGCACCTGCCTTGCAAAAACAGTATCGTAACCATAGTCGTTAGCTACCGCGGTCAAAATAGAAGTATCTACGGTCAAAGCTATAGCCGGCAGACCGTTGCGCTCCTTTTGAAAGCGTCCTACGAATTCAGCCGCTAAATGCTGACTGTCAGCGGCACTGCCGCCGTTGCCGCAAAACAAAACCTTCTTGCCGTTTTGCAAGGCACGTCGAATAATTTCCGCACTTTCTGCAACCTGCTCTAAAATTCTGCTTTCTGCAACCTGCTGTGCCAAAGTAATATGTTCAGCAAAACGCTGTTTAATGGTTTCCATAGTTCACCTGCTTTACCAATTAAGGAAGTTATAACGGACTCTGAAAGTATTACTACCGCCTTTATAATGTTCCTGCTCATATTCAAATTCAATGGCCCAGCAGCAGAACCGGTGCGTCCATCTGTAATTTGTTTCATAATTACTGTGTTTGCCCAAATCATAACGGTTGACAATCGTAAAAGTGTTTTTATCATCCAGTTTAAAGCTCAGTCCGTTGCGCAACTCCCTGCCCATGTCAGGCTGTCCATAATCATAAAGATTACTGGTAATATCTTCACGATAATAACCGACCCAAGTATCCCATTTCGGAGCCAGTTTTTGCCCTAATGTCGCATAATACATCATTGTAGATTTTGTTTCATCTGTATAGCTTTCTGTTACCCATTTTTTACCTACAGTCAGATCAAGGAAAGTATTTTTACTGTTGAACAGATAAATCCGGTCATGATTCAAATAAGCAGCATACTCTGTATGCCAGCTTTTGATACTGCTCTTTTCGTTACGCCATAAACCATGAGTAATATACGCACTGTATGTCAACGGCAAATTATCGATCAAACGATGGTTTTTATAATATAAGCCGATATCTCTTTCTTTGCGGATCCATTCATCATCTTCTTCATCCCAGCCGTCCTGAAACTTTATATTAAAGTTACGCTCATCGTGATTGATGCCGTACATGGGTTTATAACCGGCCTTAGAATAATAAGCCAGATCGGCATAAAAATCTGTTTTCGGACCTAAATTATAATCGACCTGCAGCTTAGCATACATTCCGTTATCGCTGCCGTCATACCCGATACGCGGCATGATTCTATTTTCACTCTCACCATCTAATCTATTGACCCATAAATCACGCGAGTAGATATGCTTGCCTTTGGCATAAACCTTAACATCTCTGGCTATCATTTTTTCTTTGGGATAAATCTCAAAAGTTTTTGCCGTTATCAGCAGACAAGGATCATGCTCCACAGCCGGACAGCGTGTTGTCTGTCCACCCTCGTCCACAACTATTTTATCCGGATAAATCGTTGCATGAGGTGCTTTAAAATAGTCTTTGGCACCTTTGCCGTCAATTTGCTTGATCTCACCGGTCTTAGAATTAAAATTATAATGGACCCATTCCCCATTCATGGTAGTATCCGGCTCCTGCAGTGTTCCGCCCTGCTTGAGCCAGACATCCCCGGTCTTCATATTACCTTCGGCCCTGGTAGTCAGAATAGTTTCATCCCCCTGCACTATCTTGACATTACCTTCAGCAAAAAAGTCTCCGCTGCCCTGGTCATATGTAGCACTGTCACTCCATAAGGTTATCGGCATCGGCTCAGCAGACTCCGCCTGTTTCTTCTTCTTGCTCTTATCTTTAATTACACCAGCTTCCCGCTCCTGCTTCTGTTCCTGAAAATCAGGCGCAGCATAACGCGAATCACCGGTAACATAGTCGTCGGCAAAAGCTGCCTGTGATACTGCTAAACTCATTAAGCAAGCAGTTGCTAAGACTTTCTTCTTCATGCTTTCTCTCCTCAGTCAAATTTATCATTTATAAAAAAGCATACAAATATCCACTACATATTATATCACAATTTTAAATAAAAAACCCGCCACTAAGGCGGGTTTTACTGATAATTCAAATTTTATTTTCCCTGATAAACCATACCCTGGATAGTAGTATCTTCCATAGTCTGTACATAAGTAGTAGAACCAACGGGAATGACAACTGCTTTACCGGTAACAAAGGCACCGCCTAAAGCACCGATAGGCCCTAAAACGATCATGCCGCCGATTGCCGCGCCTGCTGCACCGGCTGCAGTCTTAGCCTCCTGTTTAGCCAAATCGCCGATATAGACCGGAACCTTAGTTCCGTCAAGAGCATAAACATGAGTAAAATCTACGTCAATACGGGCATCACGGCCAAAGCTGCGCGGCTGTACAACCTTTTTGATAGTACCTTCTCCTAACGCACCTTTAGGAAGTACCAGCACATCATTCACATAAACATTGTCAGCAATTTTAAAATGCACAGGTTCACCTGCTTTGTCTTCTCTGCTGCTCAGTTCCTCAGTAAATTCTACTTTAATCACAGAATCCTTCGGCAAAGTAACGCTTTCAACAGAAATCACACCATCGGGAAAAGCGATATTCGCCAAAGCTTCCAATCTGGAAGAAAGAGAGCCTTCATCAATTTTGCCGTTAAGCATCATTTCCACTGCCTCGATACGGGTCTTGGCAGGACCACCGGACATACTTTCATTAAACTGCCATTCAATAGCGTTGAGTTTAGTTAAAAACCCGGCTTCATTACTGGCAGGGCTGCCTTTAAGATAATCATACAGGTTATCAATACGATCTAAAATAGCGTCGCTGGTAACAGTACCATAAACATCATCTTCCAAACTATCCATACGGCCGACCAATGCACCTGCCTGCTCAGTACCATATAACATCTTTTCCATCGCGGAAATTTTATCAGTAGCAGACATTTGTGTCACTGCTGACGCAGCCGGCACAGCACCGCCCAAATCATCAGCATTCATGGCAAAACCAGGCGCAACTGATGTTACACAGAAAACCAAAGTCAAAAGCAAAGTAAGGAGTCGTCTTTTCATTACAATACCTCCGTTATTTATTATTTTTATGAAGCTATTATACCATATAAAGTGCGTAAAAAAAATAGGCGACCACAAGATAATGTGGTCACGCCTTTATTTTTTATAATTATTTAACACTTCTGTCACAGATTCAGTTATTTCATCCATTTTCGCAAACCTTCTTCTATGCTGAGCCCGTTTAGAAGGCTTCAGCTCTTCCATGGATTTGCGGTATTCTTCTATCGGCATTTCAAAAAAACGCTGATCTTTACATGCCTGCCCTTCGCATTCCTGCCAGAAATCATCCAGCGAGGTTTTTAATTTACGGTCAATGCGCACATGGTTCATTGCATAATATCCGGCATTAGAAACCGCATATAAATGCTTACAGCCCAATCCTGCCGCTACATTCCTGATACCATAGGAAATCAGATTTTTAGTACGGTAACCAAAAAAAGCTTTGGTCAGACCTTTTATGATCTCACTGCCGTTAGGCGTTCCCTGTAACGCGCCTATCCACAGCGACATTTCATTATCTTCCGGTGACGGCGCCAGCCAAAACATAATTTGGTACAGCTCGTCTGCACCCAACGAAAGCACCAGCGAAAGGCACCCTTCCTTACGCTGTCCTCCATGAAACCACAGCTCCATTACCAACGGCTGCTCTTCATATGTATCTTCCCACAACCTGATACGTTCGCCATTAACATATAATTTTGCTATAGCTTCATCGTTAAATATATTTTCCATATATTCAATATGATTCTTTACAATGGCAATACGCTCATCCCAGGTAGAACCCTTATAAAAAAACGCACGGGTAGTTTGTTCCACAAATGAAGTAGTATGTTCCAGCATCGCTTGACGCTGCGGAGTTGCTTTAAAAAAATCCAGTAAATCGTTAATCTGTCCTTTATGTAAATGACAACGCGTCATAAAAACGATGTAACGTTTCCACTCTTTCAAAATATGTGTTTTATACAAATCTTTGCCAATATACTTTAAAGTCTGTGTATCCATTTCTACCTCGTCAACAATATTATTGTTCATATTATACCACAATTGCCATTAAGCTTCTATGGATAATTACAGATAAACGACCGCCAAAGCGGTCGTTTTTAGAGCTCTTAAATTTAGAAAGTAAAGGTCACGTCAGTCCACAGCCTTTTATCTTTCAAGCTGCTGCCTTCACTGGTAACAGTTTTGGCTTTGGTATCATAATAGGCCAAAGTAGCAACGATGTTTTTAGCAACAGCGTAGTTTGCGCCTACTGCATAACCTTTAAAGCCTGTATTCCAGAAAGTATTGGCATCGGTAGTATGTTCCCAATAAGTGCCTTCGCCCTGATCATAGTAACGGGCAAAAATACCATAAGACCCGGCATCAGATGCCTGAGCGCCTTTATAATTCAAACCAACGGTCCAGCCGTCGTCGTCAGAATTTCTTTCACCGTCCCAGTTAGAATTGAGGTACATACCGGAAAGTGTCAGATCATTATTAAAGTTATATGCTGCACCAACATGCCAGATCCCGTCATCTTTACCAGAATCTCTGCCCATAACATCCTGGAACCTCACATAACCGGCAGCCAGGTTCAGCGAATCGCCAAGATTACCGGAAACCTCACCGCCGTAATATCTGTTAGCGATTGTTTTAGTTGCAATAACATTATTGACATCGAAATCAGTATCGTCGGAAGCCTTACCCATATAAGCTTTAACTTTAATACGGTCGCCATAGGTAGCAACCAGGCCGTCAGCCTGGGCATCCATAATATTGCCGTCTGCCAGGAAGGCATCGATACGGCCTGCCTGCAAGCCAACGCCACCAACGCGGCCATTGACATAAGCACGTTTAAAATCTGTGCCCTCATCACCCTGATCATTGCTGAAGTCCTGAATATTCTGGATCATAGCCGTGTAAGTCCAGTCATCATTGATCTGACCATTCAGCCACAAACGGCTACGCAAGTCAGAATCATATTTGCTGCCCTGATTAGCTTTTGCTTTTTGGTCAACATAGCGGGCACGAATTTCACCAGTGATTTTTACATTATCTGATTTCTTTTCAAGACCGGCAACACGCACGCCTAAAGAATCAAGCTCATCGGCAAATTCAGCTGCCAGACGATCTACATTAGCGCCTTTAGCCATAGCTTTGGCTACGATCTGTGCCATTTCATAACGGGTCATCAAACGATCGCCGCCAAAACTTCCATTAGGATAACCGTCAATAATACCTTCTGCCGCCAGTTTATTGACAGCGTCATAAGCCCAGCTGTTTGCCGGCACATCAGAAAACGGATTAGCTGCGTAAGCCGAAGCAGTTACGCCTAAAGCCATCGCCATACCTAAAACTACAGATTTGTTCATTTTCTATTCCTCCTCAGGAAAGATATTTTCTGCAGTCCGTAAATTCCAAACAGAAATCAACAACATTTCGGACAAGTCACCTTGTTACCTCTTCCGTCTGCTGCCGCCTGCTCCTGAAATCTATCGGCTACGTCACCTATCTTAACCCCCGTCAACCCCAGATGCAAATTAGCTTAATTGCAAAAAAGTTTAACTTTAAACAAGTTAATGGAATAAAAAAATTTAAGAAAGCTTTATTGAAACAAATTCAGGCAGCAGATCATCTTCAACCAATCTCAGCATAAAATAAAAGAAAGCGGACGCATACGCGTCCGCTTAAGTCTCTAAGTTAATCTTAGAAAGTAACGATCAATTGAGACCACAAGGTTTTCATTTTGTCGTCAGAATAGGTTTGTTTCAGATCGTAGTATTCGATACCGGCGATCATGTTTTTAGCAACAGTATAGTAACCAGCTACGCTGTAACCTTTGAAGCCTTCGCCGGAATAGGTCGGGCCATATTCACCATTCATGGTGTGTTGGATAGCAGTACCTGCAGCTTGTTGATAGTATTTAGCAACTAAGCCCACAGAACCCGGTTTGGAAGCTTTAGCGCCGCCCAAAGTACCGGTAACTACAAAGCCGTCTTTATCGCCGTCAAGATCTTCAACATCAGATCTCAAGTACATAACGCCCAAAGACGCTTTATCGCTGAAGTTATAAGTTGCGCCAACGTTCCAGATGCTGTCGTCGTCGCTGGTGATAGGAGTAGCATCACCTTCAAATTTAGTCCAGCCGGCTTCTGCATTTAAAGCGCCGATTTTACCATTAACGCGTGCGCCATAAATTTTATCGAAGCCCCAGTTTTTGAAAGAGTTGGTCGGTTTGCCATAGAAGGCTTCCAATTTCACTTCTTTACCGAAAGTCAGGTTTACACCATCATAACGGGTATCATAGATATTACCATCTGCAAGGTTCAGGTTCTGACGACCTGCAGAAACGCCTACAGCACCGATTTTACCTACAACGTAAGCACGTTGGAATTCAGTGCCTTCATTGCCGATATCATCTGCTAAATTCTCGTCATTTTGCAGCATACCAACATATTTCCAATCGTCATTGATTTGACCGTTGATGGAAATACGGGAACGCAGTTTGGAACGATAACCGTCGATATCGCCGGAATAATCAGTGTAGTCATAACGTACCTGACCAGTGATTCTAACGTTATCAGATTTTTTCTCCAAAGCTGCAACGCGTACGCCAAGGCTGTCCAGCTCGTCAGCAAATTCAGCTGCCAAACGGTCTACGTTAGCGCCTTTTGCCATTGCTTTTGCTACGATTTGAGCCATTTCGTAACGGGTCATCAGGCGATCGCCACCAAAAGTGCCGTTGCCATAACCGTCAACGATACCAGCTGAAGCCAGTTTGTTTACGGAGTCATACGCCCAATGGCCTGCCGGCACATCGGAGAAGGGGTTTGCAGCATAGGCAGAAGCAGTTACGCCCAATGCCATTGCCATTGCAAGTACTAAAGATTTTTTCATGTTTCTTTCCTCCTCGGAAATTTATTAAGCCAAGTTTTTCAGCTCATAACAATTTCCTAAGGAATGCGCCATACGAGTTACCTAGTTTCCTCTACGGCCATCCGCTTTTCAATTATTATAAACTTTAAAAACTATAAGCTTTAGTTTATTTTAGCGTGCGTTTCTAGTTTTTGCAATACTATTTTATATTTATCTAATTTAACTAAAAATCAGTAAATTCCGCTTTTCTTTTGCTTTTGATAATAATAAATCGCCTATATTTTAAAATCCATTTTTTCCGCTTTATGTATTCTCTTGAAAAAAATTTTCTTACTTGTTCCAAAGTATACAAAAACGGCCGCATATGCGGCCGTTTTTAGTTCAGATTATTTAATTAACTGCAAAAATCTGTCTTAGAAAGTGATCGTCAGATCAGTCCACATGATTTTGTCTTTATCACTGGTATCAAATTTAGATTTAGTATCATAGTAAGCAGCAGTTAAAACCATATTTTTAGCAACAGTATAATTTGCACCTACACCATAACCTTTAAAACCTTGTCCGTCAAAGGTATTAGCATCAGTAGTATGAGCAATATAGGTTTGTCCGCCTAAATCATAATAGTTGGCAAACAGGCCCCAGGAACCTTTTTTAGCCGCTTCCGCACCCTTGAAGGTCAACCCTACAGTCCAGCCGTCATCATCAAGGCCGTCAAGATCAACATCATGATAGCTCATATCGCCTTTAAGGTACATGGCATTCAAAGCAAAATCGCCAAACTCAGTACCGGCACCTACGAACCAGATTGCATTATCAAGTTTACTGTTTTTAGCTAAAATGTCTTTAAAGTTATAGTAACCTGCAGATGCGTTGAATTTACCGAAATCAGCAACTACAGCGCCGCCGGCATAGCTGCCGCCGGTAGTTCCGGAAACGCCCAGCTTATCGAGATCGTCAGTTGCCTTACCAGCGGCACCAATGATCTTGATTTTATCGCCGTAAGAAACTTCCACGCCATCAGCACGATTATCATAGATATTACCGTCAGCAAAGAATGCATTGTAACGGCCGGCAGTTACATCCATACCGCCGAGTCGGCCTTCCAGATAGGCACGTTGGAAATCAGTGCTTTCGTCACCGGAATCAGTAGACAGATCCTGCGTGTTCTGCAGCATACCGGTATATTTCCAGCCGTCATTGATCTGACCTGTGATCCAGATACGGGAACGCAAAGTGCTTTCATAATCGTTGGAAATGCTGCCTTTACCTTCATGGTTAGCATACAAAGCACGGAACTCACCTGTAATTTTAACATTATCAGATTTTTTCTCCAAAGCTGCAACACGTACGCCAAGGCTGTCCAGTTCGTCAGCAAATTCAGCTGCCAAACGATCTACGTTAGCGCCTTTTGCCATTGCTTTTGCTACGATTTGTGCCATTTCGTAACGGGTCATCAGGCGATCGCCGCCGAAAGTGCCGTTGCCATAACCGTCAACGATACCAGCTGCTGCCAGTTTGTTTACGGAATCATATGCCCAATGACCTGCAGGTACATCGGAGAAGGGGTTTGCAGCATAGGCAGAAGCAGTTACGCCCAAAGCCATAGCCATTGCTAATACTAAAGATTTTTTCATTGTTATTTCCTCCTTCGGAAATGTTTTATTTTTATAAAACGTCCCGGAAAGGAATCTGTGCGCATCAGTTTGCTTCATGCGAGTTACCTAGTTTCCTCTACTCGGCGCACTGCTTTGCTTCGATACTTTCCTCAACGCATTATAAACAGGTTAAAAAACAATTATTATCCTATATATAATTCATTGTTTGGACATATTTTACATTATTTTCAGAATTATTGCAAGTTATTTTGTTAAAAATATAACTAATGATTGTATTTTTCTTTATTTTCGGATAATTCGCTGTTTTTACCAAAGCATTGCCACGCCCTGTTTGCCAGAGAAAAATTATTTTTACAGGCTATGGTTTTATAAATTACTTATTTAAAGCCGTGCCGACGTAACTGTAAGCCCTTTTCAACATATTTAAAAAGTTTATAAACCTAATTGCCACTGCTCTTTTGCTAAAAAATAGGTTAAACTATAGATACAGAAACTTATCTGCACAGGGTGAATTTTTTAAACTTCTCCCGGGTAAATACCTGTACTAAAAAACCTTTTAATAAGGAGGGATATTGTATGAAAAAACAAGAATTATCGTGGAAGGCCGGCGGCCAGCAGGGCGAAGGCTTAGAGAGCCTGGGTGAGATTTTCGCCGCAGCTTTATGCTCTCTGGGCTATGACGTATATGGTTACCGTCAGTTTTCGTCCCGGATCAAGGGCGGCCACACCAGCTATAAGCTGCGTATCGCCAACCATCCGGTAGCTACGATCGCCAGCAGCTGCAATCTGCTGATCGCAATGGACCCGGACACACTGGAGGTGGATGCGCCTGAACTGACGGCTGAAGGCATTTTAGTTACCGATGCTGCCTGGCTGGAAGGTAAAAAACCAAAGGTACGCACTGTTGCTCTATCCTGGAACGAACTGAGCAAAGCAGACGGTAAAACACTGCCGAAAAACATTCTGGCTTTAGGCATCACCGCCGCTTTACTGGGCATCGATACTGTCAAACTGCTGCCGCTGCTGGAAAAACAATACGGCCGCAAAGGCGCCGAGATCATGGAAACAAACCGCCTGGCGCTGGAAACAGGCTACGAATATATTAAAAATAATTATCATGATCTGCTGGCAGCCTTTACGATGCCGGAGCTGGAAAATCCACAGCCGAAGCTGTTTATGCTGGGCAATGAAGCAGTCGCTTTGGGGGCTTTGACCTCGGGCGCCAAATTCATGTCGGCCTATCCGATAACTCCCTCTTCAGAAATTATGGAATATATGGTAAAATACGCACCTGCCGAAGGCGGCGTGATGCTGCAGACGGAAGACGAGATCTCGGCCTGCACGATGGCGATCGGCGCAGCTTATGCCGGCGCCCGCGCTTTTACTGCGACAGCAGGCCCAGGCTTATCGCTGATGGCGGAAGCAATCGGCCTGGCGGAAATGACAGAGACCCCGCTGGTCGTGATCGATACACAGAGAGGCGGACCCAGTACCGGCCTGCCGACCAAGCATGAGCAGTCGGACCTGATGGCAGCGATCTATAATACACACGGCGACACTGCCAAAATCGTTATTTCGCCTTCTTCTATAGAAGAATCTTTTTACGACACTTTTGAAGCCTTTAATCTGGCTGAAGAATATCAATGTCCGGTCATCGTGCTTTCTGACCTGCAGCTGTCTTTAGGCAAACAGTCCGTAACCAGCCTTGATTACGGCAAACTGCAGGTGCGGCGCGGCAAGCTGGTCAAGGACGGATTGCCGGAAATCAAATCGCCGGAGTATTTTAAACGCTATGATCTGGAAGCAGAAGGCAGCATTTCCATGCGAGTCCTGCCGGGCACGCCAAACGGCATCAGCCTCGGCACCGGTCTGGAGCATGATGAGGTCGGCCGGCCTTCTGAAAACAGGGCCATGCGTACAGCACAGTCCGATAAACGCCTGCGCAAGGTCCGCAGCGTTGTTGATACATTTGAAAGCCCGCTTTATGAGGACGCTCCCTATCCGCAAAGCGATCTGCTGATCATTGGTATGGCAGGCACCCGCGCCGTCATCAGCGAAGTGGCTGAGGAGCTGCGCGAAAAAGGGCTGCGCGTCAATCATGTCCAGATTCGGCTGTTATCGCCCTTCCCGGTCTGCGCTCTCAACCATTATCTGCAGGAAGCGAAAAAAATCGTCGTCGTCGAGCACAATGCCACGGCACAGCTGGCACGGCTGATAAAAATGAATGTACCGCCCTGTCCGGAGCTGCATTCTATCTTAAAATACAACGGTGATATTTTCTATAAAGAAGAATTGCTGGCCAAATGCAAGGAGGTGCTGTAAGATGTCGACTTTAGCTAGTTTTCAAAATCAGGTAAAACCCAACTGGTGTCCGGGCTGCGGTGATTACGCCGTTCAAATGGCTCTGCAGCAGGCAGCAGTAAAACTAAATCTGGAACCGCATCAGCTGGCACTGGTTTCCGGCATTGGCTGCAGCGGCCGTATCGGCGGTTATCTATACGCCTACGGCATGCATACAACTCATGGCCGCGCTCTGCCTTTTGCCCAGGGCGTTAAGCTGGCAAACCCTGAATTGACCGTTATCGCCTGCGGCGGCGACGGCGACGGCTTTGCCATTGGAACAGCGCATACTATCCATGCTATGCGCCGCAATGTCAATATCACTTATATCCTGATGGATAATCATGTCTATGGCCTTACCAAAGGTCAGACATCTCCCCGCAGTGATGTTGGCTTTAAAACCAAGACCACGCCGACAGGCAATATTGAGACCCCGATCGCTGCTTTGGAACTGGCTTTAGCTTCCGGAGCAACTTTTGTAGCGCAGGGCTTTTCAGCCCAGCTGCCGCAGCTGGTAGATCTGATCGTCGCAGCCGTACGTCACGAGGGTTTTTCCTTCGTGAATGTGTTCAGCCCCTGCGTAACTTTTAACCATACCAATACTTATGAATGGTTCCGCGAGCATCTGAGCGACGTCAAAGATATTGCCGGCTACGACCCGCATGATAAAGGTGCGGCCGCACGGCATATTATGGAAAAAGAAGGTATGCTGACCGGGCTGCTGTATGAAAACGACCGCGCTTCTTACGAACAGGCCAGCGGCCTTGCCGGTTTCAACACTATTAAAAACGTTGAAAAAATGCCGCAGGCAAACTTTAACAAACTGCTGGAAGGTTTTAAGTAAAAAGAAAATAAGCAAAATAAAAAAATACCACCCAAAGGGTGGTATTTTTTATTAACAGCACTTTAAAACATATTCAAAAACAGGGTAATAATAAAGGCATTGATAAAATCAATGAACAGACTGCCGACCAAAGGTACGATAAAATAAGCTTTAGGCGCCGGCCCGTAACGTGCAACGATAGCATTCATATTAGCCATGGCATTAGGCGTGGCACCCATACCGAAGCCGCAGCCGGCAGCGGTAATAACAGCGGCCTCATAATCGCGCCCCATTAAATTGAAAATAACAAAGCGGGCAAACAAAGCCATCATCGCCGTCTGCGCCAGCAGCATTACCACCAGCGGCAGTGCCAGTTCGCTGAGCTGCCACAATTTCAGGCCCATCAGTGCCATTGAAAGGAAGATCGACAGCGACACGCTGCCCATAACGTCGATTTCTTTGGAAAAAACTTCGTACCTTCCGGTCAGGTCGGACAGGTTGCGAATAACAGCAGCCGCCAGCATCGCACCAATGTACGAAGGGAAGGTAACACCAAAAGATGTTATCAGGCCTGTGATCCAGGAACCGATACCCATTGCCACCAAAAGCTGACCGATGCCGAAAAGGAAATATTCTTTATCGACAGCATAAGCTTCCTTCCCGACAACAGGAGTTTTATGCACCGGCTCCTGCACACATTCAAAACAGAAAAGATTGTCTTTATCGATCAGATAACGGGCGATCGGCCCGCCGATAACGCTGCCCATAACCAGACCGAAGGTTGCCGCAGCAATAGCCACAGTCGCCGCCCCCTGCGCGCCCATCTGTTCGAGCAGAGGACCGAAGGAACCAGCCGTACCATGCCCGCCGACCATAGGGATCGAACCCGTTGCCATACCGATCAGCGGCCCCAAATTAAAAACAGAGGCCAGTCCGATACCAACAAGGTTCTGCAGAACGATAAGCACGGCGCAGACAGCTACCAGCTTCAAAACGCTGAGTCCGCCTTCTTTCAGCATACGCAAGCTGGCCGTATAACCAATGCTGGTAAAAAACATCGTCATAAAAAATCCCTGCAGCGATGTATCCAGCGTCAAATGCCAAAAGCCTCCGGTCGTCATGACAAGATTCAGCAGCGAAAACAGAACGCCGCCGATAACCGGAGCCGGGATACAGTACTGGTCAAAAATATTGAACCTGCGTTTTAAACGCAGGCCAACATAGTATACAACTACTGCTACAGCAGTCATTTGGTACATATCCAAATCAATATTCATCAGGTATCACGATCCTTAAAAAGATTGTTCCACCCATTCGTCCATCATAAAAGGTCAATGTAATCGCAAGCCGCCAGGGCAGCTTCCGTACCATCAGCGGCAGCCGTCGTCAGCTGGCGCACCTTTTTAACGCGGCCGTCGCCGGCAGCATAAATGCCGGGACAGGAAGTCGCACAATTTTCATCAGTTTTAATGTAACCATAAGCGTCCAGCTCAACCAAAGACGCGAAAGCTTTATTATCCGGAACATGGCCGATAGCAATAAAAACGGCATCGACATCCAGCGTCTGTTCCTCGCCGCTGACCTTATTGCGGATGCCCAGCGACTCCAGCCGTTCAGAGCCATTGATGGCTGTTACTTCACTGTCAAGAATGAAAACAACGTTATCATGCTCCTGCAGCTTTTCCAGCAACCGTTTTTCGCCGCTGAAAGTATCGCTGCGATGGATGAGATAAACCTTTTTACTGGTAAAGCTCAATACCAGCGCATCATCGAGCGCTGTATTGCCGCCGCCGACAACGGCCACGTTTTTATCTTTAAAAAAGGCTCCGTCACAGGTAGCGCAGTAGGAAACGCCGGAACCAATAAAACGGTCTTCATTTTCCAGGCCCAGCGGACGCACCCGCGCACCGGTCGCCAGAATCACTGCTTTTGCAAGCAGTTCGCCGCCATATTCAGTCTGTACGCCTTTATGGCTGCCGTAATCCTGCAGTCCGGTCACTTTATCGTAAACGATTTCCGCACCCATTTTGATAGCCTGATTATAAAGTGCTTCGGCAAATTCAAAGCCGGCAATGGATTCAAAGCCGGGGAAATTCTCTACATGCGAAGCATTGATGATCTGCCCGCCCTGCAAATACTGCTCGACCAGTTTAACAGATTTACCAGCACGAGCGGCATAGACTGCCGCCGTCAAGCCCGCAGTACCTGCGCCGACGATCAAAACATCAGTCATAATTTGTTTTTCAGTCATAGTTTCACCGCTTCCCAGCCGCAATTTATTTCAGCATTGCCAAAATAGCCGGCTTCGGCTGTACGCCGACAGAACGTTTCACTTCCTTGCCGCCTTCAAACACGACCAGGGTAGGAATCGTTTCAACTTTATACTTTGCTGCCAGATCCTGATTGGCATCAACATCGATCTTGCAGACTTTCACATCAGTCAGTTCGCTGCCCAGCTGATCAATAACCGGTCCCAGCATACGGCAGGGGCCGCACCAAGGAGCCCAGAAATCAAGGAGAACGGGTTTTTCCGATTCCAATACCTCTTTATTAAAATTTTCCGATGTAATTGTTGTAACTGACATATGAATCACTCCTTCTTTGCATATTTTGTTTTTCTGTTCTTATTGTAACTGTTATATGCAAAGGCTTCCGTGACAATGTCACAAAACCTATTCTCTTTCTGTAATCACTACATGAACCGTGTCTCCGGGCTGCCTGCCTATACGGCTGCGGATATCCTTGCGAAGGCCGATGATGTGGCCGGGTGTCTGCATCCGTACCAGGCTTCCGTCATAGGGCACGCCGTCGAAAAGAGCGTGTACCTTGACACGGCCTTTTCCGAATTCTTCCCGGACATCATAGGGGAATTCCACATAGGCACCGTCGATATCGGGGACCTTTTTTATGACTGCATCAAATTCGTATTTCCTGGGATTCATGATTCTCTCCTTTTTAGCGACACCTTTCTTCAATTTCCGGCTTTTCCATAAACAGGAAAGGCTGTATACTGAATAGTATACTACAATTTTACAAAAGTATCATAAAACAAAGGAGTGCACAGGGCAATGAAAATGTTATGGAAGCTTACCAAGGAAGCGTCCCGGTATAAGGGGCTGTATGTATGGGCTATTGTAGCAACGCTCTGCCTGACGGCAGTAAATCTGGCAGCCCCCAAGGTGCTGTCAACCATGACTGGTATTGTGGAAAAAGGGATGGGCGAAACCTCTTTGGCAATTATTGTCAGACTTACGCTGCTTTTGCTGGCGCTGTATCTGTTCCGTGTGGTATTCCGGTTCCTGAGTAATTATCTGGCCCATAAGGCGGCCTGGTATCTGGTGGGTGATCTCAGAAGCCGGATGTATGACAAGCTGCAGAGTCTGGATCTGGGTTTCTTCCATGATAAACAGACCGGGGATTTAATGAGCCGGGTGGTGAACGATACCAGGGATTTTGAGTTGCTTTATGCCCACATGATTCCTGAAATGGTAACGAATCTGGTAACCTTTGCAGGGGTGCTCCTTATTTTGCTGGTCATTAACTGGCGGCTGGCATTGATTACCTGCTGTCCCATTCCGCTGATCCTGTTTTCCGGCGTAATATTCGCAAAAAAGGTGAGGCCGTTCTTTAAGGCATCCCAGCGATGTATGGGCGAACTGAATGCCAAACTGCAGGATAATCTGTCGGGGCTTCATGAAATCCAGTCCTTCGGACAGGAAGAATTCGAAAGCGGACTGGTAAAAAAGAAAAACTATGAGCAGGTAAGGGCTATGCTCCGTGCGCTGCGGGCCAGTGCCGTATTTCATCCCTGTGTGGAATTCCTGTCTTCCGTGGGAACGGTTCTGGTGGTGTTTTTCGGCGGACTGCTTGCGTATAAAGGGCAGCTGTCCGTTGAGGATATTGTGGCCTTTGTCCTGTATCTGTCCCTGTTCTACGCCCCGGTTTCCGGGCTGGCTAACCTGCTGGAAAACCTGCAGCAGTCTTTGGCGGGGGCAGAGCGTGTTACCCTGATTCTGGATACGCCCTCGGCAATCCGGGAGGAAGAGGATGCTGTGGAACTGGAGAATGTAAAAGGGAGCATTTCGTTCGATCAGGTCAGCTTCCACTATGGCAATAAAATACCGGTACTGAAAAAGATATCGTTTTCCTGTGAACCGGGAATGATGGTGGCTCTTGTG
>ERZ857882.2138-NODE-2138-length-21257-cov-7.346052_pt1 | contig 21257 bp, 20 predicted proteins | sample MGYA00519697_ERZ857882 | MGnify/ENA primary metagenome ERZ857882 (study PRJEB31778, sample SAMEA3449373) | human gut metagenome | biome: human gut; feature: human-associated habitat; material: faeces | place: United Kingdom | collected 2010/2012 ...
ATTTGATTATCTTTTGCTTTACACTTTTTTATACCTCTGTTTTTTATCCCCGGAACTCTCTGGGGACTCCGGCCTTCGGGCGTGTGGCGCGGCTTATAGGCGGGTCGCAGGCGCGATCTTCAGGCGGAACGTGTAGTCGGCGTAGGGAATCCGGTATTCGGGCAGCGGCAGCGCGCCCCACGAGTTGACGCACGCCAGTCCGTACTGCACCTTGTCGAGGCATACCGAAACGTTCTTCTGCTTTTCGACCTCGGGCGAGTGTCCCTGCCGTTTTGCGGGGCCTTCGTCGAGCGACTCCTGCGGGTAGTGAAGCGCCGAGGCGGAGAACGGAGCGTCGGAGGTCACCGTAAGACCCCGTCCGCCGATGTCCGCGAGGTGCCACCAGCGCAGGTCGCTCTTCGTGCCGGTCTCCTGCGGGCGGATGTAGGGGTGGAACTGCTCGTCGACGCTCTGGCGGTAAAGTCCCACGAAGGCCGACGATTTGCGGTCGGCGTAGTTCTCGCCCGGGCCGCGGCCGTAGTATTGCAGGCGGTCGAACGCCTCGGGCATCTCGAAGCGCATGCCGAAGCGGAACATGTCGGGAACCTCGGCCCCCGGCGTGGCGTGCAGCGACTGTGCGATCGTGACGGCGCCCGTGTTGTCGACGGCGTATTCGATCTCCAGCGTGGCCTGCACCCCGGGCATTTCATAGCCGGCCTTCACCGTGACGATGCCGTCGGCCTCGGCATGGGTCAGCGTCTTGAGTTTCATCTCCGGCTGTTTCCAGACGGCCATTTTGTGTTGCAGTCCGGCGCCGAAGTCGTTGTCGGTCGGCGCGCGCCAGAAGTTGGGGCGCAGCGTGGAGCCGTCGGCCAGGAAGTCGAGCCCGCGGACTTCGTAACGGGTGATGAAGCCCGTCTTGCGGCTGAAGTCGAGCCGCAGGCCGTTGCCCGCGACGATCAGGAAGTCTTTGTGGTTGTCCGCAACGAAAAGCGATTCACCTTCGGCTGCGGATTTCGCCGCGGGAGCCGTGAAGACGTATTCGCGGATCGGCAGCTGGGCGCGCGCCGCGGTGTGGCCCGCGGGCAGGATGCCTTCGGCCGTCTTGAGTTTGTAGGCCACGTCGAGCAGCAGTTCGCCCGCCGCGGGCAGCGTGGCCGGATCGTAGGGGAGCGTGATGCGCACGCGCTGCTGCGGCGCGGCTTTCAGTCCGTCGACGACGCCCCGGCGGAGGGGCGTCCCGTCGCAGAGCACCTCCCAATGGAGGTCGTAGTTTTCGAGGCCGCGGAAGAAATTTTCGTTGAGGACCTCCACCGTATTCCCCGCATCGCCGGCCCACGAGGTCCAGACCGACTGGTAGTAGTAGCGCACCTCCTCCATGTGTGGGTTCGGAATGCGGTCGGGACCGATCAGGCCGTTGTCGCAGAAGTTCTGGTCCGAGGGGTCGTAGGGGTTCCAGTCGCCTCCGTAGCCGTAGACCGTCACGCCGTTGCGCCCCTTTTTGTGCAGCGACTGGTCCACGAAATCCCAGATGAATCCGCCCTGGTATTTCGGTTCGCGGCGGATCAGCTCCCAGTACTCCCTGAATCCGCCCATCGAGTTGCCCATGGCGTGGGCGTATTCGCACTGGATCAGCGGTTTGGCGGGATTCTCGGCGAGGTATTTCTCACACCGCTCGTAGTCCCAGTACATCGGGCAGATAATGTCCGTGTTGCGGCTGCCGGGCGAATAGACGGCCCGTTCGTGGTGAATCGGCCGCGAGGGGTCGTAAGCCTTGATCCAGTCGTAGCAGGCGTCGAAGTTCGGCCCGTCGCCCGCTTCGTTGCCCAGCGACCAGATGATGACCGACGGATGGTTGATGCTGCGCTGCACGTTGCGTTCGTTGCGCTCCAGATGCGCCTTGGCGTAGAGCGGATTCTTGGCCAGCGTCTTTTCGCCGTAACCCATGCCGTGCGACTCGATATTGGCCTCGGCCACGACGTAGAGTCCGTATTGGTCGCAGAGCGAGTACCAGCGGGCGTCGTCGGGGTAGTGGCACGTGCGCACGGCGTTGATGTTGTTCTCCTTCATGATGCGGATGTCCTCCAGCATGCGCCCCTCGGAGACGTAATAGCCGTAGTCGGGGTCCATCTCATGCCGGTTGGCGCCCTTGATCAGCACCGGCCGGCCGTTGACGAGCAGCTGCCCGCCCTCGATCTTCACGTCGCGGAATCCGATCCGGAGCGGAATGACCTCGATCACTTCGCCCGCCGGCGCGCGGAGCGTCGCCGTCAGTCCGTACAGCACGGGCGTCTCGGCGCTCCACAGGGCGACTTTCCCGGCGTCGAGCGTGCAGCGCTCCTCGTCCTTCGTGACGCGCAGCTGCTGCGACGCGACGCTGCGCCCTTGGGCGTCGGTGAGCGCCAGTTCGACGCTGCATCCCCGCGCCTGCCTGGGGAAGAAGGCTTTGACGGCTACCGTTCCCGCGGTGTAGTCGGCCGAAGGCGCGGCGTCGACCTGAATGTCCGTAATTTGCCGTTTGTCGCGCGCGTAGAGGTAGCAGTCGCGGCCCACGCCCGAAAGGCGGAAGAAGTCCTGATCTTCGAGGTATGTGCCGTCGCACCAGCGGAAGACCTGGAACGCGATGAGATTCCGGCCGGGTTTCACGTAGGGCGTCAGGTCGAACTCGGCCTCCAGCTTGCTGTCCTCGCTGTAACCCACATAGCGGCCGTTGACCCAGAGGTAGATGTTCGACGTCACCGAGCCGAAATGCGCGACGATCTGCCTGCCGGCCCATGCCGCGGGGATGTCGACCGTACGGCGGTAGGAACCCACGTGGTTCTGCTCGACGGGAACGTGCGGCGGATCGTTTTTGAACCAGCCCCGCCAGGCGTAACCGACGTTGAGGTAGACCGGATCGCCGTATCCGTTCAGCTCCCAGAGTCCCGGCACGGGCATGTCGTTCCAGCCTTTGTCGTTGTAGCCGACGCGGAAAAAGTCCGTCGGTCGCTGGTCGGCGTTGCGCACCCAGTTGAATTTCCAGTTTCCGTTCAGCGTGACGAACCGCTCCGAGAGGGTCTTGTCGCCCGCCTGTGCGGCTTCCGGCGACTCGTACGCGAACCAGGAGCCATGCATCGGCATCCGGTTCACGGCATTCACGCCGGCGTCCTGCCATTCGTTGCTCTGCGCGCCGGCCGTCAGCGCCGTCGCCGCGGCCAGCCAGCATAAGAGGATTTTCTTCATCGGTTATCTCTGTTTTTAAGGTTTAGGCATAGTCTGCCGAAGCGGTTTCCGCTGTGCCGGATGTCCGGCGCGGTCCGATCGGTTAAATTTCGGAAAAATGTCGGGAAACTCCAAATATGGCGGCTGAAAAATATTGTTCCGGTGCATTTTTGCCGGGTGACGGTTGATGCAGCATACATAGTTGCTTGAATGATAGATTATTGCAATTTAATTGGTAGAAAAGTTGTTTTTGAGACCTCTGAGACTTGTTTTTGAGGCTGTTTTACACTCTTTTCTCAATGAATCAGAACCATGAGGAAATATTGTATCCTCAATGAAGTTCACCTATCTTCTATCCGGCTACAAAGGTACAAAATTCCGTGATGTTTTCGCCTATAGTGTCAACTAAATGCAAGATATTCTCATGGATAATGTTTGCTGACCAAAAGAATAAAAATCGGTTGAAGCCTTTTCTTCCCTTTGCTTGACTTAACTTTATTGCCCGTGTATATTATCGGTCATTAAAGTCAAGTTAAGCGTGGAGTCTTATCTTTTCTTTTGGCAAGCAAAATAGATTAATGATATGATGAGTGTATGATGAACAATTTGCCTTGTTTGTAACGAATAACATATTGTTTGTCAATAGGTGCATATGGTGCTTACAAACAACATTATAGCATTTAGTTTTTGGAAGTTTTTGCTCAAAATAGATTATGTATATGGTTAATTATGCCAAGACGTGCGTTTTTCTATGTGTAATACGTCATTAAATAAATAAAAAGTGTTACTTTTGCATATTATATGATAGGTTGATTATGGCAAAGTCATTAACATAGTTGCTTTGCACCTTAAATTGATGTAGTAATGGCAAAGAATACAATGGGAACCAAGCTTCCTCGAAAATTGGAGCAGAAGATGCAGATTTTAGGTGAGCAGATTAAGTTGGCTCGCTTACGTCGGAATCTGAGTGTGGCTCAGGTGGCAGAACGGGCTACCTGTTCTCCGTTGACCGTAGCTCGTATAGAGACAGGTGCACCGACCAGTGATTAGGTAGAGAGTAACGAAATAACAAAAAAGAAAGATAAATATGAAATACAAAAAAGTCCTTTAGACTATTTCTTACAACAACGGATAAGTGACAATGCAAAAGAGCTAAAGAATACTCTTAATGAAACATTGCAAATGGAGCAAAATTGTCTAGAGCAAATACATCTAAGCATAAATCATTGTAAAAATGATATTGCTGTCTGTGAAGAGCAAATTAAAAAATGTAGTATGGCGTCTTTGTCTATCTATGAAGCTAAGAAATTTGCATTCAAAGACAATCTAACCATATGGAATACGATGGGACATATTCAAATGACAAGTATTGAAATGAAGGAATATTTGAAGCGCTTGTCTGTTGAAGATGTTGACGAATGGGAGCAACGAACTGTTATTAAGTCGGCATATACAGCTATATATGAAACTTCAAAAAAGTTAGTTGATACTACTGGTGATATTATTAAATTTATTAAGGATTGTTTCCCAAGTTATGACTATGGAGCATTTACTGCTGCAAGAAAAGAGCTTACCAAGTTTAGAGAGGAAAACACAGCCGAATTAACTCGTGTTAGAAAGGGAATAGATGCTCATAGGGATGTAGAAGTAAGTGCACAGATAGATATTATAGAAAGATTGCATTTGGCTGAAGCGGTGCAATTAATTACTAACTACGGAAATATTGTTAATAAGCTTGGCAATGTAACAAGTCCGATTATAGAATTGGGTGTAAAAAGATTGCAAGTATGCTTCTAAATTCTATACTTTATGGAATAAACGGTATAAGACAATATCTTCATAATGTATTATTAAATAAACAAAAAGCATTATCTTTGCATATTATATGAAGGGTTGATTATGGCAAAGAATACAATGGGAACCAAACTTCCCCGAAAATTGGAGCAAAAGATGCAGATTGTAGGCGAGCAGATTAAGCTAGCTCGTTTACGTAGGAATCTGAGTGTAGCTCAGGTGGCAGAACGGGCTACCTGTTCACCGCTTACTGTGTCTCGAATTGAAAAAGGTATTCCAACTGTTGCTATAGGAATTTATATGCGTGTGCTGTATGCTTTGCAGCTCGATGATGATATTTTACTTCTTGCCAAAGAAGATAAAATGGGAAAAGCTTTGCAAGATTTGAGTTTGAAAACAAGAGAACGTGCATCCAAGAAAGAATAATCTATGAAAAAGTTGTATGTATATGCCGATTTCGATTGGCTCAAAGAAGTGGAACTCATTGGCGAACTAGGCTATGAGTCTCTTCGTGGTGCGGACAGCTATAGTTTTACGTTCAATAATGAATGGTTAAGGCAGCACAGCAATCTGTTTTTGAGTGACGACCTAAATAATTACCCGGGACAACAATATACACAACCGGACAAGGATATATTCGGATGTTTTTCTGATGCTTTGCCGGATCGTTGGGGACGTACTTTGTTGTTGCGCCGTGAGCAAATTGCAGCGGCGGAAGAAAAACGACCAATACGGAGATTGTCATCTTTCGATTTCTTGACTGGTATTGATGATTTCTCCCGAATGGGTGGATTCCGTTTTAAGGAAGACCTCGATGGCGAATTTATCAATGTGAGTGAATCGTTGAAAATTCCACCTTTGACGGATATTCGGGAACTGATTGCAGCCAGTGCCGAGATAGAGAAATGTGAAGAAAACAATATGCTCCCTGATAGGAAATGGATTGCACAACTTGTGCAACCGGGAACATCGTTGGGAGGTGCAAGACCTAAAGCCAATGTAATAGACACGGATAAAACTCTATATGTTGCAAAGTTCCCATCACGTAAAGATGATTACGATACCGGACTTTGGGAACATTTCAGCCATTTGCTTGCTATAAAGGCAGGGATAAATGCGGCGACAACAAAGGTGCTGACAACAGGAGAGAAATACCATACATTGCTCTCGAAGCGTTTTGACAGATCACAAGAAGGCAAGCGGATTCATTTTGCATCAGCAATGACCTTGTTGGGACTGGAAGATGGAGATAATGCAACAAATGGACATGGCTATCTGGATATGGTTGACTTTATCCTCCAGAATTGTACAGATGTAGAGCGCAATTTACAAGAACTCTATCGCCGTGTGGCGTTCAATATCTGCATAGGCAGTAGCGATGACCATTTCCGCAATCACGGTTTTCTTTTGACTGCAAAAGGGTGGACATTGTCACCAGCATACGATATGAATCCAACGCTGAATGAATATCAAAGTCTGCTTATTTCGTCAACAACCAATAAATCTGATTTAAGTATTCTGTTTGATACTTGCGAAGATTATATGATAAACTTTAAAACAGCAGAAAAGATTATTTCAGAGGTAGTTGAAGAATGGCGAGAACTGGCAATACGATTAGGGATTTCCAAGAGTGAGATGAATATGTTCGCGGGAGTGTTGGATAAACGATGTAAGTGAGAGTATTTGTTTCTGTGTGCCAAATTACCAAATAAGAACGCGCCAAATTTATAAGTAAGATGACTTATAAACTTAATTTATAGGTGGGTGAGTAAAAATAAAATTGAGGTTTTGCATTATGCTGTACGAACATTATATTTGTACAGCATAATTTTTAAAAGATAAAATTCATTGATAGAATAGATGAAAATAACATGTAAATGGAAGTTTTTATTTGAAATAGGTTTGCGTTCGATTATATCGTATAGCTGTGGAAATAAAATGCGCAGGGTGGGGAAAATGCTAATTTAATTCCTTTTTTTGTTAAATAGTTCCTAATGTACATTATTCTAAATGGTTATAGTTGGTTATGGCAGTTTCTAAACCATCACTTGTCGACGCAGCATATTTACATCACTGATTATCAGTGACCATTCATTTTAATCGGTACAACCTCTGTTTTGACAAATACACAGAATGTAGGGACAAATGCAAACCGTTGTATTTCATTGCTTTGCATATACGTGTTGTACCGCTTCTTTTCAGCTCTTTTATGGAATGTCCACTATCAGATACAAGGTGTTGAATGATAGGGCATTTCCGCAGGTATGTTACAGAACGCTTGTTGAATACAAAGGTAGTGGTTTTCTTGGAATTTCTGTGGTTTGCGGTGGAATTTTTATTAGTCTGGTGCAATGAAATATTTGATTCGTTGGAAAAAGTGTAGCGAAACTGAATTATTCGCTTGAAAAAGTGTAGAGTAGTGCTTGTGTACTTTAATTTGTGGTTTTGAATCTTACTATATTATACCTTATCTGATATAATAATGCTGACAATGAAATAAATTATACCCCTTGTGGTATAATGTGAGATATTTATATTAACTTTGTACCCGAAAAGGTATAAAATTAAATGCTTATGAATAATCTCTCTACTACGGTCAAGCTGTTGCGAAAGCAGTATAACCTGACGCAAGAAGAACTTTCGTTGAAGTCGGGGGTAGGATTGCGCTTTGTGCGAGACCTCGAACAGGGAAAGGAAACGCTGCGTCTTGATAAAGTGAATCAGCTCCTTGACTTTTTCAATTATGAAATGGTAGCAACTTCTAAAATTGATAATCAATGAGACAAGCCCATATATTTTACAAAGACCAATTGGCGGGGATTCTGACAGAAAACGATGCAGGATATGAGTTCTGCTATTTGCCGGAATATCTTTCTCTTGAAAAGGCAAAGGCGGTTAGCATGACATTGCCTTTGCAGGAGGAAGCATATACAAGTCCTGTGCTATTCCCATTTTTCGACGGTCTGATTCCTGAAGGATGGTTGTTGGATGTTGCATTGCGGAATACAGACATCAGTATTCTTGACCGGATGGCGTTGTTGCTGACATGCTGCAAAGATTGTATCGGAGCAGTAAGTGTTATTCCTTTGGAAGAAAAGGAGGGAAGCCATGTGTAATTGCTTATATTGTTATCGTCCGCTCTTAAAAGGGGAAAAGGATATGCATACGGCTTGCATAAAGAAGTTCTTCGGAACAACAACATTGCCAGTTCTTGATTATACGACAGAGCAACTTGATCAGCTTGCTCTGCAAATCATCCAAGACCAAACATCTTTGACTGGTGTTCAGCCGAAATTATCCTTGCATTTGAATGAGCATGAGGGAAGCAAACGATTGACTATTGTCGGGCTATGGGGCGGTTATATCTGTAAGCCTCAGACCTCGCAATATGAAATGATGCCTGAGGTCGAGGACTTAACCATGCACCTTGCAGAGGTGGCTCGTATTGAGGTAGTTCCTCATACGCTGATGCGGATGGCAGATGATACGCTATGCTATCTTACCCGTCGAATTGACAGGACTTCTGCCGGAGAGAAGATTGCGATGGAAGATATGTGTCAACTGACCGAAAGGCAAACAGAGCATAAATACAAGAGTAGCTATGAACGTATCGGCAAGGCTGTTTTAAAATACTCGTCTTTACCTAAAATGGATGTTACCAATTTCTTTGAGTTGGTGCTTTTCTCTTGGTTGACAGGAAATAACGACATGCACTTGAAAAACTTCTCTTTGTATGAGGTGGCAGATATGATACGTTTGACCCCTGCTTACGATTTGTTAAATGCGGCTATCATCAATCCTAAAGATGACGAAGAGTTGGCATTAACCTTGAATGGTCGGAAGAAAAAGCTTCAAAGAGAAGATTTTATCAGGTCAGCAGCTACGTTGGGTATAGAGAATGGGATTGTAGAACGGCTGATAAATAAGTATATCAAACTATTGCCCAAGTTTGAGACTGTCATTCAAAGCTCTTTCCTAAGTGCTGAATTAAAAGAAAAGTATGGCGAATTGTTGAAGGAACGGCTTGCGAGGCTTTCACAAAAGCTATAAAATGGTAAAAATACACAATGCTATGGATATATTAAATCTCACCCCAATAACATCATTGTTCATCCTAATTTTAATAAAAAAAAGACGATGGACAAAAGAAACAAATTGTGGAGATGCCAACAAATGGCTCGTGTGTTTAAGGCTCGTATGATTCTATATGCCGCTTATGGGCATTGTGTTATCCGTGAGGATGGAAACTATTATGAACATCCTCATTGGTTTGAGTTGGCAAAAGACAAATGAAAACTACAGGTACTCCCTGTAGTTGTTGGATGTGTAGAGGATTTGAATATGACCGCAAGGAGTATAAGAAAGAAACTTTGCGTATTATTCGGGAATCAATGGAGTAGACTAAAAATTAGATAACGGAATCTATTATACATAGGTTCAGTTATCTAATTCTATAATGAGTAGAAGTTTTTGTTTGTATCTCCAAAAGTTAAATCGTGTTATTGAACAGTTGATATTAGTATATAAATCGAATATGTAATTAAAAGATTTTTTAAGCTCTATTTATTATTATTTTGAGTTTGAAAAACTCGTCTTGAATTGTTTGTAAATTCTCTTGAATTTCAACGATTCTTTCTGGACTATATGTGATTTTACCTCTTTTAACTTCAATGTCAGGAGGTGATTTAGGCATAACAGATGTGTCAGTAAGTAAAGGTTTTAATCGTTTGTAGTTTGTATCTAAAACTTCTTTAATGTCATCCACTTTAAATTCAGATTTTTTGAAAGAATCTATTTTCTTAAATAACTTATGGCGTGTTATATTGGATTTTGAATATAAGCTTATCACCTCTGTATAGGTTGTACTATTCAATTTATTTCCAAGTTCGACTAGCGGAGATTCGGTGTTTCCTACCTGAGAAATAAACATCTCTTTTTCTATTCGAACATCTTGTACTTCTTTCTCTAGAACTTTTGATATATAAATTGCACAACCTATGGTTAAAAATAGCGATATTGCATCTATTATAGATATTTCCTTGTTTAAAACAAAATATCCCCAATCAATCAGTTTACCACAACAACATCCAATACTGAATATTATAATATAGATAATTATGTTAATGATTTTGTTCTTTTTCATAGGCATCTTCAATATAATTATCTACTTCTTCTTTATAATCAGGATCTTCGTCTGAAATTATAATAAGTGTTTGTTTGAGAATATTGTAATTTATATGGTCTCTCCTAATTAGACCTCCGAAAGATTCTTCCAAAAAAGATGTACCTAAACCAGCAGTGCCGTCTAAGTCAACAATTAGCTTTACATTCATTTCTATTGCTTTTTTCAGTGCAGGATGTAGAACATTTTGTCTAAATTCTTGACCGGAATAATCTCCTTCTTCAGGATAACGAGCACCCGGAATACGACTGAAATCTGTCGCGATTTTTATTATAATATCTTTATTCATAATTTATATTTACATTGTTAAAATTCAATTCCCAATGGATAAATGTTCCAGCAAACGAATTGTTTAATTTGACATTTGTACCTGCTGTGTATTCAACTTTAGCATCGTTTGCTATAACAACAACGTTTGCAATCTTGTTGTCTTCACACGCTTTAAATAAGCATGGAAGACCCTTACCTCTATAATACTTACCTGTTGATGTCTTATGAATTTCTCCCTTAAGTAGCAGAGAGAGCATTTCTGCATTATTTTGCGGATTGAATAATTCACGGATCTTTGGTATAATATTATAAAACTTACCATGTTCATCATTACGTAAGCTATTAATTATGCCAACGCCATAATCTATAAATGAAAAGTATGCTTTCTTTAACTTTTCATCATATTGTACAGTTGTCCACCAATGATGTAAGCCCTTTGAATCAAAAGAAGCATGATTATTTGTGTTTTGCATGAGTTCAAGAAAAACTCTTTGAACCCCCAAACATCTTCTTTGCTTACCCCATATTAAATTGGATATTTCTGAAATAATTTGATCTGCTAGACTAGAGTCTACTACTTTTCCTGCATGAGTTAGGACTTTGTTCCTGCAAAACGCATAATTAGGTTCATTGCTTATATTTCTTTTATACAACTGATCAAAAAAGCCAGAATCAACCAATGCTTTATTTGCATTCTTATTTTTAGGGAAATTTCCATTAAAATCAATATGATTGTATTTGAATTTAGTCATTATTGATAAGAGGACGACAATAGCCCCATGAGCTATTGTTTCTACATCTGTTAAATTGACAAATACCTTACTTCGATTCTTTAAGCATTTTTCGATTTTTGCTATGAATTTTAGTGATTCTTCTGTGTTTTCGATTAGTGAAAAGTTCGAAGGAGCCTTTATTTTAGAATAATCTTTAAATCGATTTTCTAAAATATATTTCTGACGTTCTTCTTTTGATTTCCCTTGAAGGTAACGCCTTTTGTTTTTCTTTTTTTCCTTTGATATAATCCGTCTTAATTCTTGCTTTTTGGCATGATTAATAAGGATTTTCTTTTCTCTTTCTGTTAATATTTTCATATATCAGTTATACACATTTTTATGTGTGTTGTCTATTGGGATGACAAAAGTACAAAAATAATCCCAGTTGTCGAATATAATTCACTATATTTGCACTATAAAATCGTATCAAAGAATGAAACTGAATAGAATAAAAGCAGTCCTTTCGGAAAAAGGCATTTCTCAAACGTGGTTAGCCAAACAGTTGGATAAGAGTTTTAGCATGGTCAATGCCTATGCGTGCAATAGGATTCAACCTAATTTGGAAACGCTTCAGCGGATTGCCGAGATTCTACAGGTTGATTTAAAGGATTTGATAACCGATAAAAAGGAAAGACTACAATAGAATTTAAAGCGATTTCGGTGGTCTTAGATGTATTTAATCTATATAAGATTGAAAATACACTGAATGTTAGAATACTAAATAGTAAGATAAAAATGTTGTAACTACTCATAATAAGGCAAGGATATGTCAACACAAAGTGAAGCGGCATTGGAAGCCGGACTGATAGCCACTCTTCTACAAATGGACTATGAATATGTCCAAATCGTAGAAGAGGATAATATGTATGCCAATTTTAAACGACAGTTGGAGGTTCATAACCGCAAACGACTGGAGGAACATGGGCGTAGCGAGTTTACAACAGAAGAATTTGAAAAGATTCTTATATACCTTGAAGGTGGTACTCGCTTTGAAAAGGCAAAGAAACTCCGTGACTTGTATCCGCTTGATACGGCTGATGGACAGCGTATATGGGTGGAATTTCTAAATAGGCAGCAGTGGTGTCAGAATGAATTTCAGATTTCCAACCAAATCACAGTGGAAGGACGTAAAAAATGTCGTTATGATGTGACGATTCTAATCAATGGTTTGCCACTTGTGCAGATTGAATTGAAACGTCGTGGCGTGGAACTTAAACAGGCATACAACCAAATACAGCGTTATCACAAGACTTCGTTTCACGGATTGTTTGATTATATTCAGTTGTTTGTTATATCCAATGGTGTTAACACTCGCTATTTTGCCAATAATCCAAATAGTGGGTATAAGTTCACATTCAACTGGACAGATGCCGCCAATCATCCGTTCAATGAATTGGATAAGTTTGCCATATTCTTCTTGGAAAAATGTACACTTGGCAAAATCATAGGAAAGTATATTGTGCTGCATGAGGGTGACAAGAGCTTGATGGTACTTCGTCCTTACCAATTCTATGCGGTAGAGAAGATTTTGGATCGTGTACAAAACTCCAATGATAATGGTTATATCTGGCATACAACAGGTGCTGGAAAAACATTGACCTCATTCAAGGCAGCACAACTTGTATCAGAATTGGATGATGTGGATAAGGTGATGTTTGTTGTTGACCGTCATGACCTCGATACTCAGACGCAATCGGAATACGAGGCATTTGAACCGGGTGCAGTGGATAGTACCGACAATACGGATGAACTCGTGAAGCGACTTCAAAGCAATTCCAAAATTATCATAACCACCATTCAAAAACTTAATGCGGCAGTTAGTAAGACGTGGTATAGCAGCAAGATTGATGCTATCCGTCATTCACGCATCGTAATGATTTTTGATGAGTGTCATCGTAGTCATTTCGGGGACAGTCATAAAAAGATTATGAAGTTCTTTGATAATGCTCAGATTTTTGGCTTTACGGGAACACCTATCTTTACTGAAAATGCAGTGGATGGACATACGACAAAAGAAATTTTCGGCAATTGTCTTCATAAATATCTCATCAAAGATGCTATTGCTGATGAAAATGTGCTTGGTTTCCTAGTGGAGTATTATCATGGTAACGAGATTGTAGATAACGATAACCAAGCTCGTATGGAGGAGATTGCAAGATTTATCCTTAACAACTTCAATAAATCTACATTTGATGGAGAGTTTGACGCATTGTTTGCTGTACAGTCTGTTCCTATGCTTATCCGCTATTACAAGATTTTCAAATCATTGAATCCTAAAATCCGTATAGGTGCAGTATTTACATACGCAGCCAATAATAGTCAAGATGATGAACAGACTGGTATGGGTACGGGAAAATATGTCAGCGAAAGTGTGGGCGAAGCAGATGAACTACAATCCATTATGGATGATTATAATGAAAACTACGGCACATCTTTTACAACAGAGAACTTTCGTGCTTACTATGATGACATCAACCTGCGCATGAAAAAGAAGAAAGCAGATATGAAACCGCTTGACCTTTGTCTTGTCGTGGGAATGTTCCTTACTGGTTTTGACAGTAAAAAACTGAACACACTTTATGTGGATAAGAATATGGAATATCACGGTTTGCTGCAAGCATTCAGTCGTACCAACCGAGTGTTGAACGAGAAGAAACGATTCGGTAAAATCGTATGCTTCCGTGATCTGAAAAACAATGTTGATACGTCTATAAAACTGTTTAGCAATTCCGACAATCCTGAAGATATAGTACGTCCTCCGTTTGAAAAAGTTAAGCATGAGTACAAGAGTTTGGCAACAGATTTTCTGCAAAAATATCCAACGCCAAGTAGTATAGACCTTCTGCAAAGTGAAAATGACAAGAAGAATTTTGTACTTGCGTTCAGAGACATTATCCGTAAACATGCAGAAATCCAGATATACGAAGATTACAGCGAGGATGCTGAAGACCTCGGTATGACCGAACAGCAGTTTAATGATTATAAGAGTAAATACCTCGACATTACGGTTGGTTTTATTGACCCACCTGCTACACCGTCAACTGTTGCGGAAGATCCTGTTCCATATGGCAATAGTCAAGGGCTGGAAGACATTGATTTCTGTCTTGAACTTCTGCATAGTGATATTATCAATGTAGCGTATATTCTTGAACTCATTGCGGAACTTGACCCATATAGCGATGATTATTCAGAAAAGCGCAAGCATATCCTTGATACAATGATTAAGGATGCTGGAATGCGAGGCAAAGCAAAACTCATCGACGGCTTTATTCAAAAGAATGTAGATGAAGACAAGGAAAACTTCATGAATGGGCGCAATAGAGCAGATGGAACAAATGAATTAGAGGAACGTTTGAACCAATATATTGTGTCAGAACGCAATAAGGCTGTGAGTGATTTGGCGGATGATGAACAAATTTCTGCCGAAGTGCTTAATCTTTACATAAAAGAGTATGACTATTTACAAAAAGAACAGCCTGAAATTATACAAAAGGCATTGAAAGAGAAGCATCTCGGTCTTATCAAAACCCGAAAGGCTTTGACGAGAATAATGGAAAGATTGCGTAGTATTATAAAAACGTTTAATTGGGAATAAGATATTATGAGCGAAGAATTACAGCAGAAACTCCGTGACCAACTTTGGGAGGTTGCAAATCGTTTGCGTGGCAATATGTCGGCAAGTGACTTTATGTATTTTACATTAGGTTTCATCTTCTATAAGTACTTGTCGGAAAAAATAGAGAAGTATGCCAACAATGCCTTGGTGGATGATGAAATAACCTTTAAGGAATTGTGGGAAATGGATGATGCCGATGCGGTGGAACTTCAAGAGGAAGCAAAGAACCAATGCTTGGAGAATATCGGCTATTTCATAGAACCGAAATTCTTGTTTTCGTCCGTAATAGAGGCTATCAAGCGTAAAGAAAATATCTTGCCTATGCTTGAACGTTCATTGAAGCGTATTGAAGACAGTACTTTAGGACAGGATAGTGAAGAAGATTTTGGCGGATTGTTTTCAGATATAGACTTGGCATCACCTAAATTGGGCAAGACTGCCGACGATAAAAACACGCTCGTTAGTAACGTGCTTCTTGCATTAGATGATATAGACTTCGGAGTAGAGGCATCACAGGAGATTGATATTTTGGGTGATGCTTACGAATATATGATTTCGCAATTTGCCGCAGGAGCCGGAAAAAAGGCTGGAGAGTTCTATACTCCGCAGGAAGTCAGCCGTATCTTAGCAGAAATTGTTTCCATCGGACACCAGCGTTTACGCAATGTATATGACCCTACTTGCGGTAGTGGTTCGTTGCTTCTTCGTGCTGCTAATATTGGAAATGCAGTTGATATTTATGGACAGGAAAAGAATCCTACAACTTATAACCTTGCCCGAATGAATATGTTGCTTCATGGCATCAGATTCAGCAACTTCAAGATTGAAAATGGTGATACACTTGAATGGGATGCTTTTGGTGATACTCAGTTTGATGCAGTGGTTGCAAATCCTCCGTTCTCAGCCGAATGGAGTGCTGCCGACAAATTCAATACTGATGATCGTTTCAGCAAAGCAGGACGGCTTGCACCACGTAAGACTGCCGATTATGCATTTATTCTGCACATGATTTATCACTTGAACGATGGTGGTACAATGGCTTGTGTTGCTCCGCATGGTGTACTATTTCGAGGAAATGCGGAGGGAGTTATCCGTCGTTTCCTTATAGAAAAGAAAAACTATGTGGATGCCATTATAGGATTACCTGCGAATATTTTCTATGGTACAAGTATTCCGACTTGTATTCTTGTTTTCAAGAAATGTCGTAAGGAAGATGACAATATTCTGTTTATTGATGCAAGCAAGGAGTTTGAAAAGGTAAAGACCCAGAACAAACTTCGTGAGCAACATATCCAAAAGATTGTCGAAACTTATCGTGACCGCAAGGAAATAGAAAAGTACAGTCACCTTGCCTCTCTTCAAGAAATAGCCGAGAATGATTACAATCTGAATATTCCACGTTACGTTGATACCTTTGAAGAGGAAGAACCTATCGACATAAAGGCTGTAATGGCAGAGATAAAGGAGTTGGAAGCCAAACGTGCTGAACTCGACAAAGAGATTGAAGTGTACCTGAAAGAATTGGGACTGGTAGAATAGTTCAGAAAAGTAATAGCAATGGGTGAAAATGACAACATACCTCAGATGACTCCTTCATTTGAGAATATATGCCGCAAGGATGAAAACGGGAATGAATACTGGAGTTCCCGTGACCTTTGTGGTGCAATGGGCTATTCTGCTTACTGGAAATTCCAACGAGTCATAGACAAAGCCATTAAGGTGGCTGGAGAAAAAGGAATGAATGTGGACGAGCATTTCAACCAAGCGGTTGATATGGTTAAGATAGGAAACGGCTCATTCCGCAAAGTAAATATATTCCGTCTTTCCCGTATGGCATGTATGATTATTGCGGAAAATGCTGATAATAAAAAGGTGCTCGTTCAACAGGCGCGAGACTTTTTCTCGCAATCTGTCTCAATGGCTGAACTCATGCATAATTCTCTAAGTTCTAATATATTGTTGTATAAAACAGCACAAGGAGAGGTACGGGTAGAAGTCATTTTCAACAGCGAAACATTTTGGATGTCACAAAAAAGAATGGCGGACTTGTTTGGGGTTGATGTCAGAACCATTAATTATCATCTCGGACAAATTTACGAAACAGGAGAACTTTCCAAAGAGGCAACTATCCGAAAAATTGGGATAGTTCAAACAGAAGGAGACCGGGAAGTGGAACGTATGCCACTATTTTACAATCTTGATGCTATTGTTGCAGTGGGATATAGGGTAAATAGCTATCAAGCTACTCAATTCCGCATTTGGGCTACTTCAGTGCTGAAAGAGTTTATCATTAAAGGATATGCCCTTGATGATGAGAGGCTGAAACAGGGTAAACATTTTGGAAAAGACTATTTTGACGATTTGCTTGAGCGTATTCGTGAGATACGCACCTCAGAGCGCAGATATTACCAAAAGATAACTGACATTTATGCAGAATGCAGTGCGGACTACGACCCGAAATCAGAAGATACAAAGTTGTTCTTCAAGATGGTACAGAATATGATGCACCTTGCCGTTACCCATCATACGTCAGCGGAAATTATCTATCAACGAGCTGATTCTGAGCAACCTTATATGGGGCTTACCACATGGAAGAGAGCTCCTGATGGAAGAGTGCAAAAGTCTGATACCATCATCGCCAAAAATTACTTGTCAGATTCTGAATTGTCCCAGTTGAATCTTATCACAACTGCCTTTCTTGATATGGCGGAATCACGTGCTGCACGTCATATCGTTTCAACTATGGATGATTGGAAAAAGTTCCTTCAACAATATCTTGCAACGATGGATTACGAGCCGTGCGATACAGCCGGAAAAGTGACACAGGAGGAAGCTAGAGATAAGGCTTATAGCGAATACGAAAAATATAAACTGATTCAAGATAAATCATACATATCGGATTTTGACCGTTTTAATGAGAGTAATGGTGAAACTCCATTGCTTCCATTTGACTTGAATCCTACAAAATAATGACAACTATGGCAATAGATAATAAAGATAAAAAAGTCCTTAATGTTCCCCATTTGAGATTTCCGGAGTTTAGTGGAGAGTGGGATTCTTTTAAATTAGTTGAATTAGGTAAATTCATAGGTGGAGGTACTCCATCTTCTTCAAACTTATCCTTTTGGACAGGTTCAATTCCATGGATTTCATCATCTGATATTAAAGAGGATAATATTAATAATATATCTATATCCCGTTATATTACAGAAGATGCTATCGAAAAATCTGCTACAAAATATTGTCCTGCGCCAGTCATTCTTATCGTATCAAGAGTAGGTGTTGGAAAAGTAGCATTATCACATACATCTTTATGCACTAGCCAAGATTTCTGTAATATTATAGATATAAAATGTCATCCAGTATTTCTTTCGTATAATTTACTTCGCACAATGAAGCGAAAATCAAGAGAAGTACAGGGAACATCTATCAAAGGTATCACATCCGATGAACTCCAAAAGATAAGAGTGTTTATACCCAAGAATAAGGATGAACAAAATAAAATTTCAAATCTTCTGACATTGCTCGATGAACGTATCGTCACCCAAAACAAAATCATTGATAAATTACAGTCCTTAATCAATGGACTAAATGATTCATTATATCAGCAATGTGGCAACGGAATAATGACTTCATTTTCTAAATTAGGACAATCATATTCTGGATTGTCGGGGAAATCTGCTGATGATTTTGGAACAGGTAAGCCATATATAACATACCTGAATGTCTATTCAAACAATGTTGTAAATGAGAACGACTATCAATATGTTCGCATAAGCGATGGAGAAAAGCAGAATATTGTCAAATATGGAGATGTATTGTTTACCTTGTCGTCAGAAACGCCCGAAGAAGTTGGAATCGGCTCTGTTTATTTGGGAAAGAGTGATGTGTATTTGAATAGTTTTTGCTTTGGCATTCATATCACAGATACAAAAGTGGTTTTTCCTCCATATCTATCTTATTATGTATCTTCCACTCCATTCCGTAAGTTTATATACCCTTATGCACAAGGAAGTACGAGGTTTAACCTTTGTAAGGCAGATTTTGAGAAAGCAAGAATCAAGATGCCCTCTTTGGAAAACCAAAAGCGGATATATTTCATATTGAGCCATATAGCAAGCAAAGTTGAAACAGAAACAAAATTATGGGACTTGTTTAAGTTTCAAAAACAGTATCTGCTTCGCCAGATGTTTATATGAACATCTGACGGAGCAAGTATTGCTTCTGCAAACTAAGGTCGGTTAAAATACTCTGTTCTGCTGATAGTTTGTTATCTATTGCTGACAGTAACCCCACATATTTGAGTTGTTCTGTATATGATGTGCAAAATATTTTGGCTTTACCATAATCCTTGAAATATATGTGAGGTATAGCCATGCCTGTTTTATAAGGTTCAAAGTTGAATACTTTCAGCATATAGTAAAGGTATTGAAGTGAATAACCTTCTTTTGCTTGTAAGGTATTCAATGTGCCTGTTGCAGAGCATTTTCCAGTAACATAAGAAACTGTTCCAACACCAGAACCATCTTTAATAATGTAGACGGCTTCTTTCTCTGTGTTATAATTATCTATATAGCCAACGATGCCATTTGCACCATACACAGGGTATGTGCCGTTTTCACAAACATCGCTCTCTTGTAGCGTTGAAGAGCTACATTCCAAGCATTCCGATAAACGAATATTGGGTTTATTGTTGCGAGCTACATTCTGTGCAATTCCATTGATTAAGGATTGTGCAGTTTATAGGTCCGCAATTAGTTTGAATGTGCTCCACTCTGATACTTGGGAACAATTCAAAATCAAAGATATAGCAAAGATAGGACGTGGTAGGGTTATTAGCTCCATAGAAATTAGCCAGCAAAAGAATCCTACATATCCAGTATATTCCTCTCAAACATCAAATAATGGTATTATGGGCTATCTTGACGATTATATGTTTGAGGGTGAACACATCAGTTGGACAACTGACGGCGCAAATGCAGGAACAGTATTTTATCGTAATGGAAAATTTAATTGCACAAATGTTTGTGGCTTGTTAAAGTTCAGAAAAGAGTTTGATACTTATTTTGTTTCATTGGTTTTGGCAGAAGCGACAAAGAAATATGTCTCGATAAACTTAGCTAACCCCAAACTTATGAACAATACAATGGGAAACATTCAAATACGCCTGCCCAAATTAGAAGAGCAAAAAAGAATATCCATTGTTTTCAGAGAGTTACAAAAACTATGGACTGTACATAATAGTTTACTTACCAAGTATACAAAACAGAAACAATATTTACTCTCGCAGATGTTCATATAAACATCTGCGAGAGTAGGTACTGCTTTTCATTCTCATATCTTACCTTTGCATTTTCTTCAAGAGTCAATTTATTATCCAATGAAGTCATTAGAAAGGCTATTTCGTTTTGCCTTTTTAATGAAGGTATTTCAATTACAAGAGATGCTATTTCTGAAATATAATGTCTTTTGTGTTCTTCGGATTTAAGTTCTAAATACGATAGATATTCAAACATAAACCGAAGATTTACACATGGTTTTGCTGTGAGTATCTTTATTGCTGACGATTTGACCTTGAAAGGGAATGAGACATATTTTGCATCCATTGTAAAATCATCAAAAATTATGCACTCCCCCTTTTGGTATACACCAAAGTCCTCGTCTGTATAACCTAGAATAAAACCTTTATTAGCAGTTAGAACTGGAATTAAGGTTATATCTTTGGAGTATTCATCATTGGCAACAAGATATGTAGATGGTTGCTCATAGGCAAGAAGTTGATTAATTTCAAAACTTTCTGTATATTCATCTTTTAATAAGGAGAACACTCTTTTTCTAATTGCGGACTTTAATTTTTTCAAATCCTCAATGATTTTGTTTTGGGTGGCGATACGCTCGTCAATCAACGACAATAATCCAGCTATCTTTTGTTGTTCTACATCAGTAGGAACAGATACCTGAATTTTACGGACTTCATTTGCGGAAATCTCTAAAAAGGTTGACCCACAAGATTTCCTGATTAAATCCCTTTTCTTTGTTTGTATCAGATAATAGAGAAAATCTACATAGCATTTTTTGGATACAAGAGATTGAAAACCTTGGTTTGTAGCACATTCTCTGAGTGATAATGAGCATTCACCAATGGTGGCACGAGAACTTAAAAGTATCGTATTGGGAGGCAAAAGTTTTGCGCTGGAATTGTTTAACCCCTCTTCTGTTATGGTACGCAAACTTGAATCAACGTATTTATTTTTACCTATTTCAGAAGGCGTAAACCATTGTATTTCTCCATCCCAATATGATTTTATTGTAGTATCAGGTGTTCCCCCACCAATAACAACCGCTAAATCGTTTATTAATTTTGTTTCCCACTCCCCATTAAACTCCGGGAATCTCAAATGGGGAACATTACCTATTATATTTCTCTAATTATTAGAACCAA
>ERZ857882.2147-NODE-2147-length-21195-cov-2.625213_pt1 | contig 21195 bp, 24 predicted proteins | sample MGYA00519697_ERZ857882 | MGnify/ENA primary metagenome ERZ857882 (study PRJEB31778, sample SAMEA3449373) | human gut metagenome | biome: human gut; feature: human-associated habitat; material: faeces | place: United Kingdom | collected 2010/2012 ...
TGGATACGATCATTGAGGCCGGAACTTATGCGGCAACGGGAATGGGAATGCAGTCACCGATCATCGTGGCAGTGACGGATAAAGTAACAAGAGATCAGCTTTCAGCAATGAATGCAAAAATTATGGGAACCGATACAGATCCGTTTTATGGTGCACCTGCGATGCTGATTGTGCTGGCAAAGAAGGACTGGTACAACGCGAAATATGACGGCGCTCTGGTTATGGGAAATCTCATGCTTGCGGCGCACGAACTGGGTCTTGGAAGCTGCTGGATTAACCGCGCCCGCGAAGAGTTCGAGACTGATTGGGGGCGTAATCTTCTGAATTCTTTGGGAATCAAAGAGGAATATGAAGGCGTCGGACACTGCGCAATCGGTTATATTGATGGCGAGTATCCGAAGGCTCCGAAGATTAAAGAGGGCAGAGTGTATTATATATTATAGGCAGGCCGCTTTTCACATATTCGATCACACCCGGTGTGATTGTGCAATGAGGCCCAGAAGCTTGTAATTCACTCAGCACTGCAGAAAGCGCAGCATGCAGCTTGTCTGAAAGCTGGGTCTGCGTAAGATTGGAAAGCATGTCATTTAAAACACAGGTATCACATGCAAGCCCTTTCACCGGTGTGCCGGAAACGGCACAGCGGAGTGCTTCCGCCAGAACCTGCTCGAAGATATTAAGCACGAGGGTCTCATGCTCTTCACCGAAACGGCGACACAGCATTTCGCTTGCAGCAGTTGAATCGAAACAGAGACAGAAGCGATTCTCAATATCGATACGCTCCAGATATTTTTCGATAAATTCAATTCCCGTAAGGTCGTTTACAGGCAAAAAAGTCGGATAATCTGCGGTGATGTGCGTTTCGTGTGCGCCGAATTTCGGATTGTAGAGTTTAAAGAAACCACGAATACCGTCAATGATAGTCGAGGCATAGAACTCGTTTTTAACGGCAAAAATATTTTTGGAAACTTGTCCATGCAGCAAGCGTGCAGTGACAAGTTTCTTTTTTATGATTTTCGTGCCTTCATCGTAAAGCGTTCGGAGCGGCTCGGAAGCGAGACGAAAGGCTGCTTCGTCCGGGCTTGGACAGGCTTTGAGTGCAAGCCCCGCCGTGTAGAAAACAGACAGGACAAATTCCTGCGCCTGCTCAATGCGAATGGAACTGCTCAGGCCGTCTGTAAAATCCATAGCCAAGTCGGCGACGATATCCATCCCTTCTTTTTGAATGCGCACGGCGGATTCCGGAAGGACAAGACCGGATTTCTGTGCTTCTCTCAGAAGAGAAACCAGATACTCGCGTCCGCTAAGCTTTGAGGCATCTATAAATTCTTTCTTTATAAGCTGCATATTAAATCTCCTTACTAAACAAATCGGGTGTGGCATATTTGAGTTTGATTCTTTTCGCAAGTGCAGGGAGCGCCTCTGATTCCAAAAGTTCGATGCTCCCGCAGCATTCTCCGTCGAAAGCTTTTTTCATGTATCTGATAAGTGCCTCATCGCCGATACGGTCAAGCGTTTCGTTTTTGAATGCGTAAAAAAGCGTGATAAGTTCGGAAAAGATTTCTTCACAATTATCGCGCGTGATATAAGGAGAGTCTGAAAAGACCTCAATTATAGGGTCAACAGCTCCGGGACCGAATTCGATTCGTCCCGTCTGCTTGAGAGCTTGTGCAGCAGTGCCGCGCAAAGCGAGTGCCTGCTGTCCTGTAAGTACAATTTGACTCATAATATTATTTTTTCCTCCAAATCGAATTAGCAAGCTGCCTGAAACCGTATTCAAGAAGTTCATACTCCGGCATACCGAAGGCCTGCGTCAGGTAGCCGGATTTTGTGTCAACAAGCTCAAAAAGCGCAGATGCGGATGACCAGAAAATCTGCACGCTGAGGGCAGGGTTAATATTACTCCTGACAATGCCCTGCACCAGACCTCCAGATATGAAAGACGAAAGTGCATCGTTGATTTCGCTGCCAACCGTAAAATTTTGCAAACGGCATCCGATTTTTCCGAAGCGGAGACCGGTAAAGTATACTAACGATATGTAAAATATACTAATAGTATACTAAATGCCGTTTCAATTTTCAAGACTAAATTATATGAAAAATCACAGTTTTGTGGTATTATAATAAGATAAAACAAGGAAGGGGGGGGGTACGAAAATGAGTAGAAGTACAACATTATTCAGGACGATTGCGATTTGCCTGCTTATGGCTTGCATGACGATTTTTATGTTCGGATGCGGTGAAAAGCAGCCTGCGGACGCCAAGACTTATGATTTGCAGCAGGTGTACCAGGATTTGATGAATGCACAGCCTGCGGACATAGAGGATTTGAGCGGTGTCATGTTTGAAACGACAGATAAGGACGCGATTAATGGGACTTATCACGGTCTTGCTGACATTGAACTGAAGCAGGAAGTGCGCTGTCAGCATGCGGTTACGGGTTTTTGCGAGGTAATGCTTGTGGAAACAGCAAGCCCTGACGACGTGCAGAAAGTGATCGACATTTTTAATGCGCGTATCGATACATCCGCGGATGACTCGTTCTATCCGGAAACCGCGCAGATTTGGGCGCAGAACGCACAGGTGCAGAGCGAAGGAAACTATGTCGCACTTGTTGCACTGCCGGACGGATATACCGTGCCGGATAAAATTTTTGGCTAAGGCAGATTATGATTAAGCAGATACAAGAACTCGAAATAGAAGTAATCAGAAAAAATGTGAAAAATATCAATTTGACGGTACTGCCACCGGACGGGCATGTCAGGGTGTCGGTGCCGTTTGGACTCTCGGAGGAGCGGCTTGCGGAATTTTTGCGAAGCAAAACAGACTGGATCCGCGCGCATCGAGCAAAAGTCATCGAAAGAGCGGCGAAAAAGGAAGCGGGTTCTGCGCTGCGAAATCCCGAAATGTCAGAAGAGAAGCGAAAAGAACTCGTAAAACGGTATCGCGCTATTTTGAGACCGAAGCTTGAAGAATATTTAGAGTTCTGGGAGAGGCAGACGGGCCTGCACCCGGAAAAATGGCAGATGCGGGATATGAAAACCCGCTGGGGAAGCTGTAATCCGCGGACGAAAAAGCTCTGGTTCAGCGTCGAACTTGCCGAAAAGTCCGACGAATGTATCGAGTATGTGGTTTTACATGAACTAGCTCATCTGAAGATTGCAAACCATGGCGCAGAATTTAAAGCATTCCTGACACATTTCATGCCGGACTGGCGTGCGCGTCAGAAAGAACTGAACGGGCGCTGAAGCGGCACTCATTACTCTTTTAAGAACTCAATAACCGCCTGAAGTTCAGGAGAAATCCACTTCCTGCGCGAATACAGGAGCTGCCGCCACACATCCGCGTGAATTTCGGGTACGTCAAGAACAGCAAGCTTGCCGCGCTCGACATATTCGGAGACCACGAACTCCGGAAGGTAGGAAATTCCAATATCCTGTGCAAGCAGGCGGCAGATGAGGTGCGTGTCGCCGGACTCCAGCACGGGGAGTGTTTCTCTTCCTGTTTCTGCAAGGATTTCATCGAGCAACGCACGATAACTCATGTCTTTTTCGGTCAGAATCAGCGGATAATCTAAAATCTGCCCGATTCCGACTTTTTTTTGCCCGGCAAGCGGGTGCGACGCTGCTGCTGCGAAGTTAATCTGCACCGGCGCTTCAAACGCTGTAATATAATGATGATTTAAGATACGGCGGTCAAGGGTGTAGACAATATCTGCGCGGTTTTCGCTCAAAAGCTGAAACATTTGGTCGGTGCTTGCCGAGGTTATTTTCAGACGAATCTTTGGGTATCTGCGGTGAAAATCCTTGAAGCGGGTGTTAAACTGCCAGCCGGCAAGCGACTCCGCAATCGCGATTCGGATAATTCCCTCCGGCTCAGCTTCCGTTGAAATATGCGAGGCTTCCGCGGCAAGGCGCAGCATATGCTGGGCAATCGGCAGAAGCTTTTCACCTCCATTTGTCAGAAGAACGGTATGGTTGATGCGCTCAAAAAGGGGCATGCTGAGCTCTTTTTCGAGCTGCTTAATCTGAAAAGAAACCGTAGACTGCGTGAAACCAAGTCTTGCGGCGGCCTGCGTGAAGCTCTTCATTTCATTTACCATTACAAAGGTTTCTAAATTTTTAATATCCATTTTGCCTCCTGCTTTCGCCGTTTGTAGATTTATGCAAAGAGCAATCGAAAAATTCGATTAATATAATAAAAAAGATTCATTTTACAAATTATGTTATGAATTATATAATGGGAATAGTGGGATGTCAAGGGACATCGGGAAAGGAATTTGCTAATTATGGAAAACAGAGAAAGATTAGGAACAAGATTGGGATTCATCATGCTTTCCGCAGGATGTGCAATCGGATGCGGCAATGTATGGAAGTTCCCTTGGATGTGCGGACAAAACGGCGGCGGCAGCTTCATGCTGATTTACGTGCTTTGTCTGATTTTGATGGGTCTTCCGGCGATGATTATGGAATTCAGCGTGGGAAGAGCGGCGCAGACAAGCCCGCTGTATATGTATCCAAAACTTTCAACGACAAAGAATAAAAAGAAATGGAGACCCTTCGGAGCCATCTGCTTAATCGGCAACATCGCTCTGATGGCGTTTTATACCGTTGTAACGGGCTGGATTATTTACTACTTCGTAAAATTTTTGACCGGAAAAAACGATGATTTCGGCTTCGTGTCGATGATTACAAATCCGGGCGTCAATGTTACTTACCTGTTTGTGACGATATTCGTGGCATTCATCATCCTGAGCTTCGAGCTGCAGGGCGGACTGGAACGCGTGACGAAATATATGATGTCGGCCTTGATTATTTTAATGATTGTGCTGGCAGTCCACAGCCTTACGCTTGACGGAGCAAAGGAAGGAATAGCATTTTACCTGATTCCGGACTTTTCTAAAATCACAGGTTCGGTTATCGTCGGCGCGATGAATCAGGCATTTTTCACCTTATCCGTAGGCATGGGCGGCATGGCGATTTTCGGAAGCTATATTGGGAAAACACATTCGCTTCTGGGAGAATCCGTGCGGGTTGTGACGCTCGATACTTTCGTTGCGATTACAGCGGGGCTGATTATCTTCCCTGCGTGTTTTACATACGGAGTGGATCAGACCTCCGGACCGAGCTTGATTTTCATTACGCTGCCAAATATTTTTGCAAATATGAATATGGGTCGCCTTTGGGGAAGCCTGTTCTTCCTGTTCATGGCGTTTGCGGCACTTTCTACGGTGCTTGCGGTATTTGAAAATATTATCTGCTGCGGCATGGAGCTCACCGGCTGCTCAAGAAAGAAGTCATCGACAGTGAACTTCGTGCTGATTACACTGCTTTCCGCTCCTTGCGTGCTCGGATACAATGTATGGGCGTGGGACGGCTTTGCAATCTTCGGCGGAGCGGTTCTGGATTTGGAGGACTTCCTCGTAAGCAATATCTTCCTTCCGCTTGGTTCACTGGTTTACCTGCTTTTCTGTGTAGGGCGCCACGGCTGGGGCTGGAAGAATTACAAGGAAGAGGTCAATACGGGTCATGGACTGAAAATGCACGACTGGATGCGCGGCTATCTGACTTATGGACTGCCGGCAATCGTATTGTTCATCTTTGCATTCGGAATTTATGATAAATTCTTTTAAAATATGGGCAGGACTTTAGACGAAAATCTGATATATGAAATTTTGGCGGTCGTGGAAGAAATTCCGTCGGGCAAAGTCGCCTCTTACGGGCAGATTGCGGCGCTTATCGGTCGGGAAAAGAACTCACGGCTAGTCGGAAAAGTCCTCAGCATGGCAGAGTTTTACGGCGATTATCCCTGCCACCGCGTGGTAAACCACATGGGCCGGACCGCACCGGGCTGGCATGAGCAGCGGGGGCTTCTCGAAGCGGAAGGCGTGGGATTTCGCGAGAACGGCTGCGTGGATATGAAAAAACACAGGTGGGACTGCTGAGCGGCGTTCCACCTTTTTGGCGCGCCCGGCGAAATGCTTCTTTGTTTTGTGTCTGCCACGCGGCGCGCTGCATTGTTCTGTGTCTGCCACGCGGCGCGCTGCATTGTTTCCGGTTCGCCCCCTTGCGGCACGCTTTATCGTGCTAACGCGCTGAAAAAATGCTTGCATTCACGCTTTCTCTGCGGTAGAATAAAAGAATAGTTTTTGAAACAGTCAGAGGAGGCATAAATAAAATGTATGTAGTATGTTTGGATTTAGAAGGCGTTTTAGTGCCTGAAATTTGGATAGAATTTGCGGAAGCCGCAGGAATTCCGGAGCTGAAAAAAACGACGCGTGACGAACCGGATTACGATAAACTGATGCGGTATCGCCTTGATATTCTGAAAGAGCACGGACTGGGACTTGCAGAAATTCAGAAAACCATCGCCACTCTCGACCCGCTTCTGGGCGCAAAGAAGTTTTTAGATGAGCTCCGCGACATGACGCAGGTTGTGATTGTCAGCGATACTTTCGAACAGTTCGCAAAGCCTTTGATGGAAAAGCTCGGTCTGCCGACAATTTTCTGTAACACATTGGTGGTAGCCGATGACGGCGAAATCACGGACTATAAGATGCGCATCGAAAACTCCAAGTACAGCACGGTCAAGGGTCTGCAGTCCATCGGATTTGACACGATTGCAAGCGGCGACAGCTACAATGACCTCGGCATGATAAAGGCAAGCAAAGCAGGCTTCCTTTTCAGAACGACCGAGCAGATTAAGAAGGACAACCCGGATGTGAAGGCAGTCGAAACCTATGATGAACTGATGGCTGCGATTAAAGAGGTTATGGCGTAGGCGGGGCATCTATATATATTTCTTGTATAAAGAGCAAATTCCGCTTATAATAATGGTAGGGAGGCGGTAAAATGACTTTGGAAGAAATTCTTCTTACCCTTTCTCAAATCAAACTGCGATTGGAAGAGTTACTGAATCTTAATGTGGATATTGTTCATGGACCAATTCGCAGTGATGACTTGCTGGAAATCAACAAGGAGGTAGAACTATATGTCGCATAGAGACATTACGGCACATCGATACCAGACTTTAAGGATGGAAGATGTATTCTATACTGTAAAAATGGATTTCCCTCAAATTGAAAATCAGCTAAAGGATATTTTGAAAGCCGAAAAAATGAATAAAATACAAAGGAACATCAGGCATCGCGCCCGGTGTTCTTTTTTATGCCTGCGCGCCGATCAACGGGGAGCACTGCCTATGGGTGCGCGAGGCAATTGAAGAGGGCTTGCACCGCCCACCCACTCCGGCATCCACCATCCGGCGAGACCCACCGCCCAGTGCCGAATGTTTTACCTATTTTTAACGCAAATACGATTTCAGACTTAACATTGCCGCCGTATACTAAAACCGTAAAAAGGAAAATATAGTATACAAAAGCTTCGAAAGGAAAGCTTTGCGAAAAATGGAGGAAACGAAAATGAAAAAGATTTTAGCATTAACACTTTGCGTAGTAATGGCAGCAGCAGCATTCACAGGCTGCGGCAACAAAAGTTCAAACGGGGAAGCAGACGGAGCACCGATTACGGTTATCTCCAGAGAAGATGGATCCGGCACAAGAGGCGCGTTTACCGAACTGATGGGAGTTATGGTAGATGATGTTGACAACACAACAACTTCCGCAGAAATCTCCCAGAGCACATCCGTTGTTTTGACAACCGTTGCAGGAAACAAGAATTCAATCGGCTATGTTTCCCTCGGTTCCCTGAACGACACAGTAAAGGCTGTAAAGGTAGACGGCGTAGACGCTACCGTAGAAAACATCAAAGGCGGAAGCTATGCAGTATCCAGACCGTTCTTAGTTGTTACAAACGACAAGCTTACCGATGTTTCTAAGGATTTCATCAAGTTCATCCTCAGCAAACAGGGTCAGGCCATCATCGCTGAAGAAGGCTACATCACAATCGATGACAACGCAGCTGATTACGAAACTCAGAAGGGAATCAAAGGCAAAATCGTTTTAGCAGGTTCCACTTCCGTATCACCGGTTATGCAGAAACTTGCAGACGCTTACAAGGCAATCTACAACGATGTAACTCTTGAAATCCAGCAGACCGGTTCCGGCGCAGGCATCACAAGCACAATCGAAGGCGCATGCGACATCGGGATGTCCTCAAGAGATCTGAAGCCTGAAGAAACAGCAGAAGGCATTGAAGGGATAACAATCGCTATGGACGGAATCGCAGTTGTGGTAAATAACGAAAACAGCGTAGAAGATCTTACAAGCGAACAAATCAGACAAATCTTCACAGGTGAAGTAACAGATTGGTCGCAGGTGAAATAATAATATAAGGACGGAGGGCACGATATGAGAAAGTATTCCGAATCAATTATGAAAATCGTATTCCTGCTTTCCGCAGCCGTATCCATTCTGGCAGTCCTGCTTATATGCTGGTTCCTTTTCTCCGAGGGTCTTCCGACCATCGGAGAAATTGGCGTATTGAACTTCCTGACGGGGACGGTGTGGAAACCGCTCGAAAACCATTTTGGAATCCTTCCGATGATTGTCGGAAGCTGCTATGTGACGGCGGGCGCTATTATCATCGGCGTTCCGGTGGGACTGCTTTGCGCGATTTATATGGCAAAGAGGAGTCTATAGAATCCTCAAGCCTGCCATCGACCTGCTTGCGGGAATCCCGTCGATCATCTACGGATTCTTTGGCTTGATGGTTATTGTTCCGGTTATGCAGCAGCTGACGGGAACCAGCGGCAAGGGTGTACTTACGGCATCCATCATGCTTGGAATCATGATATTGCCGACGATTATCAGCGTTTCGGAAGCGGCAATCCGCGCGGTGCCGGAAAGCTATTATGAAGGAGCACTCGCACTCGGAGCGACTCACGAAAGAAGTGTGTTTTTCACGACAGTTCCGGCCGCTAAATCTGGAATCATGGCAGGAATTATTCTCGGAATCGGCAGAGCTATCGGCGAGACGATGGCGGTTGTAATGGTTGCGGGAAATCAGCCGGTCATTCCGGAGTCGCTGACATCTGGCGTGCGTACCATGACAATTAATATCGTACTGGAAATGGGATACGCAGCAAAGGGTATGCACAGAGACGCACTGATTGCAACGGCAGTGGTGCTGTTCGTGTTCATACTGATTATCAATATTTGCTTCTCTCTGGTAAGAAGGGGGGATAAAAAATGAAAAGATACAAAAATCATCCGCTTTCCCTGGCTCTCTTTTTGCTGGTGAATCTGGCGGCGGTTATTACAGCGGCGGTCGTGCTTTTTCTGATTGGATATATCCTTTGGCACGGCGTACCGAATTTGAGCCTTCCGGGCATCTTCGCATGGGAGTACAACGGTGAAAACCAGTCGATGACCCCGGCGATTATCAACACTTTGATTATGACAGCGCTTACTTTGTTTTTGGCAGTGCCAATCGGCGTATTTGCGGCAATCTACCTCGTGGAATATGCGAAAAAGGGAAGCAAACTTGTAAAGCTGATCCGCGTGACAGCGGAGACCTTGGCGGGAATTCCGTCCATTGTATATGGGCTGTTCGGCTTCATCGTTTTCGTCATCACTTTGGGCTGGAGCTACACGCTGATTGCGGGCGTTATCACATTGGCAATTATGATTCTTCCGTTGATTATCAGAACAACGGAAGAGGCTTTGATGGCAGTTCCGGATTCTTTCAGAGAAGGCAGCTTCGGACTGGGAGCGGGAAAACTCAGAACGGTTTTCCACATTGTGCTTCCGTCAGCGGTTCCGGGAATTGCGGCAGGCATTATCCTTGCAATCGGCAGAATCGTCGGAGAATCGGCGGCGCTGATTTTCACATCGGGAACCAACCCGGTCGTGGCAAAAGGACTGTTCACTTCAGCAAGTACGCTTTCGGTACATCTGTATGCTCTGCTGACAGAGGGTCTGTACACAGAGCAGGCATATGCGGTTGCGGCAGTGCTTCTCTTCCTCGTAATCGGAATTAACGCATTGTCGAGCGTCGCAGCGAAAAAGCTGACTGCGAAATGATAGGGCTTGGAAAGGAAGGAAAAGAGATATGGATAAAATGACAATACACAATGTGAATCTGTTCTACGGCGATTTCCACGCGCTCAAGAATGTGGACTTAGACATTCCCGAAAAGAAAATCACAGCCTTTATCGGACCTTCAGGCTGCGGCAAGTCTACTCTTTTGAAATCGCTGAACCGGATGAACGACCTCGTGGAAGGCTGCAAAATCACGGGAGACATCCGTCTGGACGGAGAAGATATTTACGGAGATATGGATGTGAATCTGCTCAGAAAGCGGGTCGGAATGGTTTTTCAGAAACCGAATCCTTTTCCGATGAGCATTTATGATAACATCGCTTACGGACCACGTACCCACGGCGTTCACAACAAAGTCGCACTGGACGAAATCGTAGAAAAATCGCTGCGCGGTGCGGCAATCTGGGAGGAAGTCAAAGACAGGCTGAGAACAAGCGCTTTGGGGCTTTCGGGAGGCCAGCAGCAGAGGCTTTGTATAGCGAGAGCACTGGCGGTGGAACCGGAGGTTCTGCTGATGGATGAGCCAACCTCTGCTCTGGACCCGATTTCAACCTCGAAAATTGAGGATTTGGCGGAAGAGCTGAAGGAAAACTATACGATTGTCATGGTAACGCACAATATGCAGCAGGCAAGCCGAATTTCGGATAAAACGGCATTTTTCCTGCTCGGAGAGGTTGTGGAGTTTAACGATACGGAGAAGCTGTTCACTTTGCCGAAGGACAAACGAACAGAAGATTACATCACAGGGAGGTTTGGTTGATATGAGAAACAGATTTGACCGGCAGCTCGAGAAGCTGAATACAGAACTGATTAACATGGGTGCGCTTTGCGAGGACGCAATGACCTGCGCGGTTCATGCAATCTTCGATAAGGACGAGGCTCTTATCGAAAAGGCAGAGGAAAGAGAAAGACAGATTGACCAGATGGAAAGAGACGTCGAAAACCTATGCATGCGGCTTCTGCTCCAGCAGCAGCCGGTGGCAAGGGATCTTCGCATCATTTCATCAGCACTGAAAATGATTTCGGATATGGAGCGCATCGGTGATCAGGCGGCGGATATCGCCGAGATTGTAAAATATATGGCGGACAGGGAGATTCCGAACGCGCAGCATTTGAAAAATATGTCGGAATTTGCGATGGGGATGCTAAGTTCAAGCATTAACGCCTTCGTTGAGCAGAACGCAGATAAGGCTCGAAAAGTCATTTTGGACGACGATGTGGTGGACAGCTATTTTGAGCGGGTAAAGGCAGATTTAATCGAAAGTCTTTCGCAGGGCGAAGCAGATAAGGAAGCTGGACAGTTTTTGCTTGACATTCTAATGATTGCGAAATATATTGAAAGAGTGGGAGACCACGCGACGAATATTGCAGAGTGGGTTGTGTACGGATTGACAGGGGCGCACCCGGAGGAGACAAATTAAATGATCTATTTATTGGAAGATGACGACAATATCAGAAATTTTGTGACATATGCGCTGAATAACTCCGGACTTTTGGCGGAGGGATTTGATGTGCCGAGTGCGTTTTGGAGAGCGGTGGAGAAGGAAAAGCCGAGCATGGCGATTCTGGACATTATGCTGCCGGAAGAAGACGGGCTGAGCGTTATGAGAAAGCTCAGAAACCGACCGGATACAAAGGACATGCCGATTATGATGCTGACGGCCAAGAGCACGGAATACGACAAGGTTCTGGGGCTTGACGGCGGCGCGGATGATTATGTAACCAAGCCGTTTGGGACGATGGAGCTGATTGCCAGAGTCAAGGCGCTTCTGCGCCGGGCGGATGTGACGGCAGCAGCGGATACGGAGGACTATCATAACGGGGCATTGTATTTGAATCCGGCAAAGCACATTATTCAGGTAAACGGAAAAGATGTGGTTTTGACATTGAAGGAGTTTCAGCTTTTATGCTATTTAGTAAAGAATAAAGGAAATGTTATGACGCGTGATCAGATTTTGCAGGAAATCTGGGGGTACGAATTCGACGGCGAAAACCGCACAGTCGATGTACATATCCGGACGCTTCGCACGAAGCTCGGCGAGGCGGGAAGCCTGGTGGAAACGGTACGCGGCATCGGTTATAGAATTGGAGGCAGAAGCGTATGACAAGAAAAATATTTATCGGCGTAGTCAGCGTTTCCCTGATTATTATGCTCATTTGCGCAGGCCTTGTGACGGGCATTTTGTACGATTATATGGGCGAACAGCTCGACGGTCAGCTTGCCGGAGAAGCCGTTCTTGTGGAAGAGGGCTGGCTGACGGGCGGCGAGGACTACCTGACGGGACTCGAGGCAAGAACGGATATTGCAAGCAGAATTACGCTGCTTTCACCTACAGGAGATGTGCTGTATGACAGCACTGCAGATACACATAAAATGGAAAACCATATGCAGAGGGAAGAAGTCAAAGAAGCTCTGACCGAAGGTGAAGGCTATGCGACGCGCGTATCCTACACGCTGGCGCAGGATATGCGTTATTACGCGAAAAAGACAGCGGACGGAGAGATTATCCGTATGTCCATGAGCCACAATTCCCGTATGCGGCTTTTGCTGGATACAGCGGGAATGATGCTTCTGACGATGGCAATTCTCTTTCTTTTAGGTGCGGCGATTTCTTATCGCGTGGCGAAGGCAATCATTCGTCCGATTAACGAAATCGACCTTGACCATCCGGACATCCGCGAAAGCTATGATGAACTCGGACCGCTTTTGCACCGCATCTCTCAGCAAAACGACAGCATTCGCCGGCAGATGGAAAAGCTTCGCAAAAGAAGGGAAGAGTTCAATATTATTACCGAGAACATGAGCGAGGGACTGATTATCCTTGATAAAGATGCGGAAATTCTCAGCTACAACTCCGGTGCTTTGAAAATGCTTGGTGTGGATGCTTCCACAGCGGAGAAAATCGAGGGTTCGGTTCTGAAGCTGAACCGCAGCGAGCCGTTCCGCAGCGTTGTGCAGGAGGCACTTTTGGGTGAACACGCGCAAGTCTATATTGAGGGCGATGAATTTACCTGTGAGGTAATCGCAAGTCCTGTAAAGGAAGGGCGTGAAACGACCGGCGTTATCCTCATTCTCATGGATGTGACCGAAAGAGAGCGCGGCGAGCGTATGCGCAGAGAGTTCACTTCCAATGTATCGCATGAACTCAAGACACCCCTGACTTCGATTTACGGCGTTTCGGATATGCTGGCCTCCGGTATGGTAAAGCCGGAGGATGTCAAAGGCTTCGCGGGTACAATCAAGGAAGAATCCGCACGACTGATTTCGCTGATCGACGATATTATGCGTCTTTCACAGCTTGATGAAAGTACGATAGTACAGGAAAAAGGTGTAATCGATCTCTGGGAAATCACGCAGGAAGCTGTTATGCGTCTTTCGCGCAAAGCACAGGAAAACGAGGTCGAGCTGAAGTGTGTCGGCACGAGTGCGGTAATGAAAGGCGTTGATTACATCGCAGATGAAATCGTATATAATCTTTGTGAAAATGCAATAAAATATAATAAAAAGGGGGGCAGTGTGACTGTCACAGTTCGCAGCGAAGCCGACAGATGTGTTTTGACGGTCAAAGACAACGGAATCGGAATTCCGAAGGGAGAGCAGGAACGCATCTTCGAGCGCTTCTACCGCGTAGATAAGAGTCACTCGAAGAAAATCGGCGGCACAGGACTGGGGCTGTCGATTGTAAAACACGGCGTCGGCTATCTGGGTGGCACAATCAGCGTCGAGAGTGAAGAGGGCGTTGGCACGACCATCACGGTTGTGTTCCCGAAAAACATATAAAAGCAAAAGGAACCTGACGGAATTGCAGCGCCGGGTTCCTTTTTTCACTACAGCATATTATATTTCTTCAGTTTCCCGTACAGCGTCTGGCGGGAAATTTTTAATTCCGCGGCGGTTTTGGAAATATTATAGCGGTTACGGACAACTGCGCCCCTTAAAATTTCCTCTTCTAAGATGGAAAGCTGCGCATCCAGTGAAGTTCCCGGCTTGATTAAAGCCTCTACCGCAAGCTGTGTGCTGGTAAAAATCTGCTCCTTCAATACGACGCTTTCCAAAGTTCTCTGATTAAACATATACTCCGGCAGATCGTGAATCGTAATCATGCCGTCCGGCTTTATCGTGCAGCTGTGTTCCAGCACATTCTTCAGTTCACGGACATTCCCGTCCCACGGATAAGCCCGGAAAAATGCCAAAACTTCGCTGTCAAGACCAATGATGCTGTGATTCAGACGCTGATTAAAAATATTGATATAGTGGTCACATAAAAGTGGGATGTCGTCGGTACGCTCGCGCAGGGACGGAATCGCGTAGTTAGTGACATTCAGACGATAGAACAGGTCTTTACGGAAACGGTTTTCCTTCACCATCTTTGCCAGATTTTCGTTTGTCGAAGCGATGATGCGGACATCAACTTCTCGCTCCTCATTTTCACCGATTCTTCGGATACTGTTGTTTTCCAGTGCGCGCAGGAGTTTGCCCTGTAAATCCAACGAAAGCGAATTGACCTCATCCAGATAAAGTGTGCCGCCGTCCGAAACCTCGAAAAGACCGGCTTTGTCAATCGCGCCGGTAAAGCTGCCTTTGCTGGAACCGAACAAAATACTTTCCATCAGATTGTCGGGGATTGCCGCGCAGTTTTGAATTAAAAACGGCAGACCGCGCCGGGGGCTGTTGGCGTGAATCGTGTGCGCAATCAGCTCTTTGCCGGTACCGGTTTCACCGTAAATCAGTACGCTGGCATCGGTGGCGGCGATTCGCTTCAGCGTTTCAAAACTTTCTTTGAACTTCCTGTTTTGCGTAATAATATCTTCAAAATTGTATTTTGAAAGCAGACGCATTTTCTTTTGACGGTGTGAGTTGTCCGTCAGCTCTACTGAAAGCGTCATGCAGCCCAAAACACCTGTCTCGTTAATCAGCGGATAGGAGGAATTGAGCGACTTTCTCGGTACTCCGTTTACCTCAAAAAGCTGAAGCTCGTTTAGAATCGGCTTTTTCTGGTCGATTGCGCGGAAGGTCGTGAAATCCTCGCGCTTAAAGAACGGATACAGTTCGTAAATCGACCGACCTACAGCTTCTTCATCACGAATCATATTGATTTGGTCGTTATAGTCCTGGTAATACAGAACCTTTCCGCGGACATCGCAGATCAGAACGGAGTCGGACTGGTTAAATAATTCCGCAAAAACTTTATCGGTCTGAGCCATCTTATCACCCTCACTTTCGGTATATCCATTCATCTGTTTTTCAAAAAAACATTTACAAAAATCTTAACACTTAATTTGCAAAAATCAATACAAATTGTTAAAAAATAATACAAACAGTCTAAAAAACATACAATAGATTGTATGTGTAAAAATGCATAATTACCCGAAAAAGACATCCACGCAAAAAAAAGGAAGCAGTCATTTCAAGGCTTTCGGGTTTTGAAGGGAAAAACAGTAATTTACTTGGCACGATACTTGCTCTATCTACAAGCAAAAGATGCATCAAAATTTATTTCCGGGAGGGACAAAAATCATGGAAAAATTAAAATATGGACTTTTAGGGTTAAATTATGACACAGAGGCCGGAAGAGGATGGCCCGGCGCAAGATACGCTCCCGACAGCATAAGAAGAGCGATGTCGGGAATTATGAACCGAATGGAGGACGGATTCCTTTTCGATGTAAACAACAACAGACTTGTTGACTACAATAAAATTGACTTTAAGGATTTCGGAAATTGTGATAATATTGTTCATTATGAGCACTATCAAGGTCTGAAGGATATGGCGGAAGAAATCAAGAAGGTCATGGCGGAAGGCTACAAGCCGATTTTGCTGGGCGGCGACCATTCTGTAACAAACGCGGGATTTATGGCGCTGCATGATGTGGCAGACGGAAGAATCGGCATCATCGACTTCGACGCACATCTGGACATCAAGGTAGATTCCCCGGTACAGGGAAGATTCTCCGGTTCCAGTGAAATCAGAAGAGCGACGGAAATGGAAAAATACGATGCGCACAACATCGTGGAAATCGGTCCGAGAGGCTACAACTATCCGGAACACTACCACTTCATCAAGGACAGCGGTCTTACCATTTTCACAGCGAGAGATGTATATAAGCTTGGAGCAGAAGAAATCGCAAAACGTACGATTGAGACAGAAAGAATACAGACTATGTTTATATGACAGTTGACATTGACGCTTTGGATATGGCATATGCGCTCGGATCCGGAGGACAGGAACCGGCAGGTTTGAACCACTTCCAGCTGTCTGACTTAATCAAGGCATTCGCGCCTTATGTTGATGTGGTTGACTTCGTCGAAGTAAATCCGATGACAGATCACAGAGAGCTGACCAGCCATGTATGCGCAAACCTCGTTTTGGACTACATTGCAGCAGCTTATTACGAAAAGTTCGAAAAATAAAAGGCTCACATAAGGAGAACATGAAAAGAAAGTAGGTTTACAGATGAAGACTGTATTAAAGATTAACAATTTCATAGTTAAGGCAGAGCAGGTCATCATCGCAGCCGGAATATTGATCGTTTCACTTGTTTTGATTGGAAATGTACTCGGAAGACTATTCTTCAGGAAAGGCATCTATGCAACCGAGGAAATCGGACAATACTGCATTTACGCAATCACCTTCATCGGTCTGAGCTATGCGGTAACGACAGGAAAACATATCAATATGCTCGGGCTGTTCGATATGGCACCGAAAAAATTCCGGAAAATTGACGCATTTATCATTTCAGGAGTGACGGCAGCTACCATGGGCGTACTTACGGGAATATCCTTTAAATATGTCTCCACGCTGAAACTCATAGGCAAAGTATCCATCAACCTGCAGGTGCCGACCTATCTGGTGGTTGCGGTAATTGCCTTCGGATTCCTGTTTGCAACGCTGCAGTATATTCTGATATTTATTAAAAATCTGCAAAGCGACGAAATTTATTTAGGGCTCGAAAATCCATATGTGCCTGATTTCAGAAGGGAGGAAAAGAAAAAATGATTGTAGTATTGGTTGGAATCATGTTTGCTTGTCTCCTTTTGGGATTTCCGATGTTTATGTGCATGATTCTGAGTTCGACAGTTGTTATCTTCGCATATCTTGATAGTATGCAGTCGACGACCATCATTCAGCAGCTCATGTCGGGCGTAGATTCCTTCGCTCTTCTGGCAATTCCGCTTTTCATCTTTGCGGCGGACATCATGAGCGCAGGACATACAGCAAGAAGACTGATTGAATTCGTAAAGGCCTTCATCGGCCATATTTATGGAGGATTAGGCGTAACGATGGCAGGAACCTGTACGCTGTTCGGCGCAATTTCAGGCTCCACGCAGGCAACGGTAGTAGCAATCGGCAAAACCATGCGTCCGATGATGCTGGAATCCGGCTATAAAGAATCCAATGTTGACGGACTGATTATCTCGGCAGCCAACATTGCGGCTTTAATCCCGCCAAGCGTAACGATGATTATGTACAGCGTAGTAACGGGTGCTTCCGTCGGTGAAATGTTCATTGCGGGCATCGCTCCGGGCATACTGCTCTTCATAGTATTTTCGATTTATCAATATTTGAGCGCGAGAAAGAACAAGCTTCCACGCTCCGAAAAGACAACCTGGGCGCAAAAAGGACAGGCGACGCTCCGTGCGCTGCTTCCGCTGGGATTTCCGGTTATCATTGTAGGAAGCATTTACACAGGAAAGGCAAGTCCGACAGAGGCTGCGGCAATCTCCGTATTATATGCGGCTTTGCTGGAAATGGTTGTTTACCGCACGGTAAAGATTAAGGACCTCGGCAAAATTGCTTTGTCCACAGGTGCGGTTACGGCAACGCTGTTCATCCTGCTTGCAAGCGGACAGATTTTCTCACTCGTGCTTACATATGCGAATGTGCCGCAGATGATTGCAACAGGCGTTTTGGGTGCAAACCCATCCATGACGACGATTCTGCTTTGGGTAACGATTTTCTTCTTCATCGCAGGAATGTTCGTCGACCCGCTGATTGCGGTAGTTGTAGTAACGCCGATTTTCTACGGCCCGGCGATGGCGGCCGGAATCGACCCGATCTGGCTCGGAATCATCATTACGATTCAGTGTATACTCGGAGCGATCTCACCGCCGTTTGGATGCAACATCTTTACAGCCTGCGCTGCATTTGATGTTCCATATATGAGGGTAGTAAAGGGACTGCCGGTATACATGCTCATTATGATAGCATTATCGGTAATACTGATTTTCTTCCCGCAAATTATCACATTCTATCGGTTATTTTAATGCAGAGTCTATAGGACTAGGAGAAAGGATGAAGACATGAAAAAGAAATTATTATTACTTGCAGTATCGTTAATCGCTATAATGCTTGTTTTCGCAGGATGCGGAGGCAATGATGACCCTCAAACAGAGGGGCAGACCGAAGTATGGAAACTGGCGCACCAGGAATCCACAGGAACCGTATTCGACAACTATGCTCACCACTTCGCGGATTTGGTTTCCGAAAAGTCAAACGGTCGCATTTCGGTTGAAATTTATCCGGTAGGTCAGCTTGGAGATACGGCAACTCAGGTTGAACTTTTGATGAATAACGGTATTCAGTTCGGAATGTTTGCTGCAGGCGATGTAGGCGATATGTTCCCTGCAACTCAGGCATTGGCATTGAACTTTGTATTCTCAGATAACGATGATGTGAATAATGCAGTATTGACACAGGGTGAAGCAACAAAATACCTTGATACGCTTTTCGAAGAAAAGAATCTGATCACGTATGACTGGCTCAGCCTCGGCAACATGCAGTGGACAAGCAACAAGCCGCTTCACTCGCTGAGCGATTTCAAGGGCTTCAAAATGAGAATCATGGCATCCCCGATTATCGCTGCAAACTATGAAGCACTCGGCGCAAGCCCTACACCGATGGCATTTACGGAAACTTACTCCGGTCTTCAGCTTAAGACGGTAGAAGGAACCGAACAGCCTCTGAACGCTATTCAGGAAATGAAGTTCTATGAAGTTCAGGACTATATCACAATGTCCAATCACGCACAGATGGCATCCTTCATATCCATGAATGCGGATTTCTACAACGGACTTTCCGACGAGGACAAAGCTCTTCTGGATGAAATCAAGCCGGAAATGGAAAGCTTCGCAAAGGAAAATCTTCAGCAGATGCTGACAGAAAAGTTCGACGCAATTAAGGAAGCAAAACCGGGAATCAAAGTTGAAGAACTGACAGAAGAAGAAAGACAGGCATTCATTGACGCAAGCCTTCCGGTAAGAGACCGCATCGAAGAATTCGGCGGCAAGGAAGCAAAGAAAGTTTTAGACCTCCTGCTTGCAGATGTTGAAAAATACGAGAAAGAAAGGTAAAGAACATGCGCAGACTCAGACAGAATGTGGATGTGCCGCTTAGTGCGGTAACGCATGATATCAATCAGATCAAAAAAGAATATTCATTTTATAAGGGGAGCGCTATTGTAAAAGCATTGAAGAAAAATTTTTTTGATGCATACTATGTGGAAAACAAGAGTGAAGCAGCAAAGTTGTTACATCAGCTGATTCCGGACAACAGCGTCATTGGAGTCGGCGATTCCCATTCCTTCTACGAACTCGATATGGAAAGCGAGTTGAAAACAAGAGGGTGCAAGCTGATTCCCAATGTTGCGGCGTTAAACCTGCATAGCTACAACAGCGATGAGTATGGATATGTAAAGGCACCGACCAGAGAGCAGGCGAGAGATATTTTAGCAGACTATTTGACCAGTGATGTATTTGTTTTAAGCACCAATGCGATTACGATGGAAGGCGAAATCATAAATGTAGATGGTGTCGGCAACAGAATCGCAGGCAGTTTATACGGTGCGGATCGAATTATTATGGTTGTTGGCATCAATAAAATCGTAAGAGATGAAGAAAGCGGCCGTAAGCGTATTGCCGATATCGCAGCACCCATGAATAAGGTTAAATATGGTGAGAAATGTCCGGGTCTTGTAGCAGGAAGATGTGTAAGCTGCAGAGGAGAGGATCGTTTTTGCAATATTACAACAATCATTCACAAAAAGCCGATAGAATCTGATTTCCATGTCATAATCGTTGGAGAAGAGCTGGGATTTTAAAATAAAGTATTTTTAATACAGAGTCAAACCATCACCGGTAAAACCGCCCGATGCTTTACGCAGAGGGCGGTTTTTGAGTATGACGAGATGGTGGACAGAGCAAGTCTTTACTTTTCTGTATTCAGCGGCCGGATTTTCATCGCAGCTGAAAGCTGCTCAAGATGTGAGAATTTTTTGTAGTCCAGACCGGTCAATTCATGTATTTTATCCAGACGATAACGAATCGTGTTTTTATGCTGACCTAACGATTCGGCAGCGGCAGGCAAATTACAGTCGACATGAAGATAGGTCTGCAGCGTTTCCATCAAGGTACTGGTATTTTCAATATCATAATCCTCAACCGGAGAAAGAATGTCTTTCGCATAACGCTGCATTTCCCGACTGGAAGCGAAAGGATAAAGAATCCGGCGTATCCCGAGCTCGGTGTACTTGATAAATGGTTGTCCGTCGGCATCTGCGATATCGGCGGAATAAAGGCTTTCCTGCAGACTCATTTTATACTCTTCAAGACGCAGATGATATTGACTGACGCCGCAGCTGCTGTAGGAATCTTGCTGAAGCAGCACATCCAGAATATGCTGAAAAAGAACGTCGGTATAGACAGAAGCGATATTTTCCTGCGAATGTGTGTAGAAAAGTCCATATTCACTCAAAAGCAAAAAATTTCCGGGCACATTTAGGCTACTTGCTGCAAATCTCTTATCATACGTGTCAAAATCTGCATTTGACAGCTGATCGCCAAATTTTATATATAAGTTAAAAAATTGATTAGCGCAGGAAGGAGAAAGCTGTTTGACCTGTGCTGCGATTTCGTTTTCGGAAAGGTCACCGGACAAAATATGCGCCAGCTTTTTCTGAGAAAAGCGCGCATCCTGCAAAAGTTCACAATGGCGGCTCACCTCATATATAATGTTTTCGATGTAAATATCCTGCGCTTCCAGCAAAAAAACAGGAAAGTTTTTTGAATCTGCATAGCGGAGAAGCGACTCATGAATCGGCAGACGAAAGACATTCTTAATGACCAGCCCGCTGACATTTTTGGAAACAAGATGCTTGACGGCATCCAACAGGCTAAAGGGATTATTCTTTGCATATAAA
>ERZ857882.2149-NODE-2149-length-21194-cov-3.206159_pt1 | contig 21194 bp, 22 predicted proteins | sample MGYA00519697_ERZ857882 | MGnify/ENA primary metagenome ERZ857882 (study PRJEB31778, sample SAMEA3449373) | human gut metagenome | biome: human gut; feature: human-associated habitat; material: faeces | place: United Kingdom | collected 2010/2012 ...
TCGAGGTTCCCGGCAAGCCCAAGCGCTGGGGAATCGGCGTGAGCGCCGGGTATGCCCTCACGCCGCAGGGTATGAAACCGTACATCGGGTTGGGTGTGCAATACGATTTGATATCTTGGTAAATATAAATTTTACGGATTTTAGTTAAATTTACATCGTAAACGCAATAGTTTTTTACAGTTGTTGACGTATAGTTGACGAATTTTTGAAACATTGAAATTGTATATTGCTGTTGTATAGTAATTTTCATTGTTTCTACTATAAACTTCCCAAGCTGAGGGTCGCGGGTCCGAGTCCCGTTTTCCGCTCTCCCGTTCAAAATGCCCGTAGACATTGATCTACGGGCATTTTGCTTTTCCGTGTGAATTTGTTTTCTCAGTATTTCTTCCCTCCCCTTCCTCATTTTTCCTCATTATTTGAGTATATTTGAGGGTAATTGTTGACGGATAGTTGACGGAATATTTGAGGGATGGCTACATTCAAAGCAGTTGTGCAGGATAAGCGTAAAGACGGTACTTATCAAGTAAAAATTCGGATCACTCACAATCGGGTAGTTCGACGACTTGCCACGAACATTTTCGTACATTCCTCTGGAGTTACACGTGGTTTGAAAATAAAGGATCAGGACGTAATCGATCAGGCGGACGAGTTGATTCGGAATTGTCGAAAGATATGTAATAATTTAGGGATATCGCTTGATTCAATGTCTACCGACGATCTTGTTTCTCACATTAAATTGAAACTGCAGGACGGCGGAGGTTGGCGACTCGATTTTATAGACTACACAACCAAAATAGCCTCGACAATGAGTCCGGGTACAGGGGGGCTATACATTACTGCTATCCGGGCATTGAAGCGGTTTATTGGCCGGGAATCGCTCGATATATCCGAAATAAATTCTCGATTTTTGAAACAGTTCGAGGCTTTTTTGGAAGACGAGCCGTCGCAACGCGGTAAGAAACGTAATCAGGGAAAGGGAGGCCGGGCCGTTTCTCTGTACATGGAACGATTGCGCGCGGCCTATAATCGTGCGAAAGACGAATTTAACGATGAGGATGCGGGAGTGATACGCATACCTTGGTCTCCTTTTAAGAAGTATAAGGTCAAGCCTGAACCCCTACCCCGTAAGCGCGCATTGTCGATTGAAGCAATGCAGGCGATTATTGACCTACCCGTTGCAGAGAAGGATAATATAACCGGAAATTTTAATCGGGTCGAATTGGCTCGCGATTGTTTTCTCCTGTCGTTCTGTCTAATCGGGATGAACGCCGTCGATTTGTTCGACTGCCCTCCGACAAAGGGTGATGAGTTGATATACTACCGTCGCAAAACAGCCAGTCGTCGAGTTGACCGGGCCGAAATGCACGTCCGGATTCCTGACGTGATTCGCGGATTGGTGGAAAAATACCGCGATCAATCCGGAATGCGGCAATTTTGTTTCCATAGACATTATGCCGATCACTATAATTTCAACCGGGCGCTTAGCCGGGGGCTGGCTTCGATTGCGGAAAGGCTCGGAATTGAAAACCTGACCTTTTACGCCGCACGCCACTCGTGGGCGACGTTCGCCCGTTCGGCTGCTGTCGGTATTGAGAAAGCGACGGTGCACGAGGCATTGAATCATGTGGATCGAGATATGCGTGTGACAGACATCTATATCGACCGTGATTGGTCGGTCATTTGGTCGGCCAATGAAAAGGTGCTGGGCCTGTTCGACTGGAGAGCGATGGGGGAAAAATAAAGCCGCCCCGGATGAGGCGGCACTCTTTATTTTTTAGCATCATTAAAAACGATTTCTGCGTCTTTGAGCTCTTTTTGTAACTTTTCGATTTGCTTACTGCAATGCTCTTGCAAAGTTAAATTATTTAGTTTTGCTTCGTTAGTTTCACATGGTATTTTGAGCAATGAATCAATTTTTGCATTCCAAAAAGCTATTTCCGATGTAATCATTTCATATTGCATGCTTTCTTCAAATTTTGGCTTTGATTTTTGAGATATGCAAGAGCAATAGAAAAGACTACAAAGGCAAAATATTACCGTTTTTTTCATATTGTCAACTAATGGATTGTTATGCTGGGTAATATTGAAGGGTTTGAACAATCTGGTCCGCGTATTTGTAGATATCATCGAGCGATTCAAGGGCGTGTTTCGTTCCTCTTTTTTCTGCGTCGAACGTTTCCAAATACTTATTACTGCTGTTGAAATGCAGCCGACAGATAGGCTTACGATTGTTGTCATCGAGCAGAATACCGAAATAGGATTGCGTATCGCGGTGGGCGACGCGGTTAATGTCGTCGATTTTGTTGTAAAGAATCGCCCGTACAATGTAGAAGCCTTGCATTTCTTCTTCGGTTGTTACAATCTTGCTGTCTTCACATTCGCAAGTCGGATTTTCATCCGCAGACGTAGTCTGTACCTCTGTCGGAATCGAAACGTCCGGGGAAATGGCAGACTTTAAACGCTCGTTGACGTAATCGGTCATGTACTGTTTGAACGCCTGCTTGACAATTTCGCGGAATTGGTCGAAAATATCGTCATAGAACCGGCCCGGATAGACAGGCTTAGCAAAATACTTCACGAACTCGTCGCTCGGATTGCTTATTTCTTTGGCGATCGCGTTACGAATCTCGTTCGTGTATTTCAACTCGCTGGCCGTGTTCAGTATTTTTTCAAGGTCGAAATAGCTTTTATGAAATTCCTTCAATTTCTCGATATGCGTGTCCCGCAAATCTTCCATGTTCAATTCAAAGAACGGTTTCTCGTCCATTTTGTTAGGTTCTACCAAATCGGTATAGAACCTATAAATAATACCGTTCGTCAGCAAGCCGAATTTGGCGTTAGATACATGGTAATATCGGAATAATTGGCCGTTATGACAGTCGAGACATTCGCGCCAATTCTTGCATTCTACCAAGATGACCGGTTGTCCGTCTTTGTAAATCGCGTAGTCGATTTTCTCGCCTTTCTTGATTCCCAAATCACAGGTGTATTCAGGAACGACTTCGGTCGGATCAAAAATATCATATCCGAGGGCCTGAATAAGAAGCTGTTTTGATTTCATTCGATAAATTTGTTAAGCATGATTTGGATGAATGCAATCTGTACCATAGCTTCTGCGGTTTCAGCAAGGAATTCATAATCGATGGTCAGCCTTCTGAAGTTTTCCAGCCATGAGAAAGAGCGTTCCACAATCCAGCGTTTGGGCAGTACTTGAAATTTGGATGGACATTCGTCCGGTCTGAGTACGACCTCCAATATCCATCCGAATTTCTTCTTGACCCAATCAGCCAAATCTCCCCTATAGCCTCCGTCCGCCAGGATTTTCACCAAGCGCGGAAATTTATAAGCGAGTTTCTCTATGGCTTGTGGGGCGCCCTTGCTGTCATGCAGGTTGGCTTCATGGATTGCGACGGCTAACGGAAGGCCAAGCGTATCGACAATGATGTGCTCTTTCCGTCCTTTGATTTTCTTGTTCCCGTCTATACCACGGTCAGAATCAACATGATGGGAGGTCTTTACGCTTCTGGAATCCATGATGCCAAGACTGGGACTTTCCTCCCGTCCCGCCTGTTTACGGATAAGGGAGTGCAAGGCATCCATCACCTCTTCAAACACACCTTCAAGTTCAAGCTTCCACTTGCGGAAGTAGTAATAGACGGTTTGCCAAGGGGCGAGGTCAGAAGGAAGCATACGCCATTGGCAGCCGGTCTTGTTGATATAAAGGATGGCATTCATTATCTCTTTAAGCGGATGTTTTCGGTTCCTCGCTTGCTGGAAAAAACGGTAAAATTGACCCCTAAAAAACGGAGGAAGTTGACCCCCTAAAGTTGTTGAGCAAAACTGGTAAAAAGTTGTTGTCCGGAATAGGGTCTAAAAGGATATGATTGAGCCCGGGTTAAACAACATTTTTTGTAGGTCTTTGATCCCTGTTTATGTGCGAGAACCCTACTTTGTTCTCGCCTATAAAACGGTCGGGATTGTGTCGACCGACACTGCAAAGATAACTCTTCGTCCTAAAAGGGCAATGACGTATTTGCAGCAGGCATATCTATACATAAGCATTCTCTGATTTAGCTTTTCTTTTCCTTATCGATTCACCGAAGAGTTCGACACGCAACGAGTGGTGTACGATGCGGTCCAATACGGCATCGGCGATGGTCTTCTCGCCGATCACGTCGTACCAGTCTTTTACGGGTATTTGCGAGGTAACCATTGTCGATCGACGCTGATGCCGGTCCTCGATGATATCCATCAGTATGCCCCGAGACTGCGTATCGAGCGGCTGCATACAGAAGTCGTCGAGGATCAGCAGGTCCTGGCGTTCGATACGTTTAAGATCAGCCAGAATAGAGCCTTTTGCCTTGGATATTTTAAGTTGGCTCATCAGTTTGGCCGTACTGGCGTACAGCACCCTAAATCCGTCCTGGCAGGCTTTATATCCGAGTGCCGTTGCAAGATAGCTTTTGCCCGTTCCTGTCGGTCCCGTAATGATAAGGTCTTTGTGGTCGCGTATGAACTCCATAGCCGCAAGCCGTTCGACCTGATTACGGTCGAGACCCCGCTCGAAGGTATAATCGACATCATCCAGTGTTGCGTTATAACGGAACTGTGCCGCCCTGACCGCCCGCTCTACGGCCCGATTCTTACGGTTATCCCATTCGCAGTGTACCAAGTGTGATACGAACTGATCCTGGGTCATCTTCTCTTTGATGGTATTCTCCAACGATGTCTTAAAAGCGTCGTGCATGCCGAACAGGCGCATCTGGCGCAGTTTCTCTAAGGTCTGATTGTTCATAGTTTTACTGGATTTAGATTATTTGTAATATTCCTTGCCCCGGATGTTCTCGTGTTCGGGCATGTCGGCAAGTTCTTCGGGAAGATCTATCGCCTCGGATTTATTCTGAAGTATCTTTTGTATCTCCCTAAAGCTGTACTTGCCATAGCTGTCGGCCAGACGACATGCGGCGGCAAGGCGCTCGGGTCCTGCCTTACGGGCGAAGTTCAGGATACCGGAACACATTTTATTGGCCTGATCCTGATAACGGACCTTCTCCAGTATCCGGCGGATATAATGTTCCACATCTTCGTGTATGGCGGCGGCCTGCTGAACGAACCGTTCGGGCGACCACTCCATCACGGCGCGGTGCTTGGGGCAGAGGTGTTCGGTAACGGTGGTGTAACGATAGTTATGGCGGTCGCGGGTATGATGCGCTATGATGTCGTAGTTATAGCGGATCTCAACATCGGTCGCCGTATAGGACAACTGCACCTTCTTGCCTATGTAGGTATGGGGAACGCTGTAGTAGTGGATATCCTCATGAAGACGTGCATAACCATACTTGTCGATCGTTGTAACAATATGCTTTTTCATCTGGTAACGGATCGGGTTCAGAGGTCCGAGGGCTTCCTGCTCCACGTCCTCGAAGTAACTGCGGCGCGAGTAGTTGCGACGATCCAGGTTCTTGTTGTTGTGCTTCTCAAGCGCTACGCGGATAGCTACATTGAGCGACCGAAGATCAGGGCAGTGAAGCGGTTCGATAACCGTGAAGATGTCCTTATAGGTCAATTTGACCGCGTTCTCGACATGCGCTTTATCCTTGGGACTGCGGGCGCGGGCCGGATAAGCCGTCACGCCGTAATGCTCTCCGAACCGCTCGAACTCAGTGCTCAGAAGCGCTTCGTAACGGCTGGCTTTCGTGACGGCGCTCTTAAGGTTGTCAGGAACGATAGCGCGGGGAACGCCGCCATAGTAATAGAATGCATTCTCGCAGGCGGTGATAAAATCCTCCTTGCGCTGGCTCTCCACAGCTTCCACATAGGTGAGTAGACTGCACCCAAGGATTGCTACGAACACCTCTACCTCACGGGGCTGTTCGCCCGGAGGGTAGATCCACAACTTGGAGCCGGTATAGTCGACGAATAGCTTATCGCCGGCTTTATGCTCCATACGCATAGAAGGGTTGCTCACTCGCTCGTAACGGCGAAGGGCAACACGGAACTGTGTCAGGCTGTAGCCGTCTGGATGGAGGGCACGATAGCGTTCCCATTGCTTGTGGCTGGTCATCCCCTTACGGGCCATCTCTTTGCTTGCTGACGGCAGAAAAGCTTCTAAGGCCTCAAGGCGGGGATTAGGGGACTCCGGAACCTTGTCGATGCAAAACAGGGAATATAGCTCTGCATCGCTCTTGGCCAGGAACGCCTCATAGGTCATACTGAGAGCATTCCACTTATTTACATACTTTTTGACTGTGTTGCGAGATGTGCGCGACAACTCCGCAATCGCGCGTAAACCGACACGTTCGGTATACAAACGGATGATCGTTCTTAGTTTGTTCATCGGTAAAGATTTATTAGGCATAATCTGCAGATTTTTGTTGCTTATGAGATTTAAGCTAACAAAATCCGATTCCTTAAAAACCTTCCGAATGCAACTTTTATATCCAAACCCAAAGGTGGGTCAGTTTGCTCCGTTTTTACTGGGGCAGTTTCGACCGTTTTAAACGGGTCAATTTAAGCCGTTTTAAACGGGTCAATTTGAACCGTCCTTACTGGGTCTGTTTGACCGTGTTTTCCAGTTTGAAACCAACGGTAACATCACGAGTTGGAATGCGCAAGGCTACAAATCTTCCGACAGCTATTCGGGAAGGGCTACCGGGGTTTCCGGAGATACATGGTATGCGATTCTCCCGACAACATACACACAAAGCTCGCAGATTTGGACCGATCCCTATTTCGACACAGGGGGCAGCAGTCGAGTCCGGATTTACGTGTCAGGACAGATGCTGAAAAAATCGGCGATAGATACACATTGGGACAATCCGTCGGTCAGGTTGTACGAAGGATCGACGTGGGACGAAGTCGTCGGCGCTGCGGTTCCCGATTACAAATGGGCTGCTGAACCTATTTCCGGTCATCCCGATCAAGGGTATACTATATTATTCGATCAAGTGGTTACCCTGAAAAAAGGCACGTCCTTCTGGCTGATCTCGACCAGTGATTGGCGACTGACCGATGCGGCGGTATACGTGAGTCCTTACGACGTAGACCTGCATTACCCGACGGCATATCCAATCGTTCCAAATCTTCCGAATATTAAGCAGATCGATTTCATCAAGGCATTATGCGCGATGTTCGGGCTTTTTGCCATGCCTTCGGGCACGCCGAACACGATCCGTTTGGTATCGCCGGATGTGCTATTGTCGAACATAGGCAGTGCGATTGATTGGTCGAACAAATTGATTGATGCTGGAGATCACGAGCCGAAGTCAACAGCTTTCACGTTCGGGGATTTCGCACAAAGGAATAATTTGAAATACAAGGAGGATGATACGGTAAAGATTGATGCGGACGGAGTTCTTGCCGTGGACGACGAGAGCCTTGATCCGGAGGAAGACCTTATTACACTTCCGTTTGCAGCCTCGTCCGGAAACATCATCGCGCACTATGAATGGAAAGACTCGACGAGTGGTGAAGGGCGAGAGCTCGAAGAAGTGAAGGTCGAGCCCCGCATCATGAATCTGACGAACGTGTCGGGTAAATGCGCGCTTTCGTTCGATGGGTTGAAATTCAGTGAATTGATAGCAGATTATTATGTCAACTATCAGGCGTTAATAAATCAGCCCGTCGTTATTAAAGAACGTTTTACCTTGACCGAATATGATCTTCAGACGCTTGATTACACTGTCCCCGTCTATTTGCGGCAATACGGCCGGTATTACGGTATTGTCACGATACAGACGAGCTCCGCGCATATTTGCGAGGTGCAACTATTGCAGTTATCGGAATCGGCAAATCAGTAAATATCATAGATATGGCGAATTCAGACACGAAAGAGAAGATACTCGAAATTCAGGTGAATTACGATAAGGCAATACAAGGGTTGTCCGAGTATATGGGCAAACTTGAGGAAGTCAATGCAGAAGAAAAGAAGCTGCGTGAAACTATCAAAGAAAGCGGAAAATCTACCGATGAACAACGGAAGCGGCTTGCCGCAATAAAGGCTGCACAAGATGAGTACAAGAGCGCGATTCGCGATCTAAACAAAGAGGTTCAGAACAATATCAAGCATGAAAAGGAGCAAGATGGATCATTGCGTTCCTTACGCGCTCAATTATCGAATGCGACGAAAGACTTCGATAGTCTTAGCAAGGCCGAAAGAGAAGGAGCGAAGGGTAAAGCGCTTGCCAAACATATTAACGAGTTGACCGATGAGCTCAAAGAGGCAGAGGCCGAAACACAGCGCTTCTACCGCAATGTCGGTAATTATGAAGAGTCTATCAAGAAAGCCATTGCTGCGAATGTTCCGTTTATTGGACAAATTCAAAGTATGATAGATGTATCGGGTGGTGCAAGTAAGGCTATCAAATCTTTGGGATCGGCCGTCGTGAATTTGAGTAAAACGCTGCTTACGCTGTTGGCCAATCCTGTATTTGCCGTATTGGCCGGCCTTGCGGCGATCATAATGGCAATCAAAACAGCTATCAATTCGAGCGAGGAGGCGACGAATAGGTGGAATGTCGTTCTCGCTCCTCTCGGACGCGCTATGGATTTCTTGATGAACCTCTTGCAAAAAGCGGTGGGTTACTTGTTGTCTTTCGTCGAAGCCGGAATGAAAATGTATGATTGGGCTATGAAATTGGCCGAAAAACTGCCTATTGTGGGCGATAAGATTAAAGAAATCAACAAAGCGAACGAGGAAGCGATACAGCTTGCCAAAGAAAAGGCTGATATCGAGAAACAAGCACGCGAGAATGAAGTCCTCAATGCCAAAGACGCATTAAGAGTGGCCGAGCTCAGAAAAGAAGCCAAGGATCGCGAAAATGCTACTGCAGAGGAAAGGCTGGCGGCTATAAAAGAGGCGAATAAATTGGAAGAACAAGCTGCAAAACGTAATGTAGAATTGGCCGAGCGCCGTTATAACGCTCTGAAACTCGAATCGGAGAGGGCGGAAAATAACGCCGAGACAAACGCTGAGCTCGCAAGGCTCGAAGCGGATATGTACAATGCTCGGAGAGAGTATTTTTCAAAGACAATGGAACTGTTGGAGCAGGAAAATACGGTTCGAGGAGAAATTGCCGCTAAAGCGAAGGAGGCTGCTGCTGATATGCAAGCGCGAAAGCAGAAAGAACTCGAAGCCGTCCGAGCTGCACAGGATGCGATCTTCGCGCTGATAACTTCGGAATCGGAACGGCAGTTGACTCAAACTGAGGCGACTTATAATCGACAGATCGAGGACCTGAAGAAGCGGCTTGAAACGGAAAAGGACTTGACTATTGCCGCAAAAAGAGCGATTAACTCCCAAATCAACGCACTTGAGGACAAAAAGGAAATCGACCTCGCGCAGATTCGCCAGCAAGCCAACAAGGACGAAATTCAGAAAGAGGCTGACAAGCAAGCGAAGCTGATCGAGCTACGCCTATCCGCGCTTAAGGAGGGCAGCGATGAAGAATTAGCGCTCAGAATTCAGCAGTTGGAGTTGCAGAAGGCCGAGGAGATACGTGCGGCGGAAGAGTTGGGTATTGCCCGGGTCGAGGTTGAGGCTAAGTACAATAAGCTGATCGAGGATGAACGGACGAATGCGGCTGAGAATCTTCGCAATAAGGCGGCCGAAGAATTGGCGCTCGAATGGCAGAATAAGATCAACGAAGCTGCCTTGCACCATGAAGACACATTGCAGTTAGAAGTCGAGTACCGGCGGTCTGAGCTGGAGGCTTTGCATCAAATGGAGGGCGAATCGGACGCGGAATTTAAAGCCCGACAGTTGGAGGCCGAGCAGAATTACGTCGATGCAAAAAAGACGCTTGCAAATAAAGAAATGGAAATCGAACAAGCCAAATATGAGGCGGCCGCAGCAATTACTGGGGGAATGTCTGATATGTTGGCTGAAATCGGAGAGAACAATCGAGCTTTTGCCGCCGCATCCAAGATTTTAGCATTGGCCGAAATCGCCATTGATACTGGTAAAGCCATATCAGCGGGTGTAGCCTCGGCGATGGAAGTTCCATTTCCTGCGAATTTAGTAGCTGTTGCTACGACAATTACAACGGTAATGGCAAATATTACGAATGCTATCAAGACTGTCAAATCAGCCAAATTCGCTGAGGGTGGTTTGGTTACCGGTCCCGGTTCCGGAACGTCTGATAGTATTCCTGCGCGTTTGTCGAACGGAGAGTCGGTTATGACTTCACGGGCGACAGAAATGTTCGCGCCCGTCCTTTCCGCTTTCAATCAGATCGGGGGCGGAGTGCCGATCTCCGTACAGCAGTCGAGCAGCGTGATCGAGGGCGAGGAAATGCTGGCGAGAGCTGTCGCAAAAGGAGTGGCCGCCCTACCCCGGCCGGTCGTGTCCGTCGAGGAGATCACGACAACGGCAAATCGGGTCGCTGTACTTGAAAAACTGGGCGACGCATGATAGTATATGAATCTTTGAAAAACAACCGCGACCTGTTGATACGGTTGGCTCGGGCTGGAATAGCCGTCGAGGATGTGAAACATTTGGAACTGTACGAGGATTTCGTGAGGCTCAGGGCTGATGGACTGAAAACTACTTACGTCGTGGCCCATCTCTGCGATCAGTACGAGGTGAGCGAGGCGACCGTGTGGCGGATCATCCGGAAATTCCAGCGGGTTTTGGTGCAATAAAAACCCCCTCGAAACGAGGGGGCATCCGTTTGGAAGATAATTTGTGATAATTAAACAAACCGAACGGATTCTATTTCTTTTGCGAACGTTTTGATTTTTTCCTCGATTTTCCGTGCCGTCCTTTCGCTGGGCTTTCGGAATCCGCTGATATAATGTCCGAGTTGTTTTTGATTGACACCTGTAATTCGCTCCAATCCGGCTAACGTAAAGGCATAGGCGTAGTATTGAAGAAACGACGGAATATCGTATTTGAACTCAAAATCCAATGCCGGACACGTTTTGCCTTCGGCCTGATACATAGCCCGCATTTCTTCGTATGAGTTATAGAAATCGGCTATTGTTTCCGCTACGGTTTTACCTTGTCCCAGCAAGCCGAAGGGAATATCTTTAATATACTCCATATTTGCATCGAAAGTGCCGTCGGCTCCCCGCTCGATGATTACCTGTGCTTTCATAGTTATAGTTTTAAATGTTGTCGGCAGTTGCCGGGGTCAGAACTCGACCCCGGACTGCTCACTGATACTTTTTAATGTCTTGCCTTTCGCTTCTTCGCTTTTGTGTCGAGGAATCTGAAATCGACGTTTTGTAATCGGGCTGTACCACCAATCGTGATTTTTTCCGTGACTTAGGAAGTAGCAGCCTGCTTTCCTTAATCTCCTCTCAATTTCTGAATACTTCATCTTATCGGTTGTTTAATTATCACAACACAAAGATAGTATTTTTACTATCATTGTCCAAATTTTTCTTTAAAATTTTTCGCAAAATCGTGCATGGACATATTACTGTCACAGACTGACAGTCGAATTATACCATTTTGAGGGAAAAAAACGAGGCTTTGTTCTATGTTATGCCAAAAGTAGATTTTATGGCATATTTGAAAATTTACAGCCCTATCGTGAATGAGGAGAATAAGGCGATGACCCTTTTTTTCTCGGGTGTTGAGGGCGTATCTTTCCAAGATATCGACGAGTTCATATCATCCATTCCCGAGAACGATAACCTAATCGACATGAGGTTGCATTGCGCAGGCGGCGATGTGATCGAAGGCTGGGCAATGGTCGATAAACTACGAGCAACCGGTAAGGAGATTTGTGCGACGATTGAAGGTCAATGCGCCTCGATGGCTACGGTGCTTCTCTGCGCCGCACCCAAAGAGGCTCGCCGGGCCTACCCGCACGCTCAGATTCTGATACATGATCCTTATATCCCCGAGTACACGCTGGCCGATGCCTATCGTGCGGAGGACCTCGAAAAGATTGCCGCCGATCTCCGTGCAAACACGGAGAAGATACTCGATTTCTATGTCGAGCGAACCGGGGCAAATCGCGAGGAGCTGGCCGCGCTGATGAAGGATGATAAATGGATCGATACCGCCGAAGCGCAGCGGCTCGGTTTCATTTCCGAAATAATCCCGCCGGCCTCGGCTTATGCCGGGAAAGGTGCGGCCGCATGGCCAAATAACAACCAAAATAAAACGAGTATGAAAAACGAAAAAACGATGCAGGCCGCCATGAAAAGGTTGGCGGCTCTCATGGGGTTCAACGTAACTCCCGCCCAAATCGTCGCATACGAACTCGATACCGAGAGCGGCGAGACGATCACAATCGATAAGCCGGAGGGCGAGGCTCCTGCCGTCGGCGACAACGCCGGACGGAGAGCACAAGATGCCCGACGGCACGACGATCATCATCGAGGACGGAATCATTACCGAAATTCGGGCGGCCGAAGAACAAGGCGGCGAGGGACCGGAGCCGGTGGCCGAAGGCGAGGACGAAAAGGATGTCCGGATCGCCGAGTTGGAGGCAGAGAACGCCGAACTCAAAGAACGGATTGCCGAACTCGAACAGGAACTGGAGGGAGCCAAGAGCGTTGCCAAGACGAGCGACGAAAAACGTATCCTTAACCTCGTCAAGGTAGCCGGAGGAATCGACTGGCTGAAAAAGGTACAATCGGAGTACAAACCGGCAGGGAGAGGTTTCCCGCAGAGCGGAAAGACGGAGACGGAGGGTGAATCCAAAGTGGCCCGCCGGCTCGCTGAATTGAGAGCCAAAAAATAAACCAGAAAAAACACATTAAAAAACAGAGAAAGTTATGGCAAGCACAGGACTTGATTTCGCAAAACTGACCCCCGATAACGGTGCGGTGCGGGACCTTCGGGAATTGATCTTCCTCTCCGTCATGGACGTGGACCAGCTCGGGGCATTGTTCAATTTCCTTCCGAACCAAGAGCACGGCAAGAAGGTCGGCATGATCGGCGAGTTCGGAATGCTCGGCAAAGCGAGTACGGGATGTCTTCCGTCGTTCAACCAGAGCGTTCTCGCAGCGTCGGAAAAAACGTGGGACATTGCCGAGTGGCAGATATCGGAGCAGATTTGTTACACGGACTTGCGGGGCACGCTGGCGAAGGTTGCTATGCGTACCAAGACGCAGGTGGCAGATCTGACCGGCACGCAGTATATCGACGAAATTCTGGAGCCGCGCCTGTCGCTGGCGATCCGCAAAATGCTGATGCGTTTCGCTTGGTTCGGCGACAAGGCTGCCGATACCGTGACCAACGGCGGGGTGTTGCTCGATACTGTCGATAAGGGGTATTTCACGCTGATCGACGGCTTCTGGAAACGCCTGTTTACGCTCACGACGGAGACCCCTGCGCGTAAGACGACAATCGATGCCAACTCGGAAACATCGTTTGATGCTCAGGTATCAGCGCTGTACACTGCCGGCGTGCCTACGGGCATTATCGACAGCCTGATTCGGGAAGCGCCGATGGTGCTGCGGCAGACACCCGGTCAGGTGATCTACATCACGCAGTCGCTCCGCGATGCGCTCGACTGGGACATCATCAACAACAATAAGGGTAGCGAACTGCAATGGACGGCCATTTTCGACGGCATCGCCAAAACGACCTACAAAGGTGTCGAACTGCTCGCTATTCCGTTCTGGGACGAGATCATTCGCTCGACGGAGACCGTCACGGGCGGGAAAGCGTGGAACAAGCCGCACCGGGCGCTGTACACGGTGAAGGAGAACCTGCTGGTCGGTTCGGAGAGTGAAAACGAGATCGCCGAGCTCGATATCTGGTTCGAGAAAAAGGATCAGGTGAACTACATCCTCGCCAAAGATACTATCGGCACGCTGATCGGTCAGGACGATCTGCTTCAGGTGGCTTTCTAATTCTCAAAACGGACGAATATGGGAAAATGTGAATATTTGATCGCGCAGGCGATCACCGAAAACTGCGACGATCCGCTGGTAAAGGGGCTGGAGAAGCGCGGTATCATCATCAACCGCGACGATGTGGACTTTGGATCAGTCGAGTTCGCTGCGGACAAGTCCAACGTCGTATCGGCTTTGCCGCTTCTGAGCGGCAAGAAGGCGTTTGAAATCTACCAGCCGGGCAACACGCCGTTCACCGGCTCCAATTCGGCGCTGGCGACCGGTACGAGCCGGAATACGTTCACGCATCAGATCGTGATGTATATCCCGGACTCCGGGCCGGACGTGGCCGAAAGCATCATCGATCCGCTCGCTAATGGCTCGTTCCTCGTCATTTTGGAGAACAAGTTCAAGAAGATGCAGGGAACGCCTGCCGGTGCTGCCGCATTCGAGATTTACGGCTTCTATCAGGGGCTCGTAGCCAATGCTGCCACGCTCGACAAGTACAGCGACGATACGAACGGCGGATGGTCATTCACACTTCAGGAGGCAGGGTCGCCTAAATCGGCCCTCTACCTGTTCGCTGAGACATATGCGGCGACCAAAACGCTGATCGAAACGCTGCTCAAGGGAGCGACTGAGTAGGTTGTTATGTCTTTCGCGGAGGCATACGAGCTTGTGTCGGAATGGGGGAAACACTTACCGGGTGTTTTCCCCCATTCTGAACAACGCAAAATCGAATCGCTTTATCTGGAAGTGTTCCGTCGGCCGCTCAGGTCCTGTCGTTGCAAGGATAGGTATTCCGATGCGGTGATCGAGATGCGAATTTACCTGAAAAAGAATATGAAAATGAGAAAAATATGCAACTACCGTCTCAAAGCCGGCGTGGTAATCCAGCCGGGTGGTACGTCCGATGTCTACACGAACGACAACTTGACCGATGCGGTCGCTACTGCGTTTCTCAAGGAGCGGCCGGGAGCTGTCGGGCTGTTTGAGGTGATCCCTGAGAAAAAGTCCGATCCGGAGATCGAGATTAATCCGGATTTGCGGTCTGAAATCGCCGCCGACCTTCAGGCCGGGAAATCGAAGACCGCGATCAAAAAAGATTACAAAGGGCGGCAGATAGCAGGTAAGACGATAACTCTCGCGGTTATCAATGCGCATATCAAGGCTGCGGAGGCCGAGCACGAGTCGAACGATTTATGAACGGGGGATGAATATCAAGGAGACGAAAAAGCCGAGTAGGCGGATCGATGTCAAGTACCTGTCATCATTAGGCATTCAGGCATACGACGCTGATAACCTATATCCGCAAAACGTGGCGGCCATTGTGGCTGCTTCGTCAACCGGTACGACCTGCTGCAATCGATATGCTGACTTCATCGAAGGGAATGGCTTCGCATCGCAAACGCTGGCCGATTTCGTGGTGAACCGTAGCGGCGACCGTTTCGACGATATTCATCATTTGTGCGCGGCCGATTTGGCAAAGTTCAACGGTTTCGCCCTGCATGTCAACTATAACGTGCTGGGCGAAATCGTCGAATTGTCGCATGTACCGTTTGAGAATTGCCGGCTCGAAGAATCGGACGAAGAAGGCCGGGTGAGCCATATTGCCGTACATCCCGACTGGTCGGGCAAGATGACGCGCAACGGAAAACCGGTCAAGGTGAATCGCGACACGGTGGATCTGCTACCCGTGTTCAATCCTAATCCGCGTGTTGTACAGGCACAAATCGTTCGGGCCGGGGGTATCGAGTTTTTCAAGGGGCAGATTTTGTGGGTATCGTCGAGCGGGGCGGGAAACTACCCTACTGCGAAATTCGATGCGGTTCTTACTGAAATGAGCACGGACGAGGGACTGTCGAATGTCAAACACCGCAATGTTCGCAATAACTTTCTTACGGCCGGTATGCTCGTTCATAAAAACGGACAGATGCCGCCGGACGACGGGAAAGACGATAGCGGATATTCCGATGAACTCGCCAAATTGCAAGGTGATAGCAATTCGCTGAAAATCCTTGAGGTCGAGTTGGATGCGGACGAGGAAATTCCGCAGTTCGTATCTTTCAAAGGCGAGAATTACGACAAGGAGTTTACGGTCACGGATTCGTCCGTAATCGAGCGTATCTATTCGGCTTTCGGTCAAGAGGCGTTTTATTGCATACGCTCGGGAAAAATCGGTTTTTCCGGCACCCTGATCTATGATGCGAAGCTGGAGTATGCACAGCGCGTACACAAGGAACAGCGGATGTTGACCCGCGCCTACAAAACGATCCTCGGTCATTGGGATATGGCAACCGCTCCGATCCTGAACGATCAGGATATTGAAATCGAACCGATTGTGAAAGCTGTAAATGCACCTCAAGCATGAAGGACCTTTTGATAACTCCTGACGAAATAAACGAGCTCGCCCGCCCCTGTTCTGCTGACGAGGATATTGCCCGACGCTTCATTGAGGAGGCCGAGCATAACGACGTTCGGCCGGCGCTCGGCGATGCTTTGTATATCGCTATTGTGACTTCGCCGGACAAATATGACGAGCTATTGAATGGTGGGCTGTACTCAGACTCTTGTGGGGAACAACGGTATTTCCCGGGTCTGAAAAAAGCGCTGGCCTATTACGCATATGCTCGGATCGTAAAAAGCGGGACGAATATATCGACTCGGTACGGGTTTGTCAGTAAATCAGACGATTATTCGCATAGTGTAGAATTCAAGGAGCGTAATCAGGCTTACAATGATGCGTTTTCGATTGCAGATCATTACATGAAAGATTGTCTCGGATATATCCAATGCCGTCCCGAGGCATTCCCTGAATATACGCAGGACGGCAAAATGACAGCCAATAGAGTCCGGTACAAAGTAATAGGCGACTGATATGATCGAAATAAAACAGGGTACTTCTTTAGGAGTCCGAATCGTTCTCAAAAGGCCCTCCGGGACCGATGCCGATCTTCGGCGTGCACGCGAATTATCCGTATGGCTCCAGCTTCCTTCCGGTGAGACCATGCAGGCTCTCGACAGTTCGATCGATCGGGAGATGAATACGGTGTATGCTCGTCTTCTTCCCGACCGCGAGCTGAAAGTAACGGGCGAATACGGGCTTTTCGTCAATGTGAAGATGGTGAGCAACCGGGTGTTGGCTACGCACGTTCTAAAGATCGTGAAAGTGGTTGAGGGAAGTGAAACCAAGTATATGGAACTGCCTTTGTCGCTCGATGCGAACCTGATCGATGTCCCTTACAACGTCATTACAACCGGAGCGTCTCCAAAGATCGGCCCGAATAATACGTGGCTCGTTTATAATGACGAAATAAAGGCTTACGAGGATACTGGTGTCAGCGTGGAGTCTGCCAAAGAAGCCAGCGAAGCCGCAGCGGCAGCGAATGAAGCGGCAGTTAGAGCCGATCAGGCTGCAAATTCGGCAAATACTGCGGCTGAATTTGCCAAACAGCAGGGCGATTATGCGAAGGAACAGGGAGACCGCGTCCTTTCCGAGAAAGGGCAGCCCGGCGGATTGGCCGAATTGGACGATACGGGTCATGTACCGGTTTCACAACTTCCGTCCTACGTCGATGACGTGCAGGAATACGCCTCCCGTTCCGCTTTTCCTGCAACGGGCGAATCAGGGAAAATCTACGTAGCTACCGATACCAATCTTACTTACCGCTGGAGCGGCTCCGGATATGTAGAGATCAGTCCTTCACTGGCTTTGGGCGAGACTTCGGCCACGGCTTATCGTGGAGACCGGGGAAAAGCGGCTTACGATCATTCGCAGATCAAAAGCGGCAATCCACACGGTACGACCTTCGCCAGCCTGCCGGATAAGCCTGCGTCCCTGCCTCCGGGTGGCGCAGCCGGTGGCGATTTGGCCGAAACATATCCTAACCCGACTATCGGTGCAGCGAAAGTAACGACCGCAAAGATCGCCGACGGTGCCGTGACAGCCGCAAAACTGGCTGAACAGTATATTGTGAACCGGGGTGCTATTGCTAACTTGAATAACGCCACGACTTACGGATTCTATACCTACGATGCAACTACGCAGAACACGCCTACTTCTTACGGCAGCGTCATTGTCGTCGAAGGAACCGGGAGATCAGGAAATTGGATACAGTTGGCCTTAGGATATTCTGCGGGCAATGTCAATCCGTCCGTTTTTGTCCGTTTCCGGCAAAGTCTGGAATCTTGGAGCGACTGGGTTAAAGTATGGAAATCCAATGATTTCGATCCGAACAGCAAATTCGGGTTATCAGGTATTATTTCCGACTTGAATGACGCGCCGCTGAATGCGGTATTTTCAACCAATGGAACTCCAGCCAACGCCCCGCTTGAAAATGCTTATTTCCAAGGGTTCACTTTCGCAATGGGTAATAACCCAAACTTTAAGCGCCAATGGGCATTCAAGGATAAAAAAATTTGGTTTCGGGATTTATATGCCGGTTCTTGGTCGGCATGGACAGACGTAATCCCTTTGGACAATTACCTGCCGCTTTCGGGTGGTACGATGGCTGGGGATATTATTCTGCCACAGACTTATAGGATTCAGGAATTAGGTAGAAATATCATTGGCAGGTTTACATTTGGGGCATCAAGCTCTGCAAGAACAATTATAGGTGCTAATATTTATGACGTTCTTTTAGTGTCTTTAAATGACATTATGCGTCATGACGGGACTAATGAATATAAGGTTTGGGATGCTAAAAACTTCAATCCTGATTCTAAATTTGGTTTCAATGCCGCTCAGCTCTCGGATTTGAACAACGCCCCGAACAATGCCTTTTTCGTCGGCGTACACAACGCGGCGAACGCTCCGGTTGCCAATAGTTGGTGCAATGGATTTACCATCGCTTATGGCAATAACCCCGATTTCAGAAAACAGTTCTGCTATGCAGGCGACAAGTGGTGGACAAGAGGTCGGAACGGTACAACGTGGTCTGCTTGGAGCCAGATTTGGGATTCGGGAAACTTCAATCCAGCCGATTATTTGTCGAAAGAGAATACAACGGTCTACGTACCGACCGGGGAATACAACCCTGCTACAAAGGGATATGTCGATTCGGCTGTGGCCGGCGCTACCGGCGGAGCAATCACAGAAGTGGACGATTTGAATAATGCTCCGAACAATCGATATTTCTACAACGAGGGCGGAGCGGCCAATTCCCCGTTTCCCGATCAGGCGGTTTTCGGATTTACGCTCGTCGATGTCAACCGTTTGCCAACGATGGCTGTGCAGTATTGTATGGCTGCCGGCCCAAATATTGGCATGCCTAAAGGCGCAGGCCCCGTGTTCGTCCGATCGACAATTAACCGAGACCAATCCGGGTGGAGCTCGTGGACTTGTATCGGACAGGCCGATCCCGTAACGGATGAAGCAGGACTATATCCGTACTATCCCGAGAAATTCAATGGCCAGACAGTTAATAGACTGTTCGTGTCTGTTTCAAAGGTTATACAAGGACCAACGGATCATATCCTTGCCACGTATCAATCTTACGGCATACCGACCTCGCAATATGTGATCGGAATCAAAGGCTTTGCCGTTTTTAAGAACGCGAGCGGATCGGTCGTTTGTTCGATTCCTTTGTCAGGAGGTGAAGTATCGACGGGAGGCAATACTTATTCGGTCAAAGTTGGAAATTTGACAAATCAAGTCAATTTGCATTTCAACGCACCGGCACTGTCCCCGACTACGGTCGAATGCAGAGCACTGATTGAGTTTGGATCAATTTAATAATAGACTTATGAGCGCTTTGATTATCATCTCCGCAGCCATCTTCCTCGTGTACATGGTTGCTATCATCGTGAGGTACGGATTTCCTGCCTCCGTGTCCGATTCGTTTTATCTGCTTCCGCTCAAATGTAACGCGGCCTTTACGCTGTTCTGCGTATCGGTTGCTATGACATTGCTCCCGGCATGGCTCGAAAAGTCGCCCGAGCCGCTGCCGTTTCTCTCGTGCGCGGGACTGGCGTTCGTCGGTGTGGCCGCGAAGTTCCGGGATGATTTTGTAGAAAAAGCTCACGTATGGGCCGCTTTACTTTGCGGAGGAGCCGCACAGGCATGGATCGTCTTCTGCACGCCTTTTTGGTACGTTTCACTCGCATTTTTCCTCGCGTGCGGCTGGTTGGCTTGGCGGAAGCGTAAACAACGTATTTTTTGGCTCGAAACGGCAGCTTTTCTGTCGACGTTTCTGACTGTTTACCTTTTCTGAAATGGAACATTTAAGCGAAATACTGACCATCGTCAACACCGCCTTGTTGCCGATCCTCGGATTTTTCCTGTTCTACAATTCCCGCCGCCGGGAGGCTCGGGCAAAGGCCGAGCGTGAGGAGATACACAACGTGTCCTCCATATCCGACGAATGGCAGGAACTGTACAAGAAGGCTGAGGAAAAATTGGCAGCCAAAGATGCCAAAATCGACCAGCTTTACGCGGAGAAAGAGTCCGACCGTCAGCGAATCCGTGAGTTGTCTGAGCAAAACAACGCTTTGAAGATGGAGCATCAGGCGGCCAAGTTCAAAGAGTGTACGGTCAGAGGCTGCGAGAAACGACAGCCGCCCAGTGGTTACTAAAATCGATTGCACGATGAAATACTTTACCGTTTCCGAACTGACCGCTTCCGACGTTGCGAGGCAAGAAAACATCGATAACACCCCGCCTCCGGGCGTTCGGGTTAAGTTGTCTAACCTGATACACGGACTGCTCGATCCGATCCGAGAGAAATGGGGCGGCCCGATTACCGTCAACAGCGGTTACCGGTGTCCGCTGCTGAATAAGGCCGTCGGCGGAGTGCCCACAAGCCAACACATGCGCGGCGAGGCTGCCGACATTACAGTTGGCAGCCCGGAAAATAACCGTCGGCTGTTCGATATGATCGCTGACGGCGGTTTCGACTTCGATCAACTGATCGACGAAAGCGGCTATCGATGGGTGCATGTGTCGTACTCACCGGGCAATAACCGACGACAAGTCCTGCATCTGAAATGAAAACCGCCGTACTCGTTTTACTCGCGGTGCTGGCATTGGCCGGCTCCTATCTACTGGGCCGCCGAAGCGTGAAGCCGGAAATCGTCGAGATTCACCGGACGGATACGATGTGGATGCGCGACACGGTCCGGGAAACGGTTCTCGTTCCCGAAGTCCGATACTTGACCCGTGTCGATACGGTGCTGCTGAAGGTCCCGGGCGATGCGGTCAAGGTTCCTGTGTTGGTCCCGATTTCCCGGAAAGTATACGAAGGCGAGGATTACCGAGCCGTCGTGTCCGGGTTCCGCGCGTCGCTCGATACACTCGACATTTTCCGAAAAACGCAGACCGTGACGAATACGGTCGTCCAGCGGGTCGAGGTTCCCGGCAAGCCCAAGCGCTGGGGAATCGGCGTGAGCGCCGGGTATGC
>ERZ857882.2151-NODE-2151-length-21187-cov-5.814973_pt1 | contig 21187 bp, 19 predicted proteins | sample MGYA00519697_ERZ857882 | MGnify/ENA primary metagenome ERZ857882 (study PRJEB31778, sample SAMEA3449373) | human gut metagenome | biome: human gut; feature: human-associated habitat; material: faeces | place: United Kingdom | collected 2010/2012 ...
TGCCGATTACTTCAGCAAAAAACTTTTTCATAACGCCTCCTATGAACTTTTCTTTTCCGCAACGGAAACGCCCGCCGTATCATCGATGTAAATGTTTGTAGCGGAAAGATCCGCGAGCGCGGTGGAAAGCTCGATAAGATCCGCATCCGTGGTGTTGCCCGTGTTGACCCGCTGCATGTCCACGCCTGCGTTTGCGCAGAGCATACGCCGCACAAGCTGTTCGCGGGACATTTCCAGGCTGAAGATGCAGATTGTTGCCCCTTTGAGCGCGGCGTTCTGCGCAACGTTGAGCGCAAAGGCCGTTTTGCCCATGGAAGGCCGCCCCGCCACGATGATGAGGTCGCTGCGCTGAAGGCCGGAGGTGAGCTTGTCGAGATCTGTAAAGCCCGTCGTGATGCCGGAGAGTTTCCCTTTGAGCGCCATCAGCTCGCCGATGTGAAAGTAGGTGTCCATCGCTGTCTTTTCGATGTGCACAAGCGTGTCCTCGGATTTTTTCATCGAAATGTTGAAGATACGCCGCTCCGCATCGTCCAGCATGTCGCCGACAGGGCGTTCGCCTGTCTGCGCATCCTGAACGATGTCCGTGCCCGCGCGGATCAGCTGGCGCATGACGCTGCGGTCCTCCACGATGCGGATGTAATGCGAAACGTTTGCGGCGCTCGGCACAAACAGCGACAGCTCCGTAATGTAGCTGACGCTGCCCACGGCATTGAGCTTGCCCTCGCGCTCCAGCGCATCGATGAGGGTGACGCTGTCCACCGCATTGCCGCGGTTGTAAAGCTGAAGCATGGCGGTATAGATGTCCTGGTGTGCAGGCAGGTAAAAATCCTCGGGCTTGAGCGCCTCGCACACAAGCTCCGCCGCTTCGCGCGAAATCAGCATGCCGCCAAGCACGCTTTTTTCCGCCTCCAGGCTGTGCGGCAGCATCCGTGCCGTTGCTTCTCGTTGTTCCATGGGGAATCCTTTCGTTCGGATAAAAAGTAAGCGGGAGTAGGGACAATCCTCAGTCCTTCTGCGCTGCCAGCACCTCTACGCTGAACTTCGCATCGGTGTTTTCGTACATGTGCGCCGTAACCTTGACGATGCCAAGGCTCTTGATGGGCTCTTCCAGACGGATTTTTTTCTTATCCACCTCAATGCCGTGCTGCTGTTTGAGCGCATCCGCGATTTCGGCCACGCCGATGGATCCGAACAGCTTGCCGTTTTCGCCTGCCTTTGCATATACTTTTACGGTCAGGCCGCTCATTTCGTCCGCGAGCTCCTTTGCACGCTGGCGCTGCATATCAAGGCGGTGCTTGTCCGCGCCCTTTTTGACCAGAGCGGCGTTGATGCTATTGGCATCTGCAGGGATTGCAAGCCCCTTGGGGAGAAGGAAATTGCGCGCATAGCCATCGCTCACGTTGGCGATCTCGCCCGCTTTGCCGGTTCCCTTCACGTCTTTCTGTAAAATCACTTTCATTATGTTCCGACCTCCTTTAAATAGGTTTGTATGCTTTCTGTGAGCTTTGCTACGGCCGCGTCCATCGTCGTGCCGTGCAGCTGCGCGCCGGCCACCGTCAGGTGCCCGCCGCCGCCGATGCGCTCAAGAATAATCTGCACGTTGATGTCCCCAAGGCTCCGCCCGCTGATCATGACCGTATCGCCCATGTCCGCAAGCACGAAGGACGCTTCGATCCCCTTGATGGAGAGCAGCGCATCCGCTGCCTGCGCCGCAATAAGAGAGCCGTTTACCACATCCGCCGGGCAGGTAGAAATGGCGATGCCGTGTTCCATCACAAGCGCGGTTTCCACAACGCGCGTCCTGTCCCGGAAGGTCTGCATATCATCCTGATACATCAGCTTTACAAGGTTGTTGTCCGCACCGCCCTTGCGCAGGTATCCCGCCGCTTCAAAGGTGCGCGCGCCCGTGTTGAATGCAAAGCGTTTGGTGTCCATTGTGATGCCGGCGAGCAGGGCGCTGCATTCAAAGGCCGTGGGCCGCAGATGGTCGTCGAAATACTGGAGCACCTCGGTGACCATTTCGCAGGTGCTGGAAGCGCCTGCTTCCAGATAATTGAGCGTGGGGTTTTGCAGGGAGTCCACGCTGCGGCGGTGATGATCGATAATCACGGTTTTGCCTGCCCGCTCATAGAGCTCGGGATCCAATACGGAGCTTTCACGCTGCGTATCCACAATGATAAGCACCGAACCCGGCCGGAGCATCTGCACGACCTGCTCCGGGGTGCGGATAGAATCATGGTAAAGCTTATTGGAGCGCATTGTGTCGATTGCACCGTCGATGGTGGTGTTGGGCTCATCCAGCACGAGGTACGGCTTGCATCCAACGCCCATCGCGCAGCGCATCAGGCCGAGCGCCGCACCGATGCAATCCATGTCCGGATAGCGGTGCCCCATTACGAACACCTGATCCGCGCCCTCCATCAGTTGGCGCAGCGCTTTTGCAAACAGACGCGCCTTCACGCGGGATTGCTTGGTTGTTGCAACCTGCCGCTTGCCGCCATAAAACGCATACTGTGTGCCGCGCTTAACAACCGCCTGGTCGCCGCCCCGGCCGAGCGCAAGCTCCATGCCCTGCCGCGCGGATTCATCCGCCTGGGCGATGCGGTTTTCCACGCCCACGGCGATGGAAAGCGTAACCTGCTGCTCCGTGCCGGTTTCGATGCCGCGCACGGCGTCAAGCAGGGAAAAGCGCTGCTTTTCAAGCTCCGCGATGCGCTTTGCCTCGAACACGACGAAAAAGCGGGCGTTTTCGTAGCGCCGGTATGTGCCTTCAATCCCCGTCACAAATTCGCTCACAAGCCGTTCCACTTCTGCGAGCACCGCGTTGCGGTGAAACTGTTGATCGGCGTTCAGCTCGTCGTAATTGTCCACATAAATGAGAGCCACGGTCGGCATCTGCTCCTCATACAGGCGGGAATAGTGCAGCGCTTCCGTGCGGTCGATCCAGTATTGGAACACGAGCCGGCGCGCATTTGGGTTTTCGCGCTGCACGGGCACGCTCATCATCTGGAAGTTTCTTCCGTTGATTTCAAAGGGCTGCGCCTGTGTGGGGAAGCGGGTTTCCAAACCCGGCACAAGCTTCGTGATGTCCTTCCCGCTGTAAATATCATGGAATGCCGCATTACCCCACAGGATGCGCCCCTCGCTGTCAAACAGCAGCGCGGGAATGCCGATGCTGTTCATGATCTGTGCAGAAGCGGAAGTGTTTTCCAGGAAGATATCGTCCATGGCCGTGCGCACATCCCGCCGCAGCGCGCGGAGGGAAAGCAGCGCGCCGAGAAGCGCCAGAAGCGCCGCAAGGCCAAACGCCAGCCCAAGCCAAAGCGGCCGCATGATGGCCGCCAGAACACCGCACGCCAGGCATGCTGCCGCGGCGAGCAGGATAATCGGGATCTCCGGCTTTCTGTTCATGTTCTCCGCTCTCCTTGCAAAGAAAAAAGTTAACGCTGCCCCTGATCGTCCCGCGGGCGGAAGCGCCGCCTGAGCCGCGAGATGCGGTCGACCAACCCAAGGATCAGGAGGAAGATGGCGCTGTACGGGAACAGCATCACGATGCAAACATAAAAAAGCGCGCGGCGCAATTTCCCGTTGCCGCCCGTGATGCGTGTAAGGAAATCCATAAAACACACACCCATGAGCATGAGCGGCAGGAAAATCACGCATTCTGCGACAACAAATACCGCGTTTGCATTATTGAGTTTGAGCAGCAGCACGAGAAGCGCGCTGACGAACAAAACGGCTGCGCCGATGGTGTAGTTTTTGGAAAGCTGCCAAAGCGGGAACGGCGCCATGGGCTTAAGCTGCGCCTTTGCAGCAAGCGCCATGCGCCTTGCGAGCACAACATCCATAAGGCCGAACGCCATGCCGCAGGATACGATTATGATGCAGGTGATTTCCGGCGCAAGCAGGCTTGCCGCCCGCAGCAGCTCCACCATGGGTTCCGTCGCAGCGGCATCAAAGCCGGCCTGCGCGAACTCTCTGCCGAGGCTTGCCATCGCGTCCGCCAGGGTAAGAAGGGTTTCCTCCATCGCTGCAAACGGCCCTTCCCCCGCAAGCAGGGAAGGCAGGCAGAGCAGGCAATAATAGCCGGCTGCAATCGCCGCGGCCGCGCTGACAGCGGCCGTGCGGTAAGGCTTTTTGAAGCGCAGACAACAGCCCACGCACAGTGAAGCGGGCGCGAACAGGGCAAGCGCATACAGCGTTTGCGTGCTGCCGAAGCACACAAGGAGCACTGCGGCAGCCGTGCCGAGGGACACAGCGCAGCAGATGCCGCCCCAGGCCGCCCACACAAAGCCGAACACTGCGGGCAGCAGCAGGAACAACGTCTCCACATATACGCCAAGCACGGCCGCAAGGCCGAAAAGAACGCAGAGGGCGATCTGTTTCCAGGTTGGTTTCAAATGCTGCTTCAATCCCACAAACTCCCAATTTACTTTATAGATATTTCTTATTATATCGCGCCCACTGGCAATTGGCAATCGGCAAAGACAAGCGGGAAAAAGAAGCGCGGCGCGCTGAATATAGAAGTACGAAAGGTGAAAAATGAAAGGGGCCGCCTCCCCTGCCTTGGATTGAATCAGGGAAGGCGGCCGCATGGGTTTACCGTTTTGTAGTGTGCCTGCGGATCACCGGCGCTTGCGGCTGCGGCCTGCAAACGCAAGGAGGGAGACGCCCGCAAGGAACACGAGAAGAATCATTGCGCTGGTTTTGCCGCCTGTTTGCGGCGGATTCAGCGGAGGCAGGGTTGGCACGGGAACATAAGTCGGGGTCGGGGTTGGAGTTGGCGCGACATAGGTATTTGTTACTGTCGCGCCCGTAGCATCAACGAGGGAGAGCGCCCCAAGATAAAACCAACTCCATGTTTTTTCCTTATAAAATTTCATTGGAATGGAGCGGAAGCAAATTCTTTCGGGATCTCTCCGGAAACCGAGGATTTTGAAAGAAAGACAAATGAATACTCCAATCATAATGATATGTAAGATATGCTTCATTATAATAAACGGCGATCACATTCAGGTTGCATTCCCGGCCTTTGTGACATAAAACCAAAAGTTCACATTTGCGCCATAATTAAAAGGCTGCTCCCAGGAGAGCAGCCTTGACTAACGTTCTTCAAAATTAAGGGTTTGGTTCACTCAGTCCGCCACATAAGGCAGAAGGGCAACGATGCGGGCACGCTTGATCGCGATTGCAAGCTCACGCTGGTGCTTCGCGCAGACGCCGCTCATCCGGCGGGGCATGATCTTGCCGCGCTCGGTGACGTACTTGCGAAGCCTTGCGGTGTCCTTATAATCGATATGGTCAAGCTTATCCACGCAGAAACCGCAAACCTTGCGGCGGCTCTTGCGCGGGCCGCGGGGCCTCATTTTACGTTCCTCCATGATAACACTCCTTTCAGTGATGATCGCATCCGGCGAACGGTTTGCTTAGAAGGGCAAATCGTCGTCGTCCACGTCGGTAAAGCCTTCGGGGGCAACCGCCTGGCTTTCGCCGCCACGGTAGGATTCCGAAGGGGAGGGAGCGCCGCCGTAACCGGCGCCGTCCCTGTCGCGCGGGGTAAGGAATTCAACCTCGTCCGCGACGACCTCGGTCACATACCGCTTTGTGCCGTCCTTGGCGTCATAGCTGCGGTTTTGCAGCTCGCCCACAACCGCCACCTTGCGCCCTTTGGCAAGATACCTGCCACAGAGATCCGCAAGCTGCCGCCAGGCCACGACGTCGAAAAAATCGCTTGCGCGTTCGCCCTGCTGGTTGGCAAAGCGGCGCTGCACCGCGATGCGGAACGTGCAAACGCTCGTGCCGCTGCCGGTGGTGCGCACGTCGGGGTCCTTGGTGAGGTTGCCGATGAGGAAGACTTTGTTCATTGCGATACCGACCTTTCTGCTGAAAAAAACGGTGTGCCGTTACGCTTCCTTGCGAACGACGAGGTAACGAAGGATGTTCTCATCGTTGTTGAAGTTGCGCTCCAGCTCACGGGGGAACTCAGGCGCAGCCGAAAACGTGGTGAGCACGTAATACCCTTCGGTCTTGTAATCGATGGGATAGGCCAAACGGCGCTTGCCCCATTCGTCCACAGACTCGATCTCACCGCCGTTTGCGGTGATGATGCCGGAGAACTTTTCGATGATGGCCTTGATGGCTTCCTCTTCCAGTTCCGGCGTGATCACGTACAGGTTTTCGTATTTGTTCACGCTTTTCACCTCCTTATGGTCTGATGGCGTTGCCCCAAAGGCAACGCAAGAAGCACGCTAGCGCTCTATTATAGCACGTCCCGAAGCGGAAATGCAAGCCGCTTCGGGACGTTTTGAACATTATTTTGCCGGTTTCCGCGCTGCAATCAGGTAGCGGTGCTCCATGCTTTCCACATAGCCACGTTCCGCCAGCTCACATTCGAGCGCGAACAGCTCCTGTTCACAGCGGTCCACGGAAAAGCCCGGAAACTCCCATTCGATCATGTGCGCGTAATATACGAGCGCACCGGTATCATAAAAACGAAGTTTGGGGAAGTATTCCTTTGCATCCAGCACGATAAAGCCGGCATCCGCAAAGGCTTCGCAATCTGCGGACAGATGATGCTCCGGGCAAGGGGGGCGATAATCCCGGAGAAGCCTGCGCGCAAGCAGCGCATTGTTCCGCCCGCCCACCTGCTCGGTCAGGAACACACCGCCGGGCCTCAGCACGCGAAGCAGCTCGTCGGCGCGGTATGCGCCATGGCGGCAAAACGCAACATCAAACGCATTGTCTGCAAACGGCAGCGGTTCCTCTGCGGCGTCGCATTCCTCCACATGGATGCCGAGCGGTGCAAGCTCGTTGCGGTAGCTTTCCACATTCGGCCCCCAGGTTTCCGTGACGGCCGTGTTTTCATAAGGGTGGCGCAGCGAAAGCAGAAACGCGCCGCCCGTGTCCACCTCAAGCAGTTGATCCGCATAATGAAGCCGCCGCTGCACCTCTGCATAAAAATCCCAGGGCAGCGGTTCCTGCTCCCAGCGGCCGTCCAAGTGGGCGAAATCCCAGCCGCTGAACGGGAACGTTTCTTCAAAACGCCAAAAATTATAGAGTTCGTCGCGGGTCATATTTTTCCTCCAATATCGCGTTCACGCTCCGCAACAACATCGGTTCCAACAGGGCGGCTCAGCCCAGCTTTGCAAGGCCGAGCGCAAGGCGGCGGAGCGCCTCGCTGCGCCCAAGCAGCACGGCGATCTCAATCGCCCCGCCGGGTGTGACCTGCTTCCCGGCCAAAGCGATGCGCACCGGCCAGAGCAGCGTGCCGTTTTTCATCCCCTGCTCTGCCGCCATGCCCAGCAGAAGGCCGTGGATGGATTCCTCCGTCCAATCCGGCAGGGCCGAAAGCGCGGGGATCACGAGCGAAAGTACCGCCTTTGCCACCTCCGGGTTGGTCTTGGACTTCTTGTTGGTGAAAAGCTCCGGGCTATAGGTTTCGTCAAGCTGCGCAAGAAAATCCACCATATCCGGGATTTGGGTGAATACCTCCGTGCGCGGCTGCAAAATGCGCGAGAGCACGGCATGATCCATCCCTGCCACGCCGGCCTTTTCATAATAAGGAAGCGCGTGTGCGGTGAACTCCGCGGGGCTGAGGCGGCGGATATATTCCGCATTCATCCATGTGAGCTTGTTCACATCGAAAATCGCGGGGGATTTGCTCATCCCCTCCACGCTGAAAGCCTGAATGAGCTCCTCCATCGTGAAAAACTCCCGCTCGTCGCCGGGATTCCAGCCGAGCAGCGCCACATAGTTGACGATTGCTTCCTTCAGGTAGCCCTTTGCGAGGAAGTCCTCATAATAAGCATCGCCGTCGCGCTTGGAAAGCTTGTGCTGCGCATCGCGCATGATGGGCGTCATGTGGATGTACACGGGTTTTTCCCATCCGAAGGCGTCATAAAGCAAATTATACTTCGGCGTGGAGGCAAGATATTCGTTGCCGCGCATCACATGGGTGATGCCCATGGTGTGATCGTCGATCACGTTGGCGAAATTGTAGGTCGGCATGCCGTCCGCCTTGATGAGGATCATGTCATCCAATTCCGCGCAGTCCACGGCGATGTGGCCGTAAATGATGTCGTCAAACGATGCTTCGCCGGATTCCGGCACATTCTGGCGGATGACATAGGGTTCGCCTGCAGCAATGCGCCGCGCGATCTCTTCCCTGGGCATGTGGAGACAGTGCTTGTCGTACTTAAAGGTTTCGCCGCGCGCGGCCGCAGCCTCCCGGCGTGCATCCAGCTCCTCTTTGGTGCAGAAGCAATAGTATGCCTTGCCCTCGCGCACGAGCTGTTCCGCGTAAGGCAGGTACATATCCTTGCGTTCGCTCTGAATATACGGGCCGTAACCGCCGCCCACATCCGGGCCTTCGTCCCAATCCATGCCGATATCGCGGAGCGTGCGGTAAATGACGTCCGTCGCGCCTTCCACATAGCGCGCCTGGTCGGTATCCTCAATGCGGAGGATGAATTTGCCGCCGTTGTGGCGCGCGAACAGGAACGTGTACAGCGCGCTGCGGAGGTTGCCAAGGTGCATATAGCCCGTCGGGGACGGGGCAAACCGGGTTCTGACTTCCATTTGGAATACGTTCTCCTTTCGGTGATGGATGAAAACCGAAGCGGGTGCGGAGCCTTTTGGCTTACCGCTTCCTCAAAGCCGGGGATTGCTGAGCGCAGCGATCCTTTGCCAACCAACTGCCAGGGATGAATTGTCAATTCACCTTAAAACTGTCCTTCAGGCCTACGGCGCGGTTGAACACCGGCGCTTCCTTTTTGTGATCCAGATCGGCGCAGAAATACCCCACGCGCATGAACTGGAAGCGGTCGCCCGGGGCCGCTTCAGCAAGCGCGGGCTCCACAAAGCCGCGCTGCACGCAAAGCGAAGCTGGGTTCAACCGTTCAATGAAATCGCGTGCATCGTCCTCGCCCGCATCTTCCATCAGGGGTTCATACAGGCGGAACTCGGCGGGAACCGCGTCCGGAGCGCAAAGCCAGTGCAGCGTCCCCTTTACCTTGCGTTCGCATTCTCCGCTCTTCGTGGCGGGGTCGTAAGTGCAGTATACGGTTGTGACGCGGCCCGTTTCATCGGTTTCCCAGCGTTCACACTTCACGATGTATGCGCCCTTCAGGCGCACCTCACCCTCGGGCTTCAGGCGGAAGTATTTTTTCGGCGGGTCATAGGAGAAATCCTCCCGCTCAATGTAAAGCTCCCGGCCGAAGCGGACGGTGCGCGTTCCGGCTTCCGGGCTGCCGGGCAGGTTTTCGATTTCGACCTCTTCAAACCTGTCCTCAGGCCAGTTTTCGATGACGACCTTGATCGGATCGAGCACGGCCATCATGCGGTAGGCATGGGCGTTGAGGTCTTCCCTGAGGCAATGCTCAAGCATCGCGGTGTCCACCACGGAATCCGCCTTCGCCACGCCCGCGCGAACCAGGAAATCCTTGATGGCTTCCGCCGTGTAGCCGCGCCGCCTGAGGCCGCAGAGCGTCGGCATGCGCGGATCGTCCCAGCCGGAAACGTAGCCTTCTTCCACCAGGCGGCGCAGGTAACGCTTGCTCATGACGGTGTTGGTCAGGTTCAGCCGGGCGAACTCGATTTGCCGCGGCTTGTGTTCAAACTCGCACTGTTCAACCACCCAGTCGTACAGCGGGCGGTGCGCCTCGTACTCCAGCGAACAGAGCGAATGCGTAATCCCTTCAATCGCGTCCTGAATCGGGTGCGCGAAATCGTACATGGGATAAATGCACCACTTGTCCCCCGTCTGATGATGCGGGATGTGCAGGATGCGGTAAAGCGCGGGGTCGCGCAGGTTGATGTTCGGGGAGGCCATGTCGATCCTGGCGCGGAGCGTGCGGCTGCCGTCCGGGAACTCGCCGTTCTTCATGCGGGTGAACAGGTCCAGGTTTTCCTCCACGCTGCGTTCCCGCCAGGGGGAGTTTTTGCCGGGTTCGGTCAATGTGCCGCGGTATTCGCGCATCTCATCCTTGGTGAGGTCGTCCACGTACGCAACGCCCTTTTTGATGAGCTTTACGGCAAGCGCATAACAGGTGTCGAAATATTCCGAGCCGAAGCGCAGTTGGTCCCAGTCGAACCCCAGCCAATGGATGTCGTACTTGATCGCGTCAACGTATTCCACATCTTCCTTGGTGGGGTTGGTGTCGTCAAAGCGCAGATTGCATTTGCCGCCGAACTTTTCGGCCATTGAAAAGTCAACGAACAGCGCCTTCGCGTGGCCGATGTGCAGGTACCCGTTCGGTTCGGGCGGGAAGCGCGTTTGGATGTGCGACAACCCCTTTTGTTCGATATCCTGCTCGATGAATTCCTCGATAAAATTTTTCGGCGCCGCTTTGAGTTCTTCCATTCGTTTCACGCCCTTTCATAAAAAATAACAGTCATATTTTGCACGGGTTCCGTACAATACAGACTATTATCTAAAATATTATGGAAGATGTCAACGCAAAAAGCGTGAATGTGCGTTTTACACCGCATCTACATAACGAATTTCGTTGCCGCAATGCGTGAGGAAGCGGAACAGCCCTTCCCGGGAAAGGGCAACGGAGGCGTTTGCCGCGCAGGGGTGCGCGCAGATGGTCTCCATGCTTAAAATGTCGCGGTCAACAGCCACGGTGATGCCGCGCGCGCTTTCCCGCGCAAGCGCAAGGGGCGTGACGGAGCCGGGCAGGAGGCCAAGCTTGTCCATGAGCTCCTCCGGCGTGCAGAAGGAAAGGCGGGATGTGCCGAGCTGGCGGGAAATCTCTCCCGTGCGGAACGTTTTTTCCGGGGAAAGCAGGAGCAGCACGAACACGCTGCGCTTGCGGTCGGCAAGGAACAGGTTTTTGAAATGCTGCGCGCCCACATCCGAGCCGATGCCCTCGCAATCCGCCATGGTGCGTGCAAGGTCGTGGTTGTAGTAGCGGTATTCGATTTCAAGGGTGTCGAGGAGCGCGAGCGTTTCCCGCGCGGCGGGCTGAACGAACATAGGCATACTTCTTTCAATTTCTTCTGTGGGCAACGTGAGCCGCTCTCTGCGCGCATCGTGTTCAACGGAGACAAGGCAACCCTCGGTCGCCTGCGGTGAAGTAAGTCGCGTTTGCGGAGGTAAGAACAATCCTCAGTCCGTTGCGCGGACAGCTCCTTTTAGAAAGGAGCCTTTTGGGTTTCAGCGCCTCTAAAGCCCCCTTTAGAAAGGTGCTGACGGGGGATTGCCATATCCCGCAACCCTTGCGGGAATCCCCCATTACTTGTGATACGGTTCCCCGTTCATGATTTTGAAGGAGCGGTAGACCTGCTCCAACAGCATGATGCGGAAAATCTGGTGCGAGAAGGTCGGCCTTCCAAAGGAAAGGCGGAAATCTGCCCGCGCGAGCACCTCCGCAGAATGGCTGAGCGAGCCGCCGATGGCAAACGCAATGCGGCTTTTGCCCGCGCCCATCCAGCTTTGCATGTGCGCGGCAAGCTGTTCGCTTGAAAGCTCCGCGCCGCGTTGGTCGAGCGCAACGAGGAATTCCCCCTCGCCGATGCGCGCAAGCATCCGTCTGCCTTCGGCCGATTTTACCTGCTCCCGCTGTGCCGGGGAAAGCTGCTCCGGCGCGCGTTCGTCCGCAAGTTCCACGATCTCAACCGCAGCATAGCGCGAAAGCCGCTTTACGAATTCCGTCACGGCATCTGCATAAAAGCGTTCCTTCAGCTTCCCGATGCACAGAATGCGGATGGTCATAAGCAATTCCCCTCAATCAATTTGATATCGTTCCCCAACCCGGTCGCGGTGCGCCACGGAAAGCGCGAACGCTTCGTCCGGAATGTCGCTTGCGCGGAGCGCGCCGCGCACGGTTTCAAGCGCAAGGGATTCAAAATTGTTTTCCCGGCTCAGGTGGCCAAGCACCGCGCGGCGCACGCCACGGCCATACAGCGCGGTGAGCGCTGCGCCGCAGGCATCGTTGGAAAGGTGCCCGAAATCGCCCAAAATGCGCTTTTTAAGCGGATAAGGGTACCGACCGGCTTTGAGCATGTCTACATCGTGGTTGGATTCGATCAGGATGAGGCTGCTTCCCGCCACCGCATCCAGCATGCGCTCGCTGACGTGGCCCGCATCCGTCAGGATGGAAAGCTTGCTTCCGCCGCAGCGGAATACGAAGCCCACAGATTCGTTTGCATCGTGCGGGGTTTTGAACGGCAGCACATTCACGCCGCCGAGATAAAAATCCCGTTCGGTTTCAAACATGCGCACCTGCGCGGAAGGAATCTCCCCGATGAGCGGCAGCATGCCGCGCCAGGTTCCGGCGTTGGCGTACACCGGCAAGCCATAGCGCCGCGCCAGTACCCCTACGCCCTTAACGTGGTCGCTGTGCTCATGGGTAATAAGAAGGCCCGAAAGCTGCTCCGGCGCAACGCCCGCTTCCGCAAGCGCATCCGCAACAACGCGCCCCGGCAGGCCCGCATCTACCAAAATCGCAGCGCCGTCCGCCGCGATGAGCAGTGCATTGCCGGATGAGCCGCTGTAAAGCGGGCAAAACCACATGTGTCCGAGCCCCTTTCACCGAATAAATCATGCTCGTTATTTTACCACGCCCACCCGCATGCGTCCATATCATAACGCCGGTTTGCCGCGCATGTCCCCCGCAAGGTTGCATTTATTCAGAATGTAACGCAAACTTTCTGGTTTTTGTGCAATTTCTGCACTTTTTAAGTAAAAAATACCGAAAAATGCTTGAATTCGCTAAGGTTACATTGTAAGAACAGAGCCGGCATAGCGCCGCTCTGGGCCTTCCTTTTGCATGGCGTACCCTGCATAAACGGCAGCGCAGGCAGTTTGTAAACAGCCTGTTAATTGGTAAATTGCAGATTGACGCAAACTATGCCGTCTGCTAAGATAAAACCATAGCAAACCGTTAATTTTACGTTTCTATGTAAATTCCGTTTTAACTTTTGTTTCCGTTTGATCCGAGTTTGTCCCCGCCCGGCAGGTGAGCGGGAAGAGAAGCACAGACTAAGCCATGAAGAGTCATTGGGGGTCACGCTTTAAGACGTGGTATCTTTTGTACTTTCTCAACGTATCCACAGGACAAATCCAAGCGAAAAAGAAAGGAAGCAAAATCATGAAAAAATTAGTGGTATTTATGTTGGCTGCTCTGTTCCTGCTTGGCAGCTTTCCCATGGCGTTTGCGGAGGAAGCAGAGGCGCATGAGCATGATGGTTGCTGTGAGATGCTTGCGGATGGCGGCATTGTGCCGTTAGTAGATTGTGACCATTCATCTACTACATACGGAACGCATCACACGGGTATACCAAGAGGGTGCTATGTCATGGACTATTATGACGAAGTGTGCCTGAACTGTGGAGATATTGTTGGAAAGTTACGCGTAAATTATGAGCTAAACACACATTTAGGAAACCCATACAATGTGCCTGTTAATGGTGAGATGGTGATTTACTGCGATTATTGTAGAGACCCTTGGTATCAATAACGTTTTTCAGATTTCAAAGAACTGACTAAGTAGCAATGGGGCGGTTCTTCGATTTAGGTTCAGGACCGCCCTTCAGTCACTTCTATTAAGAAATTAAAAAATGGAGAAAACCATGCTTATCCGTACAAGCCTCAAACAAACCCTGCGCACACCGGTGAAGCTGATTGCATATTTCCTTGTCACGGCGCTTGCGGCGGCATCCTTTTGCGTGGGGCTGAATCAGGAAACAAGCGCGCAAAACAACTTTGCTGCGGCGGAGGAAAGTTTCACGACAGTTGCCGTGCCTACGCTCTATGCCGACTCTACGCCGGACGGATATTTGTATCATGCGCTCGAGCCGGAAGAGTTTCAGAAGCTGATTTCCAAATACACGATGAAGTATATGCCACGCGAGTATTTTTACAGCGGATATAAGGCGGTTGCATCATCGGAATATGACCTTTCATCAATTCGTTCCGCCGTCGGCGTGGAGTCCATTAATGTGTGCGGCCGCTTTGGCGCATATGTCAACGGATCGCTGTTTCGCGGATATAACCCTTTGGATTATCCGAATATGCAGGATGTCATCATTTTTACCTATAACGGTGAAAGTGAAATTGACATAGTCCCGGGGCTTGGAGTGGAAAGTGCGAAGATTCCGATCACGGTCATATTTTCCGCGAATACGAACCTGTATTATGGGAATTCGATCAGCCTGGAAAACAATATTGATGCCGAAATGGCCGCAGATGCTGCATCCCGAAACGCAAACTGGAAACAGGGGATGGAATTTACCGAAGAAGGTTCCTTCCGTCTGAAGCCCGGAAAACAATACATTGCCATTCTGGAGGATGTTTGGGGTGCTCCCGAGAGCGCCGCATGGTCAAAGCCGATAAATGCTAAACAGGCTGCCATATCGAATGATTATTATCATGCGCCGCACGGGTATTATTTTCAGGAATATCCCGAGGATGGGAAGCTGCGTTATTTCCTCCCGATTGCAGAATACGGGGATGGATTCTTTCAAACAGATGCCGGAGCATATTTTGAGGAGACCCTGCGCGGGTATCAAACCACCGCAAACTCATTGACGGCTATCGCCACGGAGGATCTCGCTGCGATGCGTCCCTTCCATTCGGGCGGAGTCCATATTTCGCAGGGACGCAGCTTTTCGGAGGAGGAGTACACGCGCGGCGTAAAAGTATGCATCGTGAGCGAATACATGGCCGAGTTGAACGGCTGGAGGCTCGGCGATACGGTTTCCCTTTCGTTTTACCCTTGTGCAGGAAAGTATTATGTGGATTCTGATGAAATGAATGTTGTGCGGAGCCAGAACTCGCTTTGCGTCTATCCGGTAAAAGATTTTTTTGATGAAGGGGAATACGCGATTGTGGGGATGTTTGCGGGAAATGTTAATGCCGGCAGCAAGCAGCCCTACACACGCGGCGTTTCATTGGATGCAGTCAATGTGCTTCTTCCCACAAACTCCGTTGCAAACGCGCCCCTGCCGGAGATTTCGCAGTACACCACAAGCATCCGCCTGAAGAACAGCGAAGCACAGGCATTCATGGCTGAAATGGCCGTGTCCGGGTTGATGGAGGAACAGCCGGGCGGTTATGAACTTGGCCTCACGGTCTACGACCAGGGGTATTCGCACGTAGCGCCGGGGCTGAACCAGCTTTCGCGCGTAAGCAGGCTTACGCTGCTGCTTTCCGCAGGTGCGGCGGGCGCAGCGGTGCTTGCGCTTGCGCTGCTGCATGTGCTGCGCATGCGGCGGGAGATTGCCGCAATGCGTTCGCTGGGGACAAAGAAGGGGCAGATCGTTGTGCTCTCGCTTGCGGGCATCCTGCTCGTCTGCCTGCTGGGCGCCTGTGCGGGTGCATATGCGGGGCATATGGTTTCTGCGGAGGTAGCAGGGCGCGTGCTTGCAGGCGCGGAGGAAGCGGCGGTTGACACGACCTTCACGGCGATGATGGGGGAAGAAACGGCGAAGGAGTTCACCTTCACGCTGGAAAGCGACCCGAAGCTTGCCGTTGCGGCAGGCGGGGCTGCTGTGGTGGCGTTTGCGCTCCTTGCGCTGCTGCTGCTCGCAGCGGAGCTCCGCCGCCCGCCCATGTGCCTGCTTGCCGAGAAGGAATAGAGAGTATTTAATAAACAGCCTGTTAATTGGTAAATTGCAGATTGACGCAAACTATGCCGTCTGCTAAGATAAAACCATAGCAAACCGTTAATTTTACGTTTCTATGTAAATTCCGTTTTAACTTTTGTTTCCGTTTGATCCGAGTTTGTCCCCGCCCGGCAGGTGAGCGGGAAGAGAAGCACAGACTAAGCCATGAAGAGTCATTGGGGGTCACGCTTTAAGACGTGGTATCTTTTGTACTTTCTCAACGTATCCACAGGACAAATCCAAGCGAAAAAGAAAGGAAGCAAAATCATGAAAAAATTAGTGGTATTTATGTTGGCTGCTCTGTTCCTGCTTGGCAGCTTTCCCTATGGCGTTCGCGGAAGGCGATATTATCCCGCTGTGGGATTGTGACCATTCTTGCGGAAGCGATCCTACTGGATGGGAAGAGAGTGACAGAGGTTGCTATAGTACGTGGGCCAACAAATATTTTTGTAGGGAATGTGGCCGTCAGACATCGCAGGATGTAACTATTGAATGGCATCACCTGGGGCCGTTTTTTTGGGAGGTCGAATATGATGCGGCCAATGGACAAACTGTTACGACTCGCATCTGTGATGAATGCGGAAGACCTGCATAGTAGAAGCGTATAGAAATATGTGAAATACGGCACAACTCATGCAAGGGTGCGCGCTTCCTTGCGCACCCTTGAGTCAATATCAGGGGGAATGCTATGGCAATTAAAACTAGCATGATGCAGCTCCTTCGCTCCCCGGTGAAGCTTATCGTGTTCCTCTTGGCCTCCGCGCTTGCGTCGGCTATGCTGTGCGTTGGGCTGAATCTCAGCGCCAACGCAAATGCCAACATAAAGGCGGCGGACGAGGTTTTTACGACAATAGCCGTGCCGGAGGTTTATACTCCTAGAGGCAGGTTGGTAAGGAGCCTTACCCGCGAGGAACGGGACAAATACACAGACCCCGAGACCGGCATATTAAAGATTCCGCCGGAGCTGACTGAGACTGTACTGCTTCCCGCCGCCGTTACCGAAGAAAAGCTGGACATTACAGAGTTGCGAAACGCGCCCGGCGCAAGCCTTATTGATATGCGCATGCGGTTCGGCGCGTGGGTTAAGGGCGAAAATCAGCTTAGCTTTGGCATGGACTGCAACCGCTTTCCCGGGCTGGACGATATTATCATATTCACCTATGATGGTGAAGTGCCCCTTGTGATACAACCGGGCAGCGGCAAAAAAAACCAGATACCGCTTACCGTAAGCTTTTCCGCAAGCCCGTTTTATAAATACAGCGGAAGCCTGACCCTTTTCACCGTAAGAATGCTGCCGGAAATGCTGTCTGCCTCCGCAGTCGGCCTGCCGGAAATGTTCGACCTTGGCAGCGAATATCTGCCGGGAAGCTTCGTACTCGAGCCGGGCAAACAATATATTGTTATGCTGAGCTGGGTGGAGCCCAGCCAAAGCTACGGTGCAGACGGAGCGTTTATCGAAAGCGGCGCGGTATCCTCCGCCATGCTTTCCACCGACCCCTTCCACAACCCCAGAAACTTCCCTTATTCCAAGCAGTCCCTAAGGCAAAGCACCGCGTTCGGCCTGTCGCTGGACAACACCGCGATCATGCCGTATCTGCCAATAGATGAATATAGCGATGGCTTTTTTGAAACGGAACAGGGTGCGTACTTCACCGAGGCTATAGAGGCCCTCAAGATAAACACAAACTCCCTTACCGCCATAACCACGCGGGATATGGGCGCCATGCGCCCCTTCCACAACGGCAATGTGTTTATATCAGAGGGACGCGCCTTTACGCGGGAAGAATATGACGCGGGCGAAAGGGTATGCGTCGTAAGCTCGGCCATGGCTCAGCTTAACGGCTGGGAGCTTGGCGATACGCTGCAACTCGCCTTTTACGACTGTGAGCCAGAGCAGTACAACGACGACCCGGACAATATTAACCCCACTATGGAATGGCACTATTCCGCCTATACGGACGAAACAGACGGCTTTTTTGACGAGGGCGAATACACCATCGCAGGCATGTTCGACGGCCGCGTGGAGCAGTATCAGCGCAAGGAATACAACAGCGGCATAGACAAGCTGCACATGGTACACTGCATTATCCCGGAAAGCTCCGTGGAAAACGCCCCCGAGCCGTATCTGTACAAATACACCACGTCGATACGGCTGGATAATGACAAGGCGATAGACTTCATAAACCATATACAATCTTCGCCCCTTATGGCACCGCCGGAGGGGGAGCCTACACCCTTCGAGCTTCGCCTTACCGTGTATGACCAAGGGTATTCCTTCGTTGCCCCGGGGCTTACACAGCTTTCAAGGATAAGCGGCATAACGCTGATTTGCGCCATAGCGGTGGTGGGACTGGCCGTCGTGGTGTTGAGCCTTGTGCAGGCGCTCCGCTGCCGAAGGGAGCTGGCCATAATGCGTATGCTCGGCACGCCAAGGCGCAAGGCGCTTGTTATTGCCCTTGCCGCCGTAGCCCTTGTATGCGCGCTGGGCGCGGGCATAGGAGCCTATGCGGGCAGCGCAATATCCACCGAGGTTGCCCAAAAGGTAGTTGAAAGTGCCGATGAAAATGCCGCCGACACTACCTTCACCGCCATGATGGGGGAAGGCAAAAGCAATGAATTCGACTTTACACTGGAAAGCGACCCGGCGTTTGCCATCGCAGCCTTCGCTGCGGTAAGCGCGGCGTTCTTGCTGCTGTCGCTCGTGTTCATCGCGCCCCAGACAAAACGCTCGCCCATGGCGCTGCTTGGCGAAAAGGAGGAATAACCCATGTACATGGCATGGATAAGCTTCACAAGGAATCCGCGTTCAAACCTTGCGGTAATAGCCCTTGTGGCGGCGCTTGCGGCCTTTATTTCCATATTCGCAAACAACATAACCATGAGCGAGGCGGAGCTTGAAAACGCCTACGCCACCATTCCTGTGAACGCTTATATCATGGGTGCTTCCGCAACACAGCCGCCCCGCTTTAACGATGAATTGTATCAGCAGATTCTTTCAAGCGGGTTTGTGGCGGCTTCACGTGCTGCCGCGGAATGTCAGGTGCATTCCAGGGATACCCTGCGCGCGCTCGACTCCATCGAAATGGATGCTGCGCTTTTGGAATATGCGCCCGGCATTGAATGGCTGGAAGGGTACGATGAAAGCCTGTTCGCCGGGGAGCAGGCCGTGTGCATTGCACCGCGCAGCGCGGAGCTTGCCCTTGGGGAGGAAGCCCGGCTTCCGATGCGGACGCGGCGCAGCGTAGTGGCTGTGCTTACGGTGGTTGGGCTGTATGGCAGCGAGTATGATGGATACAACGGCGTAACGTATTATTGTCCGCTTCCTGTTCTGCGCGGGCTGTATGAAGAAAACGGGATGCCGTTTTCGTATTGCGGCCTTGAAATGGAGCTTTGCAACACCCGCGAACTCGGTACATTTAAAGCGCAGATGCGGGAACTCCGGCTGGACGGCGGGATGACGCGCCTTGTGGTGAACGACGCGCTGCTGCTGAGCGTGACGACACAGCTGCAGCGGCATATTGAGCTGCTGAAAGCGCTTCTGCCGCTTCTGTTTGCATTTGCGGCCGCGATTGGCTTTGTGCTGAGCTTCCTGCTTTTGCGCGGGCGGCGGCGCGAAGCGGCTGTAATGCGCTCGCTCGGCGCAAAACGGCGCCGCGTGTTCGCAACGCTCCTGCTTGAAACGGCCATGCAGGCGGCCTCCGGTGCAGCGCTCGGCGCGCTTGCGGCATTTTTGATCTCAGGCAGGGATGCGCTCTGCCTTCTGAGCATCACGCTTGTGCTCGCGTGTTATCTTTTCGGCGGCGCGGCGGCGGCGCTCCACTTCGCGCGCGTCAACGTGTTGAAGCTGATGGCGGCACGGGAATAAAACAATAGAACCAGTATGGAAAAACAGAAAGGGGATCATTATGGCAGAGCTGCAGCTACAGAAAACCGCGTATGCATACCGCAACAAATACCAGACCGTACAGGCGCTCAAGGGCGTGGATTACCAATTTGAAAGCGGGCGCTTTTACGCGCTCGTGGGCCGCTCCGGAAGCGGAAAAACCACGCTGCTTTCCCTGCTTGCGGGGCTGGATTTCCCCACGGAAGGGAAAGTGCTTTTCAACGGAAAACCCACGGCCGAGCTTGACTGCGACGAATACCGGCGGGATGACGTCGCCGTTATTTACCAGAGCTATAACCTGTTCCCGCTGCTTACGGTGCTTGAAAACGTCACCTACCCGCTAGAGCTTAAGAAAACACCGCTGACGGAGGCGAAGGCCATCGCAAAGGAGAAGCTGCTTTCCGTGGGGTTGGACGAAGGGCATTTAAAGCGTTTCCCGGCGATGCTTTCGGGCGGGGAACAGCAGCGCGTGGCGATTGCCCGGGCGCTTGCGGGCGGCGCAAAGATCATCCTTGCAGACGAACCCACCGGCAATTTGGATGAAGAGAACGGCGCGGTTGTGGTTTCCATCCTGCAGCGCCTTGCGCATGAGGACGGGTATTGCGTGATCGTCGTCACGCACGATATGGGCATTGCGGATAAGGCCGATGAAGTGATCCGCCTTTCGGACGGCAGGATTGTTTCAAGCGAAAGCGCGGCGGATGTGGGGTGAGCGCCGCGTGCCTTTGGCGCAGCGGCTGCCCTGTTCAATGGGAGCGCTGAAACAATGGCCCGCGCCGGTTCTGCAGCGCGGGCCATTTTGGCTTGTTACAGAGCGCCCTCCTGGTTCGGCACCATGAAAGCCAGGAGAACCACCGCTTTGCCGTGTTCCTGCCTGAATTCATCCTCCATGCGCGTAAGCGTTTGCCGTTCCTCCGGATTCAATGCAGCGAGATATTCGTGCATTCGTTTCACCGCCTTTTTTCTTTTTAGCATGCGCCGGAAGCGGGTGTAGCTTTGCGCGCTAACTGAGAAATTTTTGCGCGATAATTGATAATGTTTTTGCGCACAAACTGATAATAAATTTTTAGCTGGAACGATTTATAATAATTGGAGTTGAGAATTGTAATGCAGAATTGATATAATTCATTCTTTTGACGGGACAGCGTTACACTTGTCCCGTCAATATTCAGTAATTTGTAATAATAATCTCGCGGTATCTACTCTTTTCATATCGAGTTCGCAAGTTATGGTTCCGTTCAACATTATCAATTTTATATCCGTCATAGAGATTTCGGATAAACGGATCATCGTTATAAGTAAGTATAAACTTGCCTTTAATACCGGATAAAACGTTTTTAAGCCGGACGTGATCATCGGTAGTAAATCCATCATAGTATGTTTCTGTGCCGACATAAGGCGGATCGCAAAAGAACAGCGATTCACTACGGTCATAGCTTTTAATCAACGCACAAAAATCTTTATTTTCAATAACGACCCGCGACAATCTTTTGCTGATATCATCAATGTGCGAACGTGCGGTAATCACATTCTTTGGTGTACACGAGAATGAACGTCTATCCGCCCCATATGAGCACCTTACCAACATAAAGAATCGCGCTGCACGTTGAATATCTGTAGTTCCTTTGCATGATTGCCAGTCCAAAAAATCATAAAACATCTCCCGCGAATTAAGGAGGAGTGACAATTCTCGAT
>ERZ857882.2155-NODE-2155-length-21166-cov-5.549334_pt1 | contig 21166 bp, 21 predicted proteins | sample MGYA00519697_ERZ857882 | MGnify/ENA primary metagenome ERZ857882 (study PRJEB31778, sample SAMEA3449373) | human gut metagenome | biome: human gut; feature: human-associated habitat; material: faeces | place: United Kingdom | collected 2010/2012 ...
AGAACCTTGTTGGAATAACCCCACTCGTTGTCGTACCAGGCGACGACCTTGACGAACGTATCGGTCAGGGCGATACCGGCCTTGGCATCGAAGATGGAGGTGTGGGCGTCGCCGATGAAGTCGGAGGAAACGACCATGTCCTCGGTGTAATCGAGAATGCCGTTGAGCTCGTTCTCGGAGGCCTTCTTCATGGCTGCGCAGATCTCGTCATACTTGGCGGGCTTGGCCAGATTGACCGTGAGGTCGACGACGGAGACGTCCAGCGTCGGAACGCGCATGGACATGCCGGTCAGTTTGCCGTTCAGGGACGGAATGACCTTGCCGACCGCCTTGGCTGCGCCGGTGGAGGACGGGATGATGTTGTAGGAAGCGCCGCGGCCGCCGCGCCAATCCTTCATGGAAACGCCGTCAACGGTCTTCTGCGTTGCGGTGATGGAGTGAACGGTCGTCATCAGGCCATCGGTGATGCCGAAGTTATCGTTCAGAACCTTCGCGATCGGCGCAAGGCAGTTGGTCGTGCAGGAAGCGTTGGACACAAACTGCATGTCGGAGGTATACGTCTCATGGTTGACGCCCATGACGAACATCGGGGTGTCATCCTTGGACGGGGCGGACATGACGACGTGCTTTGCGCCCGCCTTGATGTGGCCGGCTGCCTTTTCCTTCGTGAGGAACAGGCCGGTAGACTCCACAACGTACTCTGCGCCGACTTCGTCCCACTTCAGGTTCGCGGGATCCTTCTCGGCGGTGACGCGGATGGCCTTGCCATTGACGATCAGGGAGTTCTCGGTGTAATCGACCGTGCCGTCGAAGCGGCCATGAACGGTGTCATACTTGAGCATATACGCCATGTAATCCGGCGTGATCAGATCGTTGATGCCAACGATTTCGATGTTGGGGTTCTTGACCGCTGCGCGGAAGACGAGACGACCGATACGGCCAAAGCCATTGATACCAACTTTTACTGACATTTTTACATGCCTCCTTATGTTCATTATATTTGTTTACCCTAAAAAACCAATGATATATTAGCGCATTTCGTCAAAAAACGCAACCAGAAAAATTTTTTATTCCGGCGAAAATCAGTCAACGTTGATCCGCTCCGACACGATGTACAGCGGACGGCCCTTGAGTTCATCGTACATGCGTCCGAAATACATGCCCTGCAAGCCCATGCAGCAAAGCGTCAACCCTTGCAGCAGTACGATGCCATCCGCCGCCCAAAGCCATGGCGCAACGCCGACGCCGCACGCCGCACAGACGATGAGCGCCAAAAGCCCGAGTCCCGAAAGGACACACACGCCGATCCCCAGCCCTCCGGCGAGCGTAAGCGGCTTGTCCGAAAAGCCGGTGATGCCGTCCATGGCGAGGCGCAGCATCTTCTTGAGCGTGTACTTGGTGCTGCCCGCGGCGCGCTCCTGCCGCTCGTATTCGATCGGCTCCGCGTGGAAGCCCATCCATGCGGACATGCCGCGCAAAAAGCGGTTGTGCTCGCGCATTTGCAGGAATACATCCGCCACGCGCCGGTCGATGAGGCGGAAGTCGCCGGTATCGAGCGGAATCGGGTAGGCGCTCATCCAGTCGAGCAAGCGGTAATACATGCTGGCGGTGAGCTTTTTGAACAGCGTTTCGCCCTCACGCTTCAGGCGCTTTCCATAGACGATATCCGCGCCCCGCTTCCACTGCTCCACCATCTGCGGAATCAGCTCCGGCGGGTCCTGCAGGTCGACGTCGATGATGATGAGCGCGCTGCCGCGGGCGGCGTCCATGCCGCAGGTTACGGCGAGCTGATGGCCAAAATTGCGGGAGAAGGAGAGCACGCGCACCTGCGGCGCACCTGCGGCTATCTTTCGCAGAATTTCCAGTGTGTTATCCCGGCTGCCGTCGTTGACATAGATGATCTCATACGGATGGCCGGTTGCCTGCATGGCGGCATCCATGCGCTGAAAGGACGTCTCGAGCACTTCCTGCTCGTTAAAAACGGGAATGACGAGCGACAATAGTTGTTCCGGCATCATTCTTCCTCCTGTCTGTTTTTCCAGAATTAGTATACCCCAATCCGGAGAACATTGCAATTTATCTTGCAATTTGGGCAAAATGCGGTATAATTAGCACGGGCTATTATATCCAAAAAGGAGTAACAATATATGCCAATCGTAACCAGCAAAAAGATGTTTGAGGATGCGTACAAGGGCGGCTATGCCATCGGCGCATTCAATGTGAACAACATGGAGATCATTCAGGGCATCACCGCTGCCGCCGTGCAGGAGCATGCGCCGCTGATCCTTCAGGTTTCCAAGGGCGCGCGCGCCTATGCGAACCACATCTATCTGATGAAGCTGATCGAGGCGGCCGTTGAGGATGCGCAGCAGAACGCAGGCTTTGCCCTTCCGATCTGCGTCCACCTCGACCACGGCGATTCCTTCGAGCTGTGCAAGAGCTGCATCGACGGCGGCTTCACCTCCGTCATGATTGACGGCTCCAGCAAGCCCTACGAAGAGAACATCCAACTCACCCGTCAGGTCGTGGAATACGCCCATGATCACGGCGTGGTCGTCGAGGGCGAACTCGGCACGCTGGCCGGCATCGAGGACGAGGTGCAGGTTTCCGCCGAGGCTTCCTCCTACACCCGCCCCGAGGAGGTTGAGGATTTCGTGACCCGCACCGGCGTAGACTCCCTCGCCATCGCCATCGGCACCAGCCACGGCGCGTACAAGTTCAAGCCCGGCACCAAGCCGCAGCTCCGCTTTGATATTCTCGAAGAGGTCAGCCGCCGCCTGCCCGGTTTCCCGATCGTACTGCACGGTTCCTCCTCCGTACCGCAGGAATTTGTAAAGATCATCAACGAGAACGGCGGCAATATGCCCGGCGCAATCGGCGTGCCGGAGGATCAGCTCCGCGAGGCCGCGAAAATGGCCGTCTGCAAGATCAATATCGACAGCGACCTTCGCCTTGCCATGACCGCCTGCATCCGGCAGTATTTCAACCAGCATCCGGATCATTTTGACCCGCGCCAGTACCTCAAGCCTGCGCGCAACGCCATCAAGGACATGGTTGCGCACAAGATCGTCAACGTGCTCGGCTGCAACGGCAGAGCATAACCGTTTTCCCGGGCGGCGGAGCAGGTCCGCCGCCCTTCTTCCATATCGCAGCTTCATCGGCTTTTCGACCCGTTTTTCTTACAATCATGCTGAGGCGAATCAAAAAACAGAATACAGGAGGTATGCATGGACCAGCTTGATCTTTCGTTCTCGTCCGGCACGGATGCTTTTTCTTTGCGTGTGCGCGCCATCATCATCGATAACGGCCGCCTGCTCATGGTGCGGCATCCAACCGGTTACTATTACCCGATTGGAGGGCGCGTGCATATGCAGGAATGCTCCGTGGATGCGGTATTGCGCGAGGTGCTCGAAGAAACGGGCGTGGCCATGGAGATCGAGCGAATCGGGTATTTGCACGAGAATTTCTTTTGGGACGATAAGCGCAGCATCCGGCATCACGAGGTTGCGATCTATTACTATATGAAACCCATGCCCGAACTGGCCGGGCGCTATCTGTCGAGCAGCGAGGGGGACGAACTCTGCTGGCTGCCGCTGGAGGATCTGGCCGGCGAGCGCCTGTTCCCAACCTTTTTCAAAACCCGTTTGCAGCAGCCCTCCGATCACCTCGAACACATCTTTACATGGGAAAAGTAACGTCCCCAAAACCGAAGATGCCGCCGTGCACGGGCATGGGGCAGCCAAAGTAAAAATGCAGCGATCGAAACTGATATCCTAAGCAGAGCAATGCGGCCGGATGAGCGCTTTCTCATCCGGCCGTTGTTTTGTTCTCTATGTTGGGTTTCTTATCCAAGCAGCAAATATGCAATCAGCGGCTTATGATCGGAATATTCGTTCTCGATCATGCGGGAATTGAGCACGGTGATATTTTCGGAAACAACGATATTGTCGATCTCATTCTTTGCAATCGGGTTTCCCGCGTAGTTAAAGAACTTCGCATCCGTGGTGTTGATCACGGTATAGCCCTTGAGCTGAGAAAACTCCGAGGCCTTCGCATTAAAATCTCCGAACAGGATCTTGTATGCGTTATCATCCGCGTTCATCGCCCGGAGCACCGCCGCAAACTGCTTTTTGCGCAGCGCCGCCGAGTTGAACGACAGATGCGTATTGTAGAGCGAAACCCTCTTTCCGTCCACCGTGATCTCCACGCGCTGCAGCACGCGCTGCTCATAGGACCCGCTCTCAAGCTTGATGATCTCCGGCTCAGACATGTCGTATCGCGAGAGCAGCCCGACGCCGTATACGCCGCCGCCGCTGTAGGTCAAGGCCGTGGCAAAGCTCATGTTCTGCATATTTTTGGTGCGAAGGCTGGCAAGGTTGTCCACGCGCGTGCTGCCGGAAGCGTTTCGATAGACCTCCTGCAGCGCCATCACATCCGGCTGCTGGTTCTCGATCAGGCGGCCCTGCATGGGAAGCTGGCCGTTGCCGCGCTTGATGTTCCATGTGCCGACGACCAGCGCACCGCGAACGATATACAGCGTGTAGCGCGTCTTGCCCCCGACAGCGATGCGAACGGTCTTGCTGCCGTGCTTTGGCATGCTGACGGTATCGGAACTCCTGCCCGTTCCGTTGACATCGATCTTCACGCCGCTGTTGCCCGCGGCCGTAATGGTAAGCTCGTCGGCGTCGGCGCGAACCACATAGCCGTATTCATCCGGTGAAAAGGCAGGGGTCATCGTGCCGCCCGTCACCATCAGCGAGGTGAGCTGCGAATCGGATGCCTTTGCGGTCAGGCGCAGATAGTCGGAAGAAATATAGGCGGTTTTGCCGTCATAGGCGATCTGGTGCCATCCGTCCGCGCAGTTGGCCGCCGTCACCTCAAAGGTGCTTCCCTTGTCCGCCGTGCCGAGCAGCGCCGACGATGCATTGGCCGCCTCACGAACGTTCACAAACGCGTTGCAGTTCACAACCTCGCCGGTATAGGCGCGCTGATAGGCGTCCAGTGAGGGATCCAAACTGACGTACATGCGGTTCACATACCCCTCTGTACCGCGATAACGCACCCGATGCCATTCCGCGTTGACATTGGTCGCAAGGATTTCGACGATCGTTCCGCGCGACAGGCGGCGAATCAAGCCGGACGATTTGTCGGCACCCTCGCGAAACGCGACGCTATCTCCCGTAATGGTTCCCTTGTCAAAGGTTTCCGCGTGTGCGGGCGTGCGCGGTGCAAAAACACCGGCCATCACGACCAGCGCAAGCAGGAAGCCGACGATTCTCCGTTTCATGAATCGACCATACCTCTTCTGTGCTGATGATTCGTATTTTTATAGCAATACAGAATAGAGTTTAGGGCCTCCCTCGCTGAAACGCAAGCAACGCCCCGGGCAATTTACGAATTTGTTACAAGTACCCACCGTTTGCCGAAGCAGGTTTTACCGTGAAGAGGCGCTCACCGTTTCCTATTTCGGCCGTTTCGGATCGCGCGCAGCACGAGCAGCACGGCAAACAGGAGCACCAGTCCTCCGGGCCGTCTCCTGCTGCTTCAGCCGGCGATCTGTTCCCAAACGTATTGCACAATTTCGCCGGATAACGCTTGAAAGGCATCTGACATCGTTATACGGCGGGGAGCAGGCAGCCCTTCTCCCCGTTTTCTCCAACCTTCCGGCATAGCCGGCCTCTGCTTTAGATGCGTTTGAACAGCCTTGCGTTCCAGAATTGCATTTCCAGCTCATCGATATAAAAATGCAGCACCGCCCTGTAATTCTTCGTCGCGGTACTCAACAGGATATACTCCACGCCCTCGCCCTTCATCGTCTCTTCCAGCAGCGCGAACAGTCGGCGGCCGACGCCCCTGGAACGGTGGGCGGGCTTTACAGACAGCTCCTCCACCTCGAAATACATCGTTTGCGCCGGCATAACGCTGGTGTCCTTGATCGCCGTTTCCCGTTTCCCAAACAGGTAGCCGATCAGCGTTTCTTCGCAGTATGCGGCAAACACGCGATTCCCTTCGATATCCGCCGGTTCGTTTTTTCGATAGCCGTAGCAGCTCTGCTCCGCTTCCCAGTCCGACGAAAGGGAGATGAGCTGTTTCAACATCCCATCGCTCAGTTTTTCCTCCCGAAATACCATCCAAATCCCCCACGGTTTCAATACAGCCGGATCATTTGCCCGAACCGGGCAGAGAACGGCTTTTGTCAAACAACAAACCGGAGCGTCCTTGATAGAAAGGCGCTCCGGTTCCACATCACATCGGTTATATTTGGGTTACTCGCCCGCGGCCTCGGCGTAAACGCTGACCTGCTTCTTGCCGGCATGCTTCGTTTCGAAACGAACGACGCCGTCGATCTTCGCAAACAGCGTGTCGTCCTTACCGATGCCCACGTTGTTGCCCGGATGGAAGTGCGTGCCGCGCTGGCGAACGAGGATGTTGCCCGCGAGAACGAACTGACCGTCCGCACGCTTGGGCCCAAGGCGCTTGCTCTCGCTGTCGCGACCGTTGCGCGAGGAGCCGACGCCCTTTTTATGTGCAAACAACTGCAGATTCATCTTGAACATGTGTTACACCTCCTTGCTAACAAATTTGAGGTATCCCGGATACGATTCGTCTACGGCGTGCAGGCCTGCCGAAAGGGTTTTCAGCAGGAGCTCTGCCTCTTTGCACTGTTCCTCGGTCGCATCCCTGCCGAGGATACAATGCAGGCCGCCATCCTCTTCGATGGCATAGCCGGCCGGAATGTGTGCTACCTGAACGAGCCCGAGCACCGCTGTTTGCGCCAGCACGGAAACCGCACTGCAAACGATGTCCTGTCCCTGTTCGGCATAATCCGCATGGCCTTTGCAGTCGAACCCGACAAGCCGGCCCTGTTCACGGAGAAACGTCACTCGGATCATAGCGTCTTAGCCGATCGAGAGGATCTCGACCTTCGTGTACGGCTGACGATGACCGCGCTTGGTACGGATGTTCTTTTTCGGCTTATACTTGAAGACGATAACCTTCTTGCCCTTGCCGTGCTCGACAACCTTGCCCTTGACCTTTACGCCATCCAAAACGGGCTTGCCGACCTTCACGCCCGCATCATCAGAAACGAGCAGAACATCGAATTCGACCTCGGCGTCCACAGCGGCTTCGAGCTTTTCAACGAGAATTTCGTCGCCAGCTTCTACCTTATATTGCTTCCCACCGGTTTGAATGATTGCATACACAGTACTGCACCTCCTCTTACCAGAACTCGCTCAGCCACGGTGGCGCAAAGCGCGCACTTAGAGACCGCCCCGAAGCGGCTTACCGATCAATTTTATCACAGCTATCCTGCTGTGTCAATGCAGGATTTTACAATCCTTTTTGGCTTCCGCGACCTTTCGCTCCGCCAGAGGACGGACGGAAAACTTCTCGATCTGCAGCGACTCGTTTGCGCGGACATAATAGGTGCCGCCGGCCTCCGGAGGAAATACGCAGCCGTGCTGCTTTTCCGCAAATTCCATGGCCTTGAGCACGTCCGGATGCGTTTCGATGAGCATGCGCTTGTTCTCACTGCCCTTGAGCACCTGCAGCGTCTGCTTGCGGATCTTCGACATGACGCTCTCCGGGGAGAGAACGTGCGCGTCGCCCCCGCAGTACGGGCAGAGCGTCTGGAGCGTGTCCCCGAGGCTGCGGCCGGTCTTTTTCCTCGTCATTTCGACCAGACCGAGGTGCGTAAAGCCAAACACATGCGAGCGGGTATGATCGTCCTTGAGCGCGGTCTTCAGCGTGTTGAGCACCATGTTGCGGTTGCTCTCCCGCTCCATATCGATAAAGTCGATGATGATGATGCCGCCGATATCGCGCAGCCGCAGTTGGCGCGCAATCTCCCGCGCCGCCTCACAGTTGGTCGCAGTGATCGTTTTTTCAAGGTTATCCTTGCCGACAAACTTGCCGGTATTGACGTCGATGCAGGTGAGCGCCTCGGTGCGGTCAATGATGATATAGCTCCCGTTCTTGATCCATACCTTGCGCGCAAGCGCCTTGTCGATCTTGCTCTCGGTCTCATACCGGTCGAACAGGTTTTCGCTCGGCTTGGAGAGAATACGCGGCTTCAGCTTCGGCGCCATAACGTCCGCGATTTCGCGAAGGCTGTCATAGGTGGCCGGGTCGTTGACGAACACGCGATCCACATCCTTCATCAAGAGGTCGCGCACCGTGCGGAACAGCAGGCTCTGCTCCGCGTGCAGAAGCGCGGGCGCCTTTTGCTTTTTTGCCTTCTTCTGAATCTCGGCATACAGCAGCATGAGGCTCTCGAGATCCTCAGAGAACGCCTCGCGGCTTTTGCCAGCCGACGCCGTGCGCACGATCACGCCCATATTGTCCGGCTTGATGTCGCACAAAATCTTGCGGAGCCGCACGCGCTCCTCGTCCTTTTCGATGCGGCGCGATACGCCCACATAGTCCATGGTCGGCATCAGCACGAGCGAACGGCCGGCCAGCGTGATATGCGTGGTCACGCGCGCGCCCTTGGTTCCGACCGGGTCCTTGGCCACCTGAACCATGATCGTCTGTCCGGGTTTGAGCATGTCCCGGATGTTGCGCATGGACTGAATCTTTTCCTTCTCAAAATCCCCGTCCGTGCCATCCGGCATCACGATGTCGCCCGCATACAAAAACGCGTTGCGCTCGAGGCCGATGTCGATAAACGCCGCCTGCATGCCGGGCAGGACGTTCTGCACCCGGCCGTTGTAGATGTTGCCGACGAGCCGCTGCGTCCCCTCCTGCTCCACATACAGCTCGACGGGCGATCCATCCTCCACCACTGCAACCCGGGTTGAAAACCCGTTTGCATCCACCAAAATTTCTTTGTTCATTCTCCTTCTCTTTCTATCATGGAGACAGACGCGGCAGAGAACCATCCGAGTCAAAATACATGGCCGTGCGGCAAATGCGCGCCGCACCACCCTGTGCACCCAAACGATCGAACAACGCGTCGATCAACAGTTCAACGCGCAGCCCGCCATCGGCCTGCAATTTGCCCAGAACGCGGAGGATGATCTCACTGCCCTCAATTCCTTCCACGGCTGCCTGCATGATCTGCGGACGGATATCGACGGGCTTGACCCCGCCCTTTGTCCGCTTATTTACAACAATTTCACCGGCAAGGAGCGCGACGAGCGCCGCCTGTACCGCTTCGGCCGAAAGCGCCGTTTCAGCCGTCAGGCATGCGCGGTATTCTGCCGCACGCACCATGACCGTTAGTTTTCCCGCTTGCTCGGGGGCTTCAAACGCTGAGAGCAGTTTCAGCCCGTCCGGCATCGCCGCGTTGGTGCGCGCCAAAAACGCTTCCGGTGCAACCGGCTCCGAAAGGCGAACCTCAAACCACTCGCACGCGCTGGCTGCGCCGGTCGGCACGGCGGCAGCGAATGAGAGCTGCGGATGCGGATTGAACCCGTCCGAATAGGCCAGCGGAATGCGGGCGCGGCGGAACGCGCGCTGCAGCGTGCGCTGGATGTCCAGATGGGAAATGAAGCTCAGCGCCTCATGCTTTTGATAGACGGCAAACATCCGCATAGCGACCTCCAAAACAACCGTTGCAGCCCTGCCGGCAATCCCGCGTCGTGACGCCCTCCATGGCCTTCTCATACTCCCGGCTGAGATAGCGCTCCGTTACCAGCATATCGATGTGCGACCACGGCAGCGGCGCGCCCGGCGCGGGCGCCCACTGTGCATACGCTTCCATCGACGTGCCATGCTCGGCAAACGCCTCTCTCCAGGCCTGCTCGTCAAAATGCTCCGACCAGGAATCGAACCGGCACCCCTTCCGATAAGCCGTCTCCAAAATGTCCGCGAGCTTTCGATCGCCGCGGGAAAAGGCGGCTTCCAGCACGGACAGTTGGGAGAGGTGGCAATGGAACTCCACGCCGCGAATGCCCTTCATCGCATTCCGGAGCAGCTGCTGCCGTCTGCGGATTTCCTCGAGCGGCACCTGTGCAAACCACTGAAACGGAGTGAACGGTTTGGGCACAAATGTGGACGCGCTCGCGGACAAGCGCAGGCCCTTGCCGCGCTTCTCCTTCGGCATTTCATAAAAGATGCGGCTCACCTTGCAGCACAGTTCCGCAATGCCGAGGATGTCCTCGTCCGTCTCCGTGGGCAGGCCGATCATGAAATACAGCTTGACGCTTGTCCACCCGGACTCAAACGCGTCGCGGCACGCCCGGAACAGATCCTCTTCGGTAACATTTTTGTTGATCACATCGCGCAGCCGCTGCGTGCCCGCCTCCGGAGCGAACGTCAGGCCGGCCTTGCGGATGGACTGCATCTTTTCCAAATCGTCCTTGAGGAACGAATCGATGCGCAGCGACGGCAGCGATACCGAGACATGCTGCTCCTCCATGCCGTCTATGATCTCCGGCACGAGGCGATGGATATCCGAATAGTCGCCGGTGCTCAGACTGAGCAGCGAAATTTCATCATAACCGGTACAGTCGACCAGTTCATGCGCCTGACGCATGAGCGTCTCGCGCGTGCGCTCGCGCACGGGACGATAGATATAGCCCGCCTGACAGAACCGGCAGCCGCGCGTACAGCCGCGCATGACCTCCACCGATACGCGGTCATGCACCACGTTCAGATAGGGCACGATCGGTTTGCCGACGTATTGCGCCCGATCCAGGTCGCGCACAACGCGGCGGGCAATGGTTGCGGGCGCGCCCGGTTCAACCGGCACGGCTCCCGCAGGGGTCCCTTCATAGAGGGAAGGAACATAGATCCCCTCAACCTTGGAAAGCCGGAGGAGCAGCTCGCGCTTCGTCTCCCCCGCAGCGCGCGACGATTGATAGGCGTCCACAAGCTCCGAGATCAGCTCCTCGCCGTCGCCGAGCATGATCGCATCCATGAACGGCGCCAGCGGTTCCGGATTGCATGCGCACGGGCCGCCGCACACGATCAGCGGCGCATCCACGCCGCGATCGGCCGTGCGGAACGGAATTCCGGCGAGATCCAGCATGGTAAAGATGTTGGTATAGCACATCTCGTACAGCAGCGAGAACCCAACGATATCGAATGCGGCCAGCGGGCGCTTCGTTTCCAGCGAGAACATGGGCACGCAATTTTCCCGCATGGCTTTCTCCATGTCCGGCCACGGCGCATAGGCGCGCTCACAGGCCGTATCCGTCCGGCTGTTGAGCACGTGGTAGAGAATTCTCGACCCCAAGTGGGACATGCCGATCTCGTATACATCCGGAAAGCACAGTGCAAACCGCACCGCAGCTTCCGGTTTTACAATGCTGTTCCATTCCCCGCCGATATACCTTGCGGGTTTTTCCACCCGCTGCAAAAGGCGCTCGATTGCCGCCTGCTCCAAGCTCACACCTCCACTGGCTACAAATGAACCTATGGTAGTTTACCACATTCAGGCGTGCCGGTCAAATGAGAGTAATGCGCCGATTTCGTCGTTCCCGCGTCCCTCCGCAATGGCGCGCAGCAGCACGCCCTCATCGATCTCGCCGACGGTGCGCATCTGCCCGTCCACGACGCGCAGCACATTATAGCGGTTGAGCCGCAGCACGGACAGCGCCTCCCGCGTGCGCATGGAGGCATGAGCGGCCACATGATGCACATCGTACGCCCGACCCGCATGCATGCCGTCATAGCGGTTCAGATAGGCGCCCATCCGTTCCTCCGGCAGCGCGCGCAGTTCCATGGCCGCAGCCAGCAGCAAAAAAACGCCCATCGTCGGGAGCGTCAGATTGTAAGCACCGCGCACGGCGCACCAGATCGCGAACGCCAGCATGCCACAGCCGCCCGCCACGCCGAACCATGCGGCAAGGCGCGTCGCGGGGCCATAGGACATCCGGTTTTGCAGCAGCGCGCGCAGCATGCGGCCGCCGTCCAGCGGCAGCGCCGGCAGCAGATTCGTCAGCGCCAGCGTCAGGTTGAACGTGAGAAACGGGTGCAGCCGTCCGGCCGTACCGGGGAACAGATCGCCGCACATGGCGGTCAGGCCGGCCGCAAAAAAGCTTGCAGCCGGCCCGGCGGCTGCAACGCACAGCTCCGTGTGCGGCGGCAGCGCCCCCCTCTCCAGTCTTGCCACCCCGCCGAACGGCATGATCTCGATGGAGAGAACGGGACAACCGAACACATAGGCGACGATTGCATGGCTGAATTCATGCAGCGTGAGCGCCAGCGCTGCCTGCATCAGATCACCCAACCGGCCGAGGACGCACGCCGCCGCCACCACCACCACGATCAGCGGGTGGATTCTCAGCTCCGTCCGGCCGAACGCTCCAACACGCATATCAGGAATAATCCGGCACTTCGACGTAGGTTTCGACCTCCTGCGGCGCACCGGTCTGATAGATCCGCAGATACAGTGTCCCGTCGTTGGCCACCTTGCCGAGCGTGTCGCCCAGCAGCAGCGGCTGCCCCGGTTCCACACAAATATCCGCGAGATGATAGTACACGCTCTCCAGATCCTCGCCATGATGGATGCGCACATAGTCGCCGAGTTCCGAATCCTCCCCAATGGCGCGCACCTCGCCGCCTGCGCTCAGCGATACTGCGGAACCGGCCTCCGCCTGCAGTTCCAGCAGCCGTGCATCGTCCAGCAGCGCGGCGTTGGTCGCGTCCACCGGCACATGCCAGCGATTGCTCGACGCAAAAACGCCCACCAATCCGCCGCCGTCTACAAACCGCAGCCGCCCCAGCGTTTCATCCATGCCGCCATCGGTGGCCGCCGGCGCGTTTGCCTCCGCTGCCGGCGCGTTCGTCCCCTGTTCGCGCGGGAACACGAACATCTCCATGACAAGCACCAAGATCAGAGCGGCGGCACACACGCCGATCTTGACCAGCATGCTTGCGCCCAACAGCCGTTCCTTGTGCTCCGCCCCCTTGTTCCGGCGAAGATTGACGTGCATCGCGCTCCTGCGCCGCCGCGCCTGTGCCGTCTGAAACGGCGTGGTTTCCAGTCTTTTCAAATCCATAGCAAAACGCCCTCCTGCTGCAATCTATGCAGCGGGAGGACGCCGGTATGCGCGCGGGTCTTTGCAATTGTTCAGGAAAGACGGAATTGCATCAGCACCGGGTTGTGATCGGAGCAGGCGAAGCCTGCGTCCACCGTCGCAACGCGCTCCACCGACACGTTTGGAGAGCAGAGAAACCCATCGATCACATAATACTGCGTGTCCGGGTCCTCCGCATCGTACGGCTTGTTGAGCAGGCGGCAGGTCGGGTTGGCATCGTCGAACGCATAGGTCCATCCCTGCGGAAGGATGTCCCGAGAGAGCGTACCGGGCTGCCAAAGCGTTGGATCGATGACCGGATAGTTGTTGCCGAACCCCTCCATGCGCTGGTTAAAATCGCCGCCGGCCACGACGTAATTGCCCGCCTCATATTCCTGCTGCAGCAGCTTGACGAGCTGCTCCGTCTGCTCCCGCTTGCCCTCGCCGTCGTCATAGGCCTCGAGGTGCAGATTGATCAAAACGAGTTCTGCGTCCATTCCGGCAAGCGGAATGCGCGTGAGCAGCAGGCACCGTTTCAAATTGGCGACTCGAATTGGCCATTGAAACGGTACGGGCAGGGCAATGCGCGTCTGCTCCACGGAAGAAAACCGGCTGAGCGTCAAGAGCCCCGATTCCACACGGCCGATGGTATCCGGCAGAGGAAAGGGCACATAGTCGCATACATAGTTTGGCACAAACGCCGCTTCCCCGGCAAATGCATTGGAAAGGCGCGCGCGCTCGTCGATATCATAGGTGCGCTTGCTCGACACATCGGTCTCCTGCAAAAGCGCCGCATCCGGTGCATACGACTTGAGGATTTCCAAGATGCCGTCCAGGTTCTTTTCCACGGTCTTTGCGGAATCCGGTCGCGTTGTCCGGCCGCCGTCCATAAAAAAGTCCGATTCCTGTCCGAGCCCGGCATATCCGATATTGAAAGAGAGCACGGTGATCAGCTCGCCCTTTTCCGGCTGCGCATTGGCACTGCCGCTCGTCCAAGCCGTCTCGAGCTCCGCCGGACGATACTCGCGCGCCGTCAGCACTGCGAGAAACACAGCCGCTGCCGCCACAATGCCAAGCAGCGCAAAACCAACGATCTTTGCCGCAATGGAGAGACGGGAACGGGTATGCTGCATGAAACCATCCTTTCTGTTCAGGGGTATACGGAAAGGATGCGGGTAGTTGTCCACATCCTCTGTGTCGTTATGCGCCTTCGCCGCCGGTCGTATCTCCGCCGGACGGCTCGGTTTCGGGCGTGCTGTCCTCCGTCGGCGCCGGTGCGGCGGTGGGCTCGCTGGGCGCCGGTTCCAGCGGCGGCGGCGTAATCAGCTCGCCGGGGTCCGATCCGCCGGGCGCCGGCGTGACCAGCTCGCCCGGATCGGCATCGTCGTCGCCATCATCATCATCCTCGGCGGGACGCGGCGGCGCCTCATACTTGTATTCGATCTCATGCGGAACGCTCTCGATGGTCCAGTTGTCCGTCCATGGCGCTTCGCCCGCCTTGAGCCGCAGACCCTTTTGCGCCGGCGCCAAAATCAGCTGGCTGCGAATGCTCTGGGTGTTCGCGTCCGACTTGCTGCCATCGCGGATCTCGCAGATCGTTCCATAGGCAATATTGTAAAAAATCCAGCGTGCATCGGGCACCGTCAAGCGGATGCAGGCGTGCGACGCCTTGCTGCCGAGCTTGTTGTACACATCGATATCATAGGATGAAACATCCTTATCCTTCGTGTACAGAATGGAATGGAAATAGGTGCGGCTGCGGATCAGCGACCAGTACTGGCCGGTTTCACCGCTCAAAAACTGACCGAACCGCACGCGCGGTTTCTTCATCTCAAAGATGCCGCGGGCCGTTTCGCTGCCGACCTTCGGATCACCGGTAGAACAGAGCATATAGCGCACCGGCTGGTTATAGTCCGGCTTGCCGTCCGCTCCCTTTCTGTACACCATCACGACCTGCCAATAGACGTCCACGATGATATAATAGGTGTCCGGATCCGGATATCCGGCGGCAAGCAGTTCCTTAGCCTCTTTATTGACATCGTCCAAGCTGCCCACCAGTTCTTCAAAGGACATGTTCACCGTAGGCGCGTAATAAGAAAACGGAATCGGCGTTTCCACCGGAACCGGCGTCGGTGTAATCGTGGGCGCGGGCGGCAGGGTTGTTTCCGGCACATCAAGGGAAACGACCTGTACCGGTCGCGGTGTGGCCGAGGGTTCCGGGCTCAGCGTCGATCCGTCGGCGGTCACGGCGTTGCCGCAGCCCGCAAGCGTCGCCGCCGCCAGCAGCAAAGACAAAAGCTTTGCCCCGGTTCTGCAAACATGTTTATGATCCATACGATCCTCTCTGTTCATCAGATATTCCGGGTTATTATATCATATTTTCGCCCGGTTACACCAGCATATGTACAAAATTCACATTTGCCCCATCGTTTCGTGAGGGTCTTACAGGCGCGCGACGCCGCTCTCCCGCGCTGCCGAGGCAACCGCAGCGGCGACCGCTTTGCCCACACGCGGGTCAAACGCGGCCGGAATGATATTCTCAGCGTTCAGTTCCCCGTCGGCTATCAATTCTGACAACGCATAGGCCGCCGCCAGCTTCATCGGCTCGTTGATGTCGCTCGCGCGAACGTCGAGCGCGCCGCGGAACACGCCGGGGAATACCAGTACGTTGTTGATCTGATTGGGATAATCGCTCCTGCCCGTTGCAACCACCGCCGCACCGCCGCGCTTCGCCTCCTCCGGCAGAATCTCCGGCGAGGGATTGGCGCATGCGAATACGATCGGAGCATCCGCCATCGTTCGAACCATATCCGCCGTCACAAGGTTGGGCGCGGAAACGCCGACAAACGCGTCCGCCCCGCGCAGCGCGTCGGCCAGCGTTCCGGTGAGGCGTTCGCGGTTCGTTATCGCCGCCATATCGATCTGCGCCTGCGTCAGGCCCTCCGGCTGCCCTTCGCAAAGGATACCCATGCGGTCGCACATCGTGAGACTCCCCACGCCGGCTTGCAGCAGCATCTTGCCGATGGAGATGCCGGCGGCGCCCGCGCCGTTGATGACGATGCGCACCTGCTCAATCCGCTTCCCTACCACGCGCAGCGCATTGAGCATGCCGGCCAGAACCGTAATCGCGGTTCCGTGCTGGTCGTCATGGAACACGGGGATATCGCACTGCTGTTTGAGCTTTCGCTCAATCTCAAAGCAGCGAGGCGCGGCAATATCCTCCAGATTGATCCCGCCAAAGCTGCCCGCGAGCAGACTCACGGCATGCACGAATTCATCCACATCCTGCGTCCGCACGCACAGCGGGAACGCATCCACGCCGCCGAACGCCTTGAACAGCACGCACTTTCCCTCCATGACCGGCATGCTGGCCTCCGGGCCGATGTTGCCGAGCCCCAGCACCGCGCTGCCATCCGTCACGACGAGACAGAGGTTATGGCGGCGTGTGAGCGCATAGCTGTTGTCCACATCCTTCTCGATCGCAAGGCAGGGCGCCGCCACGCCCGGCGTATAGGCAAGCGCCAGTTCCTCGCGCGTCCCCGTCGGCACGCGCGGCACGATTTCGATCTTTCCCTTCCACTGCTCGTGCAGCCTTAACGATTCTTTCGCATAATCCATTGGTGTTGTTGTCCTTCCTTTATACAAGCAAATAATACTGCACGATATCGCGATAGGCGCCGTGCTTGAAGCCGACCTGCGGCAGCGTGCCGCCGCAGCGAAAGCCGAACCGTTCGTGCAGGCGAACGCTCGCCTCGTTCCCGCCGGCAATCACGGAAACGATCACATGCAGCTCGCCGCAGGCGCGGGCCTGCCGCAAAATGGCTTCCAGCAGCTGCGACGCAATGCCCCTTCCCCGGCAGCGCGCATCCACATAGACCGAAAGCTCGGCTGTGGAGGCATACGCGTCGTGCGGCCGGTAGGGCGAAAGCGAGGCGTAGCCAGCGACCCATCCATCCGTCTCCGCGACGAGAAGCGGATAGCGCGCAGCGCCGTATGCAGCGCCGTGTGCAGCGCCGTGTGCGAGAAACCATTGCATGCGCTCCGTTTCCGTTCGTTCCACGGTATCGAATGTGGCGATGCTGCCAAGCACCTCCGCGTTGTAGATCTCCGTCAGGCGGGGAACGTCCGATTCCGCCCCCGTCCGTATGTTCACCGGCAATGCTTTATCCTCCGTTTTGTAGCATCATACCATAATTCCTCTTTTGCTTCCACGATTTTTTCATATTGTGCGCTGCTTCGACCGGTTTTGCCTTTGGCTACTACCCTTTTCCCTTCCGCTGTGTTATACTTAAAAATAACAGCATTTCACTCTGGGTATCATCCAATCGGAGGGCAAGGATCATGAAATTTGCAATCATTGGCGGCACTAACATCGAAACGCTGCCCATTCCCTATCGGGAAGAGGCTGTGTCCACCCCGTACGGTGATGTGGTTGTATTCCGCGCAGCAGTGGATGGGCACGAGTTTTTCTTCCTGTCCCGGCATGGCGTGGTGTACCGCCGCGACCCCGGCGAAATCAATTACCGCGCCAACATCTATGCGCTGCATTGCCTCGGAACGACGCATGTGGTGGGCATCACCTCGGTGGGAACCTGTGATTACACGCACAAGCTCGGCAGTCTCTGTCTGCTGTCCGACTTCATCGACTTTACAAAATCCCGCCCTTCCTCCTTTGACCGGGAGCACCGGCTGGCGCTGCACACGGGAATGGAGGAGGTTTTTTCCACACAACTCAACGACCTGCTCGAACGCATGATCCTCCAGCGCGGCATTCCCTATGCGGGACGCGTCACCTATGCCTGCACCGAGGGCCCGCGCTTTGAAACCGCAGCAGAGGTGCGCATGCTGCGCATGCTTGGCGCGCAGACGATCGGCATGACCATCATTCCCGAAGCGCCGCTGGCGCGCGACCTCGATATGCGCTACGCCGCCATCGGCGTCATCGCCAACTATGGCACCGGCATGACCGGCGAGGTCACGGATCTCGGCATCGGCGAAGTCATGTCGGCACACCGGGATGCGATCTTTGAATTCTGCTTTGATCTCGTGCGCCTCGGCAACTGATCGCTTCAAACAGGTATTGCGGGCTCAAATCGCGCGGGCGCTTTGCTGCATTGCAAAATCTGTATTCACCGAGCGGTGTTCGGCAAACAGCCGGATGCGCTGCCCGCGCTATACCGGGGATACCGGTCAAGGAAGCGACGTTTGCAGCGGATGAGCGCAGCCCACCGGATCGGCGCAGCGCTGCCGGGATTGGCCGGTTCTGGTGCCGACAGCGATCCGGCCGTTCAAATCCTCACAAAACACAGGGCGGCGGATTACTCCGCCGCCCTCAGCTTGTCAAAAAAGTGACGATGCGAACCGCTCCGCCGGTTCGCGCAAGGGAATTGCGCAGGAAGAACCATAAAATCCGTCAAAAGCAGCGACCAGTGCGGTGCTTTTGACGCAGAGCCTACAGGCTCTGCCGTGCTTGCAGGTTTGCAGCGTCAAACCTGCAAGTGTATCCCTGCCGCAGCAAAAATTCCGTCAAAAAACAGAGTTTTTTGACGGCCTGACAGGGCGGCGGATCACTCCGCCGCCCTGTCTCCCCCGTCTATCAAAATGCGCAGTATCGCGACTGCCTTCTTATACCCGTCGTGCTCAGAATCCATACCAAGTGAAAGCAATAGTCGTTCCGTTTCATGCATGACCGTTTCCTCCCTGTGGTTTTTTATTTGGGCTCGTTTCGAGTTGTTAACAGAATTGTAATATTTTGGAAATGAAATAGCGAGGCATTTGCACACAATCGACCAAATCCGACAAAAGTTTACTCTCGGTGCGTCGATTTTCGTGTCCACGAGATTCCAAAACCACGGAAAAACGTATTATTTTTACTCGGTTTTGTGCTCTTAAAAGGAAAAATCAGTATTAACTCCCCCACAAATATAGGGAAAAACAAAGAAAAAGTGGCTTGATTAGCCACTTTTCTTATTATGGTGGAGCATAACACCCAATATCCGAACTCGTGAGAGTAGCGGTATTATTGCCCGAAAGATTGAATGTTAGCATAATCCGCTTCCCACCATCTTCATCGTCATACACATATACAGAGTTTACCAATGTATCAATCACGCGCCGTTGGTAATCCTCATCATCAACATTCCCGCTCTTGAACGAAGTAAGCCAATACCTAATGCGGCTCTCGTTCAAGAGCGGTTTTTTCATTTCCTCACGAGCGATACGCCCCTCAACATCAGACTTCTCCTGTTCCAGTTCGTCAAGGCGGTCTTTGGTAGCAGAAGTAATGATGCCTTGCTCTATTGCAGAGACAAGGTTCTTTATTTTTTTCTGAACATCTTTCAGTTCAGCGTTGAGACCGTCCAAGTAGGTAGTATCTGCCGATTCTTTTTCGATGATTTCCATAGCCCGTTTTGCGATAAGGGCGATATTCTCATCAGTCAACACATTCTGAACTGTGTAGCGGACTACCAGTTTCTCTATCCAATCTTTTCGTTCGGATTTCTTTTTACAAGCGTGTTCCCGCTTGGCTTTTGTGCATTTGTAGTAATAATGCACTTGCCCTGTTTTCGATGTGCCGCTCTCACCGACCATCGGAGACCCGCAGTGTCCGCAGAACAGCTTGGTAGTTAGCAGATAGTTTTCGTGGGCTTTCGCTTTCGCCCGTGCTTTCCCGTTGTGTTTGAGCATAGCTTGTACTTTCTCAAATAGTACCTTGTCTATGATAGCGGGCATACCATCGGGAATAACAATGTCCATGAGCTTGTATGTGCCGATGTATTTCTCATTTCGGAGAATCGTTCGGAGACTGTTTTTATTAAAAGCGTTGCCCCTTGCAGTTTTGTACCCACGCTCGTTGCAATAGGCAATGATTTGTGTCGCGGACATTCCATCGGCGTATAGCTGAAAAATCTCTTGTACGATTTTCGCTCCCGTTGGGTCAATCGCATACTTTCTGTCCTCTCCCACGGTGTACCCAAGCAAAAGGTTTGCCCCTCCCGTGGCGAGTCCTTGGAGCGCGTTTTCTCTGATACCTCGTTTGATGTTACGGGCGAGATTTTCAGAGTAGTATTCGGCGTACCCCTCAAGGACGGACTCAAGGATAATCCCCTCCGGCGTGTCCGGCATGGGTTGTTTTGCATAGTAGACTCTCACACCGTTCTTTTTGAGCTTTGCCTTGTAGATAGCAGAGTCATAACGATTACGAGCGAAACGGTCAAGGGTATACATTATCACCGCTTCAAACTGTCCCTTTTCACTGTCTTTAATGAGACGCTGAAAGCTCGGACGGTTATCTGTTTTGCCGGAAATTGCCCTGTCAATGTATTCATTTATAATGGTGAATCCGTTTTTAAGGGCAAACTCGTGACATTCTCTGAGCTGACCCTCTATAGATTCCTCTCTTTGACTATGGCTCGAATATCGAGCGTAAATTACCGCTTTCGTAGTCTCACCTCCAATTCGCGCTTTCTGTAAAGTAATTCAATGGGAATGACGCGCTCAACCGATAGCGTTTGCTTTATCCCCCTCGTATTCTTTTCGGTCTCCAAACTCATAAACCATTGCCATGAACTCATGCTTGGCGCGGCGAGGTAACGCGCGATATACCTTTAGAATGTCCTCCTCGTCCTCGTTTTCGGGTACAGCTTTCTCACAGCAGAGGTCTTCTTCATCGGCAAAAAAGTCCATTACGGAGCATTGCAGGATTTTGGCGAGAGCAAGTAATTCCTCTTGGTTTGGTATAGAACCTCGTTTATTGATGGCAGTCGTGTATGAAGACTGTCCATTTTTTATTTGTTTGATAACGGCGGTTAAGTTCGTGCCGCGCTCAGCACAGATACGGTTGATGTTCTCAGCAAAAGTCATAGAGTTCCCTCCTTGGAAAATAATTCGGATTTTTTGAATTTCCCTCTTGACAATTCAGATAATAAGAATTATACTAAGAACAAGAAGTTCGGAATATCCGAATTGACAATAAGAAACCGACCTCTCGAAAACGGCAATTTTCGGGAAGTTGAAGCGGATTAGTCCTATAACAATAATAACAATAATTCGCCTTTTTGTCAATGGCAATTTCGATTTCAAGAACCATGAAAGGAGGAAAACTCGATGAGTCAGATTCAGAAGCGAATGGAAGCACTTGGTGTAAAGCAGGTGGACATGATTCTTGAACTGCGTAAGCGAGGTATCACAGTTCAGCC
>ERZ857882.2160-NODE-2160-length-21134-cov-7.911001_pt1 | contig 21134 bp, 15 predicted proteins | sample MGYA00519697_ERZ857882 | MGnify/ENA primary metagenome ERZ857882 (study PRJEB31778, sample SAMEA3449373) | human gut metagenome | biome: human gut; feature: human-associated habitat; material: faeces | place: United Kingdom | collected 2010/2012 ...
GTGAATTGGGCGCGCTCAATCGTCATCAGAGCGACCCGGAGGTGCGGCGGATGCTGGACGCGCTGAATCATCTTCTGGAACAGCGGGACAGCGCCCCACCTCCCACCCCCGCTTCGGAGGAAGCCCGGCTTCACGCCAAATGGCTGGAGGCCCGGCAGGAGGCCGACCGGCTCAAGGTGGAGGTCGATCTGCTGAAGATGGCGCTGGAAGACGAACGCAGCGCCCGTTCCACCCCTGCGGAGTAAGCTCCGCGCCGCTTTTCCCCGCGCATTGTATATGGAAAAATCGCCGTTGATATGCTACAATAGGAGCAGTATCAACGGCGATTGATTTCTTCACGGAGGACGACTCATGGACGAAAGCACGATCCGCGAAAAACTGTCCCGCATCAAGTGTTTTATGCTGGACATGGACGGGACCTTCTATCTGGGCGCCAATCTTCTGGACGGTTCGCTGGACTTTCTGGAAAAGCTGCGGGAGACTGGCCGGACGAATCTCTTTCTGACCAACAATTCCAGCAAGTCCGCCGAGGTATACCGGCAGAAGCTGGCCCGTATGGGCGTGGCGGAGCGCTACCGCAACGTGCTCACCTCAGGGCAGGCGGCGGGCAGCTGGTGTCTGCGGGAAATGCCCGGCAAAAAGGCGTTTCTTCTGGGCAACGATATGCTTCGGGCCGAGCTGGAACAGATGGGCGTAGCCATCGACAACGCCCACCCGGACTACGTTCTTATCGCCTACGACACCACGCTGGACTATGCCAAAATGACCGCCGTCTGCGACTTTGTCCGGGCGGGTCTGCCTTACATCGCCACCCATCCCGACTTCAACTGCCCCACAGAGACGGGCTTCGCCCCGGACATCGGCGCGATCATCGCCTTTATCGAGGCCAGCACGGGACGCCGCCCCGATCTGATCATCGGCAAGCCCTACGGCGGCATCGTGGAGGAAGCCCTGAAGGCCAAAACCGCCGAATTCAAAAACCGGCTGGAGCAGGGGCAGACCCTGGATGAGCTTCTGCCGGAAGCCTTTGCCGCCGTTCGGGAGGCGGCCGACCGGGTGCTGGGAATGCGCCCCTACCCTGTTCAGCTCATCGGCGGCGTGGTGCTCCATCAGGGGCGCATCGCCGAAATGAAAACCGGTGAAGGCAAGACCTTGGTCGCCATTCTGCCCTGCTACCTAAACGCGCTGACCGGCAAGGGCGTTCACGTGGTCACCGTCAACGAGTACCTGGCCAAGCGCGACTCGGAGTGGATGGGCAAGGTCTACCGCTACATGGGGCTTTCCGTCGGTCTGGTGATTCCCGGCATGACCCCGGCGGAGCGCCGGGTGGCCTACGCCGCCGACATCACTTACTGCACCAACAACGAGCTGGGCTTTGACTACCTCCGGGACAACATGGCGATCTACAAGTCCGAGCTGGTGCAGCGGGGACACGCCTTTGCCATCGTGGACGAGGTGGACTCCATCCTGATTGATGAAGCCCGCACCCCCCTGATTATCTCCGGCAAGGGGGAGGATTCCTCCAAGCTGTACGAAATGGCCGACCACTTCGTGTCCACCCTGCGCAGGCAGGTCTTCGCCAAGACCGACGAGAAGGAGATCCACGACGACTACGACTGCGACTACATCGTGGACGAAAAGCAGCGCACCGTGTCCCTCACCGCCAGCGGCATTGCCAAGGCGGAGAAGTTCTTCGGCGTGGAGAACCTGGCCGACGCGGAGAACGCCACCCTCTCTCACCACATCAATCAGGCCATGAAGGCTCGCGGCCTGATGAAGCGGGACATCGACTACGTCATCAAGGACGGTCAGATCATCATCGTGGACGAGTTCACCGGCCGTCTCATGTACGGCCGCCGGTACAACGAGGGTCTGCACCAGGCCATCGAGGCCAAGGAGGGCGTGACCGTCGCCGGGGAGAGCAAGACCCTTGCCACCATCACCTTCCAGAATTTCTTCCGGCTGTACGGCAAGCTCTCCGGCATGACCGGCACCGCCCTGACGGAGGAAGAGGAATTCAGCGCCATCTACAATCTGGACGTGGTGGAGATTCCCACCAACCGTCCCGTCGTCCGGATCGACCACCCGGACGTGGTGTACAAGACCGAAGCGGGCAAGTTCCGCGCCATCATCCGGCAGGTGAAAGCGTGCCACGAAAAGGGTCAGCCCGTGCTGGTTGGTACCATCTCCATTGAAAAGAGCGAAATCCTGAGTAAGCTTCTGAAGCGGGAGGGCATCCCCCACAGCGTCCTGAACGCCAAGCACCATGAGCAGGAAGCCCAGATCGTGGCCCAGGCGGGCAAGCTGGGCGCCGTGACCATCGCCACCAACATGGCAGGCCGCGGTACCGACATCATGCTGGGCGGCAACGCCGATTTCCTGGCAAAGGCGGAGCTTGCCCGGATGGACTTCCCGGAGGCGCTTTTGCAGGAGGCCGACTCCTACGCCGAAACCGACGACCCGGAAATCCTGAAGGTGCGCCATACCTACGAGGAGCTGCTGAAAAAGCACAAGGCCGCCATCGCGCAGGAGGCGGAGCAGGTTCGCGCCGCCGGAGGACTGTTCATCATCGGCACCGAGCGCCACGAGTCCCGGCGGATCGACAATCAGCTGCGGGGACGTTCCGGCCGTCAGGGCGACCCCGGCGAAAGCCGCTTCTACCTGAGCTTACAGGACGATCTGATGCGCCTGTTCTCCACCGACCGGGTGATGGGCATGATGGACTCCCTGGGCTTAGACGAGGACACCCCCATCGACGCGAAAATCCTCAGCAACGCCGTGGAAAACGCCCAGAAGAACGTGGAATCCCGGAACTTCCGCGCCAGAAAGAACGTTCTGGAATACGATAACGTCATGAACACCCAGCGTGAGGTCATCTACGCCCAGCGGCAGAAGGTGCTGGACGGGGAAGACCTGCGGGAGAACATGATGCAGATGCTCCGCTCCCTTGTGGAGAGCGACGTTTCCACCGCCCTCAGCGGACACGGCGGCGTGGTGAACGAGGACGGCCTGAAGGGGCTTGCCAACGCCATGGAGGGCATCTACTTCGCCAAAGGCACCCTGGCATCCCGCCGGGAGCAGCTGCTGGCCATGAGCGCCGACGAGCTGACGGACACCGTCTTTGAAATCGCCCGGCACACCTACGAGGCCAAGGAAGCCGCCTACACCCCCAAGATCATGCGGGAGCTGGAGCGCGTCATCATGCTCCGGGTGGTGGACGAATACTGGATGGACAACATCGACGCCATGGACGACCTGAAGCAGGGCATCGGTCTGCGGGCCTACGGCCAGCATGACCCGGTGGTGGCCTACAAGGAAGAGGGCTACCAGATGTTCGAGGCCATGATCACCGCCATCAAGGAGGAGACCATCCGCCGGATGTTCCTGGTGCAGCTGCGCCCCGCCCAGGAGGTCAGACGGGAGAAGGTCGCCAAGGAGACCGGCACCTCCGCCCCGGACAAGTCCCAGGTGAAGCGTGCGCCGGTGCGCAAGGAGCATAAGGTGGGTCCCAACGACCCCTGCCCCTGCGGCAGCGGCAAGAAGTACAAGAAGTGCTGTATGCAGAAGGACAAGCTCAGCGAGTAAGAAGATGACATCGGAAGTAAGGGAAGCTCTGATTAAATCGGCAAGGACTGTGAGCGAGAGATTTTTCGGCCAATCGAGGTACCGGAAACGGCGGAATACTGTATGTATTTCCCGTTTTCGGTACCGAAGAGTGGGCGGAAAAGATCCGCTCACAGCCGCAGACGATTTATTCAGAGGTTCCTAAGGCATGAAATGCCTTACTTCCGACGCGCAAAGATGAAACTATGATACGAACACAGAAATACGAGACACTGGAATATCTCACCGCCGACGGCATCACCGTCCCCCACGGGTTCACCACCCGCCTGGGCGGCGTCAGCACCGGCACCCAGAGCAGCCTGAATCTGGCCGTAGGCCGGGGGGACAGCCTGGAAAACGTGGAGGAAAACCTCCGCCGCCTGGGTCGCGCCGTGGGCGTTGACCCGGAAAAGCTGGTGATGACTTTGCAGATCCATTCGGACATCGTCCGGGTGGTGACGGAGAAGGACCATATCGGCCTGTGCCACCGGGACTATCCCAAATGCGACGCCCTGGTGACGAACACCCCGGGCGTTGCGCTGCTGGTGTTCACAGCCGACTGCACGCCGCTGCTGTTTTTCGACCCCGTGACCGGGGCGGTGGGCGCGGCTCACGCCGGCTGGCGGGGAACCGCCCAGGCCATCGGCGCAAAGGTGGTGCGCGCCATGGCGGAAAGCTTCGGCGCGAAGCCGGAGAACATCCGCGCCGCCATCGGCCCCAACATCGGCATGTGCCATTTTGAGACGGACGCCGACGTCCCCGAGGCCATGCGCGCCGCCTTCGGTGCGGAGGTGGACGCCTACATTGAAAAACGGGGCGAAAAATACCATCTGGATTTGAAGCAGATCAACGCCATGGTTCTGCGCCGCTGCGGCGTGGAGCGCATTGATATCAGCGACGACTGTACCGTGTGCAGCTGCGACCGCTTCTGGTCCCACCGGGCGACCGGCGGAGAGCGGGGGTCCCAGGGCGCGGTGATCGTCTGCCGGGAGGTGACGGGATGAAAAAGGGAATATCCGCGCTGCTGGCGCTTGTCCTCTGCCTGGGGTGCTTTACCGGCTGCGCCCGGAGCATCGACAATTCCGCCTACGTCCCCACGGGAAACGCCATCCTGATGGAGGGCGAGGAGCCGGAGGAGGAAACCATTGCGCCGGACTCTCAGGATCTGACCCTGGCCTACTATCCCGACCGCTCCATGAACCCCCTGTACGGCAGCGACTATACCAACCGTGTGGTCATGTCCCTGATGTATCAGGGGCTGTTCGCGGTGGATGCCAAGAACAACACGACCCCCATCCTGTGCTCCAGCTATCATGTCACCCCGGATAACCGCACTTGGACGATCTACTTGGAGCCGGACGCCACCTTCTCCGACGGCACCCGGGTCACGGTGCAGGACGTGGTCGCCAGCTACGAGCAGGCGCGGGGAAACGTATATTACAAGGGGCGTTTCACCCACATCGCCCGGGTGGAGCTGTCCAGCGACGGCGGCGTGGACTTTTTCCTGGATACGCCGTACCAGAATCTGGCACTGCTGCTGGATATCCCCATTGTCAAGGCCTCGGAGGTGTCCTCCGACAACCCGTTGGGTACCGGCCCCTATTCCCTGGAAGAGGGCATCGGCGGGAAACATTTGCAGCGGGTCGTGAGCTGGTGGTGCAAGAGCGAAAATCTGGTGGCGAAGGATTCCTCCATCGCCCTGATCGAGGCGGAATCTCCCTCCCAGATAAGGGACGAGTTCGAGTTTTCCGGCCTGAGCGTGGTCTGCACCAATCCCCAGACGGACTCCTACGCCGACTACCGCTGCGACTTTGAGCTGTGGGAGGTGGACAGCGGCTTCCTGATGTATATCGGCTGCAACGTCACCTACAGTGATTACTTTGACGACGGTACCTTGCGTACCTTCCTGACCTACGGCATCGACCGGCAGTCGCTGGTGGACAACAACTACGGCGGGCTGGCGCTGCCCACCACCCTGCCCATTTCCCCCATGTCGCCCTATTACAGCAAGAGCCTTGCCGCGACCTATGATTACGACGAAATGCGCTTCATCGACGCGGCCAGCAAGCTCCGCGTTCCCACCAATGACAAGGGCGTGACGAGAACGCTCAAGCTGCTGGTCAACAGCGACGATTCCGCCCGCCTGCGCTGCGCCCGGAACATCGCGGCCACGCTGACGGAGCTGGGTCTGGCCTGCGAGACCGTGGAAAGCCCCACCAGCGTCTACGAAGCCCGGCTTCAGGCGGCCAACTACGACATTTATCTCGGCATCACGAAGCTGCCCGCCACGGCGGATTTGTCGGAGTTCTTCCGCCCCTGGGGCGAAATGAGCTGGGGCGGCCTTTCCAACGAGACGATCTACACCATGGTCAAGCAGTCCCTGGCGGACAGGGGCAACTACTATAACCTCCACAAGCTGGTGGAGGACAACGGCCACATCATCCCCGTCATGGCCGGCTACTACGCCATTTACGCCAAGCGCGGCGTGCTCAGCGACCTGAACCCCGCCCGGGACAACGTGTTCTACTACACCCTGGGCAAGACCATGGAGAGCAGCAAGGTCGCAACACAGTTTAGCTAAATTCAACAAACGGAAAGGAAGAAGATCATGAAAAGACTCATTGCCCTGATGCTTATGCTGACGCTGCTGCTGTGCGGCTGCGGCGCCAAGGGAGAACCGGCGGTCACTGAGGCGCCCGCCGCGGTGCCGGAGACCACCGCCGCCCCCACCGCCGAACCGACCACCGAACCGACCACCGTCCCCACCACGGAACCGGCGCCGGTTTATGTCAACCCCCTGAACGGCGAAATCCTGGACGCGCCCTTCACCGGCCGTATTTTTGCCAACACCGTGAGCAATCTGGCAGATAACATTCCCCACGTGGGCGTGGTGAAGGCGGATATGCTGATCGAGTGCTACGTCAATATGGACAGCGTGGTGCGCTGCCTGGCGCTGTTCACGGACATCGATTCCGTGGACGCCATCGGCTCCACCCGTTCCACCCGTCCCATGTTCAATGCCATCGCCCAGCACTATGACCTGATCCTGTCCCACGCCGGCGGCTCCGACCAGGCGCTGAAGGACGCCAAGGACCGGGGCGTGGAGAATTTCAACATTGACGCTTGGGCGGTGGCCTCCACCGGCGCTTCCTACCGGGACAAAGAACGCAAGGGCGCTTATGAGAACACCCTCTACGGCATCGGGTCCGGCATCAAGGCCTATGCCGAAGCCCAGGGTTACCCCATGACCCTGGAGCGGGACTACGGCTTCAGCTTCACCGACGACGGCACCCCGGTGGAGGGCGTCGAGGCCAAGGACATCAGCATTACCCTGACCTATAAGAAGGCCAAAAAGGAGACCCGGATGGTCTATGACGAGAGCACCGGCAAGTACGCCTTCAACCAGTACGGTCAGGTCATGACCGACCTGAAGACCGAGGAGGTTGAGGCCTTCCGGAACGTCATCGTCATGTACGCGGACATCACCACCACCGGCATTTACCACATTGCGGACTTTTCTGCCGGCGGCACGGGCTATTTTGCCTGCGGCGGCAAGCTCATCCCCATCACCTGGAGCTGCGCCGGGGATAAGGAGCCGTTCCGGTTCTTCACGGAAAGCGGCGAGCCGCTGGAGCTTGGCCGGGGCAACACCTACATGGCCATCTGCACGCCGGAGTCTCCCGTAGTCTGCGAGGGAATGCCGGAGCAGCCCGCCGAAACCACGGAAGCCGCGTCCTGAGTTGTAACAGCGCATACCTGAAAAACGAAGAACACCCGCTGCGTCAAGCGGCGGGTGGTGTCAGGCAGTCAACAGGCACAGTGGAATAACCGCTGTGCCTGTTCCTGTATTATAATGTGAGCGCCCCTTGCTGCTCCCTCTGGGAAAGGTGGCCGAGCGAAGCGAGGACGGAGAGGGAAACCATGGGTGCAAGACCCTCTCAGTCACCTGCGGTGACAGCTCTCCCAGAGGGAGAGCCAAGGGTGTCTCACGGCGGGACAGTCTCTTTTGCAGAAATGAGCAACATGCACCGAAAAGCAGGAAAAACTGAGCGCATTTTTACAAAAATTACACTTTACAACGCAGTGGGATTATTGTATAATGGATTCCGTACGGAGATATCGAATGCCGTACCTGAAAAGTAAAATACTGCTTTTGGCAGTAATAAAAATGGAGGAATTACCATGTCTGTTAAAGTTGCAATCAATGGTTTTGGCCGTATCGGCCGTCTGGCTTTCCGTCAGATGTTCGGTGCCGAGGGTTTTGAAGTCGTCGCCATCAACGACCTGACCTCTCCCAAGATGCTGGCTCACCTGCTGAAGTACGATTCCACCCAGGGCAACTACGCCGCCCACGGTCATGTCGTTGAGGCCGGCGAGGACTACATCACCGTCGACGGCAAGAAGATCACCATTTACGCCAAGGCCAACGCTGCCGAGCTGCCCTGGGGCGAGCTGGGTGTTGACGTTGTTCTGGAGTGCACCGGTTTCTACACTTCCAAGGCCAAGGCTCAGGCGCACATCGACGCCGGCGCCAAGAAGGTCGTCATTTCCGCTCCTGCCGGCAATGACCTGCCCACCATCGTTTACAACGTTAACCACAACACCCTGACCAAGGAAGACAACATCATCTCCGCCGCTTCCTGCACCACCAACTGCCTGGCTCCCATGGCCAAGGCTCTGAACGACGGCTGGAAGATCCAGTCCGGCATTATGTGCACCATCCACGCCTACACCGGCGACCAGATGATCCTGGACGGCCCCCAGCGTAAGGGCGACCTGCGTCGTTCCCGTGCGGGCGCCGTGAACATCGTTCCCAACTCCACCGGCGCTGCCAAGGCCATCGGCCTGGTCATCCCCGAGCTGAACGGCAAGCTGATCGGCGCGGCTCAGCGTGTTCCCACCCCCACCGGCTCCACCACCATCCTGAACGCCGTTGTTGAGGGCAACCCCACCAAGGAAGAGATCAACGCCCAGATGAAGGCTGAGGCCACCGAGTCCTTCGGCTACAACACCGACGAGATCGTTTCCTCCGACATCATCGGCATGCGTTTCGGCTCCCTGTTCGATGCCACCCAGACCATGGTCATCAACCTGGGCAACGGCACCAGCCAGGTGCAGGTCGTTTCCTGGTACGACAACGAGAACTCCTACGTTTCTCAGATGGTCCGCACCATCAAGCACTTCGCTACCCTGCTGTAATTCCGGTTCGGATAACGAAAGCGTCCCTGCAACCCTTTGATGGGTGATCGCAAAATAGTGAACGGAGCGTATCGGTTACCGATACGCTCCGTTTTTGCGCCCAAATGCGGGTACACCCCCTTGGCTCTCCCTTTGGGAGAGCTGTCACCGAAGGTGACTGAGAGGGTATTGCAGCCTGCTCGTCCACCTCTCCCAAAAGGAGAGGCAAGGGGGATTTTACCGGATCCTCGGCAGGGAGGCCGCTGCCACGGACTGACCCACACGGCGGGTCTTTTCGTCGGGGAGGGAAACCTCGCACTTCTTCGCAAGCGCGGGGTATTCGTCGGCCAGAATTTCGTTGCACACCCGCAGGATGGTGTCGCCGCCCTTGCCGGACATGACGCGGCCAAGCATCATCATATGCTCGATGTCGTAGAACTGGGAGTACAGCACCACGGTGTATGCCAGATACGCGCCGATGGTCTCGAAAATGGCCTGGGCGCCGGGGTTGTCCTTCTCCATCAGTGCCTGAACGACCTTCAGCTTCTCCGCGGGAGACAGATTTTCGTCCAGCGCAATGCCGGCGGCGGGCGCCAGCTTGATGACCGCGTCCTGAGAGAAATACTTGCAGCCCACGCCGAAATCCGTAGACCACTCATCCTGCATGGCGTTCTCGCACAGGTCAACGGGGGCGAAGGCCAGCTCGTTGATCCAGCCGAGAACGTTCTTGTCCTTGTCCACGTAGCCCACGGCCTCGGAGGTACCCATGGCGATGCCCATGATATTGCCCACGCCTAAGCCCATGGCGCCGGCCAATGCGGACACGTCGCCGTCGTTGGCCACCACGATGGGAACGTCGCCGATCTCCCTGGCGGCGCGGTCGTAAATGGTCTTGACCTTGTCCCACTGGGAGCGGGGAACCTTGATGAACAGGGACGCGACCATGGGCGCGTTGCCGATGAAGGTGCCTGCGGAGGACACGCCGATGGCGTCCACCCGGGGCATCCTGGAGGCGGCGCTCTTGAACGCGGCCACGATGCCGTCATAATGGTACTGGGGATCCGCCTGGAGCTTGGGGAACCAGACGACCTCCTCGGAATAGACGCACTCGCCGTCGATCACGGCAGAGACCTTCCGGTCGGAACCGCCGGCGTCGAAGCCGATGCGGCAGCCGTCCAGATTGCCGCCGATGGGCTCGGCCACTTCATTGGCGGCGGGGCAGGCGTCCAGGGGCAGGTCAACGATCTCCAGGTCGCGCTCGTAGAGCTGGTTGAAGAAGGTGAAGTCAAAGTGACGCTCCCCCTTGGGGTCATAGGCCTTTTTCAGCCGCTGGGCAAGCTCGCTGCAGCCGCAGACGCTCACCCGGAAGCCGCCGACGGACCACAGCAGGAACTTGACATAGCGCTCTACGTAGCGGTAGTCGGCCTCGGCCATTTCCGGCGTGCCGTGGATGCAGGTGTGGTGGACGGAAACGCGGCCCTTGTCCCGCTCAACGGCGATGGCGATGGGCTTCTTCGCGTCCTTCAGGTAGGCGGCGCGCCACACGCCGAAGGGGACAAACTGCTGATCCAGCTTGGGCGTATGCTTCATGTTGTATTCGATGCCTAGATACTGCATGGGAAATTCCTCCTTATATTTATGGAAGCCCGGCGGCTTCTTTTATCTCATGTATAAGTATAGCATAAATTATCGTCCAGGCTATAGGGATTTCAACATGATTTTTACCAAATCCGCTTTTTGGGACTGCCCGTTTTCTCGTTGCAAAAAGCAAGGCCGGTGTGGTGAGCACCGGCCTTGCGACATTATTCCTGCGTTTCGTTTTTCTGGGTCTGGGCTGCGTTCTCCGCCGCCCGGGCGGCGACCTGGTTCACAAACAGCTCCGCCTTGTCGTGGGGGCGGAAGCGCTGCCAGATCAGAATACATACCGCCGCCGCACAGCTCACCCCCGCCAGCAGCTGGCTGACACGGACGGAGCCCCAATACAGGCTGTCCATCCGCAGCCCCTCGATCAGACAGCGCCCAAGGCCGTACCAGGCCACGTACCCCAGGGCGATTTCTCCGTCATACTTACGATGCTTGGACAAAACGTGCAGCAGCACAAAGCCCACGGCATTCCACACCGACTCGTACAGGAAGGTGGGGTGGTAGTATTCCCACGCGCCGGTGACGGTATTGTACAGACCCATGCGGAAAAAGCTGTCCGTCGCCGCGCCGAAGGCCTCCCGGTTGACGAAGTTGCCCCACCGGCCGATGGACTGGCCGATGAGAAAGCCCAGCGATACCAGATCCAGCACGGTGCCGATCCTGATCTTCTTGATGCGGCAGAACAGAATCACCCCCGCCGCCGCGCCCAGAACGCCGCCGTAAATGGCAAGGCCGCCGTTCCAGATGTACAGCACGGAAATGGGGTTCTCGGCGTAATCCGCCCAGGAGAAAATGCAGTAATACGCCCGGGCGCAAAGAATGGCAAAGGGGGTGATCCACAGCACGCCGTCCAGCAGATCGTCCTGCTTCATGCCGAACTGGCTGCTCCGGCGGCAGGCGTAGACCACCGCCAGCATCAGACCCACGGCAATGATGAGGCCGTAATAGTGGATGGTCAGCGGCCCCAGCGTCAGGGCGCGTCCGGGGTTGACCGCAATGCCCAGGGAAGGGAAGGAAATGGTTGAATAATTGGCAGGAATCATGAGAATGCCTCCTTGTTGACAGGATAGATTACGGACAGGCCACACCGCTCCTTACGAACCGCCCGCCGGAGAAAATCACAGATTTCCTCCGCGCCGATGCCGCGGTAGATTTCCGGGAAGCGGAAATAGTCGAAGTCCGAAAAATGATAGGCGCACAGGCGGAAGCAGGTGGAGTCGAAGCTGTCCAGCCCCCGGATACGCCGCCCAAGGGCGCTGCGCTTCATCCTGAGGAACGCCTTTTCCGGCAGTCCCTCCGCCGCGATTTTTTCCGCCTGCTCCAGAATCGCTTCCCGGACGGCACGGGGGTCGTCGGAATCCCCGGAGCAGAGGAGCATGGCGCAGCCGTCCACGGTCTCGAAGCCGCCGCCGAAGGAGGAATCGATGACGCCTTCCTCGTAAAGCCGCAGATACAGCTCCGAGGATTCGCCGAACAGCGCTTCTGCCGCCAGGTCGGCCACCATTTCCTCCCGGATGGCCGCGTCGCCATGGGTCAAAGGTTCACACTTGAATGCTAAGTTGAAGGTCGGCATGGCTACCTCCATGGCGCATTTCGTCTCCGGTGTCGGGCAGGTCATGTCCTCCTGCCAGGCGCGCAGCTTGACGCCCGTCTCCTTTTTCTCGCTGCCCAGAACCTCCCGGGCAGCAGCCGCCACCGACTCCGGGTCCACGTCGCCCACGACGCACAGCAGCATGTTTCCCGGGGCGTAAAACGCCCGGTAGCAGGTATACAGCACCTCCGGGGTGATTTCCCGGATGGTTCTGCCGGTGCCGAGAATGGGCTGGCGGATGGGATGGACGGCGTACATGGCCGCCATCAGGTTATCGAACACCACGCTGTCCGGGGCGTCCTCGTTCATGCCGATCTCCTGGTCGATGATGCCCCGCTCCTTTTCCACGCTTTCCTCCGTAAAGTAGGGGGTGGACACAAATTCCAGCAGCAGCCGCAGGCATTCGTCAAAATGGTTGGTACAGGAAAAATAATAGGCCGTCATGTCGTAGCTGGTAAAGGCGTTGGTGGATGCGCCCAGGGCGGCAAATTCCGCCGACACGTCCCGGTCTCCCGGCAGGTCGAACATCTTATGCTCCAGATAGTGGGCAACACCCGCGGGGGCGTGGTATTCCTTCCCGTCCAGAAGAAAATCCGTGTGGATGGAGCCAAAGTCCGTGACGAAATAGGCAAGCTTTTTCGTAAAGCCCTTCCGGGGTACCACCAGCACCGTCAGGCCGTTTTCCAGGGTTTCCCGGTACAGCGTTTCGTCCAGCTCGGGGTAATGCTGCTTGGTCATTGGCTCTCTCCTTTCAAAAAATAGGTGCTGTGAAGCGTCACGGTCTGCGCCGCCGCCACCACATCGGCAAGGCTGACCTTCTCCACCGCTTCCATATACCGCTCCGGGGTCATGTTCAGGCTGCTTAAGCACGCGGTGGCGTAGTAGCCCTCAATGGCGCCGGGGGAATCGGAGGTGGCGCGAAGGGAGCTGAGCAGGGCTTCCTTTCCGGCGGTCAGCTCCTCCCCGGTGATCTCCCCACGGCGGCAGGCGTCCAGCTGGCGCAGGACTTCGTCCCTCGTCAGCCGCTCTTTGTCAAAGTCGATGCCCGCCCACACGGTGAGAATGCCCTTTGCGCCGTAATAGGACGAGCCGATGCTGTAGCACAGGGACATCGCCTCCCGGACGTTGAGAAACAGCTTGGAGGTCATGCCCGCGCCGAAGACGGTGTTGAACACCTGCATGGCGGGGAATTCTGCGTCCCGGTTGACAATGGGCGTGACAAAGCCCATGCAGAGCTTCCCCTGGGAGACCTCCATCGTCTCCGTCACATCCTGCCCGGGGCAGGGATGGAAGGGCGTCTGGGGCGGGAGCAGGCCTTCCCGGCCGCCCAGCCGGGATACCAGCGGGGAAAGATATTCCGCGACCGCCTCCGCCGGGGCGCTGCCCACGTAGAAAATTTCGATTCTGCTTTCCCGGAGGATTTTCCGGTAATGGGTCAGCAGCCCCGCCGGGTCGATGGCCGCCACATCCTCCGGCTCGCCCAGCCGGGGCAGGCCGAAGCTGTCACCCCGGCACATGGTTTTCAGCAGCTTTCCCATGGCGTAGGTGCGCTTATCGTTCCGCTCGGATTCAATGGTGGAAATGAGGTTCTTCTTTTCCCCCTCCACAAAGGCGGGGAGAAAGCCCTCCCCCTCCCCGGGGAAGTCCAGAAGGATTTCCTCCAGAAAGCGGAGCATAGGGGCAAGCACCCGGTCGCCGGGCAGGGCAAACCGGTCGTCCATAAAGCCGCAGTAAAGGCCGGTGGTCTGGTAGTCCCCCACCCGGCGCACCAGCGGACTGACGGAAGCGCCGTACAGCTCGTCCAAATTTTCCGTAATGGCGCGAAGGTCGGGGCAGCGTTTCGTACCCCGGAGCAGTACGGAGGGGATCAGCACGTTTTTTGCGGATTCCTCCTTCGCCATGGGGCGCACCAGCTGAAAGCTCAGGCACCCCTGCTTGAATCGGTCGTCCTGGCAGGCACGCAGGGTCACGCCGGGGAGCAGTGTTTTTGTTTCGATCATGTCAGACTCCTGATGGAAGAAAGTTGCGGCAGGAAAATTGCACGCTTTCCTGTCCGCGTTGTCATGTAAAGAGTATTATATACCACTTTTCCCAAAATAGGAAGTCAATACACAAAAAATTCAGAGATTATTGGTTGTCATTTTCCTCTGTTTGCGGTAGAATGTAGGTTGGACTTATAGGAATTAGGAGTGAACCGCCATGGCATGGCTGGAATTTACCGTTGAAACCACGCCCCAGAGCATCGACTCTGTGGTTACCGCCCTCAGCGCCCGGGGCTTTTCCGATCTGGTTATCGAAGACCAGTCGGAATTTGAGACGTTTCTGGAGGAAAACCGGGCGTATTGGGATTACATCGACGAGGGGCTGCAAAAAAAGCTTCAGGGGCTTTCCCGGATCAAGCTGTATCTGGAGGACACCGACGATAACGGTCGGAAGCGTCTGGACGCGGCGGTAAAGGAGCTGGGACTGACCATGACCGCCGCCCCCCTCCCCGAAACCAACTGGGAGGAAAGCTGGAAGGACAATTACCCGCCCCAGGAGATCGGCGAGCGCATCGTGGTGCTGCCCTACTGGCTGGCGGAGGAGCCCACCCACCGGCTGAAGGTCATCCTCGACCCCGGTCTGACCTTCGGCACCGGCGCCCACCCCTCCACCCAGATGGTGATGGAGGTCATGGAGGACGTGGTGAAGCCCGGTTTTCACTGCCTCGACCTGGGCAGCGGAAGCGGGATACTGTCCATCGCCGCCCTGCGTCTTGGGGCGGAATCCGCCGTTGGCATCGACATTGACCCCAAGGCGGAGGACATCGCCCGGGAGAACGCCGCCTACAACGGCTTCGCCGCCCCGGCCTTCACCGCCTTCACCGGCAACGTGACCGAAGATACCGCGCTGATGGACACGTTAGCCGCGGGGCGGTACGATCTGGTGCTGGTGAACATCGTGGCGGACGTGATTATCGGCCTTGCGCCGGTGCTGCCCCATTTTTTAGGCGAAAGCAGTACCCTGATCTGCTCCGGCATCCTGGACACCCGGCTTTCCGACGTGCTGGAAGCCCTGACCGCCGCCGGACTGACCGTCACCGCCACAAAGGCGAAGGACGACTGGCGCTGCGTCACCGCGAAGCGTATACTGTAAACGAAGGAGCGTATTATGAGTATCCCCTATCGTACCCGGCGGGTGCTGAACCGCCTGGGTCTTGTGCTTATGATTTTTCTGCTGGTGGGCGTGATTGCCTGGCTGTGCTGGGTCGTCTGGCTGGAGCGGTATGTTGTGTACACCGCCGACGGCGCGAGCCTGGATTTTGAGCATTCCTCCCAGGACATCATCGGCGAGGTCGCCACACCCCCCGTGGCGCAGCAGAAAATTTCCATTTATTATAATGAAGGCAGCGACGCCCTGGACACCGGCAACGAGCTGACCCAGATCAACGGCTACTACATTTCCAGCAACATGCTGCAAAACGACATCAACGGCGTTCTGGGCAAGCTGGAACGGCTTCCCGCGGGTACGCCCGTGATGATCGACATGAAGGGGCCTTACGGCTCGTTCTTCTATCCCTCCCACTTAGACAGCGCGCTGCATTCCGCCTCCACGGACGTGAACGCCGTGGCCGCGCTGGTGGACACCCTGATGAACAAGAAATTCTACACCATCGCCCGGGTATGCTCCCTGCGGGACTGGAATTTCGGCAACGATCACGTCACCTGCGGCCTGTATATGCTCTCCCGGGCAGGTCTGTGGCTGGATCAGGAGGGCTATTTCTGGCTGGATCCCACCAACGCCACCACCATCAGCTGGATCACCTCCGTGGTTCTGGAGCTGAAGGAAATGGGCTTCAACGAGGTCATGCTGGCGGATTTCCGCTTCCCCAATTCCGACCAGTACATTTTTAACGGCGACAAGGACGCGGCGCTTCAGGACGCGGCTTCCAAGCTGATGGGCACCTGCGGCGGCAGTGATTTCACCCTGTCCTTCGGCGTGTCCGATCCCGCCTTCCCCCTGCCCGACGGGCGGTGCCGGATGTATCTGGAGGATGTGGACGCAGCCAACGTAGAAGCCAAGGCCGCACTGGTCAAGGTTCCCGACATCAAGGCGCAGCTGGTCTTCATGGCCGCCACCAACGACACCCGGTTTGACAGCTACAGCGTCATCCGTTCTCTGAACGCCGCGGAAATTCTGGAAGCTCAGAAGGCGGAAGCGGCAAGCTGATTTTCGCGCAAAACAGCCCCGCCGGCCGGCGGGGCTGTTGACAAAAATGCAAATTTGGGGTATAGTATGAATACAGGGGTGCTGCCAGTAGGACGGCTCCCTCAGATAATGGTTAAGAAGTAACCGCTTCTGTGGAAGGTTGGCGGTTACTTCTTATTATTATCATGCATCTGGAAAACCAGAGAGACAACAGCGACAATGACCATACAGAAAGCAAATAGTTCTTCCCATGTAACCATAGCTGCCATGAATTAAGGAGCGATTGCCACCGGCAATCGTTTTATTTTTATTCGCTGCGCGACGCACCGCCCCTCTCTTACGATTGGGGGCAAAGAAGCATCACCCCCGAAAAAATCGAGGGGAACCGCCTACCGGGGTACTACCGGCAGCACCGGAAACAGCATATCACAAGATTCGACAGATTGCAAGGAAAACTCCGGTCAGAGTCGTGCGAAAGCACCACATACAGCAAAATGCCCCGGCGGCGCAGTATCTGCGCCGCCGGGGCCTCTGTTTTACTTTTTCACCAAATCGGCCAGCGTCACGCTGTCTAAGTACCCGCTGATGCGTTTGTCCAGCTCGCTCCAGACCGGCAGCGTCGGACAGCTCGCCGCCCGGGGGCAGGTCTTCGCGCCGCATTCCAGGCAGGCTACCGGCGCAAGGGATCCTTCCGTCAGCCGCAGAATTTCGCCCAGCGTGTATTCTTCCGGCTCCCGGCTCAGGCGGTAGCCGCCGCCCTTGCCCTGGATGCCGTCCACAATGTGGTTCTTTGTCAGCACGGGCAGGATTTTCTCCATGTATTTCAGGGAAATTTCCTGTCGGGCGGCCACGTCCTTCATGGGGATGAAGCCCTCCGACCGATGCTCCGCCAGATCCGCCAGCACCCGCAGGGAATATCGGCCTCGGGTCGAGATCATCACGGCGTCAGTCCGCGAACAGCGGCGTGGACAGATACCGGTCGCCGGTGTCCGGCAGGAGGACGACGATGGTCTTGCCCTCGTTTTCCGGCCGCTTGGCCAGCTCAATGGCCGCCCAGGCCGCCGCGCCGGAGGAAATGCCCACCAGTACGCCCTCCGCCTTGCCGATCTGCTTGCCCACCGCAAAGGCGTCCTCGTTGGCCACGGGGATGATCTCGTCGTAAACGCCGGTGTCCAGCACCTTGGGGACGAAGCCCGCGCCGATGCCCTGAATCTTATGGGCGCCCGCCGTCCCCTTGGACAGCACGGGAGAGGTCGCAGGCTCCACGGCCACTACCTTGATTTCCGGCTTCTTGGACTTGAGGTACTCGCCCACGCCGGTGATGGTGCCGCCGGTGCCCACGCCCGCCACGAAAATGTCCACCTTGCCGTCGGTGTCGGCGTAGATTTCGGGGCCGGTGGTCTCAAAATGCGCCTTGGGGTTGGCCGGGTTCACAAACTGGCCGGGGATGAAGCTGCCCGGAATTTCCGCTGCCAGCTCGTCGGCCTTGGCGATGGCGCCCTTCATGCCCTTGGCGCCCTCGGACAGCACCAGCTCCGCGCCGTAGGCCTTCATCAGCTGACGGCGCTCCACGCTCATGGTGTCCGGCATGACGATGATGATACGGTAGCCCCGGGCAGCCGCCACGGCGGCAAGACCGATGCCCGTATTGCCGGAGGTCGGCTCGATGATAACGGAGCCGGGCTTCAGCAGACCCTTTTCCTCGGCGTCGTCGATCATGGCCTTGGCCACCCGGTCTTTTACGGAACCGGCGGGGTTCAAATACTCCAGCTTTGCCAGGATCTTCGCCTTCAGGCCGAGGGCTTTTTCGATGTGGGTCAGCTCCAGCAGGGGCGTTTTGCCGATGAGCTGATCGGCGGAAGTGTAAATGTTCGCCATGATTATCCCTCCTTCACGGCGTCAAAGCCGCGCTGCAAATCCGCAAGGATGTCGTCAATATGTTCCGTGCCGATGGACAGGCGGATGGTGTTGGGCTTGATGCCCTGATCCAGCAGCTCCGCCTCGGTCAGCTGGCTGTGGGTCGTGGTGGCCGGGTGAATGACCAGGCTCTTGACGTCCGCAACGTTGGCAAGCAGGGAGAAAATTTTCAGATTGTCAATGAACTTGTGAGCTTCCTTCACGCCGCCCTTGATCTCAAAGGTGAAGATGGACGCGCCGCCGTTGGGGAAATACTTTTCGTACAGGGCGTGATCCGGGTGGTTCGGCAGGGAGGGATGGTTCACATGCTCCACTTGAGGATGGTTCGCAAGGAATTCAACCACCTTCTTGGTGTTCTCGGCGTGGCGCTCTAAGCGCAGGGACAGGGTTTCCACGCCCTGGAGCAGCAGGAAGGCCGCGAAGGGAGAGATGGTCGCGCCGGTGTCCCGCAGCAGCACCGCACGGATATAGGTCACGAAAGCGGCAGGGCCGGCGGCAGCTACGAAGGAAACGCCGTGGTAGCTGGGGTTCGGCTCGGCGATGGCGGGATACTTCCCGGAAGCCGCCCAGTCAAACTTGCCGGAGTCCACGATAATGCCGCCCAGGGTGGTTCCGTGGCCGCCCAGGAACTTGGTGGCGGAGTGAACCACGATGTCCGCGCCGTGCTCGATGGGGCGGATGAGGTAGGGGGTGCCGAAGGTGTTATCCACCACCAGGGGGATGCCGTACTTATGCGCCAGCTCGGCCAGAGCGTCGATGTCGGGAATGTCGCTGTTGGGGTTGCCCAGGGTCTCGATATAAATGGCGCGGGTCTCGGGACGGATGGCGCTCTCCACTTCCGCAAGATCGTGGATGTTCACAAAATCGGCGGTGATGCCGAAGCCGGGCAGGGTGTGGGCGAGCAGGTTGTAGCTGCCGCCGTAGATGGTCTTCTGGGCGACGAAGTGGCCGCCGTTCTGACCCAGAGCTTCCAGCACGTAGGTGATGGCAGCAGCGCCGGAGGCCAGCGCCAATGCCGCCACGCCGCCTTCCAGAGCGGCCACCCGCTTTTCCAGAACGTCCTGGGTGGAGTTGGTGAGACGGCCGTAAATATTGCCGGCGTCCGTCAGCCCGAAGCGGGCGGCGGCGTGGGCGCAGTCGTGGAACACGTAAGAGGTGGTGGCGTAAATGGGAACGGCGCGGGCATCGGTAGCGGGGTCGGCCTGCTCCTGGCCGACGTGGAGCTGTAAGGTTTCAAATTTATAGTCAGACATAATCGTAATTTCCTTTCTAAAGTCAAATGTTATCCTTTTTCTTACAAACATCGGGGATACATTCGGCCAAAACGGAAATTCGCCCTTACGAGGGTCTCAAAATGATTTTTCACGGGGAGTACCTCCCTTCAAAACTTACCTATCCGGTAGGTGATTGCATCATACCACGAAATTCCTACCAAGTCAATCGGTTTTTTATCAAAAATCTCCTACTTATCCGGTAGGAAAACCGGCAATATGACCAAGGCGGAAAAAAGTCCGTCCTGCCAGGTTTTTTTCTTTGACAAATTCCGATTGCATGGTAGAATGTAGGCGAAAACTCCCCAATATAAAAAGACAGGAGTGTCCCTATGGAGATTTCCTACACCATTTTCGATCTGCTTTTCTATCTGCTGCTCTACGCCTTTCTCGGCTGGTGCGTCGAGGTTTTCTGCGCCGCCGTGAAAAACGGGCGGTTTGTGAACCGTGGCTTTCTGAACCTCCCTCTGAACATGCCCTGCGGCATTGCCGCCGCGCTGCTGCTGCCGGTGCTGGGTACCATGAACCATAAGACCGTCCTGCAATATAGTATGACGCTGGTGATCTATGTTCTGGTTCGGTGCGTGACCGACCAGTTCGTCCGGGGCGTCAGCCGGAGGCGGTTTGCCGCCGAGCCGAAGGGAAAGACCTTTTTCCTCAACGCGGCCATTGCCGCCGCCGTCATGCTGCTGGTGTATCTGGTGGTGCATCCCGCCATAATGGGGCTATTGTATCTGATGCCCAAGTGGCTGGAGCGGACGCTGGTCATCGCGGGGGTTGTCCTGATTCTGGCGGACTTTGTCGGCGTGATGCGCACCCTGCGCACCAGCAGCGCCACCCGGCTGAACAAGGCCGGGCAGGAGACTACCCAGCGCATGGCCGACCGGATCAGCAGTGCCATCTGGCGGCGTCTGCAAAAGGCCTACCCCGGTCTCACTGCGGCGGATGTACCGGGGCCGGAGCGGTATGTTTTCGCCCGGGGCATCTGCTTTGACAAGCTGGTGTGGGTGTTCCTCGTGACCTCGTTCTTAGGCGCGCTGATCGAGATGGTCTTCTGCCGGGTCACGTCGGGGCAGTGGATGAGCCGCTCCGGCGTGCTGTACGGAAGCTTCAGCTTCGTATGGGGGCTGGGCGCGGTGGTGCTGACCATCACCCTGCAGCGGATCGCCGACAAGCCCGACCGGCGGATTTTCCTGGCGGGCTTCGTCATCGGCGGCGCTTACGAGTACCTTTGCAGCGTATTCACCGAGCTGGTGTTCGGCACGGTGTTCTGGGACTACAGCAAAATGCCCCTGAACATCGGCGGCCGCACCAATGTGCTGTACTGCATTTTCTGGGGACTGCTGGCCGTGGCGTGGATCAAGGTGCTGTACCCGCCCATGAGCAAGGGCATTGAGAAAATCCCGGCGCTGCTGGGGAAGGTGATCACCTGGGTCATCATCTTTTTCCTGGCCTGCGACGGCCTGCTCACCGCCGCCGCCATGCTGCGCTACACCGACCGTCAGAACAACCCGGAACCCAAAAACGTAGCCGAAGCGTTTCTGGACGACACCTATGACGACGATTGGATGGAGCACCACTGGCCGAACATGGTGGTCACAAAGGACGTGGAATAGCGAAAGCTGCTTCCGGAAAATAGTGAATGGAGCGTATCGATGCAGATACGCTCCATTTTTCGTACCGGGGTACACCCCCCTTGGCTCTCCCTCCGGGAGAGCTGTCACCGCAGGTGACTGAGAGGG
>ERZ857882.2180-NODE-2180-length-21031-cov-17.067601_pt1 | contig 21031 bp, 23 predicted proteins | sample MGYA00519697_ERZ857882 | MGnify/ENA primary metagenome ERZ857882 (study PRJEB31778, sample SAMEA3449373) | human gut metagenome | biome: human gut; feature: human-associated habitat; material: faeces | place: United Kingdom | collected 2010/2012 ...
AGCGGAACGAGGACTTGCTTTACAAGCTGTTCGGCAAGAATGCGGAATTGCTCATTGACCATGCGTGGGGATGGGAACCGACCACCATTGAAGCAATCAAAGCGTACCGTCCCAGCTCCAACAGCCTCAGCTCTGGTCAGGTTTTGCACTGCCCCTATGAGCCGCAGAAGGCGAAGCTGGTTGTGCGGGAAATGACGGACTTGCTTGTGCAGACGGCGGTGCACAGGAGAACGCTCATCGCGCAGGGACGGAAAATATAGCCTCTATTATTGGAATGGCGGCAGCATTGAAGGCGAATTGCGATGCTCTGGAACAGAACCTGCAATACATTTCAAAGTTGGAGCATTTACTGATTTCTATGCTATGCTGGACGAGTCAGAAATTGCTTACCGGCGCAATGGAGGGGAAAACAGGTTGCCCGGTCTGATTAGTCTTTCCTTTCCCGGCAAAGACGGCGAAACAATCCTTCATCGTATGGATCTTATGGGCATCAGCATTTCAACAGGCTCCGCCTGCGATAGCGTAAATACGGAAAATTCTCATGTTTTGCAGGCTATCATGCTGGATGAGGAACATTCTAAAGGGACAGTACGAATATCGCTGGGAAAGAATAATACCGAAGCTGAGGCAGGAAGAATCGCAGAAGCTTTGATAAGGATAATTGTATGAAGTTGTGATGAGTAGGTAAGTATAGTTAATTTATAGAGCGAATTCACAGAATTTCATCACAAAATCAAATTGTCGTACTCCGACAATGCAGAACTTCGAGAAAAGAGAGATATTCTGTTGAATAAGTTGAAACAGAATATCTCGGACGATGCTGCGCTTTTTACACGCTTAAATTGCCGTCAGGCATGGGAGACTACGCTATAACCCTGATGATGGATGAGTCCGAAAACTTCCTGAAAATCGACGATGGACTGTCCTTTGACTTTGACAACTATGAGTGCGCCCCGGAAGAAGTTGCAGAACGATTCAAAGACAATGAATCGGATAATCACGAAATCGGAAATTGCTTTCTAAAAATCGAAAAGAGAATCACGATTATCACCATGTTTGAATTGAACGCCGATTTTTTGAAGCAACATTTGCTCTTGTGCAGATTTGCAGTCCTGTAAATACTTGTCATAGATACTTTTCCGATATTCGAATTGCAGCAGCATGTGCGATTTATCGTTCCGTGAATCCCCACTCCCGTTATTCCGACAAAGAGCATTGTACCGATAGGCGGAGCACACTATTATTCCGATAATTCACAAGATGTTATTCCGATAGCGTTGATATTGTTCCGATAATGTGGTATAATAGATACAGTCAGGAGGGATAAAACCATGTTTATGACTGTAAAGCAAGCCTCGGAAAAGTGGGGCATTTCCGATAGAAGAATCCGAGTACTGTGTTCCGAAGGTAAAATACCGGGAGCATATCAGGAAAGGCGCGGCTGGAAGATTCCGATTGATGCGGAGAAACCGGCAGACGGAAGGTATAAGTCAAAGGAAAGCCTCCTTGCACAGATCGACCGCAAGAAGAAAGAGCTTGACGGCAGAAGACCTTTGACAGAAGGCGAATTGGAGCGCCTGAATGAAGAGTTCACCGTTGAATATACCTACAACTCCAATGCTATTGAAGGCAATACCCTGACCTTGCGTGAAACCGACCTTGTTCTTCGTGGCTTGACAATCGACCAAAAGCCGCTCAAGGATCACATGGAGGCAGTCGGTCATAAGGAAGCCTTTGATTATGTCCGAGAGCTTGTGCGTGACAACATTCCTCTCAGCGAACGGGTAATCAAGCAGATACACTACCTCGTGCTTGCCGACAAAAAGGATGACCGGGGCGTATACCGCCGTGTTCCCGTGCGTATTATGGGCGCACAGCATGAGCCGGTGCAGCCATATTTGATTGAGCCGAAGATGGAGCGACTTTTGCGTGACTATGCGGAAAGTGATGAACACATCATAACGAAGCTGGCACGGTTTCATATTGAGTTTGAGGGCATCCACCCGTTTATCGACGGAAACGGCAGAACGGGCAGGCTGCTTGTGAATCTGGAGCTGATGAAAGCCGGATACCCGCCGATTGACATCAAGTTTGCAGACCGAATCGCCTACTACAATGCCTTCGACGAATATCACGTCAAACACAGCCTCTCCGCAATGGAAAATCTCTTTGCGGGATATGTCAACGCAAGACTGGACAAATATCTGAAAATCTTGCAGGACGAGAGCTAATAATAACAAAAAAGAGCCTCTGCCGACACCCAACCGGGCATCGACCAAGGCTCTTAGTGCAAAGTGCAGGCTTCAAATAAAGGTAGAAAATCGACCTTTATTCCGTCATTCCAAGGCGTTCCGTGCCGGACGGGAAAACATACGGGGCAGTCCCTTTGCGTCGCTCACAGGGCAAAAAATCCTCGATTTTCAACCCTTATCCTGACATAAATCTGGGTTGTCCGACCTCTTGGGCTGATAGGCAGGACAACGGACTACATCAGCGCGGAAGCTCTGCTTGCAGCCATGGACGCAGCGGCGGCATACGTCGGCGTATTTGCGCCGTCCGTCTGCGTCAAGGAAGAAATCCCATTCCTGCTTCCATTTCTTGCTCTTGCTCATAGGTCAAGCTCTCCCTTGTGCTTCTGCGGTGCGCAGCACTCCTTCTGCCTTTCCGCCTTGGCGGACTTGAGCCTGTCCATAATGGAGGCTTTTTCATCTTTCTCCGGGGCTTTTGCTTCGGGAGTTTTCTCTTCCTTCGGACCGTTGTTGATGATTCCGTCAATCATGCCGTAGTCATCCTCCATCGACATCTCTGCCGCCCTGAGGTGGTTTTCCTTCTCAAGAGCTGCCATCCAGCTTTCCTTGCTGATACCGAGCATTGCCGCATGATCGGCAATCTCCTTGGCATCCACGCATATGAAGAAAGTACTGGACGCTATATACTATATGGAAGGGCTACCGGAATAGTTGAAAATAAAACCGTTACAGCTAAGCTTTACCGTCAAAGAGGGGATTCTTGGACTTTTATTGATTCGGTAACTAATACAGATACCGCAGAAACGGTCAAGGCTCAAAAATATGTAACCGTAGTTGAAAATAACAGGTATCGTGTTGATGTCACTGGAACAACCTACAACTCTAATGGTACAGTATCTTTTTATTATAATTCCTAAATTCTAATATAAAAGTGCTATTGCTAAGCTTGCAATAGCACTTTTGTTTATTCGTACATAACAAAGGATAAGTCGGAGATTACCTATTCTTATAGAAGGCCTTACCGGCGAGCTGAACAGGGGCAAGCCTGAGGAGCGGAAAGGCAAGCGCATGATAGTAACCGAACTGGAAGATCTTATGGAGGTATTCAGCCAGTTTGATATAAACGTAGTTGCAGACGATCTGGCCCATGAATCACGCCAGCTTACCACCGACGTACTCCACATGGCAGCTCTCATATACGCCCTAGTCCAGCAGTGACTTTACTTTGTCGCTGTGCCTGATGAGACTTATTGCAAGCCTCTACATATGGGCGACGGTGTTGGGCCTAATAGGATGGGATACGTATAGCCTATGTTGTTAGATCCCTACTACCCGGTACCTGTGCCTGGCGGGTTGCGGGATGTACTGCTACATTACCCCGTGCTGTTGATCGTTGGGTACGCGCTGAGCTGGGGGAAATCTCACCTCTGAACCCTGCCGGTGCCGTCGCCGGACATGAGCTTTTCGACCTCATCGGCGGTCACGCGGTTGAAGTCGCCGCTGATGCTGTGCTTCAGGCAGGAAGCTGCCGTTGCAAATTCCAGCGCCTGCTGCTTGTCGCCATAATGGCAGAGGCCATATATGAGGCCGCCCGCAAAGCTGTCGCCGCCGCCTACCCTGTCGATAATATCCCTAATATCGTAGGCCTTTGAAACGATGAAATCCCTTCCGTCGTTCAGGCAGGCGCCCCAGCCGTTCCAGTCCGCGCTGTGACTTTCTCTCAAAGTTATGGCTATGGTCTTCATGTTGGGATAAGCCTCCAGCACCTTGTCCCCAAGCAGGCGATACTGCTCCCTGCTGAGGCTGTCCCATGTGCCTATATCCGAGGTTATGCCTAGGCTCTTTTGTATATCCTCCTCATTGGCTATGGCGATATCCGTATATTTGGCGATTTCGCGCATCACCTCCGGCGCGTTTACGCCGTATTTCCAGAGGTTCTTTCTGTAATTAAGGTCGCAGGATACCGTTATGCCCCCGTCTCTTGCAGCCTTTACCCCTTCCAGCGTCAGCTCCATGGCGGTTTTACTCAGCGCCGGCGTTATGCCGGTGGTGTGGAACCAGTTTACGCCGTTCAGGGCTTTTTCCCAGTTTATGCTGCCAGGCTCTGCAATGGCCATCGCTGAGCCCGCCCTATCGTATATGACCTTGCTGGGGAGCTGATTGGCCCCCGCCTGAAGGTAGTATATGCCCATGCGGCCCGGCCCCCGGCGTATCAGCGAGGTGCCCACGCCAAAATACCTGAGCTCTCGTATGCAGGCGTCCGCTATGCCGTTATCCGGTAAAACGGTAAGGAACTCGCAGTCCATGCCGTAATTTGCCAGGCTGACCGCCACGTTTGCCTCGCCGCCGCCAAAGGTAGCCTCCAGCGCGGGGCTCTGGAACAGCCTCTCGTGCCCCGGCGCTTTAAGCCTGAGCATCATCTCCCCGAAAGTAAGTATCTTCATGAACGTACCTCCATTACCGTCTTGCGTGCCTCGCCGCAAAGTCGGGCTATCTTATCGAAGTTTCCTTCGGCTATATCCTTTTTGCCGCATAGCCAGCTCCCGCCTGCAGCGTACACAAACCCCGCTCTAAGGTATTCCGCCAGATTTTCGCCGCCAATGCCGCCGGTAGGTATGAATTTTACGCTCCCGAAGGGGGCGGACAGCACCTTCATCCCCGCAAGGCCACCATATACATTTGCGGGGAAAAACTTAACCACATTTAAGCCCATATCAATAGCGCGCATTATCTCTGTCGGGGTGACGCAGCCGGGAAATACATCTATATTCCTGTCCAGGCACCAGGCCGTTATTTTTTCGTTCAGGCCAGGGGAAACTATAAACCTCGCCCCGGCATCCGTCGCCTGCCTGCATTGTTCAAGGCTGAGCACAGTGCCTGCCCCGACTATCATTTTAGGGCAGCTCTTGCTTACGTTTTCTATGGCCTTTTGAGCAGCATACGTCCTAAAGGTTATCTCCATCGTGCACACGCCTCCGGACAGAATGGCCTCTGCCGTAGGTACTGCGTCTTCCGCCCGCTCTATTATCGCTACCGGTATCACGCCGCAGTCATATATCTCTTTTATCTCGTTCATATTATTTCCTTCCTAAAAGCCTATGGAACAGCCGCCGTCCACCGTTATGGCGGAGCCGGTCACAAATTTCGCGGCGTCCGAACAGAGATACACCGCCGCCCAGCCTATGTCCTCCGGCGTGCCGTAACAGCCCATGGGAGTATGGCCTAGTATCTTCTGCTGACGAGGCAGGTCGCTGTCCACCACCTGATGGAACATCGGGGTGTCTATAAAGCCGGGTATAATTGCGTTTACCCGTATGCCGTCGGAGGATACATCCCCAGCCATGCAGCGGGTAAGGCCCAGCAGGGCGGACTTTGCGGAACCGTATACGCTTACGTTGGTAAGACCAAGCACCGCCGATTCGGAGGATATGAATACTATGCTGCCCCGCTTCTTTTCCCGCATATACGGTATCGCTGCCTGTGAAAGGGCAAAAGAGCCGTAAAGGTGAACGTCCATTACATCCCGGAAATCCTGTATGGCTATATCTGCCACCGCCTTCTTGCAGTGTCTGCCAGCGTTATTAATGAGTATATCTATGCTCCCGTGCTTCTTTACTATATCCTCTATAAAGCCTTGTGCGGAGCCGGTATCGGTAATGTCGTGCACCTTATAGCACGCATTATGGCCTATCTCATCGCATGCGCACTCCAGAACCTCCTGCCTGCGCCCGGCCATCACCACCTGCGCCCCGGCGGAAGCCAGGCAGCGGGATATGGCATAGCCCAGACCGCTGCCGCCCCCCGTAACGAGGGCCACTCTCCCATTAAGGCCGAATGCCTTTTTAAAATATCCGTCCATCTCACTTGCTCCTTTTATTCATTATATCTTTTCCCAATCTAGCGCCTGCATGGCCGCCTTTATATAGCCAAGAGCATAGGCCATTCCGGCATGCCACGGCGCGCCGCAGGTCATTAGCGGAGTATGATCCGGTATCAGCACACCGTCAAAATCGTATTTTTTGAGCAGATCCAACACCCTCAGCATATCTATATCGCCCTCATCAACGAATACCTCGTCGTAGCAGGGCACCTTGCCCCTGACGTTCCTGAAGTGTATATAGCTTATCCTATCCTCCCTGAGATATTGTTCCAGATAGTCATATATCGGCTTATCTGACTGCATTTCCTGCAGGCTGCCCAGACACAACTCCAGTTTGTTTGCGGAGCTCTTTTCCATATCTATCAGCCGCTGGTAAAGCTCCGGGCGGTATACCAGCCGCGCCGTCTGTCTGAGTCTCGGCATGGGTGGATCATCTGGGTGAAGTGCTAACTCTACTCCCGCCTCTTCCGCCGTGGGCAGTATGCGCTCAAGGAAATAGCCCAGCCTTTCCCACAGCTCCGCTTCGTCTATTGGCGGCACACACCCACCGTCCCACGGGGCATATGTCATGTTCCATACCTGGCCGTTGGGTATGGGTGCATCCAGATCCAAAAGCTCCGCGTCAAAGCAGGTGCTTTCCGCGCCGCCCCTCGCCCTGTGTTTTTTCTGGTGTCCCCATACGCCGGCAATGCTGAAATTATACCCGAATGACTTTATCCCCGCCCTGCCCGCGCTGCGGATTATCCCTTTGAGCCGTTCTATCTGGCTGTCCCTTTCAGGTCCCGCCAGCAGAACGTCGTACCAGTCCGCCGGGCTGAAGTTTTCTATGCCGTATACGGTCAGGCCGTATTCCGCAGCCTGCTTAACTATGGCTCTCATGCCCCCATAGCTCCATACGGGATCGCCTACGGCGGATACGCCGTAATTTGACCTCGCGTCCGTGGCAGTCACTATCTTATCGTTGCCGTCGTAATAATTCGCCAGGTGTATTATTATATGGGTGCAGCCGCACTGCGCCGCAAATTGATAATACTCCGGGGCAAGCATATGCCTGTAAAGCCCTATACCCAACTTCATGCGGTGTAACTCTCCTTTGTTTTCATGCCTGTATTGTAATACCCCAGATTCACATGTGCTTCTTGTATTTCTAAAAAATATGTCATATATTGATATTGTAAACAATTTTATTCTAGGAGGTGTGACATGATATGTAAGCTCAATGAAGACGGCCTAATAGACCCGGCAAGCCAGATGCACTTTCTCTTTCACGATACCGTAAAGGGCACTGCATATCCCCACGTACACGATTTTTACGAGCTTTCGCTTATAATCGGCGGAAATATGCAAATCACTGTAGGAAATCACGAGCTCAACCTCGATGCGGGAGCGCTTATGCTGCTTCGCCCTGGGGACGTGCACAGCCGCGTGCTGGCCGAGGGCAGCTCTTATGTAAACCTTGCCTTCCCGGCGCGGGTGATAGACGAAATGTTCACCTATACCGGAGACGAAAGGCGTAAGCAGGCGATGCTCAGCTCGGATTTGCCGCCACTTTGCCGTTTGCCCACAGGGGAAGCGCTGCTACTCAGGGCGGAGCTTCAGGGGCTTAACCTGCTGCCGGCAGATAATCCTCGCGCCGTCAATTCCGAGCTGCGCATATTGCTGGTAAAAGTAATAAGCAAATATCTGCTGCCCGATCCGTATACTTCCCACACCGGTTGCCCACTGTGGCTCGAATTGCTCATATGCGATATAGATGACCCGGAACACCTCTCTTGGGAGTTGGATGATATGGTGCGGCGCTGCGGCAAGACCCGCGAGCATATATGCAGGAGTTTCAAAAAGCACCTCGGAGTTACCCCTACTGCATACATAAACGCCAGACGGCTCAATTATGCCGCAAATCTGCTGCTGCATTCAGACCTCAAGGTGATAGACATAGCGTACAGCTCCGGCTTCCGCAGTGCGGATAGGTTTTATCACGCCTTTAAGGAGGCATATTTAGTGCCGCCGTTAGAGTACCGCCACCGCAGTTCTATGCCCAATCATGGCGTTCAGCTGCCAAAAAAGTGATATTGTGGCATAAAAATTGAAATTGCTTTGCTGATTTTAAGATGTTAGCATTTTTAAAAAAGCTGCAGTAGGAGGAAATGTACCCTTATGAAACCGTGGAAAGACCAGGACGAGATGTTTTCCCTGATGCGCGAAAAGCTGTATACGCCGGTGGTCGGCGATATACTCGACCAGATGGGACTGGTACATCAGTTCCTTCCCCAGGATATTCGTCCCCTGCGCGACGATATGAAGCTTGCTGGTAAGGCCATGACGGTTCTTATGACAGACGTTTACGGCAAGCAGGAAAAGCCCTTCGGCTACCTTACCGAGGCTCTAGACCAGCTTGAAAAGAACGAGATATACATAGCCGCCGGCGGGACCCGCCGCTGCGCATACTGGGGCGAGCTGCTTACCGCTACCGCCAGAACCCGGGGCGCCGCAGGCGCGGTGCTGGATGGCTGGCACAGGGATACCCCGCAGGTGCTGGCACAGAACTGGCCGGTGTTCAGTGCTGGCTGCTACGCACAGGATTCCAGTGTGCGCACTCAGGTGACACAGTTCCGCTGCCCCATAGAGATAGGCGGAGTGAACATACTGCCTGGTGATATAATATTCGGCGACGTGGACGGCGTATTGATAATACCCCAGGGAGTAGTGGAGGAAACGGTATCGCTGGCGCTGGAAAAGGCTTCTGGCGAAAAGCTGGTGCGCAAGGCGATAGAGGGCGGCATGAGCGCAACCGAAGCCTTTGCAAAATTTGGCATACTATAAAGATATGAAGACAGCGTTTGTAGTAAATAAGCGTGACAACGTGTGTACCGCCATGACCCCTGTTCAACCCGGGCCAGTGGCGCTGACCGGAGAGGGCAGAGGTATTACTATCACCGCCATGGAACAGGTGGCCATGGGGCATAAGCTCAGCCTTACTGATATACAGCAGGGCCAGCCCATAATTAAATACGGCGTAGAGATAGGGGAGGCTACCAGCTATATACCCGCCGGCACATGGGTGCACCTCCACTGCATTAAAAGCCTGGTGGACCGCCGCTCCTCCGATCTGGATGTTTATACCGGCGCACCATCGGATATAAGCTATGAATAATTTGGATGAGATCTTAAATAATCGCTGGGAAGGTTATCCTCGGAGCAGCGGCCCCGCAGGAATACGCAATAAGATATTGGTCATATACACCGTGGAGTGCTCCCGTTTCGTGGCAGAGGAGATAGCTCGTCGTTCCGGTGATACGGAAACAGAGGCCATAGGATTCTATGGCTGTACCGACAATCAATATGCGGTGCGTCTGCTGGTGGCGCTGGCGCGGCACCCCAACGTAGGCGGCGTACTGGCCGTCGGCCTGGGCTGCGAATACGTGCAGGCGAAAAGGCTTGCGGCGGCGGCAGCCAAGGCGGGGAGGCTATCCCATTGGTTTACCATTCAGGAAGCGGGCGGTACCTTCCCCTCAATAGGGCAGGGGCTGGAGACGGTGCGCCGTATGAGAAAAGAGCTTGAGGGGCAGAAGAAAGTCCCAATGGGGCTCAGCGACCTTATAATTGGCGCGGAATGCGGCGGCTCCGACTATACCAGCGGCCTTGCGGGCAATCTGTCCGTAGGCCGGTTTTTCGATCTGTTGTGCGATGCCGGTGGATGCTGCATATTTGAAGAAATAGTGGAGGCAGTGGGCCTGAAGATGCAGCTTGTGAGCCGTGCCGCCACGCCCGAAGTGGGGCAGAAGCTTTCCCGGGTGTACGATAAGGCGATGGAGTATTGCAGCTCGGTAGGGCAATACTCCGTAAGCCCCGGAAACTTCGCCGGGGGCCTCTCCAGCATAGAAGAAAAAAGCATGGGCGCATTTGTAAAGAGCGGTTCCCGTCCCATACAGGGGGTGCTCAAGGTGGGGCAGCAGCCTCCCCAAAGGGGTTTGTGGCTATTGGATACTACCCCTGACCCGTGGCCGGTGCAGTATGGCATTACCAATCCAAACGACAGCGAAGGGTTGACGGCGCTCATAGCCAGCGGCTGTCAGCTAGTGTTCCTTGTAACTGGGCGGGGCAGCGTGATAGGCTCCGCCGTCGCCCCAACGCTTAAAATAACCGGCAACCACACCACTTTTACGAATATGAGCGGTGATATGGACTTTGACGCAAGCCCAGTGCTCTCTGGCGAAGAAAGCCCGGCGGAGCTTGGGCTGCGCCTTTGCGCCGCCGCAATAAGCGCCGCCTCCGGCACAAAAACAAAGAGCGAGGCGCTGTGTCATAAGGAATATTGCATACCATACAAATACCAGCAAAACGGCGCTTTCCAGTGCAGCTGCAAAAGGGAGTAAACATGACGGATCCGTTTTCATTAAAGGGTAAAACCGCACTCATAACAGGCGGCGCAACGGGACTTGGACTGGCCATGACCCGCTGCATGGTCACAGCGGGCGCAAAGGTTATAATGCTGGCCCGCAGCGAGCGGGAAAAGCACGCCTCCAATTATGCGGATATAGCGGATAAAGTAAGTTATTATCAGGGAGACGTGAGCGATGCTGGTAAAATAGGCGTAGTCATAGACGAGATACTCAAAAATGAGGACAGTATCGATATACTGGTGAACAATGCGGGTATACACTGCAAGAAGCCCATAGAACAGATGACCACTGAGGAGTTCTCCGCTGTATTGCAGACGCATCTGGTTGGCTCCTTTGCCATCACCAGGGCGGTACTGCCGCAGATGCGTGAAAATGGCTCCGGTTCGGTACTCTTTATTGCCTCCATGACCAGCTTTATAGGCCAGCCCTGCGTAATGGGCTACTCCGCCGCCAAGTCGGGCATACTCGGCATGGTGCGCACGCTTTCCGCCGAAACCGCCGCCCAGGGCATAAGGGTAAACGCCATAGCTCCCGGTTGGATACACTCCCCTATGTATCATGAGGTGGTAGACAACGACCCAAAGCGGCATGAAAAGATATTAAGCCGCATACAGATGGGACACGAAGGCATGCCGGAGGATATTGGATGGGCTGCCGTTTATCTTTGTTCCGACGCGGCAAAGTACGTTACTGGCATCTGCCTGCCGGTGGACGGAGGGGCTCTCGCGGCCTTCTGATGTGGATAATAAACAACATTAAAAGCCGCCCTGCTCGGGCGGCTTTGTTATGCTCCTGTATCAATAGTCCGAGAGCTTCATGGTCTTTGCTTCCTTTGCAAGCTCCCTGGACTCTGCGGCGTAGTGGCAGGCCACGCAGTGACCCGGCTCCACCTCGGCAAGGGCGGGTTCGTCTGCAAAGCAGCGTTCCCTGGCCATCCAGCACCGCTTTGCGAAACGGCAGCCCGGCTTAGGGTTTATGGGGGAGGGGACGTCACCTTCCAGTATTATGCGCTCGGTCTTGTGCTCCACGTCCACCTTGGGTATGGCGGAGAGCAGTGCGATAGAATAAGGATGCTGGCAGTTTTCGAATATCTTGTCTGTATCCGCTATTTCTACAATTTGACCCAGGTACATTACCGCTATGCGATTGGATATGTGCCGCACCACGGAAAGGTCATGGGATATGAACAGGTAGGTAAGGCCAAATTGCTTCTGGAGATACATAAGCAGATTGATTATCTTTGCCTGTACCGAAACATCCAGCGAGGATACCGGCTCATCGCACACTATGAACTTGGGGTTGAGGGACAGCGCCCTCGCGATGCCTACCACCTGGCGGGTGCCGCCGTCCAGCTCGTGAGGATAATAGTCCAGCAGCCGCTGGGATATGCCTACGATGTCGCACAGCTCCCGTATCTTGCCTTCTATTTCTTCCTTTGGGCACAGCTTCTGAACTATATACGCCTCGGAAAGTATGCTGCGTATGGTCTTTCTCGGGTTCAGTGAGGAATAGGGATCCTGGAATATCATCTGCATCTTGCGGCAGTAGTCGTTCTTCTTTTCCTTGCTTGCCTCAAATACGTTCTCTCCTTCCAGATACAGCTTGCCGTCAGTTTGCTGCAGCAGTCGCATGATCACGTTGCCTACGGTGCTCTTTCCGCAGCCGGATTCGCCAACCAGGCCCAGGGTTTCGCCCTCGTATATCTCAAAGTTCACGTCGTCCACTGCGTGAAGCATGCCTTTGCCGGATATTTTGAAGTATTCCTTAAGGTGATCAACCTTTATAAGGGGAGTTCTTTCGATATTATCTGACATTAGGCATCCTCCTTTTCACAATAGCAGGCAACATAGTGGTTATCGTTCACCCTTATCATGGCAGGCTGTTCGCACTTGCACTGCTCGGTGCAGAGAGAGCAGCGGGGATGGAAGGCGCAGCCTGAAGGCACGTTGGTAGCGTCGGCTATCTGGCCCGGTATAGCGTGCAGCCTTTCCTTTTTGCCGTCCAGCGAGGGTATAGCGCCCAGCAGGCCCTTTGTATAGGGATGGAGCGGGCGGCCGAATACTTCCTTGACGGAGCCGTATTCTATTATCCTGCCCGCGTATATTACGGACACGTTCTCGCACAGCTCGGAGATTATGCCAAGGTTGTGGGTTATCATCAGCAGAGATGTATCGTACTGGGTCTTGAGCTTTTTCATTAGCTCAAGTATCTGTGCCTGTATGGTAACATCCAGCGCGGTAGTGGGCTCGTCTGCTATGAGCAGCTCCGGGTTGAGGGCTATACCTGCCGCTATGCCCACGCGTTGCCTCATGCCGCCGGAGAACTGGTTGGGATAATCCTTCAGGCGGTTGCCGGGTATGCCCACCTTTTCGAGCAGCTCCTTTACGCGCTGGTCGGCCTCCTTGGAGGAGCACTTCTCATGCCTGCGTATTACCATGCCGATCTGCTCGCCTATGGTAAATACCGGGTTGAGTGAGGTCAGCGGGTTCTGGAATATCATGGCTATCTTGTTGCCGCGAATATCCATGAGCTCGCGCTGGCTCATCTTCATTACGTCCTTGCCGTTGTAGAGTATCTCGCCACCGGTCACCTTTCCGGCGGGGTGAGGGAGAAGGTTCAGTATGGAGAGGGCGGCGGTAGTCTTGCCTGCGCCGGTCTCGCCCACGAGGCCCATGGACTCGCCCTTATGTATGGTAAGGTTGAAGCCGTTCAGGGCGTTGCCCACGGCGCGCTCGGTAGTATACTGCACCCTGAGGTCTGTTATCTTCAGCAGAATATCGTTGTTCATATTGCCTCCTTATATGCGTTTCGGGTCAAGCACGTCCCTGAGGCCGTCGCCCAGGAAGTTAAAGGCCAGAACGGTAACCATAAGGGCAATGCCGGGAGCAAATACCAGCCAGGGGTTGGTTATAAGGAAGTTTCGACCATCGGCTATCATATTGCCCCAGGAGGGTGTAGGCGGCTGTACACCGAGGCTGAGGAAACTCAGAGACGCTTCGGTAAGTATAGTCCAGCCAAGCTGCTGGCTGATGAGGATTATGAGCTGGGTGGTAACGTTGGGGAATATCTGGGTGAACATGATATGCGCCTTGGAAGCGCCCAGCACCTGGGATGCCTTTATGAACTCTATGTTCTTTACCACCATTACGTTGTTGCGGGTGACCTTGCAGTACTGCACCCAGCTGGTGATTATGAGCACTATTACCAGGTTGAATATGTTCGGACCCAGTATGGCCATTACAGCTATGGCAAGCACCAGATTGGGTATGGCCATCATTATATCGCAGGCACGCATTATCACGGCATCCACCACGCCGCCGAAGTAGCCGGATATGGCGCCCAGCACGGTGCCGATAAAGGCGGCTACCAGAACCACTATGCCGGCTATGGTAAGGGAATACCTAGAGCCCAGCAGCAGACGGGAGAATATGTCACGTCCCGCTTCATCTGTACCGAAAACGTGACCCTGTAAGCCTCTTGCAAAATACTCGGGGGCAAGCAGCCTTTCGGGTAGGTTGTTGGTTATGGGGTCATACTGCACTATGACGGGAGAAAACACAGACAGCAGTATTATGAACAAGGCGGTTATCGCACCCACCATAAAGAACTTGCTGTGCAGCATCCTTGAAGCGATTATCTTCTTATCCATGCTATTTTCTCCTTATTGCAGAGTAATACGCGGGTCGATAAACGAGTTGATTATATCTACCAGCATGTTTACGATAGCGAACAGCGCGGCGGATACCAGCAGGCAGGACTGAACCAGGGGATAGTCGCGGTTGCCCACCGCCTGGAAGATCAACTGGCCGAAGCCGGGCCACGCAAATATTGTTTCAACCACGACCGCGCCGGCAAGGTATATGCCTATTTGCATGCCGACTATGGTAACTATCGGGATAAGGGCGTTTTTGAAGGCGTATTTGGTATATACTACCGCCTTGCTTATGCCTTTGGCGTAGGTCGCAGTAATATAGTCCTCTTTAAGTACGTCGATTATGCCGGAGCGGCCCATTCGCGTGACCTGCGCGGCCACCGGGTAGCCCAGCGTAAGGGCGGGCAGCACGTAGTTCTGCCACGTACCGTAGCCCATTGCAGGGAAAAGCTCCAGTTTTACAGCGAATATGTATATGACCAATATTCCCATCCATACCGTAGACATGGACTGGCCCAGCAGCGCGAACATGGTCGCCAGAAAGTCCAGCAGCGTCCCCTGCCGGGAGCCTGCGATTATACCGAGTGGTATGCTTATCACAAGGCATACTATCATGGTGATGACGGTGAGCTTAAAAGTAGCGGGTAGCCTCTGTAATATGAGGTCCTTAACGGGCAGCTTATATATTATGGACGTTCCCAGGTCGCCCTGAAGCACCCCGCCTATATAGCGGAAATACTGTACGATAAGGGGTTGATCCAAGCCCAGCTTGATCTCCATTGCACGAATGGCTTCTGCGGAGGCGCCGTCCGGGAGGACCATCATCGCCGGATTACCGGGAGCTATACGTATAAGGGCGAAGGCGATTATGGAAACAAAAAAAAGAATGAACAGCGTCATTATGAGGCGCTTGATTATAAACTTTGCTAATCTGGGCATAAAATCCTCCTCTTTTGGAATGGCCCGGCCGACGGTCCATTAACTGTCGGCCGGGCTTTTTAGGAAAAGAATTATTTTACTTTACGAGGGAAGGATCCCAGTTGACGTAGCGGGCGTTGATGAAGCCTTCCTTATAGAGCTGGAGGCCGGTCACGCCGTAGTTGATGGGATAGCAGGCTTCCATCTGGTCGGTGGTGATATTGGGGGCGAAGGTCTCGCTCATGCGCTGGTTCATCTGGCTGATCAGAGCGGCGCGCTCGGTGGGATCTACCGCTTTGTTGGAGTCCTCGATGAGCTGCATCAGGACGTCATCCTTGTAGTTAGAGTGATGGTTATCGCCCAGTATGCGCTGATTGATGTGCGCATAGGGATCGCCGTTTACGTGGTTGTTGGAGGCAAGGAATACATCGTAAGTACCCTCGGCGCGGATATTATTCAGCGCGGAAACCTCAACGGGCTCGATCTTGGCATTGAAGCCTGCCTGGGTCAGCATGTCCTGAATGGCGACCAGTAGAGCCTTGCCCATGGGGATGCCGGTGTGGGTGTAAATGGTGAATTCCTGTCCGTCATAACCGGCCTCGGCCAACAGGGCCTTAGCCTTCTCTACGTTGTACTCGTAGCCGGGCATGCTCTCGTCATAGCCCAGAGCGCCTATGGGCAGGAAGCCGTTGGGCACTTGGCCTGCGCCAAGCACGTAGTCGACTAGGGACTGACGGTCGATAGCCAGGGAGAAGGCCTCGCGCATGCGCTGATCGGAGAAGAGAGCGCCGTCTTTGCACTGGAACTGGATGTAATGGAAGGTGCCGTTTTCAGCATTTACCATCTCAATCTTGTCATCGGTGCCGGTATACATGGAGAGCATATCGCGCGCTGCGCCACCGGTTGCAAGGTAAGCATCGATCTCGCCGGAGAGCTGGCCGTTGATAGCGGTGGCGGGTTCGAGTATGTGGCGGAGATATACGTCGGTGAGGGTGGTGTCATAGGCATCCCAGGAGTCGGCAAACTTGGAGAAGTGGGTGTACTGACCGTCTACCCATTCTACTAGCTGCCAGGGGCCGGTACCGACAGCCTTCTGCTCGGTCCAGAGCTTCTCGCCGTCAGCTTCCCATGCGTCGTGAGGGATTATCCAAGTGTTAGAGAAGGCAAGTTCTGCGGGACCGAAGGGCTCGGACAGCTTGATCTCTGCGGTGTACTGGTCTATCGCGGTTACCGACTCCAGATAGGGCCAATATGTCATGGAGCAGGTCAGATCGGGATTGTCGATAAGACGCTGGAAGGTGGTAACGACGTCGGCGGAATCAAAGTCCTCGCCGTTCTGGAACTTGACGTCGTCGCGGAGCTTGAAGGTCCATACCAGGCCGTCCTCGGACTTGGTCCACTCGGTAGCCAGGCAGGGATTGTAGTTGCCTTCATGGTCGGTGGAAATGAGGGTGTCATACATCATCCAGCAGGCGGTGAATACGGGGAAGTTAAAGATGTCATGAGGATCCAGCTTGGTGATGTTCTCAGACAGAGCCAGGTTGATAACAGTCTTTACCTCGCCATCTGCGGGAGCGGTGGCGGTTCCTTCTGCTGCGGGCGATTCAGAAGTGCCGGGGTTCTCTGCGGCAGGAGCTGCGCAGGCGGTCATTACCGCGGCAGCTATGGCCAGAACCAGAAGCAGGGAGATGATGCGTCTTTTCATTGGTTCCTCCTAATTTTTAAAAGTAGATTATATGCTAAAGGCACGCAAGGGCACGCCGTATAGCCGCTGTTCCGATATTATATCGCAGTAAAATGGGCATTCGGACCTTGTTTTAACGGTGGTAGTCTTTAAGACATGAACTTACATACGCCCGGATGACATTTCTAAATCTGTTTACAATGTTTATTTTATAATATTGTTTTTACATTCCCGCCACAATTTCAAAAAAGCGGGATTAAGTTATCAATTTTTGCTGTTAGATATCGAATACGCTGCATTTGAATTGCATTTGGCCGGAAAAGGCCATATAATACAAGCAATCCTAATACGGCTGCCGGCCGCAGATCAAAAAGAAAGGAGCCGCACATGAAAAGAGCGCTGCTGTTCATATTGCTCATAGCCTGCTTCTGCATAGTGGCGCTGGAATTCTACTTCGCCCGCTATATCGAGGCGGACGACCCCTCGCCCGAGATAACGCTGCGGTATGCCGATGAGCAGCCGGAGGATCACCCCGACAGCAAGGCGGCACGGTTCTTTTCGGAGCTGGTATACAACAAGACCGGCGGGCGCATACAGATAAAAATATGCAGCAACGCCAAGCTCGGCGACGAGCAGTCCGTGGCGGAGCAGGTTATGTATGGAGGCATAGACTTCGCCCGCGTGTCACTGCTCACTATAAAGGATTTCGCCCCTTCCTCGGTATCCATGCAGCTCCCGTTTTTATACGCTACCTCCGATGAGATGTGGGACGCGCTGGATGGCAGGATAGGTGAGGACATATTCTCCGAACTGGAAAAAGCCGGCATAATCGGCCTTTCGTGGTACGACGCCGGCGTGCGCTCCTTCTATTCCAGTAAACCCATAAGCAGTTTTGACGACATGAGCGCGCTCAAGGTGGGGATACAGGAAAACAGCATACTGAAAAGCTTTATCGAGGAGACCGGCGCCTGCTCCGCTGAGATGGTGTATTCCGATATGTACGCCTGCTTCCGGGCTGGCATAATCAACTCCGCCGAAAACAGCATAGTCACATACCAGACGGCGGAGCATTATCTTCTGGCCCCGTATTTTTATCAGACAGAGCATCTTCATATACCCGATATACAAATAGCCAGCAGCGATACATGGAATCAGTTAAGCCCGGAGGATCAGAGCATCATACTGCGCTGCGCAAAGGAATCCGCCCAGTATGAGCGGGCGCTTTGGGGTGTCCGCGAAAGGGAGGCCGAGAACGAACTGAAAAAGGCCGACTGCATGATAACGGCAGTCAGCCCTGGCGATATGCTCAAGTTCAGGCAGGCGGCCGCGGCGGCCTGTGTCAAGCTGGGCATAGATAATTCTCCATACAACGAGGAGACTTACGTATCGGAGTGATCCTCCTGCGGTCTTAAGTCCTGCCGGCGGTATTCGGCGGGCGGCATACCGGTCTCCTTTTTGAATTTTGTATTGAAATAAGTGACCGATGGGTAGCCTACCGCCTCGCCTATCTCCCGGGTCCCCTTGTTGGTGGTAAGCAGCAGCTTTTTAGCTTGCTCAGTTCTTATAGAAGTCAGCCTGTCTATAAAATTCTGCCCGAAATACTTTTTGAACAGCTTGGAAAAGTGATTGGCGCTTATGCCTATTATATCCGCCATAGCCTCGAGGGAAAGATCGAGGTTATAATTGTTGCACATATAATTATCCACCCGCTCCATTATCTGCTGCTGTTCTTTGCGGTGGCCGCTGTCGCCGCCCGTGAGTCGCTGCACGGCAAAGTACGATGCAAACTCCTTTTCCTTCTCCACGAACCGCACCATTTTGCTTACGGTGTTTATCAGCGCATCGTCCTCCACGGGCTTTAGTATATAGTCGCTCACATTGAGCTTTATGGCCTGCTGCGCATAGGAAAACTCGCTGTAAGCGGTTATGAACGCTATCTTGCTCTGGGGCAGTATCGCCCTTATCTTCTCTGCGGCCTCCAGCCCTGAAAGTACCGGCATCCTTATATCCAGCAGCAGCACCTCCGGCCGCCATATCTCGGCCAGCTCCACGGCGTTAGCCCCGTCCCCTGCCGAGCGCACCTCCGAATCGGGAAAAGCATCCTTCAGTATCGCTTCAAGAAAGGAGCGCTCTAGCGCTTCGTCTTCCGCTATAAGTATCTTTGTCATCGTGCATCCTCCTCTTCTGCAGGCTTTACGCTAAGCACCATTCTTACGGCGGTGCCTATATTGATCCTTGACATTATTGTAAACTCATTGCCGGGATGGCTCATGAGTATGCGTGCGCGGACATTGCTCACGCCTATTCCGGAAAACTTCTTTTTGCCCCCGTCATCTCTCAGCACTTCTTCTATCCGTTCCCGGCTCATGCCGGCGCCGTTGTCGCATACCGTTATTATGAGCCTGCACCCTTCCTGGTTTATTCTCGTCCTCACCGTGCCGCCCAGTGCGCGCCCCTCCAGCCCGTGGGCTATGGCGTTTTCTATAAGGGGCTGGAGTATAAAGCTAGGCACCATCACTTCCTCCGGGCACACGCCCCTGCTCACCTTAAACTCCGCCTTCAGCCTGTCCCCGAAGCGGGCCTGCTGCAGCGTACAGTAGTTGCGCGCCATATCTATCTCCTCCGAAAGTGGTACCTCCATATTTACCGTGGAGCGCAGGCTGTTGCGGAAAAGGTGGGACAGGGCGAATATGAGCCGCTCGGTCTGCTTTGCGCCCTCAGCCCTGGCTGTGCGCGCTATTGTATTGAGCGTATTGAATAAGAAATGAGGCATTATCTGGCTTCGAAGCTGCAAAAGCATGGCCTCCTGAAGCTTTTCCTCCTGCTTCGCCCTGTGCACTCTTGCCTCTGCCAGCAATGCCTCCGCCTCTTTTTTCTCATGCAGAGTAACTATAAGGCACTGGGTGGAGTTTTTCATATTGTTAAAGGCGGCCACCAGTGTGCCTATCTCGTCATTGCTACCGTATTCTACGTCCCTCGTTTCCAGCGCGCCGCCTGTTATCTCGTTTGATATATCCACCATGTCGTATACCGGATTCAGTATCTTGCCTATGAGCCTGTATACCGATATGCACACTATGCAGCTTACCAGGCACAGCCCGATATGAATGGTGCGGAACGTAGCGTTTTTGCGGCTTATGCTCTCGGATACGCCCTGCCCCAGCGTCAGCATCTCATCTAGCATCTCCGAGCAATACTGCTGAAGGTAACCGCCACACTTTATTATGGAATTGTAATATACCTTGGCAGCCTCGCTCTTATCCTCGTCCTCCCATTTGCCGAAAAACTCGCTTACCAACTCCTCGTAGGAATCCAGCGTGGACTTCATGGCCCTGTGCAGTATGTCGCACTCCGTGCTGCTTATTGTCCGGTTTTCATACATGGAGCTCAGTTTTTTCCTCATCTCGGCTATAGAGCTGCGGCATATCTCCTCGTCGGCGGAAATATCTATCATGTTTGGCGTATCGACTATATGCAGAAGAGCGGTGTCCGCCTCCAGGTAGACTGAGATAAAGTCGCTGGCGTCGTAGTAATTATCCGTCAGGGACGACATTTGCCTATGAGAAAAGGAAACATGCATGGTGGTGGATATATATATGAGTATAACCATTACGCACATTAATATCATCTCGAGGTTTACCTCGGCTCTTATAGGCTTAGCCCGTGCTTCGTTTTTCATAGGCCATCTTTCTTTGGGTTTTCAGGTTGTTTGGTTTATATTATCACATGGATGAGCTATTAACAATGGATTACCTTCCCTAAATAATAATAGGGACTTTTGCTGTACTAATAGGGACTTTTGCTGTACCGTGCCGAAGTTCTGCCTGCGCCACTCGAACTCGGCGGCGGTTTCTTCATTCATGGGAGAGAGCACTTGGTGGAGCGCATCACCTCAAATTTGTAGCTATCCGTTTTTTTATCTTATGCGTATGGCGATTATGTCGTTTAATAGTCATTTTAATGATATTGCCCCAATATGATAAAACACAGGTGGAAAAAGTGAGCAAATTTGTCCAGAAGAACTAATTCAAATATAAATGTGCCGTTTCTGGTATTTAATTAAACAGTGCGTGGCTTTGTACCGCCGTAATATAAAGCTCGTATTAGCGAGCCTTCTCCTTTCTCCGCCAGCTGCGTGCACAACACAATGTGTTGTGCACGCGGTGTTTTTGGGGGAGTTTTTATAATCGTTACCATCAGTTGACAAGAGCACACAAGCCCGAAAGGCTTGTTTTGGGACGCTCC
>ERZ857882.2181-NODE-2181-length-21030-cov-66.354803_pt1 | contig 21030 bp, 10 predicted proteins | sample MGYA00519697_ERZ857882 | MGnify/ENA primary metagenome ERZ857882 (study PRJEB31778, sample SAMEA3449373) | human gut metagenome | biome: human gut; feature: human-associated habitat; material: faeces | place: United Kingdom | collected 2010/2012 ...
CCAGCCAGAAGGGTGGCGTGGGAAAATCCGTCTTTACGGTACTGCTGGCCAGTGTCCTGCATTACCGCAAAGACGTGCGTGTGGCGGTTGTGGACTGTGACTCCCCGCAGCACAGCATCGCCCTGATGCGTGAGAGGGACATGGAGAATGTCATGAAAAATGACGACCTGAAGGTGAACCTGTACCGGCAGTACGAAAGAATCCGTAAGCCTGCCTATCCGGTCATCAAAAGCGACCCGGAAAAGGGGGTGGAAGACCTGCGGCGTTATATGGACGAAAAAGGGGAGACTTTCGATATCGTGCTCTTCGACCTTCCCGGAACGCTCCGCAGCGAGGGGGTGGTTCATACCGTTGCCGCGATGGACTATATCTTTGTCCCGCTCAAGGCGGACAATATCGTCATGCAGAGTTCCCTGCAGTTTACCAAGGTGCTGGAAGAGGAGCTGATCGCCAAGGGGAACTGCAACTTGAAAGGAATCCGGCTGTTCTGGAACATGGTGGATAGAAGGGGACGGAAGAATTTGTATGATGCCTGGAACCGGGTCATCCACAGGATGGGGCTGCGGCTGCTGTCCTCACACATTCCGAACACCCTCCGCTACAACAAGGAGGCGGACCCTGTCTGTAAGGGTGTCTTTCGTTCCACGCTGTTTCCACCCGATCCCCGTCAGGAGAAAGACTCCGGCCTTCCTGAACTGGTGGAGGAGATATGCCATGCCATCGGTCTGGAGGAATCCGATACCGAGCGGTAGCGGATGATAGGATACAGACACCTTGAATAAGGGCTTTTAGCCTAAGATAAAGTAAGATAATTGCATGATAATAAGTTTTTTACAGATGTGACTTCTCCTATAAAAGCATTACCTTAGTAGTGTAATGTGCGCCAAGAGGTCACACAAGTAATTGTTCAGCATCGTGTCTGAACCTATTGTTCCATCAATAGTAGCCTGAAGAGGCGTACGTGACTGGCAACGGTCGGGTGCGAAGCCCTCTTGACAACGACGTTCCAACCTAAGCATCATAGGCGAAGAATGTCAAAGCTGACTGATATGAGTAACCTAAGTGAATCGCCGTACCATCGTGACTATGAATTAGCTCACGGATATTTATGGGCCATTCCAAAAGGCAAGCAGTCAGGATAGTACGCTGTTACATCGTGCTACACGGATGTCGCACTGCTGGTGGATAGGCGGAGTCTAAGTCGGTCGTCAGTTATTTGTGCGAAACTTGGTAAGCCCGTATCTCTCCCGTCAGCCAATAACCGATGGGTGGCCAATTGTAAGAGCGGCCGAATGAGGTGCGGGTAAAGGATTGTGGAGAAAGCGAATGCCATGGTGTAATGCCCTGGATAAAGGTTTCAACGTCACCCTACGCGAAAGCGGGCAGACTTCCACAGGGTAATTCTTTGTGAAACGAATTGTAGAACTTCAAGTATAAAGAAACAGCAAAGGAACAAGGCGCAAGCCGAGTGTGCATCTTCAGCCGGACGCAAAACCGTGTGGAAAGGAATAGACTTCGCACGATGCGAACGTAAGGTATCAATCGTTCACTGACTGCTATGTTCGGTATTAATGCAGACTGAATCCTTAATCATTTATCCAAACTCTTGAAATATCAAAGCCTGATTTAAGTGCAGATAACTGATAGAGTTTGGATAAATGGAAAGTTTGAATAAAATACATTATTATCAATTTCTACAGATATTTTTCCTTGCGCTCACACCCCACTGCATATTTGAGAAAACAGAATGATTTAACATACTATTTTTCATATCCAATCTTTTTTAATACTCCCCATGATAATACTCACTATAAAAAGTCCAATCGAATAATTTTACGCGGTGATAAATGAAATTAATAGAAAGCGATTACCTTTGAAGAAAAAGTCTGTAATTTGGTCAAGAGAAAAGTACAATAGGTCAAAACATGGATATTATAATTCGCTTTATTTGCACTACCATTTTAAATCTAATTGTATTAATCCTTATTATAAACTTTAATATCTGCACTATGAAGAGAAAAGTACTATTAAGCACATTGTTTCTAATACTACATTTCACTGTAGCATTAGCACAGCAAGTAACTATTTCAGGGCAAGTGTTGGATGAGAAGAGTGAACCTCTTATCGGTGCCACGATAAATATCGAAGGTACCACCAATGCAGTAATCACCGATTTAGAAGGAAAGTTCACGATAAAAGTACTTCCTTCTGAAAAACTGGTCATCAGTTATCTGGGATATAAGCCCAAAACTATCACTATCGGAAAGAACCGAAGATTTGATATCATTCTAGACCCTTCAGTCACAGAGATGGATGAGGTGGTTGTTGTAGGCTATGGTAGCCAGCGAAAAAGTGATATTGCAACCGCCGTTGCTTCTGTGAATATAAAAGATATTGTAAACAGTAGTTCTACGCAGACGTTGCAAGCACTACAAGGCAAAATCAGCGGAGTACAGATTATCCCCACAGACGGTTCATTGTCAAGCGGAATGACTTTCAGAATCAGAGGTGTCAACTCCGTCACAGGAGGAACCCAGCCTCTCTTCGTCATTGATGGTGTACCAATGCCTACTCAACAGATCACCAATGAAGATACCGAAACGGTAAACAATCCTCTGCTGGGACTGAATCCAAATGATATTGAATCCAATTTGAATTATTGGAATCCTCGTCCTATCAAAAAGGATAATCCATATTTGACCGTCCAAAGGAAGCTCTCTCCACAGACTGTGGAGGATTTCGCCAATAGACTGTTCATCTACCAGGTAGGAAAAAACAATCATATCGGCTTTCCATTCCGCAAACCCTCCCAGATGGAAATCCTTAACTTTGAAATGAGGAACTATTTTGCAGAGACCAATACCAATTATAAAGCCTTTGCCACGGGTGGTGACAAGGCACAAAGCTGTTGGATGGCCAATTTTGTTCCTTTTGACAAGGTTACAGACATATATCTCTTTGAATCCGCTATTGACGCAATGAGTTTCTACGAAATAAACCATTATACTAAAGAAACCACATGCGCATTCATAAGCACGGGGGGATATGTCACCAAATCCCAAATAGAGAATATAAGCCGTATATTCCCATCTGATAAGGTAAAGTGGAATTGTTGCTATGACAATGATGCCAGCGGTAATGGTTTTGACATCACCACAGCATATTATCTCAAAGGTGAGGAATGTAAAGCTTTTGCAAGGACCAACACTGGAGACACATATAAGACCATCTATTTAAGTTTCCCGGATGGAAACACACAGACCTTCAAAGAAGATGCATTTTCCTCCGGCGAGTATCTTAAACAACATGGTATAGACAATGTAAATATCATCAAACCTTCACGGTACAAAGATTGGAATGAGCTTCTTGTCTATTACAAAAGATTTGATTTGAACCTGGGTCCAGGAATGAAATTCATCCCGGCTATCGAAAAGACCATATCCCAACTGAATCTAAGAGGATATGAACAATTGGCCAATAGTATCAGTTCTTCCACAAAAGAACTGGTGGATTCTCTGCTTGAGCAAGCCAATTACTGCATTTCCGCACCTCTTGCCGAGAGCGGCGCTTATACTCTTATGGTAGACTGTAATATCTTCATGGGGCTGGACACGATGGTACCGGTACCAAGCAACTTATATGTTATAGAAAAGTGCACGCAAAAAAAGATATCGGCACATGCCATAAATGAATTTCTTAAAAAAGAATATATAAACATTTTTAGAGACATGAGTTCATCTGATTTCAAAAATTTTCTAGAGAAAGACATCCTAACTTATACAAAGGGTGCTGTAGAAAAGAATTTTGAGAAAGTGATATTGACTTTCGGATGGAGCCTTAAACCTTCAATTCTAAAAAAAAAGAGTTTTGACTTAGAACATGGTATATAGCATAACAATACAGCATGATACCATAATAGTAGCTGTTTCAAGCAGACATGTTGTCACAATTCCTGCCAGGTTTAATGGAATGATTCTCGGGCTTTGGAACTTGATACAGATTTTCGTTGCCTACTGTAATGAGAATCCGAATTGGGTGAGTAATGTCCGGTCACTGTGGGGTGACCGATTCAAATAGGGACAGGTATGGAACGGATGCCTATTCATGCCCCTATTATAGCTGACACATGGACTTTTATACATTCTTGCACTTTTTAAGTGGGTAAAAAAGTACTATTTGTATTTTATACAAAAAATTGTTTGCTTAATGAAATGGAACATACATTGCCAATGATATTTAATACCTATATATAGGTATTAGATGCGTTTTTATACCCAAAAAATGGTATTTTTATAATCTTTTGTAATATCTAATTTTGCATCCTAAAATAGATCTTTTATCGAAGAGAGATACAGTTTCCTTATATTTGAACTGGGGCTTCTGTAAAGTGCGATAAATATGAGGCTGGAACGGAGCTATCAGAAGAATTTTGGAGAAAATCCGTTTTTTAACTTAGTTAGATCTATCAATGAAAATATAAGTATTTATCTGCGTTGTATTAAGATATAGCATATCAGAACTACAACCATCCCGTTTTTTATTTAGATTTGCAGTTTGCTTTTAATCACTCAAGATCCGTATTACTATGTATGGAACTTAAATAAAGTACTAATATATATTGGATTTTCCTAAATATAATGCAGTTGCTATATTGTTAGACAACAGACGGTTGAGGTCTGTGAGATTATGCAACGGCACCAACAAAAACAACATGTATTTTTAATAATTTTAGTTTTGTTACACACAATGGTTTGTTTTAATTTAAAATTTACATATAATTTTGCATTATTAATAAATATGATGTTACTTATGAAAAAAGGTATTTTGGGGTGTAATATTATATACTTGTTTATACTTATTTGCATAGGAATTGCCCTCCCTATCAAATCGCAAAACAATTACAAAGTAAAACTTACAGGCACTGTTTATGAGTACGACCACAACAACAAGCGTTTGCCTTTAGAATTTGCAGCTGTGTCTATTCCTGAAATTGCACTAGGGACAACCTCTGATGAAAATGGTAGATACATACTGGAAAACGTACCTACTGGTAAAATTCGTATGCAAATTCAATATTTGGGCAAAGTCTCCATTGACACCTTAATAAATGTAAATAAGGATTTGGTTCTTAATTTTACAATGAGGAATGAGGATTTTAAGTTGAAAGAAGTTACAGTAACTGCAACCAACAGCCGTTCAGGCAAATCCACATCTTCTCACATTTCCCGCTCTGCTATGGACCATATGCAAGCGACCAGTTTATATGATGTAATGTCATTGATGCCAGGTGGAATTTCACAGAATCAAGATATGAGTTCGGCACAACAGATTAACATCCGTCAAGTTTCCAGTTCCAGTGGTCCGGAAGCTCCGATGAATGCTATGGGCACCGCAATAATTCGTGATGGTGCCCCCATCTCAAATAATGCTAATCTATCTGCGATGAGCCCTACGGTATTAAGTGGTACGGAAACACCCGCTTCATTGGCCGGAGGTGCCTCGCCGGCTGGTGGAACCGATGTTCGTAGTATTTCTACTGAAAATATAGAGTCTATACAAATCGTTCGTGGTATCCCTTCTGTTGAATATGGTGATCTGACCTCAGGAGCAGTAATTATTAATACAAAAGCTGGTCGTGAGCCGCTACGTGTCAAAGCAAAAGCCAATCCCAATATCTATCAGGTGTCTATGGGAACCGGTTTTGAACTTGGAAAAAAGAAAGGCGCTTTAAATGTAAGTGCAGATTATGCTTATAATACGAATAATCCAATATCCAGTTACCAGCACTATCAGCGTGCCACAACAAAGTTGCTCTATTCAAATACTTTCTTTAATAATAAGTTACGTACCAATTCCAGCTTTGATTTTATTTATGGTAAGGATCAACGTGAACGTAATCCTGATGATGAACAAACTAAAACAGCTTCGGAAGGCCGCGATATAGGTTTTACTTTGAATACCAATGGTACATGGAATATAAATAAGGGCTGGTTAAAAACACTACGCTATGTATTGTCAGGTACGTATATGGATAAAGACAGTTATTATGAAACCGTATACAGTTCTGCTACATCTCCTTATTCCATGACCACTACAAACGGTGCGGTACTTAGTAACTTTGCAGGTCAGCATATCTATGATGCCAATGGTAATCAAATTACTAATTTTGGACCGGAAGACATAAATCATTATGCTGTTTATCTACCAAGCAGCTATTTGGGACACTATGAGATCGATAGTCGTGAAGTTAATTTGTTTGCTAAAGTGACGAGTTCTCTATTCAAGGCGAGCGGTCATGTAAACAACCGCATCTTGATTGGTGCGGATTTCCGGAGTGACGGTAACGTTGGTAAAGGAAAAACTTATGACCCAAGTACTCCTCCTTATCGTAGTCAATACGGTCATAATTCATCTTTCCGTCCACGTAACTATAAGGATATTCCTTTCATTAACCAATTTGGTGCATATGTGGAAGATAATTTCAAATGGTCCATAAGCGGTACGCATGATTTGAACATTCAGGCTGGTGTGCGTTATGATCATACCTCAGTAGTAGGAGGCATTTTCTCGCCACGTGTAAATGCATCCATTGATTTGATTCCGAATCTATTAAGTCTTCAGGGAGGTTACGGTATTGCTGCAAAGATGCCTTCTCTTCTCTATTTATATCCAGAAAATGCATATTTTGAATATATCAATATAAATGAGCTTACCAATGAAAATATTCCGGAAAGCCAGCGCTTGTTTATGACTACCACAGAAGTTCGGCAAGTAGATAACTCAGATTTGAAGATTGCCCAAAATCATAAAGCAGAAGTCGGTTTTAATTTACGAGTGGGTAAAACCAATCTGAATGTAATAGCTTATAAGGAGCGTCTGAAGGATGGTTATGTAATGAGCCAAACCTTCAACACCTTCAATACATTTATCTACAATGAATACCAGCGCACAGAAAACGGGATAGAGCTTAGTAGTAGCCTACCGGTATTGTCTACTTATGCAAAACCAACTAATAATTTAAATATAGAAACTAAAGGTTTAGAATTTGATTTGAATATCGGACGTATTGATGCTATCCGTACGGCCTTCCAAATAAATGGCTCATGGATGCGTACTAAGAGTTGGCGTCAGGGTTATAGCTTCTATGACAATAGCGAAGATGCTGCTTCAGCCCGTAAACCGGTGGCCATTTATTCTCAAGAAGGCAATGCAAGTTACAAACAACAATTTGTAACGACTTTACGTGCCACTCACAATATCCCGCGTATCGGTTTTGTTGTTACGATGACAGCACAAGCTATTTGGCAGCAGTCTAATTGGAATACATTTGGAAACGATTCTATACCTGTGGGCTATTTAGCATTGGAAGATGCGTCTGTAAATATGTTTCCCAAGGGGAAATATACCACTACCCAGCAAGTAAAGGATGCAGGATATGGATATATGTTGAATAATGTAAGTCATAATAATGCTATAAAAGAATCATACAGTCCTTATTTTTGTTTTAACTTGAATGTAACTAAAGAAATTAGCAATATGCTACGTGTTTCTTTCTTTGCCAACAATATGTTCAGAAGTTATCCGCGCAGAGAATCCAAACGTAATCCGGGTTCATATATTCAATTGAATAACCGATTTTTCTTTGGGCTGGAATTATCACTCACTTTATAATGTTTAGGAAGTTATGAAAAAATATTTAATATATTTGTTTACATTGGCAAGTACCCTTTTGATAGGATGCGATTCGTTCAGGGACATGTCTGGCACAGCAGAAGTGAATCCTATCACAGTGGATGTATATTTGGATATTACCGTTGAAAATATATCCACACTGAAAGATCTGACTGTAAAGTTCGACAATTACGATGAAGATTTACATTATGTAAAAGAAGTAACTGATAATAGTGTGAAAGTTGACGGAATTATCCCCGGAATTTATTCGGTAACAGTATCCGGTACAGCGATCGATACAGAAAACAATGAATACTACATCAATGGCAATTCTGTAAATGCGGCATTATTTAAGCATGGTAGCGCATTGAATATTGAAGTACAAGGGCTTAAAGTGAGCCCATTAATATTCAAGGAGATTTATTATTGCGGTAGCCGTCCGGAAAAAGGAGGAGTCTATTTCCGAGACCAGTTCTATGAGATATACAATAACTCTGCTGACATTTTGTATTTGGACGGTATTTATTTCGCAAATTTAACTCCGGGTACAGCTACCACTAAATTACCTATTTGGCCGGAAGCGGACGGTAATAATTATGCATATGGAGAACGTGTGTGGAAATTTCCAGGAAATGGAACCGAATATCCGTTAGCGCCAGGTGAATCTTGCATCATTTCTCAATTTGCCGCTAACCATCAGTTGGACATCTATAACCCTCAAAGTCCTATAGACGGCAGTAGTTCTGAGTTTGAGTTTAATATGAATAATCCAAACTTCCCTGACCAGGCAGCTTATGATATGCAACATGTTTTCTACCAAGGAAAAGCAGAGATGGGAAGTATACCACAATATTTGACATCCGTATTCGGAGGTGCTTATGTGATTTTTCGTGTTCCTGAAGGAGAAGCTTGGGATCCGGTCAACGATGAAAATATGAAGACAACAGATCTTAGCAAACCGAACAGCAATGTTTATTATGCAAAAATACCTATTAAATATGTATTGGATGCTGTTGAAGCAGTAAACAATGAGTCAAAGATGAATGCAAAACGTGTCCCCGGTGTACTTGATGCAGGTATTACTTGGGTAGGAGCTACTTATTGCGGTTTAGGTATTGCTCGCAAATTGTCCACAGACGAAGAAGGTAATCCTATTATTCGCGAAGAAACAGGTACATATATATATCAGGATACAAACAACAGTACGGATGACTTTGAACGTGGCGTTGTTCCTGTAATGCGTCGTAATGGAGCAAAAATGCCTTCATGGAATCACACATTGTAATAATTAACTAAAAAGACAGAACAATGAAAAAACAATATATGAACTATATGAAAAGCTGCCTGCTGGTAATGATAGCCTGCCTTGTAAGTATGGTGGGAGCGGCACAGGGCTTCTCTCCCGCCGCTATGGAACAATTGAAAACAAGACGACTATGGTCTCATTCACAGAATGCTGCCGGTATGCCATTCGATGATATTCAGAATTATTCGAATGTTATATTGGGATATGACTTACAGGACGGAAACTATTGCCGTCCGCAAGAGGGGCAGAAAGAGGCTATCGTAGGTGTATCCAGTGAAGGCTTTATCAATCTGAAAAATGCATATGTGTGGGGAGCATTTAATTTTGCACAAAAAAATCTGACAGATGCCGGATATAACGCCTCCATTGCCGATCCATTCAGGGGAATGCCTTACTATGTCGCAGACCAGCACTTAAGCAAATGGAGAAATCAATATTACGATCTGAAGTTTCGTGCAGCTACTCCTTTACTTGGTAATCATTGGGCATTGGGGTTGGAAGGTAATTATGTAGCTACATTAGCTGCCAAACAGCGCGACCCGCGTGTGGATACCCGTTTTTATACGCTGGGACTGACGCCGGGGATTACTTACAAGTTGAATAATTCACACAAGTTTGGTGCAAGTTTCAAGTATAGTTCTATCAAGGAAGACTCAAGAATGAGTAATGTCAACTCTTATGTGGATCAGGACTATTATATATTATACGGTTTGGGAACAGCCATAAAAGGAATAGGCAGCGGTGTAACCAGCAATTATATTGGAGACCATTTCGGTGGAGCTCTCCAGTACAACTTCAGTATGCCCTCTTTCAATTTACTGCTTGAGGGCAGTTACGATGTAAAAGCGGAAACTGTTCAGCAGAGCTATACGACTCCTAAAAAAATAGCCGGTGTAAAAGATAAAACTGCTCATGTTTCTTTAACGATGATTCAGGAAGGAAAGGACTATACCAATTATATGAGAACCACATATACAAATCGTAACATCGATGGTATTCAGTATATTTCTCAACGCGATAACTCTGAATCACAAAGTGGCTGGGTGGAATTATATAATAACATCCGTTCTACGTACAAGGCACAAACCGCTTCTCTTAATTATGCATTAAGCAGAAACCGCGGGAATGAATATAGTTGGAAAGCAGAATTAAATGTGAATTATACCAAGCAAGACGATGAATATTTAATGCCTAATTCTGTACAGAATGCAGAAAATTTATCTTTAGGCTTAGGTGGCAAAAAAAATTTTGTTTTAGGCAATAGTTTGAATCGCAGGCTTTTAATAGATGTTCATGTTGCGTATAACAATAATCTGGGAGGTGAATATGTATATGGTGGCAGCCATGCAGACTATCCAACTGTAACCGAATTACAACAAGGGCTGACTAATTATTATACCTGTGATTACTATCGTATTGGCGGGTCGATAACGTATTCGCAACAAGTCAGAGAAAACAGACGTATGAACTTATTTGCAAAAGTTGTATTCGATCGTGTAAATACCTCTGACTATGATTATGATGGGCGTACTCATTTATCGATAAGTTTAGGATGTAATTTTTAATGCTACATAACGAAATCTATATTACAAAACATGCGTAAATTAATAACTGGAAGTTTGATGCTCTGCAGCATATTATCTCTGCGGGCACAGACATTTGTTAAACCGGCTGTGAAAGTAAAGGACACCTCTTTTGCTGTAATTACAGATAAAGGGACATTTCAGGCTTGTGAAGCCGAGCTTAAAGCCTATCAGGAGATTCTAGGAATGGAAGGGTTGCCTACGTTCATCGTATACAATGAATGGAATAAACCGGAAGATGTAAAGAAAGTTATTGTTAAGCTCTACAAAAAGGATAAATTGGAAGGAGTGGTATTTGTCGGTGATATCCCTATTCCAATGCTCCGCAAAGCCCAGCATATGACTTCCGCTTTTAAAATGGATGAGAAAAACAATGACTGGAGAGATTCTTCAGTGCCCAGCGACCGTTTCTACGATGATTTCGACCTACAATTCGATTTTTTGAAACAGGACAGTGTCGAAAATAATTTCTTCTATTATAATTTGGCTATAAAATCTCCACAGCAAATTCGGTGTGACATATATTCTGCACGTGTCAAAGCTGTTGATAACGGCGAAGAACCGCATGCGCAAATCAGCCGCTATTTTAAAAAAGTGGTGGCTGAGCACCAGATAAACAATAAATTAGACCAATTCTTCTCCTATACAGGTGATGGCTCTTACTCTAACTCATTGACTGCATGGACACCGGAAACCTTTACTATTCGCGAACAAATGCCGGGCGTATTCGATAAAGAGGGACGGGCCCGTTTCATCCGTTATAATTTCAGCGATTATCCCAAGGACGATGTCATTAATATGCTGAAACGCACAGATCTGGACTTGTCTATTTTTCATGAGCATGGTATGCCCGAACGTCAATATCTTTCCGGTAGTCCCGCTACTAATAGGTGGAATGCTCATGTAGATGCAATGAAGTACTATTATCGTGGTTTAGCGCGTAGAAAGCAAAACAACAAAAAGTCTTTCGACGAAATGCTGGATATGATGAAAAACACATACGGTTTGGACACTACTTGGATTGCAGGCTATGATGATCCCAAAGTAATTGCAGAAGATTCTTTACTAGACCTGCGCACCGGTATTATCCTGTCGGAAGTTACAGAGTTTAAGCCTAATAGCCGTATGGTAATTTTCGATGCATGCTATAATGGTGATTTCCGAGAAAAAGATTACATTGCCGGACGTTATATCATGTCGGAAGGAAAATGCGTAACTACTTTTGCCAATTCAGTCAATGTACTGCAAGATAAAATGGCAAACGAGATGCTCGGCCTGTTAGGTATGGGAGCACGAGTGGGGCAATGGGCTAAATTGACGAATATTCTCGAATCGCACATTACCGGTGACCCTACTCTACGTTTTCAATCTATCAATGAGGTAGATGCCAATGCTTTGTTCAAAGAACCATATAGCGAGTCCCGCATGTTGGAGTTATTACAGTCGCCCTATGCCGACATACAGAATTTTGCTTTGCACAACCTTTATCGCAATGACTATCCGGGTATTTCTGATTTATTAAGAAAAACTTTTGAAACTTCCTCGTTCATGATGGTACGTTTCACCTGCTTGGCATTGCTTGAGAAGATTAGTGACAAAAACTTCCGGGAAGTCTTACACTTGGCCATTACGGATTCCTATGAATTTATTCGTCGCACCTCTGTTCGTATGATGCAACATGTGGGACTGAACGAGTATGTTTATCCGCAAATCAAAGCCTATGTAGAAGACAACCTATCCGAGCGTGTGGCATTTAATGTGAGTTTGGGGCTTCAAGTCTTTGATCAGGCAGCCGTACAGGCGGCAATTGATAAAGTAATGGCTGAGACCTATGTGTTGCAAGACAAGGAGGAGATGCGTAAGGTTTTGGAGAATGCCAATAATAGTCGTAGCATGCAAAAAGAGTTATTAAGCAAAGAAACTTCCGAACGTTGGCGCATCCTTTATTGCAATTCTCTGAAAAATCATATGGCACATGCCTGTGTAGACGGCCTCTTGGCTTTACTTACCGACTCCAGTGAAAGTGAAAAGCTAAAAACCTGTTTATTGGAGGCTTTTGCTTGGTTCACTCATTCTTATCGGAAGCCTGACATCCTTCGGGTATGCGATCAACTGAGAAAAGATAAGAGCTTATCCGAGAACCTTCGTGAAGAAGCCGACCGTACATATTACAGACTTAAAAATTAATTGGCCATGATTAAAAAAATAATATATCTGGCATTTCTTTTGCCATTGGCAGGAAATGCACAAACAACAGTCATAAAGCCATTGGTCAAACAACCTACCGCTTTTGCTATCATAACAGATAACCAAACTTATGCAAATACCAAAGATGCCATGCATCAGTACAAAACTGCGGTTGAAGATGATGGTTTGGCAACTTATCTGATCAGCGGTGACTGGCAAAATCCAGATCAAGTCAAACAGATAATCATCAAAACATATCAAGAATGCCCTTCATTGGAAGGTCTGGTTTTAATCGGCGATGTGCCTGTCGCATTGGTACGTAATGCGCAACACATGACTACTGCATTCAAAATGAATGAGAAAGCCTTTCCTTGGGATCAGTCTTCCGTACCTACCGACCGCTTTTATGATGATCTGAACTTAAAGTTTGAGTTCATCAGGCAAGACTCAGTAAATCATCAGCATTTCTACTACAAATTGACAGAAGACAGTCCCCAGCGGCTAAATCCTACTTTCTATTCAGCTCGTATCAAGTATCCGGAAAAAAAGGAAGGGGATAAATATGCGGCCATTGCCTCATATCTGAAGAAAGCTGCTGCTGCCAAGGCAGATAAGCATAATCAATTAGATCGGGTATTCTCATTCAATGGTGCTTCTTACAATTCCGATTGCCTGATTGTATGGATGGATGACGAAAAAGCTTATATGGAGAACTTTCCATTAGCTTTTGGTCGTCAAATGGGATTCAAACATTGGAACTTCCGAATGAAACACCCTATGAAATATAAGTTATTCAGCGAATTGCAACGAAAGGACCTTGACTTATTTATGTTTCATGAACATGGAATGCCAACAGGGCAGCTTATTAATGATGAATTGGCATGCACTGATTTCAATAATCGTTATAAAATGTTGAAGAGTACACTTTATAATGCAGTCATGTCCCATGTTGGAAAACGTGACAAAGACACCTTACGTATTCAGATGCAGGAAAAACGACAAGTGAATGAGGTGTTTTTTAAAGACCTGGACAATCCTAAGTTCTGGGAAGCAGACTCTCTTCACTACGCTGATGAACGTATCGTAACGGAAGATTTAATGAAGAGAAATCTTTCCACTAATCCGAAGATGATAATGTTTGATGCGTGCTACAACGGTTCTTTTCACGAAAACGACTATATAGCAGGACAATATATCTTTAATGACGGTCAGACATTAGTAGCACAAGGAAATACCCGTAACGTATTGCAAGACCGCTGGACTATTGAAATGATTGGTTTGTTGTCCCATGGTGTACGAGCCGGGCAATACAATAAGCTAATCGTATCACTTGAAGGTCATTTGTTTGGTGATCCCACTTTCCGTTTTGCTCCTATCGAAGCCAATACTTTAAGTACCGATATAACAATACACAAAGATGACAAAGCCTATTGGAAGAATTTGTTAAACAGCCCATACGCTGATGTACAAAGTTTGGCCATGCGTATGCTGGCTGACGCCGATACCCAAAAGGAATTATCTCCGTTGCTCCTGAAGAAGTACCGGGAAAGTGGCTTCAATACGGTTCGTATGGAAGCTATCAAGTTGTTGAGCCGTTATCAGGACGACAACTTCATCGAAGCATTACGCGAAGGTTTGAACGATACTTATGAAATGGTAGCTCGCCAAAGTGCCATTTATGCTGGATTTGTAGGTGACGATTCCTTATTGCCCGCTATTGTGGAAGCATTGGTCGAACATAATGAACGCTTACGCGTACAAATGAGTGCCAACAAGGCTTTAAGCCTTTATCCGAAAGAGAAAGTAGAAAAGACAATAGAAGACTTTTATGCAAAAGTTGACCGTTTGAATGAAAACGAAGAGAAAAAACGATTACTAAGAAGCCTGGAAAGAATGTTTGTACAAGAGGCAAAAGTCCATCAGACCTTGATGGATGTAGCTGCACCGGAAGCAAAACGTATCAGTGCAATCCGCAATGTGCGTAACTATACATTCCATTTCCACGTGGATGATTATTTGAATGTAATTCGTGATGCCGGTAATCCACAGGAAGTACGTGTAGTAATGGCCGAAGCATTAGGTTGGTTTACTAATTCTGTACAACGGCCACACATTCTTGAAGAAATAAAGAAGATGCAACAAACAGCCAATCTTCCGGAAGATTTAAAAGCAGAGCTTGAACAGACAATCAAAAGATTAAGTTTATAAATATGAATAAATACATCCTTTTGGCAATTACCGCTTTGTGCTTACAGGATATGCAGGCGCAAACAGTTGTACATCCTAGTATAAAAACAAAGACTACTTTTGCAATTGTAGTCGATCAGAAAAGTTATGATGAAGCGAAAAGTGAAATTGATGCTTATCGTACCAGTATAGAAAAAGAAGGTTTAGGTACTTACTTGCTAATTGATGATTGGAAAAGGCCCGAACCTATTCGTGAGCAACTTGTCAAATTGCATGAGAATGAGAAAACGCCTTTGGAGGGTTGCGTATTTATAGGTGACATCCCTATTCCAATGATTCGTGATGCACATCATCTATCTTCGGCTTTCAAAAGGTCTCCCAAAGCCAATTGGCAGAAATCAAGCGTTCCTTCCGACCGTTATTATGATGACTTCGGATTAAAATTTGATTATATTAAACAAGACAGTTTGATACCTGACTATCATTATATGACATTGCGTGCTGATTCTAAACAGTATATTTCACCGGATATTTATTCGGCCCGTATCCGTCCATTACATTTAGAAGGTGAGAACCGTTATCAGATGCTACGCGATTACTTAAAAAAGGCAGTTGCCGAAAAAGCAAAGCAAAATGCATTTGACCAACTGACTATGGCCCGTGGCCATGGTTACAATTCTGAAGATCCTTTGGCATGGAGCGGTGAGCAAATAGCCTTACGTGAGCAATTGCCGCAAATATTCAAATCGGGTAATACAGTGAAGTTCTATGATTTTAACATGCGCTATCCGATGAAACCATTATACTTGAACGAGATTCAGCGCGAAGGATTAGATGTCATGCTATTCCATCACCACGGTGGCCCCACCATGCAGTATATCAATGGCTATGAAAATGGTTCCGGTATTAATTTGAGTATTGAGAATGCCAAAATATTCTTGCGAAGCAAAGTGCCTTCATACGCCAAGAAACATGGGCGTGAAGCTGCTATCAAAGAATATGCCAAGCAGTATGGGGTGCCTGAAAGTTGGTGTGCGGAAGCTTTCGATGAGGAGAAAATAAAATCGGATTCCATTGTAAACCGTAATATGGATATCTATACTGAAGATATTCGTCTTTTGACTCCTAATGCGCGTTTTATATTGTTCGATGCTTGTTTCAACGGTTCTTTCCATTTGGATGACAACATTGTAGGCTCTTATATATTCAATAAGGGTAAGACCATTGCTACTATGGGATGTACGGTTAACACCATTCAAGATAAATGGCCGGATGAATTTCTCGGCTTGTTAGCTGCCGGTATGCGCATCGGGCAGTTCACTCGTTTTACCTGCTTCTTGGAAAATCATCTGATCGGTGACCCGACTTTTCACTTCACCAATAATGCCGGGCTGGATATGGACATCAACCAAGCTTTAGTTGCGCAGGAAGGAAATGTTACATTCTGGAAAAAACAGCTGAATTCCCCTATGGCTGACATGCAGGCAATGGCGCTCCGTCAATTGTCAATGGCAAATTATAGTGGTCTCGTTGAGTTGCTGAAGAAAAGTTACCACGAATCGAACTATTTCGTTGTGCGGTTGGAAGCATTACGCCTATTAGCTTTGAACTATCCGACAGAGGTTGCCGATGTATTGCAGACAGCCATGAACGACAGTTATGAACTGATCCGTCGTTATGCGGTGGAATACGTTGAAAAGAATTGCAATCCGGAATTGTTGCCGGCATGGATAGAAAGCTATTTATTACGCGGACATGAAAACCGCCATCGTTTCAGAATTTTTAGTGCTATCAACACGTTCGACCATGATATGGCTTTGAATGAATTGAAGAAACAGGCTGCCGATTGGTCTTTCTACGATTCTTCCTATGTGAATGAATTGTTAGAATACCTTCCTCGCCAAAAGAAAGGACTTGAAAGAGATTTTGCACTTATTGACAGTCCGGAAAGTACTACCAAACAGATACAAAGCGAAATAAGTAGGTTCCGAAATAAACCTATTACTAAAGCTATTGAGCCATTACTGAACATTATAAAAAATGAAAGCCAAGAAGAAGAACTTCGCATATTGGCTGCTGAAACATTAGGCTGGTATAATTTATACTATAATAAAGCAGATATAATCAAAGAACTTAACACATTTAGAACTTCCAATCAAAAGCTAATGAACGAAGTTAGCAAAACAATTAATAGGCTGAAAAGTCAAAATAGGTAGAATCATCCAAACGATGAGATAGACCGGATCCAAAGGGCGGTTCTGCCATTCCTGAGCAGCCTGGTTGACTTTGTTCGTGATGATGGAAATAGCTGATGTGGACAGTTCTATCTCATAGATTTCACGCATCTCCTCTTCTATGTCTGACACGCTCATTCCTTTGGCATATAGGGAGATAACAAGTTTTTCTTTAATATTATCGACACTATACAGGGACATTCAGTAAATGTCTATAGTATAACTCCTCAACCAGTTCCAGACACCAATCATTAAAACAGGGATATTCCTAAAATAATAAAATTTAAGGCAACTAATTCATTGCGAGTTAGTTGCCTTTTTTGTATCTTTAAGCATTCCCCCCAAAAAACGGTTTGACGGCCAAAACGGGGGTAATCTAAAATAAAAACACATGGTAAAGATACAAAAAATCTCAGAAATCGAACCTCGTTTAGGTTTTACCGAGTTCGATATGCTAAAAAAATATCGTCAAAGTTTTGCAACGAGTGAATTAGGTCGCCTCCATGCTCTGTTTCCTTTCTCGGAACTGGCCCGACAAATGCATTTGAAGTCCTCTGCTTTGGGTCGTAAAAGTTATTTTTCTCCCGAAGGTAAAATAGCCTTGATGGTCTTGAAGTCCTATACCAACTTTTCCGATGCACAACTGATTGAGCATTTAAACGGTAATATTCATTACCAGTTGTTTTGTGGTGTTCAGATTGATCCGCTTCATCCACTAACCAATCCTAAAATCGTTAGTGCAATTCGTCAGGAACTAGCGCATCGCCTTGACGTTGAGCCCCTCCAGCTCATTCTTGCCGAGCATTGGAAACCTTATCTTGAGAACCTTCATGTCTGTATGACCGATGCCACCTGTTATGAAAGTCATCTGCGTTTTCCTACTGATACCAAACTCTTATGGGAAGGTATTGTATGGCTTCATCGTCATCTGTGCAAACATTGCCAGACCTTGCACATACAACGTCCCCGTAACAAGTATCTTGATGTACGCCGTGCCTATCTTGCTTATAGCAAACTGCGTAAACGCAGGAAATCACAGACTCGTATGATTACACGAAGGTTACTTCAGTTATTGGAAAATTCAATACTGCCAACAGATAATCCAAATGATCGCCTGTCATAATATAACAGGCATTGTTCATTACATAATTGTTGGCATCATATGCAAAAGCCATTTGGTTTCCGATTATTTTCCATACAATTTTTGGCTTAGAAAAATCCTCCCAATAACTGATGCTATCTTGTGTTTCAAACCACTCGTTACTAGTTTTCTTTCGGGCTTTTATTTTTTTGCCATTAACAATATGAGTTTCTCCTGTTTGTTCTAAACGCTCTATGCCAATTGACAGAAGATAATTTTTCACCGCAGGATAACTTTCTATATCATAATGCCGCGAAGGAAATGTGGCTATAATCCACAAGTCCGCCCATTCATATTCATATCTCTTGATATCCCTGCCACGAAGAATCGGTCGTATAAGTTCAGCCGTCCGAACACGTTCATCTTCTGTTTGACAATTCGCTAGTATCTCATCACGCTTTTCGGTAGAAATGATAAAAGCATCATTGAAACCAGTTTTTATCCCATAGTTGATTTGGATGTTCCAATCCTTCAAGGGTATTCCCACAGACTCAATCTTCTGCTTGATGCTCTGTTCAATGGGAGACAATATCACCCATGGGATAGAATCTGCAAAGTTACACTTCACGCCTTGTTGCTGCACGAAATCGCTCAAATTATTCAAGCCATTCGAATCTTGTACCAAACAAGCTTGTGTGTTAAAAATATTTGCTGCTTTTTGAGATAAAAGAATATTTGCTTCTACCGTTATTGCATCGAATATTTTTATACCTGCAAAATCTACCAACATAATAGGATTGGTCTTGCTTGCGAAATAACCTCGCAAGGCTTCACCATACCCTGCACGCATCCATTTATTAGACGTGATATAGCAAAGAAAACCATTGGGAGTAAGCAGGTTCATACCCAACTCATAGAAGAGGCAGTAAATATCACCAGTGCGTGCATAAGTTATGTAACCCATGCATTCTAATACATCGGCACTCTTACCCATAGATTGTAACTGAATGTAAGGTGGATTGCCAATGATACAGTCAAATCCCAAGAAGTTGCCTTCGGCATCGAGTACTTCTGGAAACTCTATACGCCATTCGAATGCACCAAGATAAATTTTGTTGGAGCGTATTTCCTCAAATATATTTTCTAAAGTCGCAATTTCTTTCTTTAAATCGGCAATGCGCTTGTCCGACGCTTTCTTTTCCTTTTTTGTCGGTTCAAACAGTTGAGGCGCTTGTAAGTTTGCCAACTCAGAGCGGCGTTTGTTCAATCTAACCAATCGTGCATCCCGGCGGTTGATCTCTGTTTTCAGTTTCGACTTGATTTCTGTTATAAACGTTTCCAAATCCTGCTTTTCGCTTTTACTTTGGGCATTTTTATATTTAGCTACAGCCTCCTTATATTGGCTGATGCTGATACTAGACTCTCGCAGTACGGTCTGAATACTGTCTGTCAAAGCGAATCGGTGAAGCAAAGAATTTCCACATTTGATGTTAATGTCGATATTTGGTAAGGTTTCTAAATAAGTGTAATTACTTTCAGCCGTATAGTAAGCATTCTTCAACAATTCAATCCACAGTCGTAGGCGGCAAATCTTCACAGAGTTGGGGTTAATATCAACGCCAAATAAACAGTTCTCAATGATTTGACGCTTCTCCTTGAAAAGAGTTTCCTGCATGCGGCGACTTTCCGCATTGAGTGGGTTGTAAGCAAATAAATTACCTTCGGTATCGGTAACAATCAGCTCGTCATTTTCAATGGCAAGTTGATAGTCCGCTTTGCGGATACGCTTACCGGTAGCATCTACCAAAATACCTAATTCGTATTTCAAGAGTATCAGTTCATTGAGAGCAGACACAAGAAAGTGACCCGAACCAACAGCTGGATCACACAGTCGCAAACTGTTAATTAGTTCATTAGCTTCGACTATATTGTCAATATGGTTGTATAGTTCTATACGGGTGGTACAATTCCAGCCATAATAACCATTAAACTTTTGCAACACGGTCTTGGTGATTGCTTCACGGCACATGAACATAGTGATAAAGCCTGGAGTGAATACTGAACCATCCTTGTGACCATTTATTTTCTCGAATATAAGCCCTAAAACAGAAGCATTGATGAGTGTTTTAGCCTCTTCTTGCACTTCTTCACTGCCTTCGCTCGCAAAGTTATAAGCGTCGAGAAAAGCAAACAAATATTGCAGGGTGGGTAATGCGTTGACTTGTAGATTGCGTTTTTTATTTCGTAATACGCTACTCGCCAAGACAGGAAGTACCGTACGTTGTGAAAGGCTGTTTATCTTAATTGTTTTACTTTCCAAATCTGTCACCTCGAAAAGAGAACTGTTAAGATAGGGAACGTAAGCAAAATCACGCATAATGGAGTGTGTGCGGCTGCCCATGTCACGTGCAAGCACTTGGAAAAAGAGTGTGTTGAGATCATCATAGTCATGAATCTTAGTTATTGAAAGAAATTTATAGATTGCATCTCCATTGTGGTATTTCAACATCTGAGCCTCCAACAGTTTCAAGAAAAGGATACGATTCATCCAAGTAATACACAATTCCATTGCAACATTGAATAACCGTTCCTCATAATCATTCCCATACAAACGACCATTTATGTGACGCAAACAATCTTCTGCATCCAGTTGGTTAATAGTATTCTCTAGTAATGAAGCCTCGTCACGCCGTTCCACAGCTTTGCGTACAATCACGGTTTTATTATTCTCTTTGCGTTCCTCAATACCAATAATGTGTAGCAGCTCAGTGTAGAATCCAC
>ERZ857882.2191-NODE-2191-length-20986-cov-4.091682_pt1 | contig 20986 bp, 24 predicted proteins | sample MGYA00519697_ERZ857882 | MGnify/ENA primary metagenome ERZ857882 (study PRJEB31778, sample SAMEA3449373) | human gut metagenome | biome: human gut; feature: human-associated habitat; material: faeces | place: United Kingdom | collected 2010/2012 ...
GGCTGGGCGCCGTGGGCGATGATGCTTTTCAGGATCCGTTCCAGATAGGGCTCCAGCAGCAGCAGCGTCCGTTCCCGAATGGACAGACGAGCGGCGGGATAGATGCGGTCACCCAGCTCCCGGCGGAAAGACTGGGTGCAGTCCTGCAGGTAAAAGAAGAAACGGGTCAGGGCCCGGTAAGGACGCTCCTGGGCTTCCTCCGCCAGGCGGTCGGCTTCCTTCAGATACGGTGAAAAAAATGCCTGCAGCACTTCTTCCCAAAGAGCTTCCTTGGATTCAAAATAGTAATAAAAGCCGCCGGGATCCGCGCCTACCTGCTTCATCAGTCCCCGAACGCTTACACAGTCAAATCCTTTTTCAAAAAACAGCCGGGTGGCTACCTCCAGAATATGATTCCGGGTACCCTCTGCAAACATCTGCTTTCTGGCCATGAAGATCCTCCTGCCATTCTCGTTTTTTCAAACGTGTTGAATTATAGCATAAAGGGAGGTTTTCTGCAAGCACACATCTTTTTTAAAAAAACTCTTTACAAACGGAGTGCCCCGTGCTAAGATAATAACGAAAACAATAATTATTATTAAAAAGAGAGGAACATATGGACACCATCCGCAAGCACAGCAAAAAAAGAGACGCCATTTTGAACTGCCTGCGGGAAACGGATGCACACCCTTCCGCCGAGTGGGTGTACAGCCGCCTGAAGCCCCAGATCCCGGATCTGTCCCTGGGAACGGTATACAGGAATCTGGCTTTGTTCAAGGAGACGGGGGAGGCCATATCTTTGGGCACGGTCATGGGGCTGGAACGCTTTGACGGGCGGACGGATCCCCATATCCACTTTGTATGCACCCGCTGCGGCCGCATACTGGATCTGCCGGGTATCCAGGTGCCCCCCTGCCTGACGGAGCAGGCCGGAAAGATATTGGGCGCCCCCGTGGAGGTAACAAGGCTGACCTTTTACGGCGCCTGTGCCCAGCGTGCCGCAAACCGGGCGGCGGAAAAGAAATTGCAAAATTTATCTTACGACCAAAAAGACCCAATTTAAGTATCATCAGGAGGAAAAGAATATGAAGAAGTTTGTTTGCCCCGTTTGCGGTTATGTGTATGAAGGCGAAGAGATGCCCGCAGATTTCAAGTGCCCCGTGTGCAAGGTTCCCGGGTCCAAGTTTATTGAAGTAAAGGGTGAGATGAAGCTGGCCGCCGAGCATGAATTCGGCATTTACGATAAGACCGTGGCCAACAACCCGGATATTTCCGATGCAGACAAAGCCTATATTCTGGAGCAGCTGAAAGCAAACTTTGCCGGGGAATGCAGCGAAGTGGGCATGTATCTGTGCATGGCCCGGATCGCACACCGGGAGGGGTATCCTGAAGTGGGGCTTTACTGGGAGAAGGCAGCTTATGAAGAAGCGGAGCATGCGGCCAAGTTTGCAGAGCTTCTGGGGAGCCGCTGCGAACCCAACATGAAGGCCGATACCAAAGCCAACCTGGCCTGGCGGGTGGAGTGCGAGTATGGCGCAACCAAAGGCAAGTTTGATCTGGCTGTCTGTGCCAAGAAAAACAATCTGGATGCCATTCACGATACTGTTCACGAAATGGCCCGCGACGAGGCGAGACACGGCAAGGCCTTTGAGGGTCTGCTGAAGCGCTACTTCGGCAAGTAATTCAGCCTAAAATAAGCCTTTTGGAGAGGAAGCAGGAACAAAACTGCTTCCTCTCTTTGTCCAAAAGTAGAAAACAAGGTGGAAATTTGCTTTCCGAACCCGTTCCAACAGCGATAAAGCGGAAATTGAAAAAGTGGAATTTATGAGAAGCGGATTTTCCGCATTTCTCCGTTGCTTTGTGGGGGCTGATTACAGCTCCATTTCTTTTACTCTGCGATAGAACGTGTCAGGCTTCAAGCTCAGCTCTTTCATGGCAGCGGTGGCGGTAATTTCGCCCGCCCGCCACTTCTTGCAAAGGGCTTTCATCTGCGCCTCGTTATAATCAATGGGCTTGCGGCCTTTATACTTAGGAAAAGGAGCGGGACACGCGCCCCGCTCCCCGTGATTATTTCAGAATCGTGATAGTGCCTTTAATTCGGGTAATTTCAGCAGACGAATAAGCAAAACCATAAACAATCCCTGCAGTTCCCAAACCGGTTTTACCGCCGACCTGGTTTGCCTGCGCACGGCCAACGGCAGACAAAACCAAACCTGTGATACCGCTTAATCCATAAAAACCAAAGATGAAGCAGGTTGTTAAAGAAACTACAAAACCTGCAATCTGTAATCCGTTTGTCTTGCCTTCCATTAGATATTCTCCTGTCTGCCTGCCGTGGCTGCTCTTTACTTAGCTGTTTATTTGCTCCTTTGTTTCAGAAGGACGCTTTTCAGGCGCCGGGGAAAGCTTTGATTCTATTTTTTCCATGCGGTCGGCAACAAAAGAAACTTTTTCGATCAGTTCCCCAAATCCAAACAGGGGCCAACTGCTTGCCGTGCCAACTATAGCCAGAATCAAGCCGTCTTTTAGTATTTTCGAACTCAAATATGCCTCGCTGACATTACCAAAGGCAAGAGAAAGTGCCCCCCAGAAGGCACATAAAAAACCTACTATGAGACAAAAATAGCAGCAAAGCTTTGCCAATGTCTTGATCTTGCTGCCGATGCTGCCAAACAGCCTGTTGCGGATATCCTCAAACATTTTTCTTCCCCTCTTTCTTTTATAGACCGAGAATTCGGAACTATTCTGCTTGAAATTATACGGGAATACTTCCTGTATGTCAAGAAAAACAGGAAGTATAATTCCTAAAAATACGGAAAAATGAGGAAGAATAATGCTTATTTTTGATCTGCATACCATTGGTGACAGGCTGCTGGCGGTTCGCAAGCGCACAGGCCTGACACAGGCGGAGGTAGCGGAAGCGGCGGGGCTGTCGGAACGCACTTATGCGGATATAGAGAGGGGCACCGTAAACATGCGGACGGCCACTGTGCTGTGCATATGCAGCGCTCTGCACATCACGCCGGACGAGATCCTGACGGAGGAGCGGACGTCTCTGCCTGCCCGGCAGGAGGAATTGTGGGAGCGGCTGAACGCCTGCAATCCCCGGGATAAAGAAACAGCCCTAGAACTGCTTTCCGTGTATCTGCGGTCTTTATAGAGGCTCGGTCCCTCTTGTGAACCGGGGGAGGGATATGGTATCATACCCTTGCATTATGTTGTGGGCATTGCCCGCATGGAAGGAGCGCATATATGGAAAAGAAAAAGAAGTCCGGCCTTTGGGCGGAATTCAAGGAGTTTATTTCACGGGGTAACGTAATGGATCTGGCCGTAGGCGTGATCATCGGCAGTGCATTCACGGCCATTGTCAATTCACTGGTCAATGATATGCTCATGCCGGTTATCGGCCTTATTTCCGGGGGTATTGATTTCAGCGGACTCAAGCTGGTACTGACCCCTGCGGTGGGGGATACGCCCGAGGTGGCCCTGTGCTACGGATCGTTTTTGCAGAGCATACTGAATTTTCTGCTGGTCGCTTTGGCCCTGTTCCTGCTGGTAAAGGCGCTCAACGCCTTCCGCCGGAAGAAGGAGGAGGCACCCGCTCCTGCGCCCGAGCCCCCCAAGCCCTCGGAAGAGGTGCAGCTGCTCACACAGATCCGGGATCTGCTGCAAAAATAACGCTGAAAAAACAGGGCCTCGAAGGATATGCTTCTTCGGGGCGCTGCTTCTTTTTGGGCATAATGCCGGGATCATGCCTGCTCCTCACCGTTCAGGGCCAGGAGTTCGGTCAGCATACTGTTCAGCAGCGGCAGATATTTTTTATCCAGCCGCCCGATCTTTTCCAGCAGGGCGGCGTCCTGGGGGCGGTTTGCGCCAAAGAGCACGTAATCGGCAGACAGACCCAGCACCCGGCAGATTTTCGTCAGCATTTTTACGGAAATGCCCGTGCGGCCCCGTTCCACCTCCGCCAGATAAGAAACGCTCACATCCAGCAGTTCTGCAAATTTTTCCCGTGTGTAGCCCATGTCTTCCCGGGCTTTTCGGATGCGCATATACATATACCATCACCTCAACCTACAGTATGCCCGGTACTTATGCCGCAAAACATCAAGCAATACTGTATAAAAAACATCTTGTATTAGTGTATGATGTGTGGTATATTGATTTTGTCGAAAGACAGAAAAGGAGGAAGAAAGATGAAAAGGAAGACTGCTAACGTGCTGGGGGTACTGCTATGCTGGGCATTGGCTTTCATTGGTGTATTGTTTTACTGGACGCATAAGGATGCTGCGTTTTATACCGGCAAATATGGCTCACCGGTGACGGAAGAACTGGACAGGGTAGAATTTGGTGCGGATTTTTATACTTATAGCTACGAAGCCTCCGCTTATGCAGCAAATGGAATCAGAAACATATATCGTGCATTGGTGGAAGCCATTTCGGCGGTCTTTTTCGTTGGCGGTAGTATAGGCATATGTTTTTTGGTGCACAACTGGCTTCAGAGAGGGAAGAGGAAAAGCGGAGATTACAAACTGAAGGAGAGAGAAAGGCCGCGGGGGCGGCTGTGCATGGGAATGGCGATAATCTGGGAGATACGCTCTCACGGACAGAGGATAGAGCGGAGGAGGATGATAAACAGAACTGATGCAAGGAAATATGGAAATTGTCAGTATTGCACGGGAAACAGAATTCCTGCTTTTGACAGGAATGGAAATCCAAAAGCAGGTACTATAGAACGCTTTGGAAACTGTAAGAATGAGAAAAGCATCAGGTTTTGCGGACAGAAGAAGCTTTGCAGCGAGCATTTTTTCAAGGGGATAGAAATTGTATAAAACGGAGGAAACAGCATGAAAAAGAGAATAAGCTGTATTTTGCTTATATGTTTGATTCTGAGCGTGTGTGCATGTAATGCACGGGAAGAAGAAAGCGTACAAGAAGAAAAAACGGAGATCACTGCCGTTTTCCTGGCTCAAGGAGCTTTGAACTTGGAAGTAGGAGAGAGATTTCAGCAAAATTGCACCGTAATACCGGAGGAGGCCGATATGAGCGGTCTTTCCTGGAAATCGGCGAACAGCGAGATCGCTACAGTAACAGCAGACGGACTGATCGAGGGTATAGCACCTGGAACGACCACCATTATCTGTGCCAGCTCCGGGACGGCCATGGATACTTGCGAGGTAACGGTAAAAGCACCCTCTGCCATAGAGCAATTGAATGAAAAAGAAAAAATTCTTTTTAACTATATGGTAGAAGAAATGCTGTCCAGTTTTTATAACGCTTCGGCGGTTCGGATTCGCAAAATATACGATACTAATAATAATAAAGATGGAGATACTATTTGGAGTGTTATTTTAGACATTCAGGGAACGAATCCAGCGGGTGGCACTATATATAAGATATATGGTTTGATTTACTTTACCAAAAACAATAGCTTTTTATGCCTTGAAGCCCCTAATGCAGATCTATCTCATCCGATGAGCGATTCCGTTATGAGTGCTTCCAAAATAAATTCTGCACTGGAAGAGTATTGGAACAAAAAGCATATGTAAAAATGTTGAGGGTGGAGTATTTTCTCTACCCTCAACGTATAGCCCATAAATACGTAAATTCAAGCAAATAGGACATAAGTATTTCATTCAAATGCTTTCCGCAGCGCTTCCGCTCGGGCCTGCCACAGAGCCTGCACTCGGGGAGCGGAGAATGCGATATCATAACCATGGGGTGCGCCGCAGAGGGTATGACAGGTCACCGCGGCACCGGCCTCCTGCAGGCGGCGGGCATAGAGGAGTCCCTCGTCCCGAAGACAGTCCACCTCTGCCGTCTCCATGTATACGGCGGGCAGGGGATGGGGCAGCGGCAGAAACAGCGGGCTGGCCGGGCGGGGATCCGCCCCCTGTAAAAGCATGCTCCACATGGCCCGGTTGCAGCGGGCATTCCAAAGGGGCGTGGAGGGAAAGGCAGCCATGGAAGGCGTGGAAAGAGTCCTGTCCAGCACCGGGTAGATAAGCAGCAGCAGGGCCGGAGCCGGCAGTCCCTGCTGCGGGCCGTCCGTCATGGCAAAGGCCGCCAGAGCCCCTCCGGCACTGTCTCCTCCCAGGGCCAAAGCAGCCCCCGGAAATGCGGAAGCGGCCCAGGCATAGGCGGTCAATGCGTCCTCCCGGGCGGCGGGGTAGGGGTGCCGGGGCAGCAGGCGGTATTCCGGGCACAGCACGGTGCAATGGGCTTCCCGGGCCAGAAAAGCCGCCAGCCGCCGATGTTGAGGCGCAGCGGGATGACCGAAGCCGCCGCCGTGATAAAAGATCAGACAGGGCCCCTGCAACCCACGGTCTTTGGGATAGAACAGGGTCAGAGGCAGAGAACCGGCCTGTCGTTTGGCCATGCAGATATCCGCATAAGGGCTGTGAACGGGCAAAATGCCCAGCAGTCTTTGGCTCAGGCGCAGCAGCCCGGGTGTGAAGGGAAGCTGCATCCAGGCATACTTTTTGAATTCCGGGGACAGGGATACGCCCATGAAAACCTCCGTAAGATTATATGGTCTGCGGCACGGCGGACGGGGGCAGAATACGCCGCACCACGTGCCTGTATCATTTGAACAACAGGCAGACCCCTCGAGGAAGTCTGCCTGCATCGTGTCAGTTGTCTTTTTCTTCGCCTTTGAGCTGCCGGAGCTTTTCCTGCGCATCCTGCTTGAGCTTTTCCCGAACATCCTGCAGATATTCCTGCAGATGGACGACCAGCGGGTGCTCGCTCCACATATCAAACAGGAAGCTGAGCTTGATCCGCTCGGAGATCTTCCGGCGGCGGATCCGTTCCCGCAGATCCTCATAACGGACGATGATCTGATTCTCCCTGGCGAACTTGCGGATTCGGCCCAGCATCCGGGAGGAATGGATCAGATCCAGCAGGAGTATGCCATAGTACATGCCCATGCAGAAGGCATAGGCTGCCACCACATTGGTATCCTCCATAAGCCAATGGAGGGAGCGGTTCAGCAGCGGATGCACCAGATAATAGTAAGTAATTCCCAATATTCCCCAGAACAGGGTGAACAGGGGGCAGATGATGCGATGCCCTGAATGTTTCCCCAGCGCCGGGAGTAATCCCACAGCTGCACTTTGAAGACACGGGTGGATAAAAGCCCGGCAATATACTCTATCAGCGTCATGCCCAGAGTGATCCCCAGGAACAGCACCGCCCGGCGGAGGGAGACATCCGCAATGGGAATAAAGGGCTCCAGACTGACGATGAGCCACATGGCGCATACGCCCGTACCATACAAGGGCAGGGCCGGACCGGTGAGAAAACCAGGGTTGATCCACCGGCGCTCCGGGTTGGAGGAGGAGATGAATCGACGGTAAAACACTTCCAGCACCCAGCCGAAGCTGCATCCCAGCATGAAAAGAAACGCAAAAAGAAGAAAATACCCCATAAACGGCATAGAAAAAACCTCCAAACAGATGGTAAAAAGGATTAGCGGGCTTGCACGATGCGGCGGGCGATGGCCATAGCCCCGTCTTTGGGAATGCAGGCGTTTTGAGCCTGCAGCATGGAGCAGGCCAGTTCCCTGTCAAACAGGAGCCTGTCGGCAAAGCGGGCGGCTTCATAGAAATTCCCGGCGAACAGGGACATGCCGTGGCTTTCGAAGAAGGAAGCGTTGAGCGTTTCTACCCCCGGGATAGCCATGGTATGTACCAGAGGGATCCCCAGCACTGCCGCTTCCGAGCTGGAAATACCGCCTGCCTTGGAAAGCAGCACATCCGATGCCCGCATATAGGCGGGCACCTGGTCCGTAAAGGGCACGCTGCACACTTCCTCCGGCGGGAATGCCTGCATAAGGGCCTGGCGCAGCTCTTCATTCCGGCCGGGGAGTACGCAGAGCAGGGCGTTTTTATCCGGAATCCGCCGGATGGAACGGCACAGGTTCAGTGCGTCTCCGCAGCCGATGCCGCCGGTCATAACAAGATAGATGCGCTTGTTCGGCGGCAGATTCAGCGCCTTTCGGGCATCCTCTTTGGAGAGGACGGTGCAGAAGCGGCTGCTGACGGGCATACCCGTTACATAAAGATTCTCTTTCGGCATACCCGCCGCCGCACAGGCAGCACGCACCTCTTCGTGGGGAAGAAAGTAGCCGTCCAGCTCCGTTTCCGGCAGGAAGGGGATGCAGGTATAGTCTGAGAGGATACCGTAACAGGGGATGCTTTCCTTTTCATTCCGGCGCAGATAGGTCAATGTTTCCATGGGGAACAGGTGGGAGCAGACTACGGCTTCATAGTCGTGGTTTTGCATATAGTCCTTCAGCTCCCGGGCATGGCGGATGTTGGCCAGATAGATGGGGGAGGTGACCCCCGTGGCGCTGTACATGGCTCCGGCGTGGTACATCATGCCAAAAACATCCGGTGCTTTGGCAGAAATGCGGTTGAGCACCTTATCAAAGCTCAGGGGGCCGGGCTCCCCGCACAGATGGAGCATATCCAGAAAGTCGGCGGTATGGCCCAGACTTTGCAGGGCTTCTCCCACGGCCATGGCACAGTGGTTGTGGCCTTCGCCGGTGCTGCAGCTCAGCAGAAGGATCTTCATGAGGCACCTCCTGTAGGATCGTAATGGGTTAGCGATTTTAAAAAAAGCAGTGGGCGGAAACGTCTAAAAAAGACTGCTCCTGCTTTTGAGATCTGTCATATAGTATACCCTGTGTCTTAAAAAGGAGCAACAGGCATTGTCTGCAGAAGTGCAAAAAAAGGCAGTCTGAATTTTCATATGTGCCGGATATTGAAGACTTCCCGGTATACGGGGCCTGGAGCTGCACCATTGGCGCCCTTCGGGCGCCAATCGCAGCGGAGGGGCACAGCCCCTGCCGCTGCTGCTGGAGCTGGAGCCACGGCGTGCAGCTCCCCCCCGGTTTCCCGGGCAAGCCGCTTTATCAACAAAAAAGCCCCGGCAGGCGCAGGCCCCGGGGCGGCAGGGAAAAAGTTACTTGTTCAGCACGGAAATGGCATCGGAAATGGTTTTTTCGTGAGCTTCCATACCGTATTTGTCTACCTGGAGCTTGCTCTTTTCTCCGTGGGTCAGGCACCCGGCACCGCCGATACAGCCGCCGATGCAGGCCATGCCTTCCACAAAGTTGGCGTCCAGCTTGCCCTTGGAGGCTTTGAGCAGGGCCATGCGGCATTCCTCTATGCCATCGCAGGAAAGGGCCTTCAGGTTGAAGGTATCGCCGTGTTCCTTGATGCCCTGGGCTACCGCATCGGAAAGGCCGCCGCACCGGGCAAATATCCGCCCGAAGTAGGAGGCGTTGTCCAGCACGTCCAGCGGCAGGGTGGTGATATCCATATCCCGGCTGTCAAACAGTGCCTGAAGCTCTTCAAAGGTCATGACCACATCTACATAAGGCCGCACATTTTCCCGGCAGATCTCTGCTTTTTTGGCGGTGCAGGGCCCAATGAACACGATCCTGCAGGGGGATTCATGCTCCTTGAGATATTTGGATAATGCCGCCATGGGGGAAAGATTGTGGGAAACGTTCTGCAGCAGGGAGGGGAAAGCCTTTTCTATATAACTGACAAAGGCCGGGCAGCAGGAGCTGGTCAAAAAGCCCTTTTCCACCAGTTCCCGGCTTTCGGCATCGGCCACCATATCTGCACCGAGGGCAGCCTCCACCACGGTATGGAAGCCCAGCCGCTTCAGACCGCTGACCACCTGCCCCAGCTTTGCATAGGTAAACTGGCTGGAAATGGAAGGGGCCACCACGGCAAATACCTTGTATTTGGTGTTGTTTTCACTTTTTTTCAGAATGTCGATCACATCCAGCAAAAAGCTCTTGTCCATAATGGCGCCAAAGGGGCACTGGTATACGCAGGCGCCGCAGGAAATGCATTTGTTGTTATCAATGGAGGCCGCCTGATCCGCTCCGATGGTGATGGCCTTGATCTTGCAGGCATTGATGCAGGGGCGCTTTCTGTCGGCAATGGCGCTGTAGGGGCATACTTTGGCGCACTGACCGCAGTTGACGCACTTGGATTTATCTATATGCGCAGTATGGCGGCTGTCAAAGCTGATGGCGCCCCGGGGGCATACATCCATGCAGCGGTGTGCCAGGCAGCCCCGGCAGGAATTTGTTACTTCAAAGCCGCCCATGGGGCATTCATCGCAGGCCACGTTGATGACCTCGATAATATTGGGATTATCCCGGTGGCCGCCGGCGGCCATGCGCACCCGTTCGGCCAGAACAGCCCGTTCCTTATAGACGCAGCAGTCCGTAGCCTGACTGCCATTGGGGGCAATGCGCTGGGGAATATCCGCCGCGTTATCCAAAAGGGTGTCGGCCCAGGCCTCCCGGGCCACCTCCCGCAGCACCAGATACTTGGTGTATTGGACATTGGTATCGAACTTTCTCATAATATGGGAACCTTTCGCCTTTTGTAAAAGCGCCTTTCTGGGGGGAATTCTTTTAAAAGTAAATGACCTTGACCCGCTTGCCCATGTCCCGCAGGCACTGGCTGAGCTGCTCCACCAGGTTCATCTTTATGTTGAAGGTGATGGGCAGATCCGGGTTCTGATGGGCGGGATTCACCGCCCGGCCGACAAAGAAGTTAATATCCGTAGCTTCTTCAAACAGCAGCCGGCAGATGCGGCTGGCACCGTCCTTATTGAGGCTCCACTGCTCGTAAAGCTCATTGCCTCCGAGAGCGTCCCGCGCATACTCCAGTACCTTGTTGATGGTGATCACGCCTTCCGTGACCAGATCCACCCCTTCAATTTCGGCAATGGGGGGCACATCGCTGCGCTCAAAGTTCAGGCTGGCCCGCAGGGGCTTTCCCAAATATCTGGCGGCAATGGAGGAGGTGGTGCCGCCACAGACAATGTGTTTGCCCTCCTTGCTGAAGAACAGTGACATCATTCTGTCGCAGTCGTCCCGGTGCCGGGGCGGGCCGAAGAGCAGATTCATGGGCTCCCGGCGGCGGATGCGCACCACGCAGGCCGTGGCATCGTCTCCCGGGTGGTGTCCGTACTGCTTGTCGCACTCATCCACCAGCATGGTGGAAAGAGTTTTGGCCGTATAGCCTGCCGGGGCGATGGAGGCCATGAAATCCATGATCTCCTCCCGCTTCCAACCAAAGTTATAGGCAATACCGATGCCTGCATGAGGACATCCGTCGCTCATGGCAATGAAGATATCATCCTCCTGCAGGCGGATGGAGGATTTATAGATCTGCTTGCCGCCTATGTGCAGCTCCTGCATGGGGTAATCCACGTTTTCAAAATTCCTAAGGAAAATGACCGCAGGGTTATCATACTGAATGAGCTCGGCGGTCTCATTGCGGATCAGGTGCAGAATGGTAAAGGTGGAATAGGCGACCCCCCGCTGAGAGCATATGGGGAGGGTAGCCGCAATGGTGGAAACACATTCCTCCAAGGGCAGACCCTCGGCCATCATGGTGGAGATGATCTTGCTGGTCAGGGTGGAAAGGATGCTGGCCTTTACGCCGCTGCCCAGACCGTCTGCCAGGACGATGACGGTAGAGTTTTCACCCTGTTCCACAATATCCACATGATCACCGCAGAGCTGCTCTCCTTCGTGGTTGATGCTCTTATAGCCTATATCGGCGCACAGGTTATTCATTACTGATGGACTCCTTGAGCTTGGAGAGGGCGATTTTGGTTTCGGCGGCTGTCTCTCCCAGGAGGGATGCGATCTCCTGTACGATGCGCATCTGCTTATCCACCACCTTGTCGGCGATCTCTACTGTTTGGCTGCGCATGTTCTCCTTCTGGGCCTTGATCTCCTCTTCTTCGGTGACATCCCGGAGGATGCATACAAGCAGCCGGTATTCTTTATCGTATACGATGGTCTCTTCCACGTACTTTTCATATTCTGCCAGATATACCCGCTTATCGTGGATGCTCCGGCCGCTGGAAAGGACGCTCATAAAGTCATCCGGATCCATGATCCGCACCACCTGATCCCCCAGAATATCCGTGGCATAGCGGATGTTCAGGATCTTCAGTGCAATGCGGTTGATCTGCTGCACCTCCAGCTTTTCGTTCAGAACGATAAGACCGTTGGGGGTGTTGCGCACAATGGTATCGGAAAAGCTTTCTGCCTTGTCCTTCAGGTAGGGCAGGCACATGGAGATCTCCGCCTTGCCCTGATATACGGCAATGGCCTTTTCACGGCAGGTGTCATAGCCGCAGGTACCGCAGTTGAGCTCATCGGCGGCCCGCTTTTTGCCCATTTGCAGGAGAATGTCGCTGATCTCCCGCTCCGAAGGCATGCGGCTGTGCCTGTCCAGGGGCAAAAAGGGCCTTTGCAGGGAGAAATGTTCCGGCTGCAGCACCTCAAAATCCAGTTTCCCGGCGGCCTTGGCTACGGCGGTATAGCTGTGGACGGGGGTATGGTGGAATTTTTCCATTACGGGGCCGCCTACGCAGCTGCCCACACAGGCAGACATTTCTATAAAGCAGTTGTGCAGCGTGCCGGCCTGGATCTCCCGCAGGGCAGCCATGCAGTTTTCCACCCCGTCCATGGCCATATAGGTATACCGGGGATTTTCGTGAGACAGGGATTTCAGCACCCCCCCCGTGGTGGGAAAGAACCGGGCCCGGGAATGTTCCAGCGGATGCTGGGCCTGCTTCAGTTCGATCCCCTCGGCCTTGAGCCAGGCGGAGAGCTCATCAAAAGTCAGCACGGCATCCACCAGCCCTTCGCAGCGCTGGGCTTCGTCTTTTTTGGCCACACAAGGGCCGACAAACACCGTTTTGGCGCCGGGATAGCGGCGCTTGATATCCTTGCAGTGGGCCTGCATGGGGGAAAGCACGTCCGCCAGATAGGGCAGCACATCCGGAAAATATTTCTGGATGAGAAGGTTCACACTGTGGCAGCAGGAGGAAATAAGGATATCCCGCTGCTCCTCGTCCAGTATGCGTTCATACTCGTTTTTTACGATGGTAGCACCCATCGCCGTTTCTTCTGCGTCAAAGAAGCCCAGCTGCTTCAGGGCTTCCCGCATACCGTCGATACCCACGCCCTCATAGTTGGCCATGAAGGAGGGGGCCAGGCTCACGATGACCTTTTCCCCGCTTTGCAGGAGCACTCTGGCTTTTTCCGTTTCGTCCACGATCTGCTTGGCATTCTGGGGACACACCACAAAGCAGTGGCCGCAGAGGATGCATTCAGCCCCGATGATATAGGCCTGATTGCCGGAAAAGCGAATGGATTTGACCGGGCAATGACGGATGCATTTGTAGCAGTTCTTGCAGTTGGATTTCTTCAGTGTCAGACAGTCCATGGCAGAAATACCTCGCTTATAGGGGATTTTAGGGGATCAGCAGACCTTGCATGCGCCCAGGGGGCGGGCTATCCGTTCTTCAAAAAAGGCGGGGAAGCTTTCAGGTGTTATGCCAGGGTAAACGGCGTCGTCCACAGTGACGGTAACGCCCGTGCGGTTGCAGCGGCCGGTGCAGAAGCTCCCGGCCAGAGTCACTTCTTCCTCCAGGGCATACTCTTTCAGCGCCTGCTGAAAGAGGCTGATAATCTGTTCCGTGCCCTTGAGATGGCAGGAAGAGCCTACGCAGATCTGTATCAGCATGGGATTATACCTTATTCAGAACATTTTCCCGGAAGAATGCTTCCACGTTTTCGGGAGAAACGGAGAAGAATTTGTCTCCGATAGAAACGCACACGCCCTCCTGACACCGCCCTAGGCAGAAGGTGCCGCGGAGCATGACTTTGTCGCCCAGATGATGCTCCCGGATGAGCTTTTGCAGGGCTTCCACCACCTGACGGGAACCCTTGATGTGACAGGAGGAACCGATGCAGACCAGAATCGTCATAGACTAAAACCTCTTTTCAAAACTTTATACGCCGATAAAGGCATGAAGGATCTCCCGTTCGGCCTCATTGCCCAGTACCAGCTGGGAGGCAGCCACAGCGGGGAGCCAGCGGCGGATCTCTTTTTCATCCAGACCGGATTCCCGGCAGTACAGGGACAGATACAGCTCTGCACCCTCTTTATCTTCATTAAGTGTAAAAAGCAGATAGGTACGGGCCGCATCGGCAGGGGCATACCCGCGGGTCACATGGCTCCAGTCCAAAATGAAAGGAACGCCGTCGCCCTTGCGGATGAGCACATTGGAGGGCACCAGATCCCCGTGGCAGATGTGGTTCTCCCGTGGCATGGAGAGGATATCTTCATGGAGGGAATAGCGCACCGTGGCGGGCAGATCCGTGCGGCTGATGCGGTTATCCATCTTCTCCTGCAGGCGGGTGAGCTGGGGACAGTTCCGGCTGTGCATCTGCCTTTGCACCCGGACAAAAAGCTCCATGTAGGCCGCCTTTTTTTCCGGCTCCAGGGTCATCAGGCGGGAAAGGGTCCTGCCGGGGATGAACTGGGAGGAGAGGGTCCACTTGCCCTCCACGGTGGTCACGCTCAGCACTTTGGGCACGCTGAGCCCCAGACTTTCTACACGGACCTGATTATAGGCTTCTTTAAATATATCCTCCTTGAGGTAATCCTCATTAAAAACCTTGTAGCAGGTGTCGCCGTCCACATACACGATCTTGTTGTTGCGGATGGCCAGCATCTTTTCTAACTGCATATCCTTTTCCTCATTTAAGTCAAGATAGTAAATTCCCTTTGGCATCACTATAACACAATCCATTCCGTATGACAATACGGCACAGAACGTAAAAAAGACCGAATTCGTCTGAATGGTTTATTAAATCAAGAGTACGGAATGACTGTAAAAGTATGGATTGTTTTCGGTACAAAGGGGGAGTTGTGACAGCCTGCATGCAAGGGGAAGGACAGATGGAGCGGAGCCGCTGGCTTACGGGACGGGAGTGTATACGCAGCCCGGGGGCGCACGTTCCGGCGGCTCTGCCGCCGGAACTCTGCGGGGCCATGCCCCGCAGGCGTGCCGTCAGGCACGCAGTGCGCCCCCACGCCTCGCTTTCCGGCTGTTTTCATGGAGCATCGCGCAATAAAACGGTGGAACTGCCAAAACAAAACGGATCCGCAGCCCCGGCGGGCGGCAGATCCGCTTTCAAAACAGGATCGGTTTAACAACAGAAGGGCAGCGCTGCAGGCAGCCTCGGGCGGAGGGTCAGGCTCCGTGTGCCCCGTGCAGATCGCTGCGCTTACCGCTTGTTGGACAGGCGCCAGATGTGCATCTTTTCTGCCTGGGCGATGAGCTCTTCGCGGAAGTCCGGGTGGGCCAGGTTAATAAGACCTTCCGCACGTTCCCAGGCCGTAAGTCCCTTTAGGTTCAGCAAACCGTATTCCGTGCAGATGTAGTGCACCGTGGGACGGGTATCCGTCACAATGCTTCCGGGAGTCAGGGTGGGCTGAATCCGGCTTTCGGCCTTTCCGGTCTTTTTGTTAAAGAAGGTGGAGCTCAGGCAGATGAAGCTCTTGCCGCCCCTGCTCAGATAGGCGCCCATAACGAAATCCATCTGTCCGCCGGCGCCGGAGATGTTTTTCACGCCCGCACTTTCGGCGTTTACCTGGCCGAAAAGGTCAATGTCCACGGCGTTGTTGATGGAAATAAAGTTATCCAGCTGCGCTACCACCCGCACATCGTTGGTATATTCCACCGGAGCAGACATGCAGGCCGGGTTATCGTGGAGATAGTCATAGAGCATCTGGGTACCCGCGCCGAAGGCATAGACCTGCCGGCCGGGATCGATGGCCTTTTTCCGGCCGGTGATCTTACCGGCTCTGGCAATGTTCACAAAGGCATCCACATACATTTCCGTGTGTACGCCCAGATCCTTTAGGTCACTTTGGGCGATCATGTTGCCTACGGCGTTAGGCATGCCGCCGATACCCAGCTGCAGGCAGGCGCCATCGGGGATCTGGGGCACGATCAGTTTTGCCACGGCCTCATCCACGGCGGTGGGAGCGGCGGCGGGCCCCATCTGGCCCATGGGCGGATTATCTCCCTCCACAATATAGGTCACGTCGCTGATGTGCACGCCTTCATCAAAGCCGCCCAGGCAGCGGGGCATGTTCTGGTTGACTTCTACAATAACGATCTTTGCCTTGCGGCAGACCTCTCCCATATGGCTGGCGTTGGGACCGAAGTTGAAATACCCGTGGGCATCCATGGGGGCTACCTGAAATACCGCTACGTCCAAAGGATCAGGGCTTTCCCGGTAATACCGGGGCAGTTCGGAATAGCGGATAGGCGCATAAAAGCTGAACCCACGTGCAATGGCTTTGCGTTCAATACCGCCCATGTGCCAGCTGTTCCAGGTCATATGCTTTTCCGGCGCTTCTATCTGGAAGATGGCCGGTTCCCACATAAGGATGCCGCCCCGGAAGTTTACGTTTTCCAGTTCCGGCAGGCGTTTGGCAATCTCTCTGTCTACCGCTACGGGAGTGCCGGTGGTCCAGCCGTAATCCACCCAGTCCCCGCTCTTGATGAGGGCCGCCGCTTCTGCGGCGGAGATCCGTTTCTGCTCGTACATATCCGAATAGTTCATGGCCGTTTCTCCTCTCCGATTCACCTGTAAGATCGCTCCCCGGGGGAGCAGGGCAGGGTCAACCCCTTCCTCTTGTATTTTTATAGCATGGATACGCTCTGCCGTCAACTGCGTCAGTTGCACAAACGTGCAAAAATGCATCCAAAAACAACGCGTGGAAAAATGAGCAGTTTCCCCAAAATGCATACAAAAACAGATTTTTGTTTGTGAAAAAACCGTGATTTGCGCCGATATTGATTGACAAATGACCGGATCTATAATACAATACCTACGTAAATAAGGTTGTGTGCGTCCGTTTTAAGGAGGATCCTGCGCAAACCCCATACAAAGTCCCGGTGCTTGTGCGCAGAGCCGTCTTTATCTCTGGATTATTCCCCGGGCAAAGTTTTGCCCGCATGACCTGCGGCGTTTTTTTTACTCCAAGCCGCACTTTCCCCATTTTTTACGCTTTATTTTGGGCGCACTGCCGTGCGTCATTGAAATAAAAGAGACATCTTAGGAGGCTACTACATGAAAAAAGTTGTGATCGCTTCGGCGTGCCGTACCGCCATCGGCAAGTTTGGCGGCACTTTGTCCAATGTTCCCGCCGCCAAGCTGGGCGAGGTCGTCATTCGCGAGGCCGTGAGCCGGGCAGGGCTCAAGCCGGAGCAGGTGGATCATGTGTACATGGGCTGCGTCATTCAGGCGGGCCTGGGCCAGAACGTAGCCCGTCAGGCATCCATCTATGCCGGTCTTCCCTACACCACCCCCGCCGTTACCGTCAACGTGGTCTGCGGTTCCGGTCTGCACTGCGTGAACATGGCGGCTCAGATGATCGAAGCCGGCGATGCCGACGTTGTGGTGGCCGGCGGCGTAGAAAACATGGACATGGCTCCCTTTGCCATCCAGAAGGGCCGCTATGGCTACCGCATGGGCTACCCCATGGGTAAGAGTGAGCTGGTGGATACCATGGTCAACGACGCTCTGTGGGATGTATACAACAACTGCCACATGGGCATCACTGCCGAAAACATCTGCGACCGCTGGGGCATTACCCGGGAAGAACTGGACGCTTTCTCCGTGAACAGCCAGAACAAAGCCTCCGCCGCCATCGCAGCGGGCGCCTTCAAAGAGGAGATCGTTCCCGTAGTCATTAAAAATAAGAAGGGCGATATCGTATTCGATACGGACGAAGGCCCCCGTGCCGGCACCACCATGGAAGCTCTGGCCAAGCTGAAGCCCGCCTTCAAGCCCGATGGCCGGGTCACCGCAGGCAACTCTTCCGCCATTAACGACGGCGCTGCCGCTGTAGTGGTCATGAGCGAAGAGAAGGCCAAAGAACTGGGCATCACCCCCATGGCCACCTGGATCGGCGGCGCTTTGGGCGGTGTGGATCCTGCCATCATGGGCATCGGCCCCGTGGCCGCCACCAAAAAGGTCATGGAAAAGACCGGCCTGAAGGTGGAGGATATGGATCTGATCGAAGCCAACGAAGCCTTTGCTGCTCAGTCTGTGGCCGTAGCCCGGGAACTGAACTTTGATATGAGCAAGGTCAACGTCAACGGCGGCGCCGTGGCTCTGGGCCACCCCGTGGGTGCTTCCGGCTGCCGTATCCTTGTTACCCTGCTGTACGCCATGAAGCATCGGGGCGCCCATAAGGGGTTGGCCACCCTGTGCATCGGCGGCGGTATGGGCTGCGCCACCATCGTGGAGATGTAAGGAGCATACCATGGCATTTGTAAATACCGAGATCCAGGGAGCCGTAGCCGTTGTCACCATCGACAGGCCCAAGGCTCTCAACGCCCTGAACCCCGAGGTCCTGGCCGACCTGAAGGCGGCTTTTGAGGCCATCGATCAGAACACCGTCCGCTGCGTGGTGCTTACCGGCGCAGGGGAAAAAAGCTTTGTAGCCGGTGCCGATATCGGATCCATGAGCACCATGACCAAGGCTGAGGGCGAAGCTTTCGGCAAGCTGGGCAACGATATTTTCCTGTATATCGAGAAGTTCCCCCTGCCCGTCATCGCTGCGGTCAACGGCTTTGCGCTGGGCGGCGGCAACGAACTGGCCATGAGCTGCGACATCCGCCTGGCGGCCGATAACGCAGTGTTCGGGCAGCCCGAGGTAGGCCTGGGCATCACGCCCGGCTTTGGGGGCACCCAGCGGCTGGCCCGACTGGTAGGCATGGGCATGGCCAAGCAGATGCTTTATGCCGCTTTGAACATTGATGCGCAGGAAGCGCTGCGCATCGGGCTGGTCAATGCCGTATATCCCCAGGCAGAGCTCATGGAGAATGCGCTGAAGCTGGCCAACAAGATCGCCTGGAATGCACCCATTGCCGTTCGTGCCTGCAAACAGGCCGTCAACGAGGGGATGCAGGTCTCCATTGAAGAGGGCGTTGCCATTGAAGAAAAGCTCTTTGGCGCCTGCTTCGAGACCCACGACCAGGTAGAAGGCATGGCTTGCTTCCTCAGCCGGGAAAAGCCCAAGCCCAAGGCCGTGTTCACCAACAACTGATCCAGTATATGCCGGGCGGAGGTACCGCTTCCGTCCCAGCTTCCCTTTTGCAGATATTCAAATTTTATCAGGAGGAAACACTATGAAAATCGGCGTTATCGGCGCAGGCACCATGGGCCAGGGCATTGCCAAGGCTTTTGCACAGTGCGAGGGGTATGAAGTAGCTCTCTGCGATATCAAGCAGGAGTGGGCAGAAGGCGGCAAGGCCAAGATCGCCAAGGGCTATGCCAAGCTGGTGGAAAAGGGCAAGATCGCCCAGGAGAAAGTGGATGCCATTCTGGCTGCCATCACCCCCGGCGTCAAGGAAGATCTGTGCGCAGACTGCGATCTGATCGTGGAAGCTGCCTTTGAGAACATGGAAGTCAAGAAAAAGACCTTCCAGGAGCTGGATAAGCTCTGCAAGCCGGAGACTGTCTTTGCTTCCAACACCTCCAGCCTGTCCATCACCGAGATCGGCAACGGCCTGACCCGGCCCCTGATCGGCATGCACTTCTTCAACCCTGCCGACAGGATGAAGCTCATCGAAGTCACCGCCGGAGCCAACACCACCCCCGAGATGGTAGAGTTCATCACCAACCTGTCCAAGGCCATCAACAAGGTGCCTGTGCAGGTCAACGAGGCGGCAGGCTTTATCGTCAACCGTATCCTCATCCCTGAGATCAACGAAGCCTGCTACATCAAGATGGAAGGCGTAGCCAGCATCGAAGATATCGACACCGCCATGAAGCTGGGCTCCAACCATCCCATGGGCCCCTTCGAACTGGGGGACTTCATTGGTCTGGATGTGTGCCTGGCCATTATGGAAGTGCTGTATAACGAAATGGGCGATACCAAGTACCGTCCCTGCCCCCTGTTGAGAAAGATGGTCCGCAGCGGCAATCTGGGCTGCAAGACCGGCAAGGGTTTCTATATTTACAACGCAGACCGCACCAAGACGGCCATCGACGCCAAGTAAGCCAAAGAGCGTTTCCGGGGCCTTCGCCGGAAGGCGGAGGCCCCTGTACCCCAAATATCAGGAGGTAAAGAATGGATTTTACACTTTCCAAGCAGCAGCTGCTGGCCCAGAAGATGTACCGGGAGTTTGCTGAAAACGAAGTGAAGCCTCTGGCTAAGAAAGTGGATGCAGAGGAATACTTCCCCAAAGAGACCGTGGAAAAGATGGCCAAGCTGGGCATGATGGGCATCTATTTCCCCAAGGCCGTCGGCGGTGTAGGAGGCGATGTGCTCTCTTATGTGCTGGCGGTAGAAGAAATGAGCCGGGTATGCGGCACCACAGGCGTAGTGCTTTCTGCTCATACCAGTCTTTGCGCGGCGCCCATTTATGAAAATGGTACTCCCGAGCAGAAGGCAAAGTATCTGCCCAAGCTTTGCTCCGGTGAATGGCTGGGCGCTTTTGGCCTTACCGAGCCCGGCGCCGGCACCGATGCGCAGGGCCAGCAGACCTGGGCCATCGATGAAGGAGACCACTGGAAGCTCAACGGCTCCAAGATCTTCATCACCAATGCAGGGTTTGCGGATGTATTCATCATCATCGCGGTTACCGGCATCCTGACCGACAAGAAGGGCCGCAAGAGCAAGGAGATCTCCGCCTTTATCGTAGAGCGGACGGATCCCGGATTCTCCGTGGGCAAGCCCGAAGATAAGATGGGTATTCGCGGTTCCTCCACCTGCGAACTGATCATGGAGGACTGCATCATCCCCAAGGACCGGCTTCTGGGCGTAAAGGGCAAGGGCTTCCAGCTGGCCATGGCTACGCTGGATGGCGGCCGTATCGGTATTGCTTCTCAGGCGCTGGGCATTGCAGAGGGCGCCTTGGATGAGACGGTGGCCTATGTGAAGGAGCGCAAGCAGTTTGGCCGGAGCATCGCACAGTTCCAGAACACGCAGTTTGAACTGGCAGAGATGAAGGCACGTATTGAGGCGGCCCGGTATCTGGTCTATGCCGCTGCGCAGAAAAAGCAGGCGGCCATGAACGGCGCCAAGGTCCGCTACAGTGTGGAGGCTGCTCAGGCCAAGCTCATTGCTTCCCGTAC
>ERZ857882.2192-NODE-2192-length-20983-cov-3.468941_pt1 | contig 20983 bp, 21 predicted proteins | sample MGYA00519697_ERZ857882 | MGnify/ENA primary metagenome ERZ857882 (study PRJEB31778, sample SAMEA3449373) | human gut metagenome | biome: human gut; feature: human-associated habitat; material: faeces | place: United Kingdom | collected 2010/2012 ...
TATGTCTTCTCAATAAAAGGAACCAGGTCGTTCAGCAGATCTTTTTCAAAAATGGCGAAGCCTTCTACTTTATCCGGAGCCATGATATTGCCCGTAGCGCGGTCATCTTTTATGGCCCTTCCGTTGGGGAGTACTACGATCATCGGCGTTAGTTTGCCTTCGGCATACAGGTTATCGAGAATGACTTGCGGTTTGCCATTATTGAACCACTCCAGTTCATCGCCACCGATACCATGCAGCAGATAAAGTACAGGGTATTTCTTGCTCTTACTGAAGCCGGGAGGGGTATAAACCAATGCTTTCCGCTTCGTACCGACGGTTTTAGAGTTATAAGTCACCGTTTCTATTTTCCCTTGGGCTATTCCTGCCTTTTCTACGTCGAAACCAGCCTGGGAGTGGGGGATGGTACTTTGTGCCTGTACCCCGAAGCAATACGCCAATGCGCATACTAAAATGATTGCAATGTTTTTCATGGTTCTGAATTTTATGTCGCAAACATACAGCATTCTGTTTTCTCAGCCCAATAATGATGTTACACGTTTCTTTCATGATGTTACATCTTTTGAAAAATGTACGGAGTAAGTACAGTAGAGCTGCGGTAAGTTTTATCTGAAATCTAAAATCAAATGTCTGGAATTGACAATGACTATAATACAATAGGCCTATTTTTGCATTGTGCCAGATCGTATGGAAGTATGATTATAAATGGGAATAAATAAGGATTAGGAAATGAAGAAAAAATGGATTCTATTGTTACTGATAACGATTTGTTTTACAAACCTTGCTGCGCAGGACGCGCTTTATCCGAACACTTTTCCTTTGGGAGATGTGAGAATAACTGCAGGCCCTTTTAAGCATGCCTGTGATTTGAACGTTAAGGTTCTGCTTCAATATGATACCGATCGTCTGCTGGCCCCTTTCTTGCGTGAAGCAGGATTACCTAAGAAAGCGGAAACGTATGGTAACTGGGAAAAAGACGGTCTTGACGGGCATATCGGTGGGCACTATCTGAGCGCTTTAGCCATTCATTATGCCGCTACAGGTAATCTGGAATGCAAAAAACGCATGGATTATATGGTTTCTGAATTTGCGCGTGTACAGCAGGCTAATGATGACGGTTCTATTTGCGGCTTTCCGAACAGTAAGAAGTTTGCGGAAGAAATAAGAAAAGGAAATGTAGGCATTGTATGGAACTACTGGGTGGCCTGGTATAATATGCATAAAACCTATGCCGGACTGCGGGATGCCTGGCTTTACGGTAAAAATGAAAAAGCGAAAAAGATCTTCCTGAAGTTTTGTGACTGGGGCGTCGACGTTATTTCTAATTTAGACGACCGGCAAATGGAGCGTATGCTGGATAATGAATTCGGTGGTATGAATGAAGTGTATGCGGATGCTTGGCAAATGACCGGCAATCCTAAATACCTCGATACGGCGAAGCGCTTTTCACACAAGCAGATTTTCGATAGTATGACAAGGCGCATTGATAACCTGGATAACAAGCATGCCAATACGCAAGTGCCTAAAGCCGTGGGATATCAGCGTGTGGCCGAACTTAATTCGAAAACCGCTCCGGATTACAATGATTTTATGACTGCTGCTGAATTTTTCTGGGAGACTGTAGTTTTTCATCGCTCTTTGTCATTAGGCGGAAACAGTCGGGGTGAGCATTTTCCCGAAGCAGGAAAATGTTCCGATTATATGCATGAACGTCAGGGACCGGAGTCGTGTAATACTAACAATATGCTGAAACTTACCGAAGGTCTGTTCCGTATCCATCCCAAAGTGGAATATGCCGATTTTTATGAACGTGCCCTGTATAATCATATCCTTTCTACCCAGCACCCTGAACATGGGGGATACGTATATTTCACACCTGCTTGCCCCTCGCATTATCGTGTTTATTCGGCACCGGGAAAAGCAATGTGGTGTTGTGTGGGTACCGGTATGGAGAATCATGGTAAATACGGGCAGTTTATTTATACCCATGATACGGTGGATAATGCTCTGTATGTGAATCTTTTTATACCTTCCGAATTAAACTGGAAAGAGAAAAAGATTAAGATTGTACAAGAAACGGACTTTCCGAATGAAGAAGGGACTACGTTGACTGTTAATCCTTCCAAAGCAACACAGTTTAAACTGCTGATACGTTATCCCTCATGGGTGGAGCAGGGAAAAATGCAGGTGGTCTGCGATGGAGTTGATTATGCAAAAAATGCACAGCCAGGTTCTTATATAGCCATTGATCGCCAATGGTCAAAAGGAGATGTGGTGGAAATAAAAACTCCGATGACCGTGAGAATTGAAGAACTGCCTAATGTACCTAACGCTATCTCGATCATGCGTGGCCCTATATTGTTAGGTGCGAGGACGGGAACGGAAAATATGCCCGGATTAATTGCCGGAGACGGGCGTTGGGAGCATATTGCACACGGATCTCTGGTTTCACTTTTTGATGTACCTTATATCATAGGGGAAAGAAGTGATATTCTGAATAAATTGAATCGTATGAAGCCGGTCGAAGGAAAATCTTTTAGTTTTACTGTTCCCGGTTTGTTTACTCAGGAAAAATATAAGAATCTGATACTTGAACCATTCTATGGAATTCATGATAGCCGCTATATGATGTATTGGTTATCAATGCCCGAGCCCGCATTCAGGGAATATAAACAAGCCGTAGAAGCTGAAGAGAATGGGAGAATGATACTCGACAAGCGTACTGTGGATATGGTATCATCGGGTGAGCAACAACCTGAGTCGGATCATGCAATGAAAACTCAGGATTCGCATCGCGGAGTACATGTCGGTGAGGCGTGGCGTGATGCCCGTAATGGAGGATATTTCGAATATACACTGACCACGAAAGGAAATGAGAATCTCTCATTGATGGTCCGTTATTGGGGAGCTGAGTCTGGTAGTAGAAGCTTTGATATTCTGGTTGATGGTCAAACTATCGCTACGGAAAATATTGTCGGGAAATGGAAGAAAGACTTGTTCTGTAATGTGGAATATAATATTCCGGCCACTTTGCTGAAATCGAAAGATAAAATTACGGTTAGGTTCCAGAGTAAGTCGGATACTACAGCAGGAGGGATTTTTGCAGTACGATTGTTGGTTCCAGAATCGACGGTGACAGATAAATAAAAGTCTTTTTGGGGAACATATCGGGTAGGTGTGAGCGTGACCAGGAAGAAATATTCATAACCTGCCTGAAATGAATTAACTTAATCAACGAATTTGGATAGCTTATTGATTATCAGCAAATAGCATTTACCGATAGTTGATATCACTATGTAAAAGCGTTTACCGCAGTATGTAACGCCATTTACCCCTTATTGTAACGGTCTTTACCACGGTATGTAACGAGCTTTACTTCGGCGTGTAAATGAAGTTATCATTGGGGGTAAACAGGGTTTCCATGGAAGGAAACAAAGTTTCATGCGGCAGGGGTGTTGTACTAACTAAATATGTATGTTTATGAACTTACTTAGAAAAACATGGGGGATTGTAATAGCTGTTATAATCAGTTCGTGCCACTCGGCAACATTTGATACTATTTCTCCTGACGGAGCCTTAAAGGTTGGTGTAGTGACAACAAAGGATGGCGATTATGGAAAAGCCGCTTTCGTTGTGCATTACAAGGGAGATAGTATTCTTTTTCGTTCCGAACTGGGATTGGAAACAGATGCGCAAAAGTTTGCCGGTAACTTAAGACTGAAATCAGTTTCGGAACCGAAATCCGTGATTGATGATTATAGGATGATTACGGGAAAACGGAGCCATTGTGTGAATGAGGCTTCCGAACGGGTTTATTCTCTGGAAAACAATGAAGGGCAAACTTTGGAGGTAACGTTTAGGGTGTACAACGATGGGATTGCATTTAAGTATGGGCTTAAGGCTATTTCGGATGAAGAACATATCATTAATGAATATACGGCGTACGCCTTGCCACAAGGGAGTAAAAGATGGATACAACAATATGATCCGGGTTATGAAAAGTTTTTCCCGCTGTCTACTGACGGTAAGCTTGCCAATCGCCCGGAGGTTGACCTTTGGGGCTATCCGGCGCTTATAGAGCCACGGGATTCTGTGTTTGTGCTGATTACGGAGGCTAATATCAGACGGGGGCATTGTGGCTCTTTTCTGTATAACGGGGATAATCGCGATAATTATCAGGTACGATTGGGCGATAAAAAACTTGCTTTTAGCGGTGTGTGGGAGTCTCCATGGCGATTGCTTATTGCTGGTTCTTTAGCTGATATTACTGAGTCTACACTGGTGACGGATGTGTCTGACCCTTCTAAGGTGGAGGATACGGAATGGATAAAACCCGGAATGGTGTCATGGATTTATTGGGCATACAACCATGGTTCTCAAGATTATCAAATCGTGAAGGAATACATTGACCTAGCAGTCAAGATGAAGTGGCCTTATGATCTGATCGATTGGGAATGGGATGTAATGAGAAATGGGGGAAATATCCAAGATGCCGTGAAATATGCTTTGAGTCAAGGTGTTAAACCTTTGGTCTGGTATAATTCGAGCACGAATTGGATAGGTCCCGGTCCTCTCTTTCGTCTGAATAAAAAGGCAGACAGGGAAAAGGAATATAAATGGTTAAGCGATATGGGAGTTGCCGGCATTAAAGTTGACTTCTTCTCGGGTGATAGTGTTTCTACAATGAATTATTATATAGATCTGCTTGAAGATGCCGTGAAGTATAAATTGATGCTTAACTTTCATGGTGCCACTATTCCTCGCGGATGGCAACGTACGTATCCTCACATGATGTCGGTGGAGGGAGTATATGGGGCGGAATGGTACAATAACACTCCAGTTTTGACGAATCGGGCTGCGGAACACAATGCTACCTTACCTTTTACGAGAAATGTTGTAGGTCCAATGGATTATACTCCGGGCACTTTCTCTGATTCTCAGCATCCGCATATCACCTCTTACGGTCATGAATTGGCATTACCGATAATTTTTGAGTCGGCCTTGCAGCATATGCCGGACAGACCTTCGGTTTACTATGATATGCCGGAACCTGTAAAGAAGTTATTATCGGATTTGCCGGCAGCCTGGGATGATACGAAGCTTTTGACCGGCTATCCGGGTATGGAGGTTGTTATGGCACGGCGCAAAGGGGATGTATGGTATATTGCAGGGATTAATGGAACCAATAAACCGAGAACCCTTTGTTTTTCGCTGAAAGACCTTTCCGTTGCCGGTAAGGGTTTTAAAATTTCACGGATAAAATATCTTGCTCCGATATTATACGATGCCGACAAATCACAGTTGTATCTTTTTCCAGTCTGAAACGTACACAGACGATGATCCCGTGTATCACGGGCAATCTCTCCTGATCCATCAAAGGCAAGCCTGCTCGTGTTCCAGGCACAGATTCGGGAAATTCGGATTCCCTTTCTGTGTGCCTGCTGTCCGCACCGTTTCTGGATATCACGTTTTCTCCACATCTGCAGTTTCTGCTTTTTCTTCCCGGAAAGTTTTCCTTTCATTTCCAGATATTCGAAAACAATCACATCTGCCTTATTTTCTGATGCATAAAAAACGATTTCCTTTGCAATTTTTCTGCCAAGCTCTGTATTCAGACGTTTTGCATATGCCCATCTTCCCTGCGCCTGACGCGATCCATGTTCCCGCTGAAATCTTCGGATCCGTCCCAGCACACGGTACATCCGGTCTTTGTCACTGGAAAAGTTAATAAACTTTCTCCCCAGGATAGTTCCGTCTGGACGCATGATGGTACAGACTGCATCCGTATTGATGCCGAGATCCACACTGCAGATCGTTTGTTCTTTGACAGGTGTCCGGTTTAAAGATACCTCTTCCGCATACGTAAAACGCAGGAAATATTTGTCGTGCTTTTTCTCCAACGTTGGCGCCGAAGCTTTTTTGCCCGACCAGTGTTTTCTTAAATATTCCATATCCGTATGTTTCAGCCGCACAGCAAACCATTTCCAGTCATGGCCATCGTACAGTTTTAAAAAGGCCGCATCTTTCTCTTCTGTGTTTTCACGGTACATGACATCGTGGTAAAAAACAGGCATGGCATACTGTTCACTTTTCAGATACGGCTTTCCCGTTTTCTCCCCCTCTGCTTTCCACTGTTCCAGACGCGTCCGATAAGAAGATACACTCCCAAGCGCATGCTGGACTGCCGCCCGTCTGAAATAGGATGGCATCTTGGGAAAGCAGAAATCAAAATCAAACCGGGCCGGATTCCGTTTCGTTGTATGCACCAGATGTTCCGCTGCATTGAAACGTTTCTTACTTTCCTCAATTTGGGCCAGTTCTTCCCACACAGATTCATACACTTCGACCAGATAGCGGACAGCAGAACGGTAAATCTCCAGTGTCTGGCGGATCGGAATATTCTGTTTTCGTAATTCAACACCATAACTGGATATGATTTTCATTCGCTTTCTCCTCCGGGTTTTAACGGGATTTTTCCTTCTGACCTTCTATGTAAGCAAGTATCTGTTCACGGCTTCGGTCACTAACCGTTACAGCACAATAAGACGGATTTCACAAATGTTCTCCCCACAACTCTTTCCTTGACGCCGGATAGGAAAAACCATTTTTATTAATTGTAAACATATCTTTCTCCATAAAAGTATTTTACCATATCCATAATAATATATCAAACATTTGTTCTGTTTTATATTAAAAAAATTGCGCGTCTAACTCATCACTACTACAATATATTTATGGGTAATCCCCTTACTTCCAGTAAGGATTTATCCATCTCATTACTTAAACTGTTAGAATGTAGGATGCAATGGTATATCGACTTCATCACTTGGACCTCGCGTCCGTACTTTAGACTGATAACCGGCTCCTCATTCACAGTGTTCGTTTTATGCAGGTTGAATCACATTAGGTGCATTCGTGTCACACACAGTAGTTTGAACAGGTAATGAGTAAAACTGGTATTTATCCATTGTAATATTTTTTAAGGAGTGATAAATTTATGAACGCAGTAGGTATCGATGTTTCAAAAGGTAAAAGTATGGTTACAATTCTGAGACCATTTGGGGAGATTGTATCCTCTCCTTTTGAGATTAAGCACACATCCAGTGATATCCATTCACTTATTAAACTTATTCATTCTATCGAAGGTGAATCCCGGGTTGTAATGGAACATACCGGCCGCTACTACGAAGCACTTGCTCACCAGCTTTCAGCAGCAGATCTCTTTGTCAGTGCTGTTAATCCCAAGTTGGTCAAAGATTTTAATAACGATTCTCTTCGCAAAATCAAGTCCGACAAAGCTGATTCTGTCAAGATTGCCCGCTACGCTCTTGACAAATGGCAAAGTCTTGAACCGTATAGTATTACAGATGAATTACGCGCTCAGCTAAAGGTCATGAATCGTCAGTTCCATTTCTATGTGAAACAAAAAACGGCTATGAAAAATAATCTTATTGGCCTCATTGACCAGACCTATCCAAATGCAAATACTTATTTCAATAGTCCCACCCGCAGTGATGGTTCCCAGAAATGGGTTGATTTTGTCTCTACATACTGGCATGTAGATTGCATTCGTAAAATGTCTCTAAACGCTTTTGTTGAACATTATCAGAACTGGTGCAAGCGCAAAAAATATGCCTTCAATAAATCAAAAGCGGAAGAAATTTACACCAAAACAAAGGAACTTGTTCCAGTATTTCCTAAGAATGAAATAACCAAACATATCATCAGACAAGCTATCGATCAGCTCAACAGTACTTCCGTTACTGTCGAAACAATACGCACTCTCATGAACGAGACTGCCTCAAAGCTTCCTGAATACTCAATTGTCATGCAGTTTAAAGGGATTGGTCCATCTCTCGGTCCACAGCTTATGGCTGAGATCGGTGATGTAACCAGATTCACGCATAAAGGAGCCCTTACTGCATTCGCCGGAGTTGATCCTGGGGTAAACGAATCTGGTTCCTATGCCCAAAAAAGCGTCCCAACATCCAAACGTGGATCTTCAAATTTAAGAAAGACTCTTTTTCAAGTAATGGATGTTCTTATCAAAACCATGCCTCAGGATGATCCTGTATATCAATTCATGGACAGAAAACGCACCCAGGGTAAGCCTTACTATGTTTATATGACTGCAGGTGCTAATAAATTTCTCAGAATATACTATGGACGAGTGAAAGAATATCTTTCTGTTCTTCCTGATCCAAGCTAATTCAAAACTTTTACTTTCAGACCAGCACTGGTTGTGGTGGCCTTATTTTAATGCCTAATTTTTAACCTGTAAAGTTTTTTAACTTTCTTCAATTTTAGTATTGACTTTTTATTTGCAGGCTAAAGTAACGAGAATGCAACGCGCAGTTTTCAAATTCTTTCTCTATCTTATTACGAAACCTCCTTTTCATCTATACTAAAAGTAAACATCGCAAAATTCGTTTTTGAGCAGATTACATTCCCATCTTTTTCCAGTTTTTACTTGACTTTTCCTAGTTCTTCTTTTATTTCTCTTTTTACTGTTGTGGCTGAGTCTTCTCCTATCTCAACTCTGCCTCCTATTAAAGCGTAGTGGTCAGAGTTTATATTTCTGTGTACTAACATTTTTCCATTATGAGTTATTATTCCTGCTGCTCTTACATTTAATTTGTAGTTTTCTACATCAATTGTTAAATCCATTAAAATCTCCCATTTCTTTTCCACAATTATATCTCTTTTTGTGGATAATTTTAATAATTTTTAATATATATTGTATTGTCTATAAAAAATTCTTACCTTTTTTTCCTTATTTTTGCAACAAAGAATCCCTCATATAATTCTGTCGGTTTTACACATAGAGTTCCAAAAATTTTTGTTGGAAGTATTGGTAATTCTTCCATTCCTTCAAAGTTTATAGGAACAATTTCTATGTTTCCGTTTTTTATAACTGATGACACAACATCTTCGTTTTCGCAATCTAATATTGAGCATGTTGAATATACCATTTCGTGTCCTGGTTTTAGTAATTTTATTGCTTTGCTTAATAATGTTTTTTGTGTCTTTGATGACCTTTCTATTAACTGTTCTGTAAAATATTTTTCTACATTTGCATCATTGTAGTCTAATGTTCCGCTTCCGCTACATGGAGCATCTAACAAAATTTGGTCAAATGAGAAAAAGTCGTCTATAAATCTTGAGTCTTTTGGCATTATGAACACACATGTTGCTCCTTGTTTGTCTACATTGTATTTTAATCTTTCTGCTCTTATTTTGTTTTTTTCACATGCAGTTATGTGTGCTTTGTTATTTGTAAGTGCGGCTATTTGCGTTGTCTTTCCTCCTGGTGCTGCTGCCATGTCTAATATGTCTGTTCCTTCTTTTGGTTCTAGTATTATTGGTGGTAACATTGATGATAGACTTTGCAAATAGATTTTTCCGTTTTTGTATATTTCCATTTCTTGTATTGTTTTTTCGTCTGCATTTTTTATTATTAGTGCTTCTTTGCTCCATTTTATTGTTTCGTATTCTATTTTTTCTTTTTCTAGTTCTTTTTTTATTTCTTCTATGTTGCTTTTTATTGTGTTTATTCTTAGTGTTGTTTTTCTTTTTGTTTGATATCCTTCTATTATTTCTTTTGTGATTTTTGTTCCATATTGTTTTTCTAATTTTTCTTCTAAAAATTTCATATTTCCCTCCACTTTTATTTAACTATATCATAAATATAATAAAAATACAAAAAATTGTCTGCTATATTATATAAAGAAGGACTTGTAAAAACAAGTCCATCCTTTGGTATGATTTAGATGTTTATTTAGTCATTTTTACTTGACTTACTACTTGATGATAAAATCCTCAAGAACAGATTTACAATATCTAAGTATAAATCCACAACACTATCAACAGCATTATTTAAAGTACGTTCTTTAGTTTGTGCTTCAGCCCAGTCGTAACCAATATAGCCACAGAAAATTAAAGCTACAATGAAATCCCATAATGATGGAGTTGCAAAACCTATGAATATAAAAATAAGCTCACATACAACAACACCTGTTAAGCAAACAAATAGCACTTTTCCCATTGATAGGAAAATGTTAGGAATTGCAGTTGCTAAAATAATCATAATTAATGTTACAACTGTAGTTGTCAACAAAGCATTCATAATTGAAATTTTATCATATTCAGTCAATGCAATGCTTAAAACAACACCTACTGGTAGTACTACCATATTATAACCAATAAAACTGATAAAAGGGTTATCGGAAAATCTACTTATTAACATTCCTGCAATAGCTACGATAAAGTAGCCAATTACAACTGCTGTGAAGTTCCAACTCATAAATGTTTTGGTGCAGAATTTACACATCAATACATTTACTACAAATCCCCATAATAAAACCAATCCAATAGTTAAATTATAGGCCCGTAATGATAATTCGCCGTTTTTTCGTTCTTCTTCTACATAATCATACATAATTTTTTCCTCCAAATTTGATGTTATAGTTTATCTATGTAAAACTAACAGATGTTAGTTTGCCAAAAGGAAATATATATAAAAATGACTTAAGTCATTAATATTATTATACATTAAAATTATTGATAAATCAAGAGTTACAAAATTTTAAAAAGAGATGCCAACATATTAATGTCAGCTTCTCTTTTCTTTCAAACTTAAAATCGTTTGAATAATTCATTTACCAATGAATTAGCAAGATCGCTTATTAAGTTTCTCTTTTCTAATGCACATAGAGCAGATATAGCCAGATCAATATTTTGGTCATTTGGTTTGCTAGTAGTCCAAAACTGGGCAATTTTTCCCATTACATTGAATGGAAAATAGCTTCCAATTAATAAAGGCACTACATATAAAATCCATTCTGAAATTTGATAGTTAGCAAATTTATAAGCACCAAAGCCAATTAATTGAGCAGTTATGAATACTGAAAAAATCCAAATACCACAATTTTTATTAATGCGAGAGAATTTTTTAGTTTCCTCAATAGTCGGAATCTTTTTAATTTTTGCCTACTGTATCTACATAATAGCCTTGACACCAAAAGTGCCTATTTCCATATTTATACTTTAAATTTGCATGTCTGTCAAATATCATCAAACTACTTTTTCCTTTTAAATATCCCATTATACTTGCAACACTATACTTTTGTGGAATACTTACAAGCATATGTATATGGTCTGGACATAATTCTGCCTCTATTATTTCTATTCCTTTTTGCTCACATAATCTTCTTAATATTACTCCTATATCTTTTCTTATCTGTCCATATATTTGCATTCTTCTGTACTTTGGTGCAAATACCAAATGATATTTGCAATTCCATGTGCTGTGTGCTAAACTATTATTGTCTTTCATGACAAAATCCTCCTTTTTTTATTTTATTTGCGGTTGGCTACCACATCTATTATATCAAAAAGGAGAATTTTTTCTACTCATAGCTAGAAGCTTTTAGAACCCCGTGTATAACACGGGGTTTTCATAAGCCAAAAAATAGTTGTTTGCTAAAGCTAGCAAACAACTGATATATCTTGGTTGCGGGGGGGTAGACTCGAACCACCGACCTCAGGGTTATGAGCCCAACCAGTTCTCACTAATTTTATATTTTTCAAATATTATATATTCTTACTCTTGCAACCATTTCGGAAGTATTTAATATTTCGATTTTTTATACATATTTGTCAATGTCCATTTAATGTCCCTTAAACTCTATTTTTCGGTATGGACATTATCTGTTCCATTCCCTTTAAAAACTCTGGCACTACTTGAATATTATTTACTTGTTCTAGCTTTTCAATTTCAGCTTTATTTGTATCTTCATCATATTCAACATAGTAATCCATTGTTGTACTAGCTAGGGCATGTCCTAAATATTGTTTTATCTGATTTACAGGTATATTTACATCTATACACCTTGTTGCAAATAAATGTCTTAACTGATATACACTTAAATGCTTAAAATTATGTCTTTTCAAAATCTTATCAAGTGTATCCCATAAATAATCACTACTTAAAGCATGTCCTAAACTATTCATAAAAGTATACTCATCATCTAACTGTTCTTTTTTCGTATAGCATCTTTGTTGCATAATATAATGCATATATGCATACATCATATTATTTAGCCATTTTTGTAATGTTATATTTCTATAACTAGATGGTGTTTTCAAGTCTTTCTCTTCAAATTTAGATTCAATTTTTTCAAAATTATCATCATAATAGGTTACTTTTCCATAATTATCTCTTACTTTTACATTAGCATCTTCATAGCTATAATGTTTCCATTTCATACCACCATTTTCTCCTGGTCTGACACCTGTATTCATTATAAAAATGTAGCATAGTCCATTTGTTTCAGAAAGTAATATTTCTATTAATTGCTGTTGCTCTAAAGGTGATATTGTAGGTTTCTTTTTCTTTCTTTGAACTTTTGGTGTACGAATAGTTGGAATAGGATTAAATTTTATTATCTTATCTATTTCAGCATCCGTAAATGCCATATTCAAAATACTTTTTATCTCTTTTATAGTTTTGGGAGAATATTTTTTTATACCTTTCTTTTCATTTCCTGTTGTTAAGTCAGAGAAATATTCTTGAAGAATTAATCTATCTAAAGACTGCATAGGATAATCACCTAAATAGGGAATGATATTTGTTCTAATTTTTTCAATGTACCCTTGTAGAGTTCTAGGTTTAACAAATGGTCTTTTATGAATACGAATCCATTTTTTTAGCCATTCTTCTAATGTTATTTTGTCTTTTTCAACATATTCATTATCGTTTGCTTCTTGTTTTGCTTTTATCATTTCTTGTACTAGAATTCTTTTATCTTTATTAAATAAAGATATTTGTTTTGATTTGCCATTTACTTTTATTGTTATTCTTCCTTCATATCCACCATTTTTCTGTCTAATAGATCCCATTCCTCTGGTGTTTCGCTTTTTCTTTACTGGCTGGTTTTGTGAAGTTTTTACCATAGCTCTGCCTCCATTCAATATAGAGAACATTAAAAGTAAAAGCACAATATTTAATATTCTCTATTATAGTGCATGTTCTATGAAAAAACAATGTTAAACAAAAAATCTTCCAGAATTTTTATCAAACCAGTCTTGTAATTTATTTTTGTTAATAACAATTCTTCTTCTAAATTTAATACAAGGGAAATCAGGGTACTTTATAAGTTCGCTCATCAAGTTTTTACTAATGCCTAGTAAGTTAGCTGCTTCACTAACATTTAAACCTATTTTTTCACTAAAATTTTCATTCATTTATATCATCACTTCCATATATAGATTAGGCACATTTATAATAAACTGCCTTGTGGAAGGGCAAAACCATAAAGAAATTAACTTTTTTATTAAACTTTTTTCTGAATCACATCCTTTCTGTATATTATTTTATAGCCTTTTATTATTAATTTCAATAAGCACGCAAAAAAATTTTTTTTTCGTTGATATTTATGCATTTTTAAGCAATTTTAGTAGCCTTTAAGTTTTTTAAAACTTTTTTCACCATAAAATTTATAAATTATAAACTAACCTATATCTCTTTTATGATTTATATAATTCATTTATAATTTTTTCTAATTCATATAATTGATACAACTCAGATTTTCTATTAATATTAAGCTCAGATAGATATTTTGCATTTCTACTATCTAACTTATTATAATCCATTAGTTCTGTCTCTACATACAATATATCAATATATTGTGCTTTATTCTTAAAATTATTTAAAGCTTCATTAAATATTTCTGAAGAATAGTCTTCTTTTTTTCTTAATAAATCAACTAATAATATCTCATCTTTAAAAGTAGGTAAAAATCTATCATTCTCAGTTTTTATTGCATCAAAATAATTCTTTACCAAATATTCTAACTTTGAATAAAATACTTGCTTTACTCTATCATCAGATATTCTTAATGCATTCCTTTTAGTGCCTAGGCTAATTTTAGATGGTTCTTTAGATATAAAACCTTTTAAATATAATGCTGTTTCTCCTACTAATACAGCACATGGATATTTTTTTATAACAATTTCATATTTATTATAGTTATGGTTATTTGAATATATTCCTTTTTCGATTTTATATATTTTGTGTCTAGAAATTGCTTTTCTAATTTGATAATCATTTTTATATATTTTCAATATTTCATTATAATTAAATAGCATAATTTTTCTCCTAAAAACGGCAAAACTATGTGAGTGTTTACCTAAATTATATTTTTTTAAAGTATAACAAAAAAGTATTGATTTTTCAATATTTCTTGTTGACTTTATTTCTTAAATATGCTATATTTGTTGTGGGGATTTTTGTACCCCAAAAACAGATTGCAAGATTGTAATCTGTTTTTTTATATGTAAAAAAGCGCTAATACTAGTTTTATTTCTAGTTAAAGCGCTTTTTTTATGCAATTTTTTTATGAATGGAGGTGTAAAATATGAAAAAAAGAGAAGATGGCTATTACATATTTAGAGCATGGATTACTAACCCTAGAACCGGTGAAAAAATCTATGCAAAAGACAAAGGCAAAAAGGCTTTTCGTATATGGGTTAAAAGATAGAAGGTAGTAAATTTACTACTTTTTTATTTTTTGGGCTTAAAATAATAAAAGAGAATTAATATTATCAAAAATTTAATTCTCTTTATTTTTCCCATACTATATTAGTTCATTTATTCTTATATTTTATTCTTTCATCTATAAATTTATTTATGATTACCCTTATGTTTTCCATCCTACTTTTTGTTTCTTTATCTTTATAATCAAATCTATCTATTAATATATTTATATAATCATTTTCTTTTACAATTTTATATGTTACATCAAAATTCAAGTCAAATGTAAATGCTAATATACAAACCCAAAAATCTAATGGTGTTACTCTATCGTGAATATATACACACTTTTGGCTTAATATTGTTTCATATACTTTATCACTCAATAAGCTTTCTTCCATATCTTCTTTTTTATTTACGCTTGTAGGAAATATTGCCTCTATACTTTCTTCTTTCTTTACTCTATAATTGTCTAATTTATCTGCATCTCTTATTATTTTTGAATGTATTAAAGTTCTTTCATCTAAACCTTCTTCTATTTTTAATCTACTATGATTTTCTATCGATTTTTTTATTATTTTATCATATTGGCTATCTTCTATAAAATTTCTTATCATTTCTTGTTCAAATAACATTTTTGAGCCATGTGTTGCATGATCAAATTTAACACTATTTAATTCATTTGTAATTTTCAATTCTTCAAATCTTCCGATATCATGCAATAAACCAATTAGTTCTGCAAGTTTTATATCTTCTCTACTTAAATTCAATTTTTCAGCAATTTTTCTTGCATTTTCTGTTACATGATATGTATGTACTACTTTTAATTTAAAACTCAAATGTTCTTTATCTTCATATTGTTCTAAACAGTCTTTAAAAGCAATTTTCGCTTTTTGAATATCTATCATAGTTTCCTTATTCTCCTTTATCAAAAAAACTTTCATTTATTAATGGAACAATATCTATTGCAGGCTCCTCATATGGATGAACTTCTCTTAGTTTAGAAATTACGTTTTTTACTATATTAACATCACATACAACTTCTAATTTTTCTTCTTCTACAAATTCTAAATTATTTTTTTCTCCTATATATGGATTAGCTTCATCTGTTGGTTTAAATGTTCCAACACATTTTGTAGACATTGAACAATGTGTATAGTTACCAATTACTCCTGCTCCTGCTTCACATATTGCATTTCTCACTTCATCAACATTTTCTATTGGTATTGTTACAATTATCTTTACTTTATTAATTTCTATATTCAATTTATTTTTCTCCTATCAATAATTTTTTATATGTCTAACTTCAATACTAGGTATTGTTATTTCGTGTGGTAAATCAAAAATGTATTTAACTGTTTTTGCAACATCTTCTGCTGTTAATCCTGTATTCATTACACTTTCTGGCAATTCATTATTTGCTCTTTTATAAAAATCCGTTTGTATTAATCCAGGACATACATCTGTTATTTTTATATTATTTTGTGCTAAATCATTTTGGATAGCTTTTCTAAATGCATTTGCTCCAGTTTTTGATGCATTATAAATAGGAAATGGTGGTTCGCACATTACACCGCTTTGTGAATTAATATTGATTATTTGTCCATACCCTTGTTTCTTCATTATAGGAAATATACTTTTTATCATAGCAATTACACCAAATACATTTGTATCAATAACATGTTTTACTCTTGATAAATCATTCATCTCTTTGTAATTTAATTCTTCTTGTTTTGATATATCTCCTGAAATCCACATACCAGCACAATTAATCAAGCAATCAATTTTTTCATAATTTTTATTTATATCATGAATTATATTAGTTATTTGTTTATCATCTGAAACATCACAAATATAATATTTTGATTTTGTTTCTTCTGCTACTTGTTTTAAATTATTCTCATCAATATCAATTAATATTAGTTTTTCTTCTTTTAACATGTTTACTATCGCTTTTCCTACACCATTTGCTGCACCTGTAATTATAACATTTTTCATTTTATTTCCTCCTTAATCTAATATAAATAACATCTATATCAATTAACTATAAATAATTTACAATATCTTCAAAAGTATTATATCCACTCTCACTATTAATATGTCCACCATTTGGTATTAAAATTTGTTCTGTTGCAATTGTGTCTGCAAATTCTTTCTCAACTTCATATTTTACATATGGATCATTATCTGAATAGAAACAAATAATTTCATCTGCATATTGTTTTACATCTTGCAGGTTATCAAAATACATTGATTTATTTACATTATCATATTCTTCATTTAACCCTAAATAATTATTGAATCCACATACAAATATTAATTTTTTTACTTTTATTTTATTTTCAGTCAAAAACTTTGAAATAAATACTGGTGCAATGCTATGTGCTATAATTGTTGTATTTTCATTTACTAAGCCTAAATCTAAATAATATTTAAGTAATTTGCTCCAATTCTCATAATTTTGATATCCTACTCCTATTGGAAATTGTGGTACATATACTTGTTTTCCATCTGAAGATATAAAATCTTGTAACCAACTAAACCAATTTCCAAATGGACTTCCAAAACTTCCATGTATTATAAAATAATTTTCTTTCATATTCAATTCACTCCTATCTTTATTTTAATAATGAACCTCCATTTACATTTAGATTTTCTCCATTTATATAGCTTGCCTTATCTGATAATAAAAACAATACTGCATTGGCTATATCTATTGTCTCTCCTAATCTTTTTAATGGATTACTTTCTTTTTGTTCTTCTATTTCTTCATCTGTCCAACCATATAATGCTAGTGGTGTTACTGTTAAACTTGGACTAACTGTATTTACTCTAATTTTATATTTTGAAAGTTCTAATGCACTAGCCTTAGTAAAATTTATAACTCCCGCTTCTGCTGAGCAATAAGCACTTGCTTCTATACATGGTTTTGTTCCTAATCTTGATGCTATATTAACAACACTTGCATTTTCACTATTCTTTAATAATGGAATTGCATGTTTGGTACATATTACTTTTCCTACTAAATTAACATCTAATACTTTTCTAAAATCTTGTATATCAAATTTTTCTATGTAACTATCTATATTAGTGCCTGCATTGTTTATTAAGTAATCTAATTTTTCTATTTTATTAAACATTTTTATTACATCATCTTCATTAGATATATCTGCTTTTATGAATATAACTTTATCTTTATATTCTTCAAATTCTTTTTTAGTTTTTTCATGATTTTCTTCATTATGACCATAATTTATAATTACTTTTGCACCATTTATTAATAATTGTTTAGCAATTTCTTTTCCTATTCCTGATGTTCCTCCTGTTACTAATGCTACTCTATTATCAAATTCTTTCATAATTATTTAATCTCCTTTTAAAGTATTAATCTTCTTCAATTATCTCCATTAATATTCCATTTGGATCTTTAATAAAGAAATATGGTTTTCCAAGTCTTCCTTTATTTATAATAATTTCTGAATCATTTAATTGGTTATCTTCAACAAACTTTTTAGCTTCCATTATATTTTTTACACCTAATCCAAAATGTTTATTACCAATGGTTTTTAAATCAACACCCAAATTTTTTGAATGTTCTGGTAATTTTTCTCTTTCTTGATAATAAAATATCTCTAATACCATATCTTTTAATTTTAACATTACAATATCAACATTTTCATCGTGATATTCTTTGTGATTTTCAAATCCAAATTTTCTGTAAAATTCTAGTGTTTTTTCTAAATTCTCTGCACTTATTGTTACATGATTAAAACTAAACATATCTTTTCTCCTTACAATCAAATATTATCTTTTATTTTCTTCTTTTACACAAATATCTTTCCAAAATTCTTTATCACTAAATTCTAGTCCTCTTTCACTCTCATTATACCAAAATCTATCTTCTTCAGATGCTTCACCCTGACTAATTAAGTAACTTATTTGCAAAATTCCCATTGCATTAGCAATATCAAAAAATATTGGAAAGACTTCTTTTTCATAATCAGTTAATTTATTATATTTTTCATATTCTTTTAAAATCATCTTCGTTTTACTTCTTGTTTCTTTAACACTATCTGGATTTAAACATAAATTACAAGAACTTACGGCTAAATCCACAATTCTAGGTAGGTAGTTAGAAACTGCAAAATCTATTATCCATAATTTTCCGTTATTATCTTTCATAACATTAGTGCTTATTATATCTCCATGTGTAAAAGCATGTGGTAATCTTTTTACATCAATATTTTTAAATTGCATTCTTACAACTTCAGCAATATTGACAGTTTGACTTGTCACTCCAAGTTCTTCCATGAGACCTAAAGCGTTATTTTTTGTACGTGATGTTGTTCCAAAACAAGGCATGGTAATTGCATAAATATTCTTTTTATCATAACCTAATTTTTCAAATGCCATGACACAAACAAGGAGTGCAAGCGTTGAATCTAAGCCACCTGAAATACCAATTACGACTTTATTTATATGAGTAGCTTTTAATCTTTGCATTAAACCTCTTGTTTGAATTTCAAAGACTTCTTTACAACGTAATTCTCGAAGGGCAGGATTACTTGGTACAAAAGGATGAGGATCATAGTAATGATTTGTTTCAATATCAATCAAATCCATATCAAAGTAAACATAGTCATAATCATGATGAGATTGATAAGTTGTCATCTTTCTTCTTTCACTAATAAGTTTTTCAACATCTAAATCACCATAAATCACTTCAGCATCAAAACCAGTACTTTCATTAATAATCGTTCCATTTTCACAAATTAAATGATGCCCAGAGAAAACTACATCGGTTGTACTTTCTCCACTTCCTGCATTACTATAAACATATCCTGAAACAAGTTTTGCTGATTGCATTGAAACAAGGTTTCTTCGATAATCTTTTTTAGCAGTTAATTCATTGCTGGCAGATGTATTGCAAATGACCGTTGCTCCATTTAAAGCAAGTTCATTACTTGGCGCATTTGGAAGCCATAAATCTTCACAAATTTCTACACCTAATGTAAAACTTGGTAAATTTTGACAAGCAAAAACTACTTTACGACCAAATAAAACAATTTGTCCAAAAAGCTCAATTTCAATATTATCTTCAAAACAAGATGTAAAACGTCTGCCTTCGTAATATTCATTATAATTTGGAATATGATATTTAGGAACAATTCCTAAAATATTTCCATCATATAAAACAGCAGATACATTATATAAATTATTTTGATAATGAAAAGGTAAACCAATAACGACAATTTGTTGATGTCCTTTTGTATCATGCATAATTTCTTCTAATTGAACAAGACATTCATTTAAAAGACGATTTTGTAAAAATAAATCTTCTAAAGTATAACCACTTAAAACAAGTTCAGGAAAAACAACCACTTGTGCTTTCTTTTCTCTTGTTTCTTTTAAGACCTTTTTAATTTCATTAGCATTATGTTTAACATTGCCAATAAGTGTATCAATTGATGCACTGGCAACTCTTATATATCCATCTTTCATAAAATTCCTCCATTTGTCCTTATTATAACAAAAACATAATTATTTTAGCATATCATTATGCAAAATATTCAAAATCTTTATAATAAAAGAAGAAGGAGAAATTTATGAATACATTATTATATCCATTATTTGGAACCTTATTTACATTTTTAATGACTACTTTAGGAAGTGCGTTGGTTTTTTTCTTTAAAGATGAAATCAAAGATTTTTATCAACAACTTTTTTTAGGATTTGCGGCAGGAATTATGATTGCGGCCTCTGTTTGGTCTTTATTGATTCCTTCCATGGAAATGGCAGAAACTAATGGTCAAAATAGTGCGCTTATTTTAGGTGGAGGATTTATCATTGGAGCTTTATTCTTGCTTTTTTTAGATCATGTGATTCCTCATCAACACTTAAATGTAGACAAGCCTGAAGGACCTAAAAGTATGTTGGGGAAAAATACGATGCTTGTTTTAGCAGTCACTTTACATAATATTCCTGAAGGATTTGCGGTAGGTTTGACTTTTGCGATTGCAGCAAGTAATTCGAGTATTACATTTGCTTCTGCACTTGCTTTAGCTCTTGGAATTGGACTTCAAAACTTACCTGAAGGAGCAGCTATTTCTCTTCCTTTGAAACAGGAAGGAATGTCACGTACAAAGGCTTTTGTTTATGGAAGTCTTTCAGGAATTGTTGAACCTATTGCAGGAGTTATTGCTGGTTTTACAATTCATATTATGCAAACAATATTACCTATTTGTTTATCTTTTGCTGCAGGAGCGATGATGTATGTTGTGGTAGAAGAACTCATTCCAGAAGCACAGCTTGGTAAACATAGTCATGTCGGAACTTTTGGTGTTTTGAGTGGTTTTGTGATCATGATGTTAATGGATGTTTTTTTAGGATAAGAGGAGATTAAAATGTTCTATTTTTTATTTATGATTTTGATGTTTTACATTTTTGGAA
>ERZ857882.2194-NODE-2194-length-20975-cov-33.313910_pt1 | contig 20975 bp, 19 predicted proteins | sample MGYA00519697_ERZ857882 | MGnify/ENA primary metagenome ERZ857882 (study PRJEB31778, sample SAMEA3449373) | human gut metagenome | biome: human gut; feature: human-associated habitat; material: faeces | place: United Kingdom | collected 2010/2012 ...
GCGGCCAGCAGCATGGCCAGAGCCAACATAATGGCAAATAATCTTTTCTTCATAAAAAGCCCTCCCTCGCTTTTTGCTTTGCCAGCTTCTTTTCTAAGGATATTATACCCCTTTGCGTATGAATATACCAAAGCTAATCTGTGAATAAAATATAAATAATTCGGCGAATCGTGCCGTTCCCCGCAATGCGGCGCAAGATGTTGTGCCGAATAAGAAAAGAGCAACCTTAAAGGCTGCTCTTATGCTCGCTCAATTACTTGCGCAGGCCAAGCTCGGCGCATATCTTGCGGTAGCGCTCGATATCGGTCTTTTTAAGATAGTTCTGAAGGCCGCGGCGGCGGCCGACCATCTTGAGCAGGCCACGGCGGGAATGGTGGTCGTTCTTGTTCTCCTTGAGGTGCTCGTTCAGGTGGTTGATGCGCTCGGTCAGCAGAGCAATCTGCACCTCTGGGGAACCGGTGTCGCCCTCGTGAATCGCGTACTTGGCGATGATTTCAGCTTTGGTCATTTTTACTTCCTCCATATTTTTTATAAATCGCCGGAAACCGAGTATTGCGCTTGGAGATGCGGAAAACACAGCCCCCGGTTCAAGGTCTTTTTATTTTACCACAGCGTCAATGCGTTGTAAATAGCTTTTTCAGCCTATCCTGCCTATAAACCGCAGCTTTTTAGGCTCCCCAAAGGGCTCCTCCGGCTCGATGGAGCCACCGGGCAAAACGCCGCATACGAGCCGCCTTCCCTCCGCCTCCGTAATGTACCTCCCGGGGGCTGGCAGCACGAGCCCATCAGCCACTTTAAGCACGGCGTGTCCGTTTTGCGACGTTTCCTTGCAGCTAAGCTCAAGCTCATGGCCCAGCATGGCGTTGGCGCCGGCTATGTCGCCGCGCTCTATGCAGGCCCGTATCCGGGTGCTGGATACCGGCTCCCCGCCGTACATCAGCGCGGGTATCTCGTATACCTCAAAGCCGTATTTCCCCCCAAGGCGGCGGAGCGTATCCATGTTCCCCGCCCCCCTGCTGCCGAAGGTATAGTTGAAGCCCGCGACGGCTGCGCCCATGCGGTATTTTTCCGCCATGTGCCGAACGAAGTCCTCCGGCTCCGTCGCCGCGAACTGCCTGTCCAGCCTTTCCGCCGCAACGGGGGCGAAGCCTTTCAGGGCGGCCAGCCGCTCCCCGTCCGTCATTATCATGGAAAAGGACTTGCCGAAAAGCCCCGCCGGATGGTTGGAAAAGGTGTATATAAGCGGATCCAGCCCTCCCCTTTTCGCCGCCGAGAGCATGGCGTTTATTATCTCCTGATGCCCCCTGTGCACCCCGTCAAAGGTGCCGAAAGCTATGGCTGTTTTATTCATTCTTCTTCCTGACCGAGGAAGGTGCATATATGCACCGCCTCGCCGTTTGATTTGGCTATTCCTAAAAATTTGCCGTTGCAGTATGCCCTGAGAGGGGTATCCTTTGGCAGTTCTTCTATGCCGGGACAGACCACCTCTGCGCCATGAGTCAGGAACCGTTCGCCTTTTTTGTTCAGGGTCATTCGGGCTTCGCCTATATGCATAAGCGCCTGCTCCATGGGTATGACCGCCTTATAAAGCTCGTCCTTTTCTTTAAGCTCCTTCAGCTCGTCTATTGTAAAGCTGCCGTCCAGATCAAACGCCCCGGAGCGTGTGCGCAGCAGGAAGGACATGTGGGCAGGAACCCCCATGCTCCCGCCTATGTCGTGGCAGAGCGTGCGCACATATGTGCCCTTGGAGCAGACGATCTTTACGAGATATCTGTTGCAGCCGGTCTGTGATATGAACGAAAGCTCCGGCACGTTTATATCCCTAACCTTGCGCTCCACCTCAACGCCCTGCCGGGCAAGCTTGTACATCTTCTTTCCGTCCACCGAAAGGGCCGAATACAGAGGCGCGGTCTGCTTCTGGCGGCCTGTGAACTTAGGCAGCGCCTCCATGAGCATCTCCCCGGTAACTACAGCATCGGAGCGTCCTTCCGGCGCGCCGTAGGAGTCCTGGGTATCCGTAGCTATACCGAAGGTTATCTCGCCTATGTACTCCTTTTCCTTGTCCACAAGGTAATCAAAAAGCCTCGTCGCCCGGCCTATGCATATGGGCAGCACTCCGGCTGCGCCGGGATCCAGCGTCCCGGTATGGCCTACCCGCTTCATGTTGAATATATGCCGGATGTCCGTCACCACGTCACTGGAGCTCATTCCCGGCGGTTTTAATACGTTTACTACTCCTTCCAGCATGCTTGAAGCTCCTTTTCGGCAAGCCGCACCGCGATTTTTTCCGCCTCAGCCACAGTGATGTCATATTCGGTGTACCCTGCCGCCCTTGGATGCCCGCCCCCATTTTTTGAGGCGGCGATACGCGCCACGTCGGCGTATTTCTTAGCTCTAAGGCTCACCTTTACGTCCCTTCCCTTCTGCCTGAGGAACGCCGCTATCTCCACCGTATCTATATCCCGAAGCTTTTCGACTATTCCCTCGGTGTAGGCCTCGGGGCCGAAGGGATCCATCTCACTTTCCGTAAGCATTGCTGTGGCTATGCGCCCTTCGGAATATAAATGCAGCCTCTCCAGCGCGTAAGCGTGCATCTTCACCTTGCCTGCCGGCTCGTTGTGATATACCAGCCTGTTTATGAGAGAATTATCAGCGCCTGACGCAATAAGCTCGCCGGCTATGGTCATAGTGTCCTTCGTTACGTTGGAATAGGCAAAGGAGCCGGTATCCGTCACGAGGGCGGCAAAGAGGCAATTAGCCGTCTCCGCGTCTATCTCCGCCCCCAGCGCCCTGCCAAGCCTGTATATAAGCTCTGCGCAGGCGGCAGTCTCCTCAATCATATTATTATCGGCATACGTGGCGTTGGTGCCGTGATGGTCTATATTGGCCGTCACGCCCGCCCTGTCGAATATACCCTCGGCACTGCCCAGCCTGCCCTTATCTGCGCAGTCTACCGCTATTACCGCATCGAAGCCCCGGGCATCCTCCGGCAGCAGTATCTCTTCAGCACCCGGTATGAACTTATACGCGTCGGGTACTTGGTCGCAGCATACGTTTTCCGTACGCTTGCCCAGCCTGCGCAGTATCCTTGACAGTGCCGTTCCCGAACCGATGGTATCCCCATCCGGCGCTACGTGGGATATTATGCTGAAAGCGTCGTTTCGTTCTACAAAGCGGAGTATTTCCTCCATGCTGCCCTTCATAAGCCTTCCCTCCTAAAAAATCGGGCGATGACGCTTCACATCACCGCCCAGAGCAAGCTACTTTTCGTTTTTGTGCAGGCTGTCGATAATCTCTGAAATATGCACGCTGTACTCAATGGAGTTGTCCAGCTTGAAGTTCAGCTTTGGCAGGGCGCGCAGCTGCATCCGCTTGCCCAGCTCGCGGGTTATGAAGCCGCTGCCGTGGTTGAGGGCTTCCACCGTGCCCCTGCGTACCTCGTCGTCCTTGTCGTAAACGCTTACCAGCACCTTGGCCTGCTTCAGGTCGTTGGTCACGTCCACTGACATTATGGTGGTCATATCGGAGACTCGAGGATCCTTCATGTCCTTTATGATCTCGCTGATGGTCTTCTTTATCTCCTCATTCATTCTTTCATAACGAATGGACATCTTTTCTGCCTCTCCTGATTATCTTTCTATCTGCTCCATGGTGTAGGCTTCTATCATGTCGCCCTCGCGGATATCGTTGTAGTTTTCTATACCGATACCGCATTCATAGCCCGACGCCACTTCCTTTACATCGTCCTTGAACCGCTTGAGGGAGGCTATCTTGCCGTCGTGAAGCACTATGCCGCCGCGGACTACACGCACCTGAGCGGAGCGGGTGATTTTGCCATCCTTGACGTATGCGCCCGCAATAGTGCCGACGCCTGACACCTTGAAGGTATTGCGTACCTCCGCAGTACCCAGAGCGACCTCCTTGTATACGGGTGCAAACAGGCCCTTCATGGCGTTCTCGACATCCTCGATTACGTTGTAGATGACGCTGTATGTACGCACATCCACCTTTTCGCGTTCTGCGGCCTCGCGAGCCGTGGCGTCCGGGCGCACGTTAAAGCCTATTACCAGCGCGTTGGAGGCGGAGGCGAACACTATATCCGAGCCGGTTATGGCGCCTACGCCGCCGTGTATGCAGCGCACCCTTACCTCGTCGTTGGAGAGCTTCTCCAATGCCTGCTTTATGGCCTCTACCGTGCCCTGCACGTCTGCCTTTACTATGATGTTCAGATCCTTGACGTTGCCCGCCTCTATCTGGCTGAACAGATCGTCCAGGGATACCTTGGACATATTGCGTATCTGCTCCGCCTTGAGCTTGTCGCGGCGCTCCTCTGCTACCTGCCGGGACAGCTTATCTACCTCCGCAACGTTCATTACATCGCCTGCGGAAGGCACCTCGCCAAAGCCCAGTACCTCTACAGGCTGGCTTGGCCCGGCTGAGGTCACCCTGCGGCCCTTATCGTCCATCATTGCGCGGACGCGGCCGAAGGCTGTGCCCGCGACTATGGGATCGCCTATCTTGAGGGTGCCGTTCTGTACCAGTACGGTAGCCACAGGGCCGCGGCCCTTGTCCAGTTCTGCCTCTATTATGGTGCCACGGGCCGCCCTGTCGGGATTTGCCTTAAGCTCCAGAACGTCCGCCTGAAGCAGTACCATCTCGAGCAGCGTATCCAAATTGATGCGCTTCTTCGCGGAAACGGGCACGCATATGGTATCGCCGCCCCACTCTTCGGCTACGAGGCCGTACTCGGTGAGCTGCTGTATTACCCGATCCGGGTTGGCGGTGTCCTTATCTATCTTGTTGATAGCGACGATTATAGGAACGTTCGCCGCCTTGGCGTGGTTTATGGCCTCGATGGTCTGCGGCATGATGCCGTCGTCTGCCGCCACAACCAGTATTACTATATCCGTTACCTGGGCTCCGCGGGCGCGCATGGAGGTGAACGCCTCATGGCCCGGGGTATCTATGAAGGTTATGGTGCGTCCCTTGCAGGATACGGTATACGCGCCTATATGCTGTGTTATGCCGCCTGCCTCGCCCGCGGTTATGCTGCTTTCACGGAAGGCGTCAAGCAGCGAGGTCTTGCCGTGGTCCACGTGGCCCATTATGGTAACTACCGGCGGGCGTGGTACGAGGTTCTCCTCGGAATCCGCCTCTTCAACGCTCTCGTTGAGCACGTCCTCGGCGGTCTTGGCTATGTTGAGCTCCAGCTCTATGCCGTAATCGGCGGCGATGAGCGAGCAGGTGTCGTAGTCTATCTCCTGATTGATGGTAGCCATTATGCCGAGTATAAACAGCTTTTTGATGATCTCGGCCACAGGCTTGCCTATTTTTTCGGAAAGATCCTTTACGGTTATGGTCTCGGTAGTCAGCACGGCCTTGTCGATCTTTACCGGCTCCGGCTTATGTAACGCCTGCTGTTTGCGCTTCTGCTTGCGGCTCATTGGGGCGTCGTCGTCCCAGCTGCCTGCTGCTCTGGTGTTTTCCTTCATAATGGTTTTCTTATTCTTTGGCGCCTTGCGCTCCTCATCTCTTGTCTGGGGTTTCTGGCTCCGGCCCTTGCCCTGATCCCTTACGGAAGGCGCAGCGGATTCCATGGTGCGGGCCGCCGGCTTAGGCTGGTAGCCTCCCTGTACGGGGCGCTGCTGAGGTCTGTCTGTGCGCTCCGGGCGGTCTGCGGGCCGCTGCGGCCTGTCAGTGCGTGGCTTCTGCTGCCTGCCGTCCTCTCTGCGCTGAGGTTCCCTGCGCTCATAGGCCGGGCGCTGCTGCTGTACAGGCTTATTTGCCGGTGCGGGTTTCGCCTTTGTCTCGGGCTTTTCTTCAGGCTTCCTATCCGCCATTGCAGGTTCCTCCGCCTTTGCCTGTACGCTTTCCTCCGCCTTTGCCTGTACGCTTTCCTCCGCCTTCTGCTCCTTCACCGGCTCCGGCTTCGGCTTCTCATTTACTTCGCTCTTGCTCTCTGCCGGGGCTGGCTGCTCCTCCGCCCTGTCGTCGCCTACGTGGAAGGCAAGGTCGCCCTCGCTGGTGAGGACCTCTCGGAGTCTCTCTGCCCTTTCTTTCTCCATGCGTTCCTTTTCGGCGCGCTTTTCTTTATCTATAAGCTCGCTTTCCGCCCGCTTTACGGACTGAAGGGCCGCTCCCAGATCGTTCTGCATTCGCTTTACTCGCTCCAGAAGCTCCTTTGCCTGGGTTTCAAATTCCCGTGCGGAATCCATTGTCTTGTTTGCCATAGATATTACCCCCCGGTATGTTACTTTTGCTGTGAAGTCTTATACGTCTCTTCTATCATGCGGGCAAAGCCCGCCTCTGTCACCGCGGCTATCATGCGGTTATCCTTTCCTATCGCCCTGCCAAGGTCTTCGAGATACACGCAGGGTATGCCGGCTCTTTGGCACATTCCCTCGTAGCGCTCCCGCGTTGCGGCGGACACGCCGCTGTCAAGGGCTATTATGAGGGCTTTTTTGTCCTTCACGGCCCTTTCCGCGCCAAAGTCGCCTGATATGCACTTCCCGGCCTTGGCCGCAAAGCCCAGAGCTGTACGCAGACGGTCATTCTGCATCGCCGGTTATCTCCGAAGCGAGCCTTGAAAAAACCTCGTCCTCTATTCCGTGCTCCAGCGCCCTTTCCAGCGCTTTTATTTTGCGGGCCCTGTTCAGGCACTCCGCGTTGGCGCATATGTACGCGCCGCGGCCGGAGACCTTGCCGGTGCGGTCCACGCTTATTTCGCCCTCGGGAGAGCGGACTATGCGCAGCAGCTCCTTCTTTGGCTTCATCTCGCGGCAGCCCACGCACATTCTCATAGGCACCTTCTTAGCAGGCATTGCTGATCCTCCAAAACTATTCCTCGAAGCCGCCGTCCGCCTCGCTGTCGGCGTCCGCTATATCCATGTCCTCTTCGGCCTGGCTCTGGCTCTTTATGTCTATCTTCCAGCCTGTGAGCTTGGCGGCAAGGCGGACGTTCTGGCCTTCCTTGCCGATAGCAAGGGAAAGCTGATTGTCTGGCACTATCACCTTCGCGGCCTTTTCCGCCTCGTTGATGTATACCATCATAACACGGGCAGGACTAAGGGACTTGGCAATATATACTGCCGGATCGGGATCCCACTCTATTATATCTATCTTTTCGTTATGCAGCTCGTTTACTATGCGCTCTACCCTTATCCCCTTCTGGCCCACGCAGGCGCCCACGGCGTCCACCTGAGGGTCGGAAGAATAAACGGCCACCTTGGTGCGGAAGCCCGCCTCCCGCGCTATGGACTTTATCTGGACTATGCCGGTCTGTATCTCGGGAACCTCCAGCTCGAAAAGCCTCTTAACAAGGCCGGGGTGGGTACGGGAAACTATTACCTGCGGGCCCTTGTTGGTCTTACGCACCTCAAGGACGTAAACCTTCAGCCTGTCGCTGGTGTTATAAGTCTCCCCCGCTATGGTCTCGGAGGCGGCAAGGAAGCCGTCGGTCTTGCCCAGCTCTACATAGATGCCGTTCTTCTCTACCCGCTGGACTATAGCGGTAAGAACCTCGTTTTCCTTCTCTACGAATTCATCGAATATGACGCCGCGCTCGGCCTCGCGAATACGCTGAACCACCACCTGCTTGGCGGTCTGGGCCGCTATGCGGCCGAACTTGCGGGGGTCTACCTCCTCCTCCAGAACGTCGCCCACTTCATAGAGGGAATTGATCTTCTTCGCCTCGGCAAGAGATATCTCCGCATAGGGGTTTTCCACCGTCTCGGTGACGGTCTTGGAGGCGAATATCTGCACCTCTCCCGTATCCCTATCCACTGTGGCGCGGACGTTTCCCACTGCGCCGTAGTTGCGCTTGTATGCCGCTATCAATGCGGATTCAAATGCGTCTATCAGTATATCCTTGCTTATCCCGCGCTCTTTCTCTATGGCATTCAGTGCCTCTATGAATTCGGCGTTCATTGTCAATTCTCCTCTTCTGTCTCTATATTTTCAAAATCTGCTTCTAATTCGTCAAGGTCCTTTTCCAGAGCCTTGAAGTCTATATAGGGCTGCACCTTTGAAGCGTCCTTTTTCTGGAAGGTCATCTCCTCGCCCTTTACGCTTATGGTGAAGGAATCGGGCGTATATGACAAAAGCTCGCCCGTATACTCCTTCTTGCCCTTGAGCGGGGCGTAAAGCTTTACCGTAATGGGGCTGCCGAGGCTGCGCTGATAGTCCCTATCCTTTTTGAGCGGCCTGTCGATGCCTATTGAGGACACACTGAGGTAGTATGCCTGCTCTATTGGGTCTGCTTCGTCCAATATGGGGTCTACGGCCCGGCTCACCGCCTCGCAGTCATCTATGGTGGCGCTTCTTCCGTCCTGATGCTCTATGTACAGGGTGAGCACCCAATTACCCTGCTCCTTCTGAAACTCTACCTCATCCAGCTCGTAGCCCATGCCTGTAACTACCGGCCGGAGAAGAGCTTCCACTGTTTGGGTGGTTTTCATTATATTCCTCCGCTATTCAAAACAAAAGAGCAGGACGCGCCCACTCTTACTTGAAAACTAAAATACAGCAAACTTGCCATATACCAACAGCAAAATTGTACCATATGCGGCACTATAATGCAAGCATATTATTTCGCATCAAAGCGCCGCACATACCGGCTTCTTTAAAACAGGCAGAGCTGATCCGTCTCGGGCAGCCCGTTCAGGCAGCCGGCTTCCGCAAGCGCCTTTATCACTGCGGAGTTGGCGCCGGTGCGGGCCTGAAAATTTTCTATGGAGGTATACTCGCCGCCCTTTGCGCCTTCGGCTATGCCTATGGCGGCGTTGGCTCCCACGCCCGCCACCGATGAGAAGGGCGGCCGTATCTTGCCGTCTTCTATTATGAACTGGCTGGCCTTGGATTTATACAGGTCCACAGGCAGCAGCTCTATGCCGCGCTTGTTCATTTCAAAGACCACCTCCAGTATTGTCAGCAGGTCTTCTTCCTTTTTATCCGCATCGTTGCCTTTTTTCTTTATGGCGTTTATGTTGGCAAGCACCTTCTGGGCGCCGCCCTCCGCCTGGGCTATGTCAAAGGCGTCCGCTCGGACGGTATAGTAAACGGAATAGAAGGCGAGGGGCATATGCACCTTGTAGTAGGCCACTCGGAAGGCCATCATGACGTAGGCCGCTGCGTGGGCGCGGGGGAACATGTACTTTATCTTTTTGCAGGAGTCTATGAACCACTGAGGCGTATCTATGGAGCGCATATGCTCCTCCATCTCAGGGGTAAGGCCTCTGCCCTTGCGGACGCTCTCCATAGTCTTAAAGGACATGGATGGGTCGCCGCCTCTGAGTATAAGGTAGTTCATTATGTCGTCTCGGGTGCATATTACCTGCGACAGTGTAGCGGTGCCGCTCAATACCAGCTCCTGAGCGTTGCCCAGCCATACGTCGGTACCGTGGGAAAGTCCGGATATCCTGAGTAATTCCTCCATCGTAGTAGGGCGTGTGTCCTTGAGCATCTGCCGCACGAAGGTGGTGCCGAACTCGGGTATTGCTATGCTGCCCACGTCGCAGTCCAGCTCGTCCAGCGTCACGCCCAGAGGCTCGCTGGTGCGGAATATCTTCATGGTTTCAGGGTCGTCAAGGGGTATTGTCTGGGGGTCCAAGCCGGTAATATCCTTCAGCATTCTAAGCACCGTCGGATCATCGTGGCCCAGTATATCCAGCTTTACCAGCCTGTCGTCCATGGCGTGAAAGTCGAAGTGGGTGGTTATGGTATCGCCCTCGCTGCGGTCCGCCGGGTACTGCACCGGGGTGAACTCCATTATATCGTTTTCCTTTGGCACTATGACTATGCCGCCGGGATGCTGGCCGGTAGTCTTCTTAACTCCTGTGCAGCCCTGCACCATGCGGTCCATCTCGTCCTTTCCGGCGTTTATGCCGTTTGCCTCACAGTAGGAGCGGACGTAGCCGTAGGCTATCTTGTCCTTTACGCCGGATATGGTGCCGGCCCGGAAGGCGTGGCCCTCCCCGAACATCACCTCAACGTACTTATGCGCTACAGGCTGATAATCCCCTGAGAAGTTAAGGTCTATATCCGGGGTCTTGTCGCCCTTGAAGCCCAGAAACACCTCGAAGGGTATCTCGTAGCCGAGCTTTTTGTATTTTGCGCCGCAGACGGGGCAGTCCTTATCCGGCATGTCCACGCCGCAGGCATACTTGGTACGGTCTATGTCGAAGTCGCTGTGCCGGCAGTTGGGGCAGACATAGTGGGGCTGCAATGCGTTTACCTCGGTTATGCCCGCCATGTTGGCCACGAAGGAAGAGCCTACTGAGCCTCGGGAACCGACGAGATACCCGTCGCTGTTTGACTTGTGTACAAGGCGCTGTGCCATAAGGTACAGCGAGGAATAGCCGTTGCCTATGATGGAATTCAGTTCCTTATCAAGGCGCTTCTGCACCACCTCCGGCAGCTCGTCCCCGTATATCTCGTGAGCCTTCTTCAGCGCCATATTCCTCAGCTCGTCGTTTGCGCCCGGAAAGGTCGGGGCGTATGTGCCCTTCTCTGACAGGAATGCCTTCATTCTCTCGCAGCTGTCGGCTATCATGTTGGGGTTGGTTATCACTACCTCCCTCGCCTTTTCCTCGCCCAGATAGGAGAATTCCTCCAGCATCTCATCCGTGGTCTTGAAGTATAGGGGGGCCTGCTGCTCCGCATCGTCAAAGCCTCTTGCGTGCATTATTATGCTGCGGAAAAGCGCGTCGTCTGGCTCAAGAAAGTGTACGTCCCCCGTGGCCACCACAGGCTTGCCCATCTTGTCGCCCAGGGCTACTATCCTGCGGTTGAGATCGCGAAGCCCTTCCTCCGTGTCCACTGTGCCGTTTCGCATAAGGAAGGCGTTGTTGCCTATGGGCTGTATCTCTAGATAGTCGTACATGTCCGCTATGGACATGAGCTTTTCCTCGCTCTCCCCCCTGAGCACCGCCCGGAACAGCTCTCCTGCCTCGCAGGCGGAGCCTATTATAAGGCCCTCGCGGTGCATATTGAGAAGGCTTCTGGGTATCTGCGGCACCTTGCGCAGATGCTCTAGGTGCGCGTATGACACGAGGCGGTAAAGGTTCATAAGGCCCTCGTGGTTCCTGGCCATTATGATTATATGGTAGGTGAGCCTGCGGCCCTTCCCCTTTTCCTTGGGAACCGCGTCTATGAGCGGCAGCTTTTCTATGTCCTTTGCGGTCATCTCGGACAGTACGGCGTTCATTATCTTTGCCGCAGTCCTCGCCCTTTCCATAGCTCTGCCGCCGCAATGCTCCACGCCCAGCGCCTCCGCCGCAGTCCACATATCCGTCTGCTTGCTTTCCCTGTGCAGGTAATGAAACAGCATGGAGGTGCTTACGCAGTGCGCGTCCAGCTCCATATCAAAGCGCAGGCCGTGCTGTCTGAGGTTATTCAGCTCCAGCGGGTCGTGTATCACCTTCACTCCATCGCCTATAAAGTCATACAGCTGCTTCAGCCCGTCCTTCAGGCTCACGCCGCCGTTTATCATTTCGCGTGTAAGCCCTGTCTCCTCGGCCATGGCATCGGTCAGCGCCGCGCCGCTGTTGACTATTATGGATAAGCCTTCCTTTTCGCCGCTCTCGTCAAAACGCAGCGCGGCTATCTCGAATACGTCGTCCTCCTTTACGCCGGGATATGCTACCACTCCTATCGCCACGTATTGCTCCGGCCGCTTTATAAGCTCGCTATCGGGCATGAGGTATCCCTCGACGCCCAGCAGTATTTTTATGTCCTTGCCGTCCTTTTTCAGCTTGTCTGCCTGTGCCACCGCATCCGGGAAGGCGTGTACCACGCCGTGATCCGTTATTGCTATTGCCTTATGGCCCCAGCGGGCTGCGGTCTTTATGGCTTCCTTAACGTCTGTCAGGCCGTCCATGCTGGACATCTTGGTATGAAGATGCAGCTCTACGCGCTTCTCCTCGGACTTGTCCGTGCGCACCGCTCTTGGCTCCCAGCCCACGTCCCGCGGGAATACGCACATTCGCCTGAGCCACTGATCCATCATATACTTTCCGGCGACGATAAGTATATCCTTCTTTTTCTGTATGCCGGCTATGGTATCGACGATGCCATTCTCGCCCTCCTCGAGAAACATCTTGCAGGGAATCGTGTTTGTATGGTCGCTTATGGCAAATGTCAGTATAGTCCTGCCGTTTTTCTGCTTTGTAGTCTCCAGGGTTAGTATCTCGCCCTTTATTGTGACGTAGCACATAGTCTCGTCCACGTCGCGCTGCTGGATTATGGCGGTCTTTTTTATGGGCTTGCCATATATCACATCCGCCCTGTCGGGGAGTGCCTTTTTCTTGGCCTCCGCAGCCTTTTTAGGCTGCCAGGAGGGCCGTTCCTCTTCCTTGGGCAGCGTCAGCTCCATGGTATCGTCCGCTGTAAGCTCTATGTCAGTCTCTATGCCGTACCGATCGAGGTAATATGACTTTACCGTTTCCCTATGTCTCGGATCCGAGACCAGCTCGAACACCCGCCTGGGTATCTTTACCTTGATCGTGCCGCTCTCATAATCCCAGACGGAGCTGTGTATCGCGGGGCGGCATACCGGAAGTATGTCGCACCATGTCTTTTTGAGTATGTTCAGCGTATCCTCGTCGCAGGCGGACAGCAGCCCCGAAAGCCCGCCGCACCTGATTATTACCTTTGTGCGGCAACCCGGCATGAGGGCGCAAAGCTCCCTCTCAAGACAGGCTATGTTTTCGGCGCTGGTTATATGGCCGCACCGCACGGTAACGGTCAGCAGATTTTCACGCTTGTTCAGTCCGGCATCTGTTATCTCGCCGTCTCCAAGGCCGTATTTTTCAAATATAGTCAAAAGCTTCTGTTCCATAGTCTATTCCATCATGGCTTTGGCCTCGGTTATGAGTTCGTCTACAGCGGTTTCCAGCGGCACCGTCCTGAAGAGCTTACCTCCCTTGAACAGCGCGCAGCCGCCCTTGCCGAAGGCCACGCCTATATCCGCTTCAGCCGCTTCTCCGGGGCCGTTTACAATACAGCCCATCACGGCAACCTTAAGGTACTTTCCCTTGGGTATCAGGCTGGAAAGCTCATGCTCCACCCTGTTGGCGGCGCTGAGAAGATCAGTGCAGGTTCTGCCGCAGGTTGGGCAGCTGACTATTTCCACTCCTTCTTTTCTGAGGCCCATGGCCTTCAGTATCTCCTTCGCTGCGTAAACCTCCTGTACAGGGTCGCCGGTCATGGATACGCGCATGGTATCCCCTATGCCGTCCACAAGAAGGGCGCCCATGGCGGCCGCAGCCTTTACAAGGGCCATTTCACCGCCGCCAGCTTCCGTAACACCTATATGCAGGGGGTAATCGCACTCCCTGCTCATAAGCCTGTAAGCCTCAATTGTATTCGGCACGTTGGAGGATTTAATAGATATGACCATGTCATAATAGCTCTGTTTTTCCAGCATGCGGACGTGCTTCAGCGCGCTCTCAACCAGCGCTTCCGGCTTTGGGCCTCCGTACTTTCGGAGAAGCTCCTTTTCCGCAGAGCCGCCGTTTACCCCTATGCGCATGGGAACATGATGGGCCTTGGCGCAATCCACCAGCCTTTTTACGTTTTCCTCTCCGCCTATGTTGCCGGGATTGAAGCGCAGCTTGTCCACGCCGTTTTCCATGGCGGCTATGGCGAGCCTCCAATCAAAATGTATATCCGCGACGAGTGGTATGTGTATCCTGCTCTTTATCTCGGGTATTGCCTTTGCACATGCCTCATTGTACACGGAAGAGCGGACTATCTCGCAGCCCGCCTCCTCAAGGGCCAATATCTGATCGGCGGTGGCTATTGCGTCCGCCGTGTCTGTATTGGTCATAGACTGTATGGTGACGGGGGCGCCGCCGCCTATCTGCACCGCCCCTGCCATAACTTTTCTTGTTTTTTTCATCCTTCCCCCACAAATCGGTCTGCCGCTATGCGGCTAAAACAGCTTTCTTACGTCCATTACCGTAAGCAGTATCATAAGGCTGAAGAGCAGCACCAGCCCCGCCATATGTATCATTCCCTCCTTCTCGGGAGGTATGGGCTTGCCGCGAACCGCCTCTATCACCATGAACAAAAACCTTCCCCCGTCCAGCGCCGGAATGGGCAGTATGTTCATTATGCCAAGGTTGATGCTGATAAGCACTCCGAGACGCAGCACCACCTCAAAGCCGGCCCTCACCGCCTGACCTATTATGCTTATGGTGCCTACCGGTCCAGCTACGTCGTCGGAGGTTACGCTTCCTGTGAACAGACCGCCCAGCACCTTGAACATCTCTTTTACAATATAGCAGGTGTAACGTACCGAATTTGTCGCAGCCTCAAGCAGGCCGTAGCGCAGCCTTTCGGGGGAGATGTATATCCCCAGCCTGTTGCTTCCGCTTTCGGGGTCGTATATGTCGTGGGCAGTAAGAGTCACATCCATGCCGTCACGTCGTACGGTAACCTCTATTCTCGCAGGATTAGCCTGCTGTATGTAATCCGTGCATTCCGCATAGTAGGTTATGCTTTTGCCGTCTATCTCGGTTATGATATCGCCTACCTGTATGCCCGCGGCCTCCGCCGGGGTGTTTTCTGCGGTAAAGTCGTTTATCATCGGCATATACTCGCCGTAGGTCATAAGTATGATCACGGCCAGCACCACTGCCAGAAGTATATTCATAAACGGGCCGGCCAGCACCACTATCATGCGCTTCCATACCGGCTGCGCATTGAAGCACTCGGGATCGGATACACCTTCATCCTCACCGTGGAAGGCACATAGGCCGCCTATGGGCAGCGCCCGGATCGCGAAGCGGGTACCGTTTTTCTCCTTGCTGCACACCACAGGGCCCATTCCTATGGCGAACTCGTCTATTCTGAAGCCAAGCTTTTTGCCCGCGTAAAAATGCCCAAGTTCGTGTACGAATACCAGCACCGTAAGCACCAGCAGCGCGCCAACAATTGACAACAGCGTCATTTATGCGTTTCCTTTCTCAAATGCAAGCCTTCTCGCCTGCCTGTCTGTTTTTATTATGTCCTCAAGGGAGAGTATATTCCCCCTGTCCGCCCTGCTCATGGCGTATCCGACCACGTCGGCTATCTCGTCAAAGCGTATCTTGCCCCGTATGAACATATCCACCGCCGCCTCGTTTGCGCCGTTATAAACTATGGGCAGCGCCCCACCCTCGCGCAGCGCCTCATACGCCATGGGTATTGCCGGGAACTTATCGGTATCAGGCGCATAGAAGCTTATTTTGCCCATGTCCTCAAGGCGAAGCCTTCCAAACTCGCCGGGAGTCCTCTCCGGGTATGTCAGCGCATATTGTATTGCAAGCCGCATATCGGGCCTGGATAATTGTGCCATATTGCATCCGTCCGTGTATTCCACCATGGAATGCACTATGGACTCCGGGTGTACCAATACGCTTATCCTTTCCCCGGGTATGCCGAAAAGATAGCTCGCCTCCATTATCTCGAGGCCCTTGTTGAAAAAGGAGGCGGAGTCTATAGTGATCTTTCTGCCCATTTTCCAGGTTGGGTGATGCCCTGCCTGCTCCGGCGTGACGGTTTTGAGCTGTTCCTTTGTATATTCCCTGAAGGGACCGCCGGAGGCCGTAAGTATAAGCCTTTGTATCTCGCCGTGGTTTCCCGCCGCCATGCACTGGAATATGGCGCTCTGTTCGCTGTCCACCGGTATTATGGCACCGCCCTTTTTCAGCGCGGCATTTACCAGGTCGTGAGCACAGACGATGCTTTCTTTGTTTGCAAGGGCAACGGTTTTGCCCGCTTCCAGCGCTGCAAGCAGCGGCTTCATTCCTGAAAAGCCGCTTATGCCATTTACTATTATGTCGGCGCCCTCATAGGCCGCCGCTTCCAGCACCGCCTGTTCACCGCCGGCTATTTTTGCCTTTATTCCGCTTTGCCTGAGCTTATCCGCCGCAGCCTCGTCCGCCATGGCAATATAATCCGGGCGAAATTCCTCCGCCGCTTTAAACATGGCGTCTGCATCTCTGCCCGCGCAAAGCACGGCCGCCCGGAATTTATCCGGATTAGCCCTGATAACGTCAAGGGTCTGCCTGCCTATGGAGCCTGTGCAGCCCAAAACAGCTATGTTCTTCATTATTACATTCCTTTAGCCCAGCATACTGAGCCATACGTAACACAGCACCACCGGTGCGCACATGAGCACGCTGTCCAACCTGTCTATCACCCCGCCGTGGCCGGGAAATATGTTGCCGTAATCCTTTGCCCCTGCCCAGCGTTTTATGACGGACGCAAACAGGTCGCCTATCTGCCCTACTCCTCCGCAGATAATACCCACCAGCAGCATGGGAAGTATGGGCAGGCGCAGCCCCCATATGAATTGCAGCAGGAAACATACGAAACCGCCCAGCAGTCCGCCAAGAAAGCTTCCATAGCTTCCCTCAACCGTCTTATGAGGACTTATCTCGGGGCAAAGCTTTCGCTTGCCCATGGAGGAGCCTATGTAATAGGCCAGCATATCGCCCATGAGCGGGCATATGAATACCAGCAGCAGGCCCACGTTTTTCGGTGAGGTGAGCCCGTCGGCGGGCATTATCAGCGCCAGCATCCCAAACAGCGACATGGGGTATATGAGCATGAACGCGGAGTATATGCTCTCCTCCGTGGTGCGCAGCTTGTTGAATACCCTCTCCGCCGCAATGAGCATCAGGCACAGCGCCCCGAGGAGCATTATGGCGGTAGCGGCGCTCATCCTCGCCGCCAGGGCCGCCGGAAATGAGGCTATGGGGAAGCACAGCGCCGCAAAGATGTATGCGGGCGCCGCGAATATATTCTTTTCCGTCTTTTTATAGATCATGTTTGACATTTCATATACCGCTATCACTGCCGCCACGGTAAATACCACGGTGCGGAACACGCTGCCGAACGCCACTACGCCCACGAAAAGCAATCCCAGCAACGCGCCTACTATTACTCTGGTTTTCCTGCCGCTATCCATTACGCCGCTTCTCCTTTTTTATGATTTATTCCGTCACCGCGCCGAACCTTCTGGTGCGCCGCTGGTATTCCCTTATGCAGTCCGCATATTTTTCGTCCGTAAGCTCGGGAAATGTCACGTCCGTGAACACCAGCTCGGCGTATGCCGCCTGAAGCAGCATGAAGTTGGATAACCGCTGCTCTCCCGCCGTACGGATTATCAGGTCAAGATCCGGCAGCCCTGCGGTATACAGGGCGTTCATAAGATCAGCTTCGTCTACGGGCTTTCCGCGCTCAATAAGGGTATTGCAGGCGCGTACCACCTCTGCCCTGCTGCCGTAGTTCAATGCAATATTGAGCTTCAGGCCGGTATTGTTTCTGGTTTTGTACATGGCCTCGTCCGTCTCCTGGCCCATTTTTTCCGGAAATGCGGACATGTCGCCCATTATGCGTATGCAGACGTTGTTTTTATCCAGTTCGTCCAGCTCGCTTATAAAGTATTCCAGAAAAAGATCGAACAGCGCCCCTATCTCTTCCTTGGGCCGCTTCCAGTTTTCGGTGGAAAAGGCGTACAGCGACAGCACCTCAATACCTATATCCGATGAAAAACGTATAAGCCCCCGCAGCCGTTCCATTCCTGCCCGGTGGCCAAGCTTTCTCGGCAGGCCCCGCCGCGTGGCGTAACGGCCGTTGCCGTCCATTATTATGCCTATATGCCGTGGCAGTTCCGGCTCCAAGCCTACGCTTTGAGGCTGTATCTTTGCCATTGTGTAAAAATATCCTCCGATACAAAAGGGGATGCGGAACTAACCGCTATCCCCCATATTCGCAGTCTGTTTTGAACAGGGCCCATATGAGCTCAACCGCATTGCCATCAGTACGCTGCCTTATCACCCGTTTTTCGTTGCCGTTAAGTCCCTTGCGGCTGCGGGTCTCTACGCACCTCACGCTGTATCCTTCGGCTTCCAGCAGCTCTTTCGCCCTTCCAAGCTCGTATCCAAGTACGGATATCAAACCGTCATTATCTCCTTTTCCTTATCAGCAATGACCTTGTCAATGTTCTTTATGAACTCATCGGTAGCCTTCTGGGCCTGCTCTTCCTGGCGCTTCTGGTCGTCCTCAGTTATATCGCCGTCCTTCTTGGCCTTCTTAATGGTATCGATGGCGTCGCGGCGGATAGAACGTATAGCTACCTTAGACTCCTCGCCCTTCTTGCGCACCAGCTTTACAAGCTCCTTTCGGCGCTCCTCGGTGAGCTCGGGGAATACGAGACGTATGAGGCGGCCGTCGTTGCTGGGATTGATGCCCAGGTCGGACTTCTGTATAGCCTTCTCTATTTCCTTTATCATAGTGGCGTCATAGGGGGAGATGACCAGCAGCCTCGCTTCGGGGGAGGATATATTGCCCAGCTGGTTTATCGGCACCTGAGAGCCGTAATAGTCAACCATTATGCGGTCAAGGGCCTGGGGGTTCGCACGCCCGGCCTTGAGGGTTCCGAGGTCACGCTCCAAAGCGGCTACGGTTTTGGTCATTTTTTCTTTTGCGGTTGCGACAGCGTCCATATTTGAACCTCCTGAAAGTTTATCTTATAAAAAGCTCAGCTATATTTTACAGGAAATGCCTGTTTCGCACAATCCCCAATTAGAGATTGTTCACAGTATCGCCCGCTTTATACCTTACTTCACGTTGTCTATCAGCGTACCTATGCTCTCGCCCTGAACGGCTTTTACCACGTTGTCCGGGTCCGCCATGGCGAAGGCAAGTATAGGTATGTTCTGCTCCTTGCAGAGGGTTATGGCAGTAAGGTCTGTAGCCTTTAGTTCACGTTCGATGACCTCGTCGTAGGTGAGGTGCGAATACCTTACGGCGTTCGGGTTCTTTTTGGGGTCGTCGGAATATATCGCGTCCACGTTCTTTGCAAGTAGCATTGCGTCCGCGCCTATCTCGGCGGCCTTGAGGGCAGCTGCGGTATCGGTAGAGAAGAAGGGCAGACCGCTGCCGCCTGCAAATATGACTACCTTACCTGCATCAAGGGCGGCATGTGCAGCCCGGGAGGAATAGCTATCCGCTATTCTTGGCATATCTATTGAGGACATCACCACGGCTGGAACCCCCAGCTTCAGCAGGCAATCCTGAACGGCAAGAGAGTTTATGACAGTCGCCAGCATACCCATTTGATCCGCCCTGTTGCGGTCCATATCGCCGGAGCTGCGGCCGCGCCATATATTGCCGCCGCCGATGGTTATGCCTATCTCTGCTCCAAGCTCGTGAAGCCGCGCCACCTGTCTCGCTATAGCCTCCGCCTTGTCAAAATCCACAGCCTGTGCGCCGCCCATGGCTTCGCCGGAAAGCTTAAGTGATATTCTCTTGTATTTCAGCATTTTTCTGCTCCTTAAAACTATTATTACGGTCTGGACCGATTTTCACCAGATACATTATATAACAAAAAAGGAACACCGGAAAGGTGTTCCTTTTAAAATCATATCTTACTTCTTCATCTGGCCCATAACTTCCTCAGCGAAGTTATCCTGGCGCTTCTGGAGACCTTCACCCATCTCAAAGCGGACGAACGCTGCCAGCTCCACATCACCGTGCTCCTTGAGCATCTGCTCAATGCTCTGATCGGGATTCTTTACGAAGGGCTGCTCAAGCAGGCAAACCTCCTTGTAGTACTTGGCGATACGGCCTTCCACCATCTTCTCGATGATGTTTGCGGGCTTGGGCTTGGGGTCGTTCAGAGCCTGGGCGCGCAGTATCTCGCGCTCCTTGTCCAGATCGGCAGGATCCACCTCGTCGCGATGGAGCACGCCGGGCTTCGCGGCGGCGATGTGCATCGCTACATCATGTACGGCGGGCCTGGCCTTCTCGGCATCCGCTGTCTTGGCGGCTACGATAACGCCGATCTTGCCGCCCAGATGGATATAGGTATCCACCAGCTGACCCTCCATGCGGGCAAAGCGGCGAATGGTTATCTTTTCGCCTATCTTGGCAACTGCGCGGTTGACCATCTCGGCAACGGTGCCGTCGCCGCAGTCCAGAGCCATCAGCTCGTCTACATCGGCGGGGTTCTTTTCAACTACCAGCTTGGCAACGCTGTTTACCAGAGCCTTGAAGTCGTCGGTCTTGGCGACGAAGTCGGTCTCGCAGTTGACCTCTACGATAGCGCCGACCTTGTGGTCATCGGTAACATAGCTGCTTACAATACCCTCGGCAGCTATACGGGCAGCCTTCTTTGCGGAAGCGGCAAGGCTCTTCTCGCGAAGATAATCCATTGCCTTGTCCATATCGCCTTCGCAGGCGGTGAGGGCCTTCTTGCAATCCATCATGCCGGCGCCGCTCATTTCGCGCAGAGCCATTACGTCTTTAGCGGTAAACATATATGCTTGACCTCCTGTTAAAAGTATCGTTTAAGATTAAAAATCATCGCCAGCGGCCTCTTCTTCGGCTGCTGCGTCTATCATCTGCTCACCCTGACGGCCTTCCAGTACGGCGTCAGCCATCTTGGAGGCGATGAGCTTGACCGCGCGGATAGCGTCGTCGTTGCCGGGGATAGCGTAATCCACCTCGTCGGGGTCGCAGTTGGTATCAACGATAGCCACTACGGGGATACCCAGAGCGCGGGCTTCCATGACGGCGATGTGCTCCTTGCGCGGGTCAACTACGAACATGGCGCCGGGGAGCTTCTTCATATCCTTAATGCCGGAAAGGTTCTTTTCCAGCTTTTCCTGCTCGGCCTTGAGCTTGATGACTTCCTTCTTGGGTAGATACGCAAAGTCGCCGTCCGCTTCCATCTTCTCGATCTTGCGGAGCTTTGCTATACGGGTCTGGATAGTCTTGAAGTTGGTGAGCATGCCGCCCAGCCAGCGCTGGTTTACATAGAACATCTCGCAGCGCTTAGCTTCCTGCTCAATGGATTCCTGAGCCTGCTTCTTGGTTCCGACAAACAGAATGCTGTCGCCCGCCTCAGCAACGCTGCGGACGAAATTATAGGCTTCCTCAGCCTTCTTAACGGTCTTCTGAAGGTCGATGATGTAGATGCCGTT